>Ga0307513_10011710_pt1 | contig 10882 bp, 5 predicted proteins | sample 15_EM_MG_FD_202174 | JGI IMG/M metagenome (GOLD analysis project Ga0307513, IMG submission 202174) | Populus trichocarpa ectomycorrhiza microbial communities from riparian zone in the Pacific Northwest, United States - 15_EM | ecosystem: Host-associated > Plants > Roots > Unclassified | place... | reverse complement strand
TATTTATTATGTCCTTAATTTTTTTAGTTATCCTGTACTTCATTGTTAATCATTAGTAAATTCATTATCATTATTTTTATATAAAATTCATAACAAAATACTTATTAATTCATCAAAACTCATTTCAATTCATAACTATTAACATATAATATTACCCATACACATATTAATTTAACGAACCCATAAATTATTATAAACTCTAACATTTTCAATAACTAATTATATAGAAATAAAACTAAAATTATTTAATGAAACAAATAAAAAAGTAACACAGCTTTATATTAGTTTTGATCAACTCCTTTTCTATTATATTATATTTGATTTAGCTGTTAAATCTCTATATTTTATTTAATTTGAATAATGATTTACCTACTATTAATTTATATGAATTACTTAAAAAAATAACACAGCTTTATACCATGGAATAATTAAAATAGAACCGAGAGTGGCAATGGTTGTTAATTGGGAGGGGGAGGGGGCAATTGCCCCCTCTTGCCCCCACGTGGCGGACACTGATTAAATGCATTATTTTTTCATTTAGAAAATTGAAAAACTAATTTTCTAGTTTTTTAAATTTGTATTGAGTTTGAAAAACGTATTTTTGAGGTTGTTCATTGTTTTCAGACAAAATTTTCCGTTGTTTTTTCAAATAAAAAAATACTAACAATACAATTTTTTTATATACAAGCATCTTTTACTAGTGTAAAATTCTAAAATATTTTTTTTTACATTTTCATTTATTTAGTGTCACAAATTTAATTTTTATTATAAATATAATATAAATTATTTTTGAGTTAACAATATAAATTTTTTCATTATAATTTTTAATTTGAATAAAATAAAATTAATATTTTATAATTAGATTATAGAAATATGAAATTAAGATGATTATTATAAATTATGGTTTTGAATTATTGTGAAAGTAGTTATAATATTGATGTAATTTTAATGATTTTTTTTCATTTTCAATAAATGAACTTGCTTTCTGATTTTTTTATTAAAAAACTTAGAAATTAAAGAAATTAAAAATTAAAAATATATTATTTTTTACTAAACTCACCCTTTATCCTCGAAGTGGACTCGAGTCATCCTATTAAGAGGGATCAAATTGGGGACAGTTTCACTGCGCCTTTGGGCGGACCTCAGCAAAGAGATTGCAACTCTTGCGTCCTCGCTAAAGTCGCATGTAAGGTCCACCTTGGTTGTGGAATGTGTTATGGGTTTTAAACAAAAGAAGAGCGCGCAACTCTAAACAAGTAAGGATACACAACACTCCAAATAAACAAATATTGCATCCCTGGGAAGATTGATAAAATAATGAAGATGGGCAAAACAATAACATCTATCAAATGTGAAATGTGACTTTGCATGCATATGTATGTGTGTGTCTATATATAAAGATGGTATATGTGTTTAATAAAATAAATTGAAAAATAAATAAATTGAATAAGAGTTGTTATGCTAATTAAAAAGCGGAAAGTTGATCTATGTAACAAGTTAAAGATAAATGCACATGTAAAAGCTTTATTCTAGTTGCCGCACGTGTGCGGCATCGCGTTGAATGTCCTTCGAGATTGGGATCCTCGATAATGTGGGTGGAAAGGAAAAGAAATTCTTGTTCTTTATCAATATAAAAATGTATGAAGTCACCAGCTAATATTTTGATCACTAGAATCCTAACTGGTCTCAGAGTCTGGATAAAAAGGACAGGTTGTGTATAGGAATGACGTATCGCTCCTATTACATCTTAACTAAGGTAAGCTGCATTATTTATTTGTCTGATACAAACTAAAATGTTGATGTGTTTTATGTTGGTCTGTCTAATGGTTAAAATTGGCACACCCTAGTAGAGTGGATCATAGCTTTAGGGGTCAAACCTAGCCATTCTAGAGTCAAAACATAAAAATAAAAGAAATTGTCTTTTTTATTTAATATCAAGAACACGTCTTATGTATAAGTTTATAATCTTGTATATTAAAAGAAACAAAATAATTTTTTGGTGTTTCTAAAATATAGGTCAAGTTCTTATGACTTTAATAAACTAGTTATTAAATCCAAAAATACATGCAAAGATATCAACAAAACTATTTTTATTTAATTTTGGTATTTAAAGATGCTAAATCATGCCATATATATTTTTTATTATTATTTATGCAAATATGAGTTTTTATTTTTATTTTTGAGAGACTTAGCCATATGTAATTTAATATATTATATTTTTGAAAGAAAATTTTTTTGTTGTTTTTTGTGGAAGGAAACTGATTTATTTAATACTGAAAAAATATCTCGTATGTAGGTCACAATTTTTTTAAGAGACTTGGCCAAAAATCCACATGAATCTTATTAATTTCACGAGCTTTGTCCAAATTTATGCTAATTCAAATAAATCAATATAAATCCAAACATAAATCCATGAATCACTATTTAATGTTTCAATAAACTTAACCATAAATCATAAACCAACTTTTAATATTCAATTAGAAAACATAACCCTAAAATAAACTCATAATTCAACACAAATTATCAAATAAAAAACACACATCAATTAAAATCAAATAATGTCCAAAATGTCCAAAATTGTACATAATAATAAGCATTTTATCCCAAATTTCACAACATTATAGTAATTTGTCCAAAAGATATTTTGAGGTTATGAATCGACCTTTCAAGTGTTTAACATGTCCAAGAACTACTAGAATTAAGGTTGGAGGTCTGCTTGAACAGTGGTAATATGTGCACCCATGCATCACTGCCACTATCAAGTCGTTGATTCACGTGCTGCTATCTATCGCCAGAAGAGCACCACCCACAGGATCTCAAGCGCCTCTCCTTCCTCCTCCTATTTACACTAGTTGTGTAACAAATAGCAACCTGGAACAAAAGAAACAAGCACAATAAGTTTCAGTTTTTTTTCTTCCATTCTCTCTCAGATTTGTTGAGACCACAATTTTGTTGCAATTGGAGGTGTTGGTCATCATAGAAAAAGGTGAATTAAGGTTGTCATTGTGTTATGAAGAGGATGATTGCATAGTTGCTAGAGGATTAGTTGTTGGAACTACCGTGAGTATGTTGTTGGCCGAGAGGATGAAGAGGAGTTTTAGTGTTGAAAAAAAAAATCAATCAATCTGCTTCTCTATTGGAAAAGGTTGAAGATGATGGGAGTGGTGCTCTTTGGGTTAGACAGATCATAAGCTATGTTTTAGATCTTATAGTGAACGGGGAAGAGATTATTAACTAAATAGTTGTTTGTCAAGGTGTGGTGGTTTGTTGTGTGTATTAATCTTGAGTGTAAGGTTGGGAGAGGGGAAATGAGTTAGGGTGGTGGCCTCGTTTAAAAAAATAGGTTAGGGTTTTTGTGTTGTATGGGTATATGAGTTGGTAGGTGGAAGAGTGTTTTTGTATATGTGTGATTTTTTCTCTAACTAATTCTCTTTTTTTATTATTTTTGGGAAAATGCTCTCCCCTTTTTGCTTGTGAGATTCTTTCACTATTTATTAGCAAATTAATTTTGTCTCTTCCTAATTTTTTTGGTTCTCAAGCAAATCAAAATCACTAAAGTCCCTCATTTTATTTCTTCGCACTTTTTATCCTCTTGTCTATATTTTTTTTTATCTTTGTTATTTTTTTTTAAAGGCAACGTCAATGTCGACTCGATTAGAAAATAAAGAGTAATTTTGAAATGAACGCGTTGAAAGTAAAATTTTTAATTTTATTTTATATATATATAAAAACAGTAAAATTACAAAAAAAAATTCAAATAAAAAAAAAATATATATATATATATATATATATATATATATATATATATATATATATATTTTACTTTATGTTGTTTTTCGTTATTTTTTGGATTTTTTTTTAAATGTTAAAAAAATAAGATAAAAAATCAGGTTATGACACCAGTTATCATTTTTATTTTATATATTTTATTTTATTTATCTTCAAGTTTAATTCTACTTGTTACGTACATATGATTTTATTTTTACAAATAAAAAATATAAATACAACTTATCTATCTAAAACTTGAGAAAACTTGAGATGAAAAAAAATTAAAGATAAATTAAAATAATCTCTTTGAAATATTATGAAATTATAGAAAATATCAATTTATATTTTAAAAATATTTAATTTCAAAAAATAAAAAAATAAAAAAGTGGGTATTAATTAAAAATTAAAAAAAAAAAAAGAGGTTGGGGCTCAACTACGCCTCACAAGTCAAACCTAGGTGTCTGCCCTTTTTTTTAAGAGATTTTTTTTGTTTTTGTTTTTTTAATAGAAGACACATTATTTGGCATGGTATACGTCGTGTTATCCGTGTATAATTCTCAGTCACTTGTAGTAGTAAAACAAATCATGATCCAAGTATTGGGATCTCAAAAACATCCTAGAAATCTCACTAAATATATTTTTAAGTCTAAAACACACACTCTAATCACTTTAAAACCTAAAATCAAACTAGATAAAAAAAAAAAAAAAAACTAATTATCTTATCCTAATCTAGTTTTTCCGACATGTTTAAAAACAGATACCACCAAAACTAAATTATTCTCTTTAAGACAAACTAATTAACACTAAATTTGGTCATTTTGATGGTTAGGTTGTGATCAGTAGAATACTTTCTCTCTCATCGCACTTTTTGATGATTTTCTCTCTGTTTCTTTAAATGGCTGAAGCGTAAAAAATAAAGATTTGGACTGAAACAAAAAAGAATATAAAATAGCAGGAACTAAACTTGTATATTTCAAAACTTCATGAGCGATATCTAATTTTTTAAAGTTTTGTTTTGTAAAAATATCCCTATCTATTGTTTTAGTTATATTATGTTTAGTCGTTGTTCTTCAATTTAGATCTTACAATAAATTTATAACATATATTTTAAAGAGATCTTTAATTTAATATTAAAATACTCTCGTACTTACACACAAAGAAATAGAAATAGAAAAAACATTATAGCTCCTCTCACAGATAAATTTGGATTTGAGCAATGTTTTCCTTTTTCTTTTTCTTTTTTGTCCTAGAAGTTTTTTCTATGCAGATCATTATTTTTTTTAATTACATCATTTTACTTTGCGCTGAGTAGGAATTAGGCTTGATGTCAAAAAAATATCTCGACATTGAATTGATGCTTGATTTTATTGCTTGTGAAAAATAGAAAATGTGGGGGAACAAAATTGTCATTAAGGCAAAAATGCAAGTTTTCTTTATTGTTCATTAGGTGACTTTTTTAAATTGTTGTCTCTAGAGTTTGTTTTTGTTTTTGGTCCTTGTAGTTTAAAACTTTTATCTTCGGATCCAATACTTTATTTTATTCACATTTCAACCTTTAAGTTTGAGAAAAGAGAGAGAATTGTTGGAAAATAGCAAAGAAGAGAGAAAATAATTGGTTACCTGGATTATATGAATAATAAAGCCAAATTTGATGTCAATGTATTTCTCTTAACAAAAAGAGTGTCGTTGAGGTGTTTTTAATATTTCATATTACCAAAAAAGTAGATCAAAATTGATAAAGATTTTCTTAAAAAAACCAATTTAAGAGTGTTTTGAGTTGAGAAATTAGTTTACTAAGATTCTAAGAGTCTTTGTTATTATTATTATTATTATTATTATTATTATTATTATTATTTATGTGAAATTAAGTTAAAAAATGATTTTTTAGGTCCAAGAAACCCAAGCAAAATTTTCCAGCCACCTCTTTGGTAGCTAAAGTCTGGAAAAGCAAATACTGTATCGTCTGCAATAACAGATGATGCGTCGTTTTCCATAGTAGACGAAGCTATGTTTGCTTTATTTTACAAAAATCAAAGGGAGAATGACATGTCATCCACCCATAAAAAAACAAAATAAAAAAAATGGCTAAGCTAATGGGCCTGGCCTTACAAGCTCACGCGTGCCAAAACTTTGTTTTATTTTGCGAGTATGCAGTCCTCCATCTCTTCAGCCTAGGTGCTTGTCTCCTTTATATGTGTGGATTTTGATTGAAAAGCACTATATAAAAGAAAGGCTCAAATAATTGAATCACAACTCAATTTCACCATGGTTCTTAAAAAATATTATAGGTTTTTATGGAAAGTTAATATTTCTTTCCAATTATAATATAACTAATATGCAAAAAAAAAAATGTTCATGAAAATTAAATGAAAATAAAATATTAATCCTTTAAATTTTTTGATGGATTTTTTACATGATTTTATCACATTTAAAACATATTATTATTATTTTCCTTCACTGACTTAAAAAAAATTGAGAAATTATATATATATATATATATATATATATATATATATATAGTTTTGAGATCATGATAGGTTTTATTTAAAATCAATGCTTACCATGAAAAACATATTTTCACTAAAACAATAAAGAGATGTATTAATAAGAAAATAAAGTTTAGATTAAAGAAATGTATTTTTTTTCTTGATAATTTTATTCATTGTCCTTCCTACAAATGACTATTTTTATATATTTTTTAATTAAATAAAAAATAGATTGAAAAAGAAAGGTTATTGAACCCGATCAGAGCAATGACCTAGGTCATAAATTGGGCAGGTTAACTCAATTTGATCTAAGTGAATCCAAAACATCATCGTTCCCATTTTTTTATAAAAATATTAAACTGATGTCATTTTATATTTTTAAAAAAGTCATATCGAGTTTTGGTTGGTTTGACCGAGTCACATGTGCGCTCGCCATTTCAATTGGCTCATATTATGTCACCATAGACAATTCACACTTAATTAAGTTTAATAACATTGTCTAAAATTTGTCCATGATCACAAACAACTGACTAGTTAAGACCTATAACTATGGAAATAAAATTTACAAGGATGTGATTAAAAATAAATTAAATATGATGACCAAACTGTAAGGAAGAAAAAACTTTAGATACCGAGGAAGGGAAAATCAACTATAAATATTGATATAGCTCTCATCAACAATTAAATGCCCCTCACTTTTAGTTTTCGTTACTAGTTAGTTGTCTACGTGCTGCCATGAAGAACTTTATGACAATGTTATTAAACTCAACCAAGATTTATAAGTCCACATAGTGATCCATCAACCTCGCCAAAACCCAGTTTGATTTTAAAAAGAATGATGTTGATTTAAATTTTTTTATAAGAAAATAATGAAATGATGGAGTTTTTTATTGCCTCGAGTCAAATTGAATGAACCCGCCCAATTCGTGACCTAGGTTATTACCCTTGCTAATTTTAAAAACCTTGCTTTCTAGAATTCATTTATTTATATAATTAAATGACTATAAAAATAGATATTTATAGGCAAGACAACAAATAAAATTATCAAGAAAAAATATATTTTTCTCATCAAAATTTTCTTTTTTGATTCATGTAATTTGTTTTTGACAAAAACAATAGTTTTTTCTTAGTAGCATTGTTCATTGAATAAAAAACAACAATACTCAAGAAAAAAAAGTTAAGAAAAACTATAACAATTTGAAATAAAAAGGAAAAGACATTTTTTTAATAAAAAACTAACTTTTTTTATTCATGCTTTTTTTTTTCTTATGATGTAAATATTTTTTTAGGAGCATTGTTGTTCCAAAAAAAAAAACTCATTATGATTGTGAAAGCAAGCTTTAATTAAATAAATAAATAAACATAAATCGATAATTTCTTTGCAACTATATGAAAAAATAAGAAAACAAAATTAAAAAACATTATATAAAAAATATAATATTAAAAATTAAGAAAATATATGTTTTTCTCTCATTCATTATTAAAGATAAGATTATTTGAAAAATTCTACATTATCCATAAAACAAACAATACTATCATCGTAAAAAAGTTCTAATCTTTTAAAAAACAAAGATATAGTTTTTTTTTTTTTTACCATGAACATGTTTTTAGAATAAAAAGCAGCGAAAATTGAAATAAAAATTTGTTGAAATTTTCATCAATTTGAAATAAAAAAAAAAATTTCTTCAATCTAAACTCCATTTTCTTATTAATGAATGTCTTAATGTTTTTTTTTTTTAACAAAAACATGTTTTTAAATTGTAATCAGTATTTTTTAAAAACAAAAACCTATCATGATGTTAATAGTAAGATTTTTTAACAATATTAAAATAATATCTCAATATTTTATATTTTATTTAAGGCAAATAAAAATTAATAAATGTTATAAAATTATATTAAAAATGTATTAATATTTTTTTAAAAATAATTAAAAAATCATGTACATAAAAATTAAAACAATTTTATTAAAATCCCCATAAAACTTATAGTATTATTTATGAACCATATAAAAAATGAATAATAATTGAAATATCATGTTAAGCATTTTTTTATAGTGCATTAATAAATGTGATAAAATTATGTTAAAAAATGTATTAATATTTAAAAAAATAATTAAAAAAATCATGTACATATAAATTAAAAGAATTTTGTTAAAATCCCAATAAAACTTATAATATTATTTATGAACCATATAAAATATGAATAGAATAATAATTGAAATATCATGTTAAGCATTTTTTTTTGTTGTGTATTTCAATCAAAATCCTAAAAAAGTAAATTAAAAAAAAAACTATATAAAAGGGTTAGACACCTAAGCCAAAGAGATGAGGGCAATATGTTTAGCCTAACAAAAAGAAGGCCCAACAAGTATGGGCTTGCAAGGCTAGCCCACGGGCCTAGCTATTTTCTTTCATTGTTGTGTTCACATTTTCTCTTTTCTCTTTTAAATAAAGTAGATGATGTATTATTTGTTGAGGCAAATAATAGGTTATTTGCTTGTCAAATTCTAACCATTGGAGAGGTGGTTGAAAAATTGAGTTAGGATATTTTTAATTTAACAAACTATTTGTCAACCTAATAAATATTTTTATAACCTCAATAAGCTAATTTGTCAACTCAAAATACCTCTAATCGGTCTAAAAATATAAAACTAAAAAAAAAATATTTCTCAACTCATATCTATGATTTCCAGAAAAATAAAAGCTTAAAAACAACTTAATAAAAGTCATCTCGTCAAATAAAACTCATTGATTACTTTTTTTATTATTATTGAAGTGTGGTCAACCAACAAGTTTATGTTTCTTTCATCTTTTTCCAATAAGATTTTCTCTTTTCTTAAACTAAAGATTGAAAATTGAACAAAATGAAGTTTTAAACCAAACCTATAACTCAAAAAACTAAAAGGCTTGTAAAAGAATAAAAACGAAAGTATATAAACCAAAACCCATTTTTTCTCTCAAATTCAAGATTTGCCACACAACTTTTTTTTTTTTTCAGCCTAATCCTTTATATTTTAATTGTGTCTTTTTATTATAAATTAAAAAAATGATTAGGGTAGTAAATTTACTATACACCTAGACACACTTCACTATGATCGAGAATAATGAATTAACTCTATTGTCTTTAAAAAAAAACCCATTAGCTAGTTATTAGGAGCAATACTATAATTTTATAAAAAAACAATTAGTCATTATCATATTAATGAGTGGAATATCCTTAAATCAAAATAAATGTAACTAAGATTTAGGGGTTGATTCCTCTTTTTGCATTAAAATGCACAATAAATTTACTTTACTACCCTTTGAGTCAGATTTTAAAAAAACTCATGATAAGGGTTGATTCTTCTTTTCTCATGGGTTTTCTAGTAGTAATCAGGTCATGTCAAGGATAATTTTGTATTTTTTTATAAGATTATATAACATTTTTTAAGAAAAATTGTTAGTACGTACATAGCAAGCATCAGCTTGTTAAATCATTTCAAGTGCTTCTAGCAATGCGTGCAGTGGTGCAAGGTGGTGAAAATTAACCATCCATGACGGTGTTAGGAAGCTCATGACATCTTCTTGCCGGTGAGGTGGCGCATGTAGTGGTTTTATGTATTGGTTTGGATCCGAGAACTTTTTATTTTTTATTTTCTCTCTCTTTTCTCTCTTCTCCTCAAAAAAACAAGTTGCACGGTCAAAAATTCTATATTGTCCTCTTATTTTGTTTAGGCTTCTAATTTAGTCTTCTTGCTTTTGATTGTTTGATTTCCATATTGATTTCTTTTATAGACTTTTTTTCCTTCAATTTTGCCTTTCATTATCTTATTTTGTTTTGGTTTTGAATTTGATCCTTTTTATTTTAATTTTGAATTTTAATTTTGATTTGTTTTGTAAAGTGTTTGATTTTTTTTATTTCACTCTTAAATCAAATAATATACCCCCCTTTTTCTTGTTTATCATTCGATCCCCTTGTTTTTTTAGCTTGCTATTTTTTATTTTCAAGCCTTTTATTAAATTGAATTATTTTTTAATTTTATTTTTTTGATTGAATTACACCAGGCTCATAATACTGGTTACAGGTTTGAAAAGTTAACCTAAATGATATAGGTTTTTGTTTTTACACTTCTTTTCATTTTATCTTTTATTTCGTTTCTTTAAAAATGATTACCACCTCGTGAACAGGTTGCTTGTTGGGCAATTTGCACTTAGATTGAAATTTTTTTTTTTTTTTATGATCACCCTTCTTTTTTAGTTCAATACATCTAATGCCATTAATTTTTTATTTTTTTTGTCATCATCCCTAGCCAGTGTCTATAACCCATTGTGCAGGCTGGGAACGTGATCGGTAAAAGCATGTATGGAAAAACAAAACGAGCTTCCTTCGTAATTGTAATGTAATAATAATAATAATAATAATAATATAATAATAAATTCCAACCGAGTCCATTAACAAGGATAAATTAACAGCCCTGTGGTGTGGACATCAAGAAACAAAACAATCATAATATAATAATAGAATGATAGAGAGATCAGTCAACTAGACACATACATTAGAGCAACTCGAAATGAAACTCTAATCTTCGTACTCCTGGTATAACCTGAGAAGCTCAGTGCAGCCAGACATGGGCTGTGCTGCCATGAAAC
>Ga0307513_10011709_pt1 | contig 10882 bp, 13 predicted proteins | sample 15_EM_MG_FD_202174 | JGI IMG/M metagenome (GOLD analysis project Ga0307513, IMG submission 202174) | Populus trichocarpa ectomycorrhiza microbial communities from riparian zone in the Pacific Northwest, United States - 15_EM | ecosystem: Host-associated > Plants > Roots > Unclassified | place... | reverse complement strand
AATAGCAGAACTTCTCTGAAATTTTAGAAGCAACATTTGGAAAGTCAATATTTTTTTTAATTGTTTAATAACAACTTCATATCATAGCTTAGTTGGTTGAAGTATATGTGTTTGGTGGCTAAAGGTTATAGGTTGGATTTCCCCATATACATCTATCTTTTTTATCTTTAGCTCTAATGCAGCTTTTAAACTAAGGATACAAGCTTCATACTCAGCTGTATTGTTGGTGCACTCGAAATGCAGTTTAACCGAAACCGGATATTGTTTCTTATTAGGAGAGATTATTACCGCACCAGCCCTGTTATCATATACATTCACTGCCTCGTCAAAAAATATGGTCCATCAATCTGTCTTCTCTTATTCTTTCTCTATTGACAATATATCTTTATCGGGGAAATCAAAATCCAAAGGTTCGTAATCTTCAACAACATTATCAGCCAGATGGTCTGCAATTGCACTTCCTTTTACAGCTTTCCTTGTCATATACATTATGTCATATTCTGCTAATAAAACATGTCACCTTGCAATTCAGCTTGAGAGATAGGGTTTGTTACAAATATACCTTGGAGGATCCACTTTTGAAATCAACCAAGTGGTATAGTATAACATATAATGTCGTAATCTCTTTGCCGCCCATACCAGCGCACAATAGAGCCTTTCTATCTCGGTGTATCTAGACTCACATTCGGTGAGCTTCTTACTTAGGTAATAAATAGCCCTTTCTTTCCTTTCGGTTTCATCATGCTGACCCAATACACATCCCATGGCTGCTTCAGTTATTGTTAGATATAATACCAAAGGTTTTCCTGATATCGGAGGTAAAGGTGGATTTTGTAAATAATGTTTGATTTTATTGAATGCCTCCTCACACTCTTCATTCCAGGTTCCAGGATTCTTTTTCCTTAATAGTTGGAAGATAGGTTCACATGTTGTTGTTAACTGAGCTATAAACCAAGCAATATAGTTTAACATTCCTAAGAATCCTCTTACTTCTTTCTCCATCTTAGGGGATGACATAGATTGAATGACCCTTATTTTATCTGGATCCACCTCTATACCTCTATCACTTACCACAAATCCTAACAGCTTACCTGATTTAACTTCGAATGAACATTTTGCAGGATTGAGCCTTAATTCATACTTCCTCAACCTCTCAAATAACTTCCTCAAAACCTCAACATGATCTTCTCCCTTTTTGGACTTAGCAATCATATCATCTACATACACCTTAATTTCCTTGTGCATCATGTCATGGAACAGAGTCACCATTGCTCTTTGATAGGTTGCTCATGTATTCTTCAAACCAAATGGCATGACCTTGTAACAATATGTCCCTCAAGGTGTGACGAAAGTTGTTTTCGCCTTATCCTCTGGAGCCATTTTTATCTGGTTATATCTTGAAAAACCATCCATAAAGGAATATGTGGAACTTCGAGCAACGTTGTCCACTAAAACATCTATGTGTGGTAGAGGAAAATCATCCTTAAGGCTAGCTCTAGTCAAATTCTGGAAGTCCACACAAACTTTAATCTTCCCCTCCTTTTTAGGCATGACAACAATGTTAGATACCCATTGTGGATATCTAACTACTTCTAAAAAGCCAGCATTCCACTGCTTCTCGAGTTCTGCCTTGACCTTGATCCAAATATATGGGTGGGCTCTCCTCAGCTTCTGCTTGACTGGTTTACAACCTTCTTCCAACGATATCTTGTGTACTATAATATTTGTATCCAAGCCAGGTATATCTTCATAGGACCGAGCAAAAACATCTGAATATTCTTGTAATAGGGCGATCATTTTCGTCCTTTGTTCAGAAGTAATTAAGGTACCTATTTTCAACTCTTTCCTAAGCTGATCACTGCCCACATTTATGGTTTCGAGTTCCTCTTCGGCGGGCTTCCAAGTCTGTTCACATTGTTCCACTAGCTTGGTGAATTCACTGATATTGCTTTCATCCCACTCTTCTTCTTCCATAGCTATCACATGTTCGTTCAAGTTTGGCCATTTATTCTTGATGCTAAGTGTATGTGATGTTGTAGGAGATCCGCTTTCAGGATTCATGAAAGCAGGAAGTGTTTGGTGTAAATGCATAAAAAAGACAATTTTGAAAAGTGCATGATCTCATCATTTATTTAAAGAAAAGGTGGGCTTAATGACAAACACAAAATCTAGCTGACATCATGAGCCTAGATTGTCAACTAGAGAAAATAAAAGCAAACAAAAGCAATGACAAAAGCATGTTAAGGCAAACAAAGTTGGTTTACATTTTGAAAACTAGTGGAGCTTCTTGGGTCACTCAGTTCTGAAACTTCTCACCTTGAGCCAACTTGCGCACAAAGGTCTTGCAGAGACTTCTTCTAGTGTATGGACAGTCAGTTATGGCAGTGCTTCATCTTCTGTCCCCACCCGTGTTTTCTTATCACCTCCTTCAACCTTACCCTCTTCCATGGTGTTCACGTTCATCATTGACAATTCCTGACCAAGGTTTTCCAAACCTTTATTAGGTTGCATTATATATGTAGCCTCTGGGAACGAAACCCTAAGGTGAGGGATTTCAACTCTTCCTATTCGAGCTCCCTTCCCTCAATCCTGGCCCTTCTTTTTTCCCTTCTCCTACCAGTAGCCCATTGATAATCCTCCCTTTTAGGCATATACCCAAGCCCAAATCTTTGATTAGTATGTTTCATCTTTATGAGACTAGACCTTAATGGAATTCTGGTGATAGGGTTATACGGAGATGGAATTTCACGATCTAAGAAGAATCTAATCGTCATCCTTATTGCTTTTGAGATCTTTGGCCTTCTTAATATTGTGTTCTCGGGAACCCAATCAGTGTTCACGATCTCGAAAGCATGGACATTCCCGTCCTTACAGTCTGCGGCCTCAATGAAAGGTATGGCTACATTCGTTATCATAGATATTGTTTCTTCAGCTTTGACAATTACTAACATCTCGTTCATGATATACTTCAAGCATTGGTGTAATGATGAATTTACCGCCCCGACTGCATGAATTCAAGGCCTTCCCAATAACATGCTATATGAAGGGTGGATATCCATAACTTGCAGCGTTACTAGGAACATTTGTGGTCCCACATATAGTTCCACCTCTAAAGTCCCAATTATTTGTCTCGGTGAGCCGTCATATGCTCTTGCCATCATGGTACTTGGCTTTATGTGAGATTCATCGACTGGCATTTCTTTCAACATGTGTTTTGGCAGCACATTAAGAGCTGAGCCATTATCGATGAGCACCTTTCCTATGAGGCAGTCTTTGCACCTAACAGTAATGTATAGGGGCTTGTTATGTCTAGTTCCTTCAGCACCTAGCTCATCTGCTGTGAAGTACAAATAATCAGTTGCATGAATTCTCCTAACCAGATGCTCCATGGTTTTCTGCTCAATGTTTTGAGGCACATAAGCCTCATTCAATACCTTTTACAAGGCATTTTGATGCGGTTCGGAGCTGAGTATCAAAGCCATAAGGGAGATTCTGGCAGGGGTCTTTTTTAGTTGATCTACTATGCAATATTCACTGTGCTTTATCAACTTTAAAAATTCATTTGACTCTTCTTTAGTCACTGGCATGTTAACCTCTAATTCCTGGTCGACATCTACCTCCTCTTTTCCTTTTGCTTTCCTTAACTCTTCAGGTGTGAAGCATCGGTCACTTCAAGTCATCCCACTAATTAATCTCGGTTTGGAATGAAGGAACAGTGACTTGGATGTCAGAGGTATATCCATAATTGTAAGGCATAGCATTGTGATTTCCTTTTGTGTAGGAAGATTTAGCCAAGATCAACTTTGGTGGCCCATTAACTGTTCGTTGGATCCTACATACCTCTGACAGCTTATCTTGGCCTTCCATCATACTCACCTCACGACTGCCCTCCATGGGTTCAATCCTTAACTCCCCCATTATCAGTATTTTCGCAATCCTTTCGCGAAACTCGATGCAATCCTCAATATGATGTCCCCTTCTTCCATGGAACTCACAATAATCACGTCCCTCCAAATGGCATACAACATTTATCTCTAGAAATCTTGATTGTACCAACATGTCGTACAACTTCTTCATAGATACCTTCAACGCCTTACTTTGATTCCCGGCTTCTATCATGCCCACTCCACTATTACTTGCGGTATGACTAGGCAATGGATTTGAAATGATGCTGGATGTGTCTTCAAATGACACCCATCCTATCTTGATGAGCTCCAACAACCTCCTCTTGAAAGCATAGCATGTTTCAAGACTGTGCTGGTTGTACTCGCAAGTCAACTCGAGCTTATACTAGATGGGGAATGGTGGTTGAAGTGGTAATGCGGGGATAGGAGCTATGTGTCCAATGCTTAGTAGTTTGGCATACAAGTCTTTCAAAGGCATGGGTAAATGCGGCAATTATTCTGTAATGTATTTTGTATTTGGTCTTTGGTGGTTGTTTTGGTTGTTTGACTGGTTATTTGTTCAATTAGGGGAAAAAGGTTTGCTAAAGTTCATGTGGGAAAATTGAGAGGTAGGTATTTATGGGTTATGGGAATCCATTCTCTTGCCCTTGTACCCACCTTCCAAGTTGTTAACGTCACCTTCCCTCCTCCTTCCAATAAAACCCTTCTTCTCCAACGGCTCAGCTATGCGTCCAGCTTTAATCCCTTGCTCTATCCTTTTAGCTATGCGTACCGCATCATAAAAATGCTGAGATGAGCTACCCATTAGGTGCTCATAATAAGGTGCCTTGAAGGTATTGGCAAACAAGGTCACTATCTTTGTTTCTAATAAATAGGGTTGGACGTGTGTTGCCTCATCCCTCCACCTTTGTGCATAGGCCCTTACCGACTCTTGGCTCCTTTTCTCCATTGACATTAGACTTGTTCGATCTGGAGCGATTTCCAGGTTAAACTTGTACTGCTTAAGGAAAGCCTCTACCAAATCTCTCCAGCTCCTGATCCTGACACTGTCTAACCTCATGTACCAGCTCAAAGCAGATCCTGCGAGGCTGTCTTGAAAGAAATAGATTGGCAATTTATCATCACAGATTACTTCCACCATTTTGTTGCAGTAGGATCGAAGGTGAGTGTTTGGGCATTCCAAACCGGTAAACTTAATGAAATCTGGTATCCTAAAATCCTTTGGCACCACGATGTTTGGTACCAGACATACTTCGGCTGCTCGCATAGGGTCAAACCAGTCATTACCCTCAACTGCCCTTAATCTTTCTTCCAAAGCAAACAGTTTGTCATGGTCCATCAAACTGGTAGACCTATTATCCGGGGTTCCCTCCGCCGTTAAGTCCACAGTGATTGGAGCGTGAGTTGGCTGGATAGGGGTGATAGGCACAAAGTGTTGTTCATTGGCCGAGTTTGCCTCCTGGTTTTGAGATGCTTGAGGGATGTGAGCTGTTAGCGCTTCTGCAGGCGGTTATACGGATGTTCCTTCACCATTCTTAGCTCTTAGAAGTTGCTCGAGTAGGTTGGTCAGCCGAGCAACTTCATTTTTTATGGATTCTAACTCGGTCTGATAATGTGACTCTAGGTAAGCTTTTTCTTCGTTCTCCATCCTTGATCTAGACCGAGTGTGGTGGACTTTAGATGTGGGACCTATGTTTCACAATCTGGAATGCATATGATAAATTAAAAACAAAAGCGTGATGAAAATATGATGCACATGCGATGTGTATTTTAGAGCTGATTCATGACTTTTGTAATCCTTTAGGCAAGATTTCTGAGTCAAACTGATTGCTGTAAAAGAGGGTTTGCCAAGTTCTTATCATAATAGCTTACCAAAACACATTAGAAAGAAAGATAGGTCATGGCCTTCTTATAAATAACAGTCGCTCATACAAAACTAAAATAGAAAAGGGCCTTATACATTGCTACCCTTAAAAGGCATTTCCCATATTAGCTAAGTCCGCAATAAAAGAGGTGATAGCCCCCATGTATTCTCGAAGCATCATTTCCAACTTGGGTGGCTTGTTGTTGCAACCTTTCCACACAACGGGCTACTTGCTTGACCTGCTTTAACATATGTCTTATCTTATCATGGAACACGACGTTATCTATGATTATCACTTCGTTGTTGGCTCCTAAGGCTTTATTATTTCTTTCCAACATTCGAACCATAGCCTCCGATCGTGCCAACTTATCCCTTGCCCTTTATAGTTCTTCTCTCTCGATATCCAGCTTGGCTATTTTGGAGTTAATTTGAACTGCAAAGATGTTCATGTAGTCATAACATTCTTGATGTTCTTGCTTAATCTTACTTAACTCTTCTTCCATCTCGAAGTAATGGCTTCTCAACTCCCTCAGCTCTTCTTCTCGTATTTCAATCTTAGATTGTAAAGCCCTTATCCTTCCCTTTGAAGACTCAACTCTCTTCTGGTAATCTCTCATATCAGACTCAGCGACTTTCCTTGCACTTCTCTCTTCCTCAAGCTGCACCATATATTGAGCCCTGATCCTTCTTTCCTCTTCTATGTCGAGCTGGACTACCCGATTCTTCTCTTTTTCAACTTCTACCTTCTTTATAAGAATGCTCCTTCCTTTTTTCAAGGAATTTATCATCTCTTTATCAACATTCATCTTGCCTTTTGTTGATCTCTTAACCTTAGCCAACTCTTTTTTTGTGAGCCCATTCTTGTTAACCAGCTCATCATATTCAGTTATTCGATTCCTTAACTCAGCCTAGACCCCTTTTGCTATTTATTCAGCTACCTCGGCCCTTTTCTGCCATTCTTTGAAAGATGTTAACTGTTTATCTTGTTTTTCCAACTGCTAGTTCAAGTAATTCCTCATTGTATTTTCTTCCTCTAATTGATTTTCCAGTAGTTGTTGTTGCCCTTTGCTTTTGTTGTGATCAATTCTACATCGTTCTAACTGCTTTCTTAACTCTTCCTCATTATCATTCCTTTTCCATTTTGGTTGCTCTATAGCTGATTCTGGATGTTTTGGTGTTGAGAAACCCCTCACTTTAGAAAGCTCTTCATTTCTCCAAATTACATAATTCTGGCTTAATGACGTTTCAAAATTGCTTCCTTCTTCCCTTTTTACCAGCAGGGGTCTTTCCCAGTCTTGTCGGATAAGTTCCATCTCTTCAAGGAATGGTTGGTGCTTGAATAAACCTATGAAATCGGCTAAACCCAGAGTTCTTGGTGCGTATTGCATTCCACCCAACTGCCTTGTTACAAGTGCTGCTGCATAACTGATGTACCCGGTTACACCGATCAGGGGAACCCATATCTTACTTCCACAGCTCATTGTGCAGATGGTGTTGTTCATCCATGGTGCTTTCCATTTGAAGTTGCTCCGTGGCAATGCTGCATATTTATCTATCCATGCTTTCTCATCCCAGTTCTTCCAAGTCTCATCTATGGTAACTTTTAATGGTCGAAGGTCAAACCACTAGAAGTTGTTAAAGATGTCCCTTGGTATTTCGATATGACTGATAATCCATACATACAACATAGGGATGCAACATCTCATGGCTCCTTTTCCATGTGTTCTATAGTGGTTGAGTGATAACATGGTTTCTCCTAAAATGGCTGAAGAGGGATTAATCCAGTCATTCTCGTATTCTATGAAGACATTTGCGGCTTCTAAATTGATGACTTCGATTTTGGATGGGAACAATACTAGTCCAAAAATGGCGAAGGCCACCAACATGTATCGTTCATCTCCCAACTTGCCTTCTTCAGCATTTTTCTTCATTCAGACTTCAATGACCTTCCATTTAAAACCCCCATCAGCTACTTTACATTGGTTGATCTTTCCCATGCCTAATAAATTGACTACCTCTGAAGTTGTGTCTTCAAATCTTTGCCTGAGGTAGATCTTATGGCTGTTATTTGGAAAATCTAGAATCATCTCGTATTCCTCCAAGGTAGGTGTCATATCGATGTTCCCAAAGGTAAAAACACCGATAACTAGGATCCCAAAAATTCAGTAGGGCTTTGATTGTTGCTGCTTGTATGGGTAACCACATGAATTTTAGATGATCTGATAGGATCAAAGGAATAAAAAGAAGCAAAATCACATACCTTTTCTTATTCGCCTTCGAGATAGATTTGTTTGCATCTCTGTTCGTAATCAGAACCTAAAATTTAATTTTTTTAAAGAAAATTATTGATATTAAAACCGAAATGAAAAGCACTATATATTACAACAACATTATATATCTCACCATGATAAGATGTAGAAGACCTTGGTCTTTGTCAGCAAAAGAAAAATCTCCATCAATATAAGCATCTGCAAGGCCTATGTCAGCCCGCGTCGTTACCTGACAACGTTTTCTAATCATTGTAATGAAATGTTGAGAATTTCGTGCATTGCAACAAGCCAACAATATTGTTGCTTATAATCTTAGCTGAGAGAAAAGGAGACTCACAAGCAGAACGTACCTTCCAGTAAAACTGAGGATTGTGAACTTTGAGAACAACTTCTAGAGAACATTTTTTACTAGTTCCCTCGAAGGTGAAAGTTGCACCCCCTTCCTCCTCTAAGCTGAGACAGCACAGTCCAAATCAAATATTGACATTAAATTCGAGTTAGTTCCGTCGAAGGTAAAAAGTATCATTAAAATAGACAAAAAAAAAAACCCCTTAGTTTAATTGATATCGTTGTATTTCTAATTTCTTGCCAATTATATTTATTCATTTTCGAAACACTTGTAAACGAAAAAATAAACAAAAACAAAAGTGAACTTACATTAAACGATGAGTGGAGATATGACTTCCAAGAAATTTAGTAACAAAAAGACGAGCCCAAGCTTCTAACCGGGAAGGTGCCATTTGTTTTCCATGGATCAGAGCACCACAAGTCTCTCCAGAGGAACAATTTGCAGCGGCCATTGATGCTACAAGACTGCAAGATCATTAAACCTCGAGCTTTATCTACAAATCAACTTGTTGAGTCGCAGCAAGAAAACAGGCAGCAAACTAAAGAGAAACAGATTAGATAACGAAGAGGAAAGAAACATGCACAAAGAATAATATAAGGATTTACATGGTTCTGACTTGGTCTACATCCACAAACAAGATGGCAATGATATTTTACTATGAAGGAGTATAAATTATAAATGACTCAATCTCTCTACTTGGGATATCCCAGGAGAACATCCAAAAATATACTCTAACTCTTGTATACCAAGAATCTACAAGAGCTTGTTCTATACTTCTCACTAGTGTTTCTCTCTCTAACTTCTCTCTAAAACTTGATGATTAAAACAAGCAAATGAAGGCCTATTTATAGTGAAGCTTTAGGGACTTAAGTTTGCAATTCAGCAATCTTCAAAGGATGCAAAAATAAATATCCAATTAACACAAATAATTCAGCCTAATTATGCCACCATCCAACTACTATCATTGTGAGCTACCGTTCAACACAACTTGATGAATTCCTCTACTCCTCACTATGGTTAAGCTCACGAAGACTATTGATGCTGTTATATAGCTGTAATCATTATTTTTACTTGAATTCAGTTAATAAATAAGTTGAATTTACATATTTAAAAAAATAAAATTTAATTTATTTTGTTTTTTATATTACCCTTATTACCTTCATTTTATTTTTTTAAAGGTCTTTAAAAAAGAAAAATGAAAAGATGATTATTTTGGAAAAGTTAATTTTAAGATTAAATTTTTTATTTTTGAAATTGTAAATTAAAGATGTTAACCTTCAATTTACTCTTGTAGTATTTTTAGAGATTGAATTTCATTTGAAATTCAATTATTAATACTCTAAACGACTTCTATCATTGAATCTTTTTAAAATCTTTAAATTGAAATTAATTCAGAAGGTTTCCAACATGTTATAAACTAATTACTTTATGGTTTTGTAGCTAGATGACCAGCTAATTATCTAGGTTTTACTCTCTTTCGTTAATTAAATGATTTATAGATTATTGATTTCTTAATTAAGAGAGATGAAAATCTAGCACGACTTATGAAGTTGTTTATTCAGTATTTATTATACATCCATGAATTAAGTATTTTAACTTACCATATGAGATGTCATGAAAACACTTTATTCAAATTAGTTTTTCATGGTTGGGTGGATGGTCTTAACTAGTGGCTGTTTGAAAAAAAAATCCCCAGAGAAAAAAAAAACTCTCTAATATTTAAGTAATGCAAGCGGAAGAACAAAAGACAACAAAGAAGCATATAAAATATAAAATTTGATGAATTAAAAATAGCATATTTGAATTACAAATATGATCCAACCGGGCCTCAGGAATCTCCTCAAAAAAATTATATCCAATCTAATAATCGAATCAGAATGATTCATGTTATCTTTAAGCCACCATGTTGGTCTGGTATGACCAAATCTCTTCTTAAGCTTATTACTGGTTCATAAAATCATATGTTAAAGTCATCTACATAGTCTGTTTGAACAGTCCCCATCTAATTGCTCAAAACCTTTTGCTTTTCTGGACTTGACTACAGAGGTGTTTGAGAGTATGGTAGCGGTTGCTTTTTGCTAGAAAATATATCAAAATAATATTTTTTTTATTTTTTTAAAATTATTTTTGACATCAGCACATCAAAATGATTTGAAAACACCAAAAAAAATAATTTTAAATAAAAAAATAAAAATAATTTAAGATTTTTTAAAAAATAAAAATTAATTTGCACATCCTGGGTTGAATGAGATGTCTAAATCTGAACATCATGACATGTCTGTCTTAAAAAATTAATTTTCCAAACCATTTTCACAATTTCAGTTTCTTTGTCTAACAGCCAATTCAAGAAAGTTTTATTGCAACACAGCAAACTTGGAAATTAAAGAAATAAGTAAGTAGCTACAATTTGAGGCGGCTTATATCATAGAACGGTCTCTCTTCTATAGAAGGTGTTGATATGCCGATGGAAAACCTTTGTATGGATTGCCTAATG
>Ga0307513_10011708_pt1 | contig 10883 bp, 11 predicted proteins | sample 15_EM_MG_FD_202174 | JGI IMG/M metagenome (GOLD analysis project Ga0307513, IMG submission 202174) | Populus trichocarpa ectomycorrhiza microbial communities from riparian zone in the Pacific Northwest, United States - 15_EM | ecosystem: Host-associated > Plants > Roots > Unclassified | place... | reverse complement strand
TCTTCCTTACGATCCTGATCCAACCCTCAAAACCCTCGCCAAGGACCTCTGGCGCCGAGTTTACGAGGCAGATCCGTCCGCAAGTAAGGCTCGTATAGTGGAACAAACTCGAATATGGCTGACCGAGGTGAGCTGTTGTTATAGGTTCGTGTGCCATTCTCTGGTTTCCTAATCATATAGCTGATTGAAACTGACAGTCCTGAGGAGCTGGTTGACGGTTTGGCGGGAATATATGGCAACAATGCTTCCTCAATCTGGGGAAGCATTATCCCTGCCCCACCTGAACTTGATGCGCTAGTGGAGGAGTTACCAGCCTTCCCCGACCCTACTTTGGCCGCGTTTGATGTTCTCGTTCCAGAGGAACACGAAGAAGGACCTCCTTTCAAATATAACAAAGGACTGCCTGCCTTCCTTCGGGTTGTTTGTGCAATGGTTCAGCTCCTCGGAATGGATAGGCAACTTTCTGCGGAGAAGATTTGGGCACTCGAATATGTGCTATTGGCAGAGCACTTCATACTTCAGGCTCAATCCGTCCCTCACTCCAGCCTGGCCGTCTTCCCAGCAAACACAGAACCTAGCTCCCTGCAGCGCTTCTTAACTCAGATATCGAAGGTCACGACATATCAGCTTGCTCTCATTGGCAACGAGGAGAATCTCCACTCGTCTGTCACTAAGGCCATCCAATCCAATAATTGGCCCACCACGAATATCTATCAACAATTCCTCTACGACCTATATCAGAAAACTTACAAGGAGAACTCGGTGCAGTTATCCCTAGTGTTGCGCTCAGTTCTCCAGTATGTCTTGAAGACAGCCTCTGGGACCGACGGGGATCTGTGGCTTTCCGTTGCACGGGCAAAGCGAAATCAATGTCAGTCCTTCGGTATATCCTCGTACTGCCCAAGTACCTCTCACAGTTTCCTTAGCGGTCCAAACCTCATTGAGTATCAATTCTGCGGTGGCACAGAATGGCCTTGAAACACAGGCCCTGGATCGGAATCGGAATGAAATCGCAAGTGCTATCACCGGGGTTCCACCTAGACGTGTTAACGACGAAGGTGTACTTCTGCTGCGACACCTCTTGGCGCTGGCACCTCAGCCTGAATCTGGTGTTGCCTTCCTTCCCCCCACTCGTGCTATACAAGTGCTTCAGACAATTCAGAAATGGATTACTAGTGACGAAAATATTGACCCAGTGATCGAGAGTCAAACTGCTGGATTGTTGCTTCATTTAGCACCGATTGTCCAGAGTTTGCAAGGCGCCCATTGGGATTTCGCCTTTGATCTCATAGAGAACAGTTTGGAGGTGAGCCCCTTGATGACTCGGGGGATTCATAGTGGTAATTGCCCGTAGACCCTCCAATTGCAAGAGGAAGAATCCGTTGTGCACATATTGAGGACCCTTTCCCTCGTATCAGAGGTGCAAAATCTCGCTATTACCAACAAATCCTTACGTTCCCAATGGTACGGGCGCAGGGCGACGATATTGCGACTGGTCAGGGATCTCTTGCTCGTAAAGTTGGGTGAGTATTTTGGTATCCGGGCCCCTTTCCTGCCTAATTCCTCTAGATCCCACGCAATTGAGCGCTCCTCGGGAAGCATGTCGCGAGAAAGCTCTCTTCCTGATGCAAGACATACCACCTGGCATCATCGAAAAAGAGAGCTTCCCAAAAGTAAGGAGCTTAAAAATACCCAATCACCGGCTTATGCTCTGCAGATGTGTTCTCTTCTGCATGATTCAAAATTAGAGGTGCAGCGGATATCATACCCCCTCGTCAGGGCAGCAGGACAAAAGCAGACAGATGCGATTGTGTTGGAAGCTGGGTTGGATACCACAGGTCGCAATGAGTTTGCCCTTCCGCAGGAGCTGATCGATCTCCTTTACACGTCTACCTTATTGGGAGATGCAGAAGCCGATGTCATGGAAGAAGCCATGAACTCGGTGCGTTCTACGCAGCACAATCTTGTGCAAGGAGCTAAGGCATCCGCAGCGATGGTTTGGGTATCTTTTGGGCTGGAATGTGGCACTCGACATGTTCGAAAATACTGTGCGTTGTGGAATGCTTGGCCGCTGAACCAGAACTCATTCATGAGCGGCAGTCCTTGCGAGTACGGAACGGATATATTGACCAACTTCGCATGCTGGATCTAGTCTCGCGACATCTTCTGCCCTCTCTGTGCCTAATCCTCCATATTGGCCATTCACGTGTCAAACCCCCCAAACTGGATCTGTGGGAGATAGACACGTTTTACGTACCTTGTGAGTAATAGTGGTTGCGACCAAAATGTCCTCTAACAACTGCCGCCCTAGTCTACGAACCTGATTGCATCCAAGTCTTTGCGGCTCATATCTACCACCGTGCTCTGCTCACACTGCCTTCTCTCGTCCGAGCCTGGTGGACTGACAACAAGGATCGGCAGATGTCTAACAGCTTCTCGTCGTTCACGAGTGCCTACTTCTCCCCAGTTCTTATTGCCGCCGAATTGCAGCTCCTACGTCAACCACCAGAGGAAACTGGAAGAGAAAGGCTCGATGACGACAGCCTGACAGTCAGAATTTCCACGGCCAACTCAGAAGTTGGGGTGGTCTATGTAATCGACGAGCAGCAAATGGAGTTGGCTCTGAGACTCCCAGCAGAGTATCCACTGAAACCTGTAGACGTCAGGGACGTGCGTCGGGTTGGTGTTGCAGAGACCAAGTGGCGAGCCTGGCTGTTCGCTATACAGCAACTAATCACCACACAAGTGAGTTGAAACCCAATCGGGCAAGGCTGCCATTTATACCTTACTTAGAATGGCCACATCATTGATGGACTTCTGCTATTCAAAAGAAACGTTTCACTATACTTCGAAGGCCAAGTGGAATGCGCTATTTGTTACTCGTAAGTGCGGGATTCACTGTTCTCCAACCGATGCCAACTCTATCACAGCATCATCAGCGTAGCGGATTTATCTCTACCCACGAAACCTTGCCGGACATGCAAGAACCGTTTTCATTCAAGCTGCCTCTACAGGGTTCGGTTTCTCCGTTCTACGCATATTCTTACTAACATTTGGCTCAGTGGTTCAAGTCGAGCAGTTCATCCTCCTGTCCACTCTGTCGTTCCGACATATTCTGAGGTTGCGATTGTGAAAAGACTATTCGACCAAATCGAGCGTGTGAACATTTTGCTATCCTACCTCTTCCCTTCTCGACACAGTAATATTAATGCGACGGGGGCTTGCATCGAAGCAGTGCACAGCTATCTTCGCTTACCCCGATGACGAAACGAAACGAAACGAAACGAATTCCACCAAGGCGATTCTCATGTGCAGGAAGAGCAAAATGCACGTAGGAAGCTCACCCACAAGGCAAAACAAAGAAGGGGATCAGAACGGTGGAGAATCAAGCACCAGGACGTGTCTCGACCCCGGCATTTGCCTGTTCTTGTGGCCAGTAGTGGGTAGTGGCAACAACTGAGGGTCACGAACTCGGTGCATTCTGGATTCGGCTGCTCCATTTCCTTATCTATACAGGACGAGGCAGGTCGCTTCTTGTGAATGTTCCGTCTATCAAATGTGCATATAGAGTATTTGGCGGCTGAAGGGACGTTGATCGGTGCTGGTCCAAGCGTGTATTGATTATCAGAAAGGAGCTCTGTTTCAGGGCATGGCCTACTTGGAATATGGTCTTGGAGAAGTCGACATAAGTGGTTAGAAATTTGGGGCCATAGTCTCTACTATACCGACATTGTCTAGAGCAGGTGCGGCTTTGGTGATGATACAGAAGACGCTCCATCACTGGGGTTGTGGCGGTAGATATGAAAAAGTGAAAGTGACAGTATGCTTTACTTTGGCCGATTCTATGGCCAATGACAGGATTGGAATAAGTGGTCCACGAAACCATGTATGCTCAAACCATCCAAGCAAATTTTGGAAGAGGGGGGGAAGTTGAACCAGTCATCTTGAAAGCTGGAAAACTGCGGAGTATTCAAGATATACGGGATGTCGTGTCGCTTGATAATTACTGGAGCCGGCCCGCGGGTGCTGAAACCGCCGAAACTACTTTTGCATAGATTCCAGGCGGGTTGCAGGCATCTGAGAATTCACCTGGGCAACCTGAGCTCATAAGGAGTGTAACGCCAGTACCCAGGAGGTTATGAGACTGCGAGGTTATCACTGACCGGAACCTTGAAAGCCCCTTATGAAGTGGGCTGCTACTTCGTGTACTTGATACGTACGACTGATCTGCTTACAACGGACAGCGTCCTACAGTCAGGAGGTTCAGCATATGGAATGGTCATACCTCGGTGGCCAAGTGGACGAATTAAGAAGTGGAACTGTGTTTGTTGGGCATTTAATACTCCCCCACGATGATCCGCTTCATCCTCGTTCAGGTGCGTGGTACAGCGTATTGCTATGCGTAGCGTTGCGACTCAAGGCTGTCTAGAATCGTCAAGGGAAGACCCGGCTTTCCAAGTGGTATGCACCATTTGATGACGATGAGAAGGTCAGTCGTCTTGTGGCCTTCTCGGAGCCAATCCGTACTTACTCGTACCCCTTTCAGCTGCGGATTCGAAGCGAGGTGCATCGGTTAGTTGCTCCACGAGACCAGAAACATCAATCGAATTTTGTCGAGGTATGTTGAAGAAATTCTAACCACACTGCCGTTTCTTACTCAGTGTCGATAGTATAGGAACTACAAAGTCATTTACAGGCGTTACGCAGGCCTATTCTTCTGCCTCTGTGTTGACGCAAACGACAATGAACTCGCCTACCTAGAGGCAATCCACCTCTTCGTGGAGGTGTTAGGTATCTCAATTAGTCGCCTCCACGGCATTATACTTACGCTCATTAGATGCATTCTTTGAGAATGTGTGTGAACTTGACCTGGTATTCAACTTTTACAAGGTCTGACGACTTATGTTGTTACTTTTCCGCCTTTTCTATTCACTGAGCCTCCTATAGGTATATGCTATACTCGATGAGGTCTTCCTGGCCGGCGAAATCGAAGAGACCAGTAAAGAGGTGGTCCTTGCGAGACTGGAGGAACTCGAGAAACTCGAATGAAAGACCAGGAGCTGAATAATATATTCTTGTACCTATTTCCGGTCACCTTGATGCTTCTGTTATCAGTAATCTATGTTCTAGCAAACTGGTCATCTAAGCCACAACAGGCTTAGATGAAGACCTGTGTGTAACATGTCATGAATCGGTGTTCTCTTTGATTTAAGCCTGATCTGGTAGTTGTTCTATTCGATTTATCAGCTGTACTGCGCCTAAAAGTCTCTTAATCACCATATTGGGTGATGCAAAGTAAGGGAGTCATGTGACCCACACATCTCCTTCAAGAGTTCCCGCTTTGTTCCACGTCCCTTGATCTTCATCCTCACCATGGGCGAGAACATAGCGTGTGTAAGCAACCCTGGCCTCTGGAACGGTACTCATTATTGCGGAACAGAATGGTGTGTGATTTCTTTCACCCAAATGTTGGAGGGGTGGAAAATCATATCTACATGTTATCGTTGAATTTGCTGCAACGCGGACACAAGGTCAGCAAACCACCGGCATAATTTCTTAAATGCACTCACAATTACTAGGTCATCATCATCACACATTCTTATCCTCCCTCTCGCGTCGGCATCCGTTGGCTGCATCCAGGTCTTAAGGTGTATCACATACCGCTCCCTGTACTGGTTTCCGGGGCCACTCTTCCCAACTACTTGACTTTCCTTCCATGGCTCCGACCAATACTACTCCGCGAGCACATCACTTTGATTCACGGTCACGCAAGCCTCTCATCTTTGGCCCATGAAGCGATTCTGCACTCGCACCTCTTCGGAATTCGAACCGCCTTTACAGACCACAGTCTCTTTGCGTTGGACGATGCAACGGGGATCCTGACCAACAAGCTACTCGCAGCAGCACTGCGCAATGTCGGAGCGGTTATCTGTGTATCGCACACAGGGTACGCCTCTGACCCTATTGGTAATGCTATACTTACCGGTACAGTCGCGAGAATACTGTCCTTCGTGCAGAGATACCACCAGAGATCGTGCATGTCATCCCGAGCGCTGTTATTCCTGAGCAGTTTCATCCTTCGCCCCCCAAAACAACAGATACAAGTGAGTAAATGGGTATATGTTGTTTGATCGCCTCTTGATGGTCTTCAGTCACGATCGTCGTCGTGTCTCGCCTTGCATATCGGAAGGGCGTGGACTTGCTCGTCGCTGCAGCACCGACCATTTGCAAAAAGTTTCCTAACATCCGCTTTCTCATCGGTGGCGATGGTCCAAAACTTATAGACCTACTTCAGATGCGAGAGAAGCACCAGCTGGAAGATCGCATCGAACTCTTGGGGGCGGTTGACCACTCTCAAGTATGCGATGTGCTTACTGCAGGCTCGATATACCTTAATGTATCTCTCACCGAGGCATTTGGAATCGGACTATTGGAGGCTGCATGCGCTGGGTTGTATGTTGTGAGCACAAGGGTTGGAGGAGTGCCAGAAGTGCTGCCAGATGATATGATATCCTTTGCTTACCCCAATGAAGAAGGTTCGTTTCCACCACATTGACTTCACATCTGAGCTGAGAGTTTACAGACATAGTCCGGGCACTCTCTCATGCGATAGCTATTGTCTCTGCCGGGAAGCACGACCCTTTTAAGGCTCACGAGAGAGTCAAAAATATGTACAACTGGGCTGAAGTTGCCGAGAGAACGGAACATGTGTATTGTCGACTTCCAACCCCGTGCGGACTGTGGGTGAGAATGCAAAGGTTCGTACTGCTATGGGTTACACTACCCGGATTAACTATACACCAGAACGCTAGAACTTGGCCCATTTGCTGGGTTTATTTATCTGGTTATCTTGATCGTCCAATGTCTCTTCTTCCTCGTTCTCGAGTGGTTAATGCCCCGCGAGGAGATAGATTTCGTCAATCAGGATTGGAAAGTCGAGGAACCAAAGGTACCATTTACAATACATTAGGTCCTGTAAGAGGAACTTAAATACAGCACAGACTGAGGGTGGGAGGGAGCCCCTACCAGGTCAACTTCAAGATAACGCGTCGTACTCCGGTCGGTAGCTCCCAAACATCCGTCACCACAGCCCCCACATCTTCTGCCGCTCGCCGAAAGTCGTCTACGTTTCCTCCAACGCCAAAATACATGGTTTTGGCTGCAATCAGAACCAGCGTAGCTCTGATGGAGAGCCCAGGGAGGATATCGTCCAACTCGGGACCTTCAACGGAGGACTTCGAAGCGGCCTTCAGTACGGCCAGAAGCGACGGGATGCTCGTCTGGCGGTAGATTGTCTCAGAGGTGAGAACCAGATCAAAGGGTCGACTGCTGCTGGTGGCTGGCCGATATGTCCGCCACGCCCCGGCATAAAAATGTATTGATACATTGCGGCTCTTGAGGGAGTCGATGAATGCATCCAGTAGTTCTGTTGAAAGGTCGATTGTAAACCCTTCGACTGGTACGGCTTTCTCTCCTGCGTCCGCTTCCCTATAAGCAGATGCGGCTTTCGAATAATCTACAGAGTGTCAGCGATGGGTATGTCGCTATTCATTCTCGATACCCACACCATGCCATGATAATATTGGGCATTGTGATGAGTTCCAGCACGGAACGGTTGTAGTCTTGTAAGTGAAACTCCGTTTCCTTTGCGTTCTCGCGCGCATCCGTTTGAAAGACGTGTGTCATTAAAAAGAGGGAAGGAATCGCAGTCCCACACCCGACCTATGAGATCTCGTTAACGGTGTGTGCGGTGTGGGAATTATGTACAACTGCACCTCGATAATGCTTTTTCCCACCAAGGACGCAAGTAAATCTTGGTGCCCGTCTAAATACTGAACAAGGTCAAGGCTGCACTCCCATGTCTTCAACCCTCCCTCGTATTCGAACGGTATGACATCGTGAGGGGCGTCAACGGCCGGCAATAAGCGCTTCGAGTCTTTATAATTTTGGTGGTCCTCCGAAGCTTGATCCTGTGCACCTTCGGGGTAAAAAACTTCTTCTTCTGCTATGAGCTGGAATCGTGCATCGTAGAGGTCTCTCCGCGGTAAGCGGATTGGTTCGGTCTTATCCCAACGCTCGATGATAAGAGGAGTGCCGGTTATTCTGGAAGGAAGCGTACGAAGCTGTCTATGTCACCTAACATCCCCCTTTCGCAAATTCCCTCCATACCAAGTCTTGGATCGGGACCTCGATGCATGGCTCCAAATCACTGTCGCTTTCCGGGAGATCGGGGGTCGTTGAAGGACCTGAAGGCTCTCCAAAATTATTCGAAGAGTTTTCAAGAGCTTCAGCGGGTCCTATATCGAAATTAAATCGGAACATGACGAGTATTGGAGAGAGGCGAAGGTGTTTGAATCTGGCCAACTCGTTTCAAACGTCAGAGCCAAAATTAGTGGCAGTGTTTGGAACGACCTTCTCTTTCTCTTTGACTTTCCCCACATTCTGGGGAGACTTGACCCTTATCCTCGCCACCAGAAATAGAGGACTCACCTGGGCAACACGAATATGAACAACACATTAGCGTTCAAACTTGGCTTTGCGACCCCAATGCGTGTCCAACCAAGTGTCCAACCCCACAGCCAGCTAAGCTAGGACGTGGAAAATGCAGAGGTTTTGTCTATCGAAACCCATATAAGCTTGAAGGCTGTTTAGCGTATGTGAGTTTGTTGGATACTCGTGAACTCGCTTCTGCTGACGCACTCATGCTTCAATGAATGGCGGAAGCCTCCACGAGGCGGCCTTGCATAAATATCTAGTCTGCGTCGATGCGTAAGGAGCCCCCAGAAGTCGTGCCCAGGCTCATCAACCACCGTTGCGCTTATGCCATCGCGAGGCCTTCGGACAGTGATGCGCATTCCTAAATACAGGCCCATCTCGACGTGCGCTCTGCTACCTCACCTGGATGCCTGGGGTCTATGCCAGAGCCCTTCGCCCAGCAGACGGTCGCGTTCCCACACAATAGACTCTGCCGATTTGACTGTATGCGGAGGTTGGGGGTTCATGTCCTATATGCTGCAGCGCCGAAAGGGAAGGGTGGCTGACATCAACGATGAGCTACCTCGTACCACGCGGTTTGCGTGGATAAGATTGATATCTTGCTGTGATCCAAAATAGTACCGTGGTTCATAGCCTTGAGCTCTTCAACGCGCGTCACTCGACGAGTGTCACTCAGGTACCGAACCGCTCGTTGCCAGAGAACTAGAGCTCATGACTAAGGGTTGTTCAACCTTCCTCTTTGGTAAATTAGGGCGATGCATCACGGACCCAGCCGATGACACGTTAGGGTACCGATTGAGTTTTGCGATACTGATCAGTGGCCGACCTTGCAATTGAAGGATAGTGGGATTAGAGGCCACGATTCGCAGGAACCCTTTCACCTTTGCCCAGGAGAAGTAATGGAGGGCCGTTCTGTCCTTGCTGATAACACAATCCACAGATGAACGCCAGACGACTCACGGTGACAGATTCGGATTATCGAGGTTGATCAACCAGAAACCAGTATGATTAATGTGCTGCGACATGGCTGTCGTAGTGCGTGGGGAGCGTGTGGAAGAGGGGGGAAGCCACCAGGGTGTAAACCATGGAAAGGAAGGGTGAGATGTCATGCTGGACCCGCTCTACATGCCATATCGCCTCCGGATGGCTCTCCATGCTGTCTTAGCTTCGGGAACTTGTTCGACAAACGTCTCCATATCTTGCTCGTTAATGCGGTTAATGTCGATGGCTTCCCAGAACCTTGTAACAATAAATAGCACGTCCTGCGCATCTGGTGGTTCTTGCCGACTTTGAGACAGCGGTCAGTGATAATATTCCTGAATGGTCTCACTTAATAAACTCACGAGATCCACAGTCTTAGTTTCGCGCGAACAAATTCGGTAACGGAGAGGAAGGGAATGCCTTTTATGGCCATTATAGTCGTCGTGTCAAGGTTACGCGGGCCCTCCTCTCCCGCGGGGATAATTTCAATCTGCAGTGGCAATGATGAGGAAATGTTCATCATGACCGGTAGAAGGAGCAACATACTTGCACAGGTGGGATAGGTTCGTTATATATCACATACAGTCTATGGAAATGCGTATCAGAAATGAGGGAACAGTACTCCCACTCGTGGGGATATAGCATACGCACCGACTGCTCCACGGAGCCAGTGTCGTTGTTAATTGTTCATTACCAGTACAGGCTTGGCGTACAGCCTTGAATCCATAAGCTACACAACAAATTTCCTGCAAGCAAATGAATACGATCGATCTTGCGAAGGAAGGAGGGGCATACTTCGATATCTCGCGGTTCTGCTCCAAGAGCCACGGGTAAAAAACCTCCGGAGAATGCGTGGGGGACGTTATGGGAAGTAAGAATTGCGGAGAGAGCGGTGCAGGCGTTGAAACACTGTTGGGTACGTGAAGACATTGGGGCCTGGTTGATGGGGGAGTGGGTTGGTATGAGAGTGAACTTATATGAATAAGCATGATAGGGCTGGATGTGGGACACAGGAGGGGAGGCAAGAGAGGTGGCCCGCTGGATGTTTTCGAGCAGATCAGAAGGACGTAAGGATGTCATTAATTCCGCTCGTGAGGACACACCCGAGACATCTTTATTTGAGGTATCGCCCCCCGGAACAGTACATATGCACACGAGCTCATGTGACCACTTTGTTGACGCAGAGTCGGCAATCCAGCGGAAATTCTGCAGACACTAGTGCATCACCAATACATCCCCATCGAATCCCGACTTCTGGGTTCGCTCTAGAGCGACAGGGATCCCAGAGATCGAGTTGCCATCGGACGGACTTCGGGAACCAACGCGAAACGAGGAGCAGCAGGTGACCCGAGCGGGCAATATCTTTGCTTATCTTAACGCCTTGATTTTGGTTATCTCCAGCCAGC
>Ga0307513_10011707_pt1 | contig 10883 bp, 9 predicted proteins | sample 15_EM_MG_FD_202174 | JGI IMG/M metagenome (GOLD analysis project Ga0307513, IMG submission 202174) | Populus trichocarpa ectomycorrhiza microbial communities from riparian zone in the Pacific Northwest, United States - 15_EM | ecosystem: Host-associated > Plants > Roots > Unclassified | place... | reverse complement strand
GCTGTTGTTGTCTTGCTTAGAGAGAGAGAAGAATGCACGCTGAGCTAGATACAAAGTGGGCAAGTCACAGTGGGAGAAAAATCTCCTTGTGACCGCCAAACTACCCTATGACAGACCATGCCCTACACCGGTTTTCTACGCCAATTCCCTGGGGGGACCTCCGGTCCCGTCACCTTCAGGGCCCACCCGTCGTCAGGTGGAGGCTCACGGCAGATTCCGCGACCTGAGACACCTGTAGTCCCCGCCCGTCCGTCCCGGGCAGTCTTCCGGACGGACGCCAAGATACCCGTCCGTCCCGGGCGTCCTCTCAGGTACGCCGTCCGTCCCGTCCGGACCCGAAGACGGACGGACTGGACGCTTGGGTTCACTGCCGCAGCCACTCTTCTTTGATTACACTATTATATGCCTGACGGCAAGCTGGCATGCTTGGGACTATGATGAGAAGGAATAGGAACTATTGAAGTTAGTGGAATAGTCAAACTCGCATATCTAGGTTGTTAGGCATTTTCCGCCACGATCGCATGACCTACCCATGTATTGCATTCACAATTCACGGTTTCTCTTTGTATTTAAATAACGAGAACCCCTGGTAATCTAGGCTTATTAACAACCCACGGTAGTACATCCTGTAGTAAGCCGACTTGAAAATATTGGCATAACTTCTTAGGTGCTGTTTGATAACTCACTGCTCATAGCACTAAAAGTTAGACGCAGTATGATATAAGTTACTGGCTAAATCTCAAAGTCCGCATCAACCCTAAACCTCTAAAACAGCTATCGCAACAAACCGACCCCAACTCAATGAACCTTACTAACAACAAATAAATAATAGAAAAAAGAGAAAAGTATATTTATAGTATCTTACCACTAGTGCTACCCAGAGATCCCGTGATAGAGAAAGTTCAAGTTTTATCGTGCAAGTGCTGTGGGTGAATCATTATCATGGAGGTTGACGAGGGTTAGGGCGGATGAGGCATTTGCAATCGGGGCGGGATGGTTTTGACTTTGAGATGAAGTTCCAAGCTCGCATTATTGAGACAATCCGTATTCAAGGGAGTAAGCCTCCGCTATGTACTGTACACCGGCCCTTAGTGATATGCTCCAGCCTATACCAAGAAAATATCTACGAGTTACACCTGGTCTTATTGGTGTGTGGCTTCTTAGCAAAGCTCTTTTCACTCATGCGACGATACAGGATCATATTTTCCAACAGCTCAAAATCCCCCACCAACGGCTACCCCTGTTGAAAATGGCCCTGCTCTCCATACTCTCACAATACTTCCTTTGTTCGGATAGCTTCCGGGAGCGCGCTTGTTTGTGGCTTTGGATATGCGCTAAGGATCCGGGTATATGGCTCCGGCATCGGGCATGGGTTTGTGTTCGGAGATGTGCTGAGGATTCAGGCATGGGTTTGTCTTCGGAGACACGCTTTGGCTTCGGGTATACGGTTCGGCTTTGGGCGTTTGGTTTGTAGGTTCAAGTTCGGGAAAGCATTGCGATTACAGGAATGCGCGATAGTTTTGGGATCGCGCGGCTTTCGGGAAAGCCGGGAGGAAAGCTGAAGTACTGTAGGATCAGCCGGAAAGAGCTGGAAGCCCGGAGGTGGGAAAGTGTTTATTTTCCTTCTAGTTAAGAGAGAGTGCTCACGGGGGAAGGAGAGACTCACACATGGAGTAGTGTGTTTCCTTATGGATGGATATGAGGTCATTGTGATTGATATATACTCCTGCGATCGGGCTTAGTTAGAGAGTTGAGCATCGAGTGGGCAGAGGTGTCGTTGAGCGGGAGACTGTTGTTGTTAAGTTAGTGAAGAGTTTTTTTTCCCCGCTCCTGGGTGAATGGTTTCGCCGTTGAAGTGCAAATTTTTTAACCTCCTCATGGGTGCTCGACATATGATGTTAATCACCCGAGCGCATTGTTGTAAACCCCTGCAGAGTGGAAAACGTAATAGGATTGGCACAGGTGGGGTAATTGGAGGTTGTGCTTCTCGGCCTACCTGTTGATACAATTCCTAGCCATCGGTACGTTTTGTTCATGCTCCAGCTCTTTTGCACGAACGAACATGCAACGCCAAAAGGTAATTACAGTGCTTATGTCTCCACAAGCGGTTTAGCGAGCGGAGTTGCGACGGTGATAAGAATGTACGCTGGTGCTTAGCCTCAATACCACAACCTTTCCTTACGTTGAGACGTATTGCTCAACCGCGAGCGACATGCGGTCCTCACAACATCGCAAGTTTGGTCGAATATAGCCCGGAAGATATGCTGTGATTCTGATTAAAGCCAAGACAGTTTGAATATTTCTCACCACATCAAAGGTAGCAAATGCATATTCTGTAATCATCCATTTATATTTTCCTATTCTTTGCTTCCTTAATCTAGACTCTATTCTCTCATAGACAGGAAGTTCTAGTCATCTCTAGATCGCATTGCTAAACTTTAATAGACTATCGGGCATACCTCCGGCTCGCTTTGCAGGGTGCTCGCAACACAGGGAAAGCTTGTTTTGAGACGAGCTGTATCTATCCCTTACCTTGTGGCCGAAATTCATGGCTGCGTAGCGTGCCGCGAAGTGAGATTGGGTTCACGGCTGGCTGTTTTTCCGGTGCCCATTAGCCTATTTTACAATCTGGGAGCAAATCTACGCAGACACTCTTGTTTCCGTCATGGCAATGCTGAACGGTACTGATTATGTGGGATTCTCAGCACTACACCACTTCTAAAACAACGTTTTTCCTGTCACGATTACTGAAATAAGCTAGTAGTAGTATCTAGCGTTGGCCATGATTACAAGGTAAGGGATGCGAGTAAACTCACACTAGATACCCATTCTTGGCGATGTGCTCCGCCGATACCAAGCAATATTGTATCCATGAGCTACACATGGCCGCGTAAGCGCATTTTCCGGACCTTCCCATTCTGTGTGCCAAGTATGCAGATCCTGACTTCTTTCGGAATTATTGAAAGAAAAATATTTGAGCACAAATACAAAATTGAGAATGAGTGACATTGGTATCTACAGTATGTTGCAATCACAGCCCCCAGCTGTCACATTGCCCCAAAATTGAACTTGTTCCCATGTATTTATTTAAGTAAGCAGTGCATCATAGCTTATGATTCGATCGATGATTCTAAAGTTGAAAACAGGAAGATCCGGAAAATGCCTCTCTCACCACCGCGATGACTGATAGCACTGAGAGTTGAACACAATATACTCACGAGGCCAAGTGAGAAGTAAATCGTGTAATCTTCATTCGAGTATCAACGATTTTCATTGCTAATTTGGTGTTTTTCATTTATTTATTTTTGGCTTAGAAGGACCAGGGGATAGGAGGGGGGGGTCAAGGCCTTCCTCCGAACATTGTATGATATCATACTCACTTCCATCGTTGAGCCACTCGCGGAATTCAAGGTCACGTGATTTACTCAGAACTAGGCCGCATCAGTAGTTTTGACTTTGTGGTGAAATATCAAGTTCAGGCAATGTGGCTGGTGGAACCTCAGTCCAACCCAGCGAATCTCGGACCCTCCCTGCAGGGTGCCATCCAAGTTTTTTTATCCCAGTAAAAACGCAACGCTTCACTCACCGCTTAAGAATTAAAAAAAATATCTTCAGTTTAGGAAACTGCCAGAGCAGGTATCCTTGCAAGCTGTGTTAATAGTGCATATTACCTTGCTTGGCATTATAAGAAATCGGGTTTTCAGGCAAATTTCACTTCTCTACCAGCTGGCTTTTGGGGCGGAAAAAAGTACAAATAAATGAACCTAGGTCTTGGTTATTTTTGAAGAAATATTTGATTTTTTAGGAATTTTTGTGATGGTGTTTGCTTACTTAAAGTTGAAATATTATTTTCTTGGCTATAAGCGAAACGTTGCGTTTTCGCTGTGATTTAACTCCATATATTTATCCTAGCTTTACCTATCCGGCGTCCGCTAGCAAAACATAAAACAAATATCTCCTGCCAATTCCACAGTACTGTACATCTGAAAAGTACCACCCGTGCAGATTATAGCAAGACCGCACCACTACTGCATGACGAGCTGCCACCACTCGACAAGCCCCATGCCCCAGCCCCAGACAGAAATCCACAGCCGAAATACAGGAAATACCAACCAAACAACCATCTGAATATGGACTCGCAAAACCCCCTCCACAAAAGAAACCCAAGAACAATTTAACCGCTGTGGTAAAAAGAACTTTGATGGTATTCAGTAGGGAGGGTCCGAGATTCGCTAGTATTCAATAGGTTTTCTCTCTATTTGTGGCTCATGGGCGGGGATCGTCCGGTATCTGCATAAGTGTGCCCTAAAAGTAACGGTCTTAAATGGCGTTGCTGGCCCTGTCCAATGTAAATCTTGGGAAATGAGAGGGAAAGCAGAAAAAGGGACAGTGTTAAAACATAATATAATACATATGCCCATTGGAGTTCCCACGCCTTTCCCACGGGGGTATATCCTCCTCCTGCTTCTCCTCGTTTCTTGGAAAGTATTGCCACCTCTTCGCGGCGGTCTGTGGTGCCGCAGTCGTGGTGACTATTTCTTCACTTTTACCTGTCCTTTTCTTTCTTTCCTTTCACACACCTCCCCTATCTTAATTGCTACAGTAATGAGTCACCAGCCCAGGCGGTATAATAAAATAAGTGAATTGGGATTCTTACATTTTCTACGTCTCCGGACGTGTCCTATATATACACAAACTTGACTTAGAGAGGAAGATTCTTCGTCCGCAACACTCACAACCTTTTCCTCCCATCTTCGCGCCATCCACCCAACTTCTTCTCCCTAATTCCACCCCTTGAGTTTCGTCCTCTTACACTATTTCTCCTATCTTCTGCGATCATTCGCAGTCCTGACACAACGGTCCGTTTCCTAACTATCACACTGTAACACTGATACGTTCCAACTCCTAGTACACCTTAATCACTAACCTATAGTCTGCCCTAGTGCCAAATCCTAAAACATCCTAAGCGTTCTTGCTTTAGCCAACGTCTCAACCAAACAAACCATTACTCTTCTGATACCATACTAGTCAATCGTGCAACCGTTATCAAACACAATTCCTCTCAGCCATGTCCCGTCAGTATTCCGACTATCCCCTGGGTATGGAGCATTCATGAATTTCAACACTGTAGAGTTCATTTCGTCTCCTCTTTCCTTCCAATCGCTATTAATCCCTAATTTCTCCTCCACCCATAAGAAATGTTTCGTCGTCGATGCCAGTCATACATTCTATTCTCACACTTGAGCTTATTACTTGCCTTCGGTGCAGAAATTGGCTATGGCCCGCTCTTTGACCCCTGCTGGGATAATTGTCAGACACAGATGGTGAATTTTTGCAGGGTTGGCGGCGACCTCGCCCAAATGACGGATGGGTGCAGGGAGGGCAAAGGGAGGGCAAAGGGAGGGATGGGTGCTTGCTTGGGCATTTGCGAGCAGGCGGTGTGTAACAACGGGATCAGAAGGTTCGCTACCGGAAGATTGTCTGAGAGGGGCAGAGGGGGGAAACGGCTATCGCCGATACCCTCCTTGCGGAGTGCAGGAAGACTAGATTTCGGAAAAAGGGCGAGAGCTTTGTGCCGGCTTTGACGAATGGGATACCACCACCGACGACTGAGCGGGTAGGTATCACGAACAGTGATGACCAGGTTTTGAGGGGCGAATTTATCTCGCCTCCGCAGACCGGAATTCCGGAGACCTCTTCTTCGGCGTCTAACGAGACTGGAAGCCTTGGTTCCCCGTTGTTGACCCCCCTCCAGCGAGTTCCACCACGGCCCTATTGTCATTGTCTTCAGCTTCCCCCATAATCCCCACTGCATCGGGAAATTTCACCACTACCAAGAACTCACCAGCCCCGTCCACATTATCATCATTCTCAAGTCGATCCCGCCTGACACCAGGGCAACTCGCGGCCATAATAGCCTCTTGCATCTTGGGATCCTTCCTGCCGGTGTTATCAATAGCCTTCTGTTGCCATCACAGCACAAATTCCAAGCCCTTGGCCTTCCTCCCAACTCGCTCAAATTCCCATCCCCGCCCATGATTAATCACAAACCATGAGCAATCGTGGTGGTCCTGGAACATCGAGGCAGCACTTATCAACCCCCAATCGCCTATTGCTTCCATCCTCCCAAGATACTCCCGTTCCAAGCCATGCACTCCACCATCCGTTCAGCAGAACTCTCCCCCCAGACGGACATACAGCCACACCATAATCCCCGTTCCTCCATCCCCCTCCTCCAGGGGCTCCTCTACAAGAATCGTCACCCTACCTACCACTACCCCCTCCCGCTCTCGAGACCAAATCTCGGAGCACGCCATCATAGAGCCACAGCCGCAGGAGGTGGTAACTGAGGTCTTGACATCAACCCAGCAGTCGGTTGTAAGCTCGCAATGTGAGTATAGTTCCGCAAGTTGCTCCACTGGGAGTTGGGTTGCGAAAGACGATCCGGGGTGACCGTAGATATTATTTCCGATTTCAACTTTGGTTTCTCTCTTTGCATTGGGTGGTGTTTTGTCTATTTCTTTCTTTCTTCTCCGGTTTAGACTAGCGGTTTGGTTAATCAATTTGTATATACCCAGGCAAGGCAGGAACCTTGCCCGGTTTGAGAGTAAGTATATTTGGGACTAAATTGTATTTATATGGCGCATTAATGGGTGGATGGGCGATGTGTTGGTTGGGTGTGCGAGATATCGAACTTTATTAGGGCCCGTTTACCTATCCGTCGCGTTTCGAGATTTTGGTGGGGAAACTAGACGGTGGCGTCTCAACCAACATCCTATTCCAATAGACATACCAAAACTGTTTACCTAATTTTTCACCGTTCTATATTCTAGCAGCTAGGCGGTCAAAACCCGACGCGGGTCAACAGGTCCTTTTGCAACTACCGTCTATCAACACCACCCATACATCATGCACGCAATCATAAGAATAGCGACGGATTGGCTGTGCAGAAAATTCTGCACGCCAAGCTATCTCCAAACATAGGGTTCTAGTGCTTACTCAAACGCTCTCCTGACTGCTAAAACTACCCTATACGAGCGCCCTAATCCACACCGGTACATGGCCATTTTCGCCTCATAAAATCACAGCCAGTTGCTCTACAAAAAAATGTTAAAATTCCTGAGAGTCTTCAGACTCATCTAGATATTATCACTTATATGTGACAAGCTCTGTTAGTTAATACTCATGGTGCAATACTAGAAATAATAATGGTTGGCAAAAGATACCTCTGATTTTGTATGAGAGTCCCATACAAAAGGTACATTGCAACCTCATCCAATGACAATCCCCAGCTCTCAACTTTCACAGGAGAATGGGAAAATTCTCATAATTTTTACCTAGAAAGTTTGAACTATTGCTTACACTATATCTTGGTTTTATTAAATCTATACAATTTTGGGATGAGTTATGAGAGTCCGAAATCAGCCATTTTGGGTGTAAAACGTGGGGGGGGCACGAATTTTGTCGCCAAGATCGTACAGTGAAACCTCTGATAATTCCAGCAGGTAGGGAGTAGCGCGGGGCTGGAGGTGGGGGGGAGAGGGGTCTCGGCACAGGAGGGCGGCCAGATATAACCCTTAAATCGAGTGATATCTAATGATGGCGAAGAAAACAAAGGGAAAATTTCCGTACAACTTGGATATGATATACAAACAGAGTAGAAAGTGTAAATTCAAATAAGAGAGTGCGGCCAAGGTAGACATAACTAAAGACTATTTTCCACCATGAAGTATGATAAAAGACTCCTTTACACAGTGGACTCCCCGAGTCTTTGAGCTTACTCGTTGGCTAGGCATTTCTCTCAGAGAGTTGATCAGTGGTGATCCTCACTGCCTATCATGGTTTTTCTCCACAGAAGCACAAGAAACCCCTTCGGGCTTTCACGCAAATGGGGATTGTTTGATTGTTTCTCCACTCCCTTCCCCCTCTTCTTTTTTTTTCAAGCTAAATTCTCCCGCTAATTTTCTCGGAGGGGTGTTTGCTGGAATTAAGGTCCACGGAATGTCCTGGAATTGGAAACTATAAGAAGCCTAGAATTTTCAGAGGGACTTCCCATACCTCAAATGTCGTGACCCTGCAAACACTGGAATTACTAGAGGGTTGGAAATCTTGGAGGTGGGAAGTATCGGAGATTTCACTGTATGGGTGTCTAGTGATATGGGTAGTAATGTCTAAGTTTTGGACGAGCTAACTACGTTCCCGGTATTGAGAGCGGAGGATTGGGGGTCTATATTAACAGTAGACGGCAATCTCTGCCTAAGGCAAAAACAGTGTTCCCAACGGGCCAGGCCGATGGTAGGCTATAGGCCGTAGGCCGGGCTAAGGCAGGCCGCTCCGGAAGACAGCCTAGGCCCATATAGGCCGAATTCGATCGGCCTACGAAAGCCTATCAGGCCTGATAGGCGCCTATAGGCCTGGAGATTAGCGTTGAGAACAGATTGCGTTGAGGGTATTCAACCCCCCACCCCCCCACTCCCCACCGCCCACCTCCCCCTCCTCTGTTTCGAGTTTATCGCCTTTGATTTTTTTTCCTCCTTTACCTTCGGCTATTATGATACTTCTTAATTAATCACAAAACGAGTGATACTCAACCAACACAATAAAGCCTTAGAAATTTACCTCCAGGGCCATGAGCACAACCCTATCATACCATCATTCAAGTTCCCCCCCTATTTTGCAGGAACTACGGTAAATCCCCAAGCGAATAAAGTGAAACTGTTGTATTTTCAATGTTATTTTGTAAACAATTTACAGTCAACCTCTCTTATTGATGCCTTCGAAATAGTCACCGTCCTACTCCACATATTTGATTCACCAACAGCAACTCTTTTTCTACAATTAATTCAACTAATTAATTCACTACCTCTAGTGTTTTTTTGTGTTTTTTTTGCTAATAAGCGAAACCTTTACTTTATTTTTAATGTTCCATAATTGGGAGACATTTACCATGAATTTTGCTGTTGACACAGAGCAGCCGCTCGAGATGAGTGGGTCGGCCGAAGCCGTATAGGCCGGCCTAGGCTATATAGGCCAGGCCGGCCTATCGGGCAGCCGGGAAAAAGCCTATATGGCCTATAGGCGGGCCCGGCCCGGCCAGGCTCGGGCTTAACCAGGCCTGCAGGCTCGGGCCAGGCTAGATCCGAGAGAATTTGGACAGGCCGGGCCCGGCTTTACCGAAACCTGGCCGGCCTGGCCCGTTGGGAACACTGGGCAAAAATGATCAGCAGGATTCTTTCGCTTCGTAAATACCTTGTTCAATGTCCGATGCTATGACTAAGCCCTCATTGACTAGTGGTATGATATTTGCTATGGTAACAACAATGACATCACTACCCGCATCACTAGGTTTTGTACAACCAATAGGTGGTAGGGGGCAGTGGATCTAATCCTTCATTTGACGAACGATGCAAACACTTTTATTGATACAAATAAAGATGACGAACAAAAGATATAAGAGAAGAATCAAAGAATAAAGAGATTGTATACAATAACGAATGACTTTGACGAGACAAGAGATAACCGTAGGACTGTGAGCGAAAATTCGATGATCAACTGATAATTGACAAACAAAGGGAAGAACAGGCTATCTTATATCCTCCTCAAGTGAAAACCTTCCTCCCCGCACACTTCCAGAGCATGCCAGATTTCTCTCCCACTTTCCGTCCCTAGGTCGTCCTTCTTTTGAATTGTGCCGATTCATATCCGAGGTAGAAGTATCGTGCCCGAGGGTAGTGTTATGCCCCTGCCGAGGGTAGTGTCAGTCACCGAGGGTGAGGATGGATGTTTGGCTCTTGCTGGTGTTCGTGTTTCATCGTTGGTGAATCAGTGTTTGGTGATGTCGCACCAGGAATGCAGGGTCAGGGTGTTCGGTGGTAAGAAGCTAATAGTGGTGGAACGCTGGTGAAGCTACTGTTCGTTTTAGGCTTATAGCTGATCATAGTCGCATTTCCCATCCAGTGGGAATGGAAAATATATGGTGAGCAGCCTAAAGGGGTTAATTTCCAACACTAGGCACCCATGCCATGCCGTCTGCTGTTAATATAGACCTTCAATTACCCTCCCCTCTCAATACCGGCAGCGTGGTCCGCTTGTGTCCAGAACTTAAAGACCCCAACAAGACTCCACGGGATGAGTACCACAGCTCCACGGAAATAAATGGGGAGCGCAGAAGTTCGTCGGTTTGTAATATATATTAGTATCCACCCGCACAATCATGGCTCAATTGCGAAGCATTCTTTTTCCTGGAACTCCACTCCTCTCTATTTTCGTATAATTCACAAATTGGGGTCGTTAGATGTAAGTCATATTGTCACCAATTACGGTAGGATACCGACCAGATCATCGGGAAAGGAGCTTCCTTATGATACCTAGTGATGCGCTGCAATTACTTCTTCGGAGTCCACACATAAATCGACAGAGGCCCCATCCTCACCAAGCCTCCATTAGGTAACTGTTTACAGTATGGAATGGGGATATGTGTGGTAACGAAGAATGCAGGATGTAAACGAGGAAAGCTGAGAGGCAAATGAAAGGTGCGATGATAAAATAATAGTAGAGTATTGGCGAGAGGGCTGGTTGGGTGTTAGGATATGTATTAGTTTTCCTGGAAGAGTATCAGAAGTTGAGGGGCCACACGGAAGGCGGCTGACGCAGCCTGGATGGTCCGGTTAAAGAGAGGTCGCGATGTGCGCTGTTGGGAAGAGGCTACTTTGGGTCAAATAGTCCTTCCAGCTCAGCGATGGGAGTGCGGATTGTGAGCAGTGTTCCCAACGGGCCAGGCCGATGGTAGGCCGGCCTATAGGCCGTAGGCCGGGCTAAGGCAGGCCGCTCCGGAAGACAGCCTAGGCCCATATAGGCCGAATTCGATCGGCCTACGAAAGCCT
>Ga0307513_10011706_pt1 | contig 10885 bp, 13 predicted proteins | sample 15_EM_MG_FD_202174 | JGI IMG/M metagenome (GOLD analysis project Ga0307513, IMG submission 202174) | Populus trichocarpa ectomycorrhiza microbial communities from riparian zone in the Pacific Northwest, United States - 15_EM | ecosystem: Host-associated > Plants > Roots > Unclassified | place... | reverse complement strand
TCCATGTCCGAGTTATCAACGTCGATATCAGAGGGAGAGGCTAGAAAAGTAAGCGCCCAGCACAAACACTGCATTCTTGGCCTTTGCCACCAACTCGAATGTCTGTTAAACGCGGTAGCGACGCGACAAACGATGTGCGATACTGACGCGTATCATACAGGGCTGCGCTAGAGAAGCTCGCAATCCGTGGCATCCGTTCCTTCGACAATAATCGCGTCGAGGTGGTCCAATTCTTTAGTCCGGTCACTGTCATCGTAGGCCACAACGGTAGTGGCAAAACGGTGCGCATCGTGGATTGTTACCCTACACGTCCCCTTGATGGTTTTGTAGACCATCATCGAATGTCTCAAGTATGCGACAACAGGCGACCAGCCACCCGGTACGCGCGGCGGGGCGTTCGTACACGACCCTAAGATGGCAAACGAGAAAGAGGTTAAAGCACAGGTCAAACTTCGTTTCAAGGCCGCAAACGGTCAGACTTTAATGGTCACCCGTAACCTCTCCGTTTCTGTAAAAAAGGGCGGTGGTATGACTTCCAAGACGCTAGAGGGTGTTTTATCCTTTGCATCGAACGATGGACCCAACGGGAAGGTAAACCCATGCCCCTGTTTCGTAGTCCGCGTTGACCCTTGCCGTAGAGGAACACGATTTCAACAAAATGCGCAAATATGGCTGAGGAGATCCCCAGCTTACTGGGTGTTTCGAAGTCTGTACTGGACAACGTGATCTTTTGCCACCAAGAAGATTCATACTGGCCCCTTTCGGAACCGTCGCAATTGAAGAAAAAGTTTGATGACATTTTTGAAGCAACGAGGTACCAAATAACATTAATTTCACTCCAGCATAACTTGATTAGTTTCACAGATACAGTAAGGCGCTTGACGCTATCAAAAGTCTCAGGAAAGACCGTGTGGCCGAATTGAAGGCTGACAAGGAGAGACTGGAATCTGTGCATCGTGAAAAGTTGCATACAGACAAGTTAAAGTCCCGAGCTTCCGACCTTCGTGCTACAATCACTGCCAAGGAACTCGAGCTCGAAGCCCTGCGAATGGAGGTTGAAACTATGGCGACACAAAACAAAGAATTCTACGAAAAAGCTACGAAGTTCCGAGAAACATATATCAAGGCACAAGCCGCCCAGGACCGCCAGAAGCATCTTGAAGACGACTATCAATCAACCATCGCTCTTGGTACTATCGAGATTCTCGATGGTAAATGACACATTCAGTGACATAAAATCGCTCTCACTGTACCACAGAAACGGAGTCTACCCTCAATGATCGCATTCAAGGGTTCGAGGCGACGCTCACCGCCCAGAAGAACCAGAGGCATCGGGACTTTGCAATAATGCGAGATGAGCAGGAGAAACTCGTTGCAACACGACACTCGTTAAAGTCAGAGCAGGGTCTCCATGGGCAATTGACTGCGAAACAGGAGGCTCATCGAGCAAATCTCGCGAGTCGCGACGTATTAATTTGCGAACTCGCATCTCAGGAGGGCATCAGAGGATTCGATAGCAGCCCCTTCGAACAACGCCACGTCGACCAGTTTATCAACATACTAGCTGATCTGCAGCAGAAACAACAAGAAAGCGTGGAACACCTCCAGGTCAGTCTCATTGACAGCTCATCATAGTTTGTCTGATCTCTCCCAGGCCGGAAGCTCCAAACGTATTTCGGGATATCAGAGCCAAATCCAGGCTTTGCATGCGCGATTGGCCGGTCTGAACGCCCAGCGAGACTCGCGAAAGGAAGCAATGGTGTGTATCACTCTTTCAGCAGTACCTGTCTCTGATGTTCTCTGTAGGCAAATCTGCGAAAAGTAATTACAGCTGACGAGGCCGCACTTGACGAATCTGGAACCTTGGTAACCGACCTCCGTCGTGTGTCTGCAGATGTCGAAGAAAAGAAGCTCAAGGTTGCAAACATGAAAGCCGAACTAGAGGGGCATGGTTTTGACAAGCAGATTGAGGAGAAAACACGTGCGATTCGCCGTCTCGAGGACGAGCGCGAGCGCATCAGCACTGAGCTCACGAGTATATCCTTGCAAGCGGACACTCGCGCGAAGCTGGATCTCAAGCGCGAGGAGTCCCGGAGAAAGGATCGAGACATTAACGATTGGTATGCATGCTAACCCAGAAGTGGACCTCTCTGACACGCCCTCTGTAGTCTGGAAGCTATGGGTCCAAAGTATCGGCAAATGATTGGACATGACCCCACCGCTGAGACAGCCGAACGAGAGATCGACCGCGCGACTATGTATGTGCCTTGGAGGATCGATGTGTTCTAGCTCATATTCTACTCCAGTGACAAAGAAAGAGACGTCCGTCACCTTGAGTCGGAATCTACCGTTTCCAGCCGTAAATTACAGCAACTAGAGACCACCCTCGGAAACTTGAACTCACACATGAAATCCAAACGAGAGGAATTGAGAGGTGGGTTCAAGAAAATTCCAGACACACTTGAAAGCTTGCTGAACTCCTTCGATAGCCTCCGAAACTAAGCTCAAGCCGCACCTCGCTGATCATGTTACTGTCGAGGCAGCCCTAACAGACGCGGAGGAGCAGCTTAAACTTTGTCGGGAGTATGTTGTCACCCACGTCAAATGAAGCCTGCAGCCTATTCACCTGTTCTACAGAGAGGCTCAAGTGTTGGAAGGGTCAAGCAAATTCTTTGAGGCGGTATTGAAAAACGGACGCTCAAAGAAGCTTTGCACTAGTTGTAACCGTCCTCTGGCCGAGGACGAGATGCGGGCTTTCGAGAAACACGTGGGTTGGACTGCCTAGTACCTCAGCCCAATGCATGTCTGATGGTTGGGACAGGTCGGAGAGATGCTGAGGAAGGCTGCTTCAGAGAAACTCAAAGAGATGGAGGAAGATGTGCAAAATTGGGAAACGGAAGTATCGCGCCTGCAGCAACTGCTACCTCTCCAAATCACGATCTCGCGTTTACGGCAAACAGACATCCCTGCTCTCGAAAGACAGGTCAAAGACGTTCAGGAAGGTCAACCTGGTGCAGCAGTAGAGGCCGACGCAGTCTTGGAGAGACTCGATGCCGCACGACAAGCCCAGAAGTCCTTGCAAACGCTTAAACAACAAGCATCTGGAATTGTTCGGCTCACACGTGAAAAGAATACCTTGGAACAAGAGATACAAGGCCTGGAGTCAAGCCTCCGAGCCACCGGCTCGACCAAAACTGCTGATGACCTTCAAGTCGAGTTATCTCAAATCCAGGTTCAAGGGTATGCTAAATTTCTGGAATGTACTGCGTCAATTCAAACATATATTTCTAGTCGGACACTCGAGCGCGAAAAGAATGCGTTGATAGCAGACCGCGATCGCCAAGTAATCAATATCAGGAGCGAGGAAGATAGATATCACGCTCTCCAGATCCGAGAGGGTGAACTTCGCAATAGTGTTAATGCTCTTGAACACACCAAGCTGCGAATCAGTGTGACGGGAAAAGAGATTGAAGAGCATCAAAGTGCCATCAAGGTATGAGAGTATGTTCCCATCAATGCGATTTCACCAATTAGACTCCACCAGGATCTTGAAGTCAAAATCTCCGACGCTGCTGGACCGATCAAGAAGGTTGAGGAGGAGCAGCGATCCTATCAATTTGAGATGGAGGCCGCGCTCTCTTCGGAGCGACAAAAACTGCAGAATTTGAATTTGAGTGTAGAGCGTCTAGAAATGAGTATCAGGACTATCGCACAGTGAGCACCATGCTTTCAGCGACTAGCTTATGGCCGACTCCTCTCTTCCTAAGATACGCCCGGGACCGTACCGACCAGAAACTGAGACAGTGCATCACTAACCTGTCTGACCTGGAAACAGAAATTCAGCAGGTCGAAAGGGAGGTCGAGCGTCTCCGCGATTTAGTTCAAAAACAGGACAACGACGTGAGCGCAGCTGGAGCAGACTTGGCGAATCTGCGCGAGAACTTGCGACTTAAAAAACTGCAACGAGAGATCCAAGAAACCAAGGACGTCATCAAGTCGCTCAAATTGGAAGAGGCATCAAAGGCCAAAGAGCAATTTGAAGAAAAATGGGGGAAAGCGAAGGCAGCTGAAAACGAGGCTCAGGCGAGAGTGTGTATCTATTTGCTTATTTACGACATCCGCCGCTCACCATTCGTAGTTCTCACGACTGGGGGGCGAACTGAGTTCACACCAGTCCCAATTTGAGACCCTGGAGAAGGACCTCAAGGAATACGTTGACATCAACAAACGCTATACCGACCAGCTTGTGAAAGTCAAGGCGCGCAAATTTACTTACCAGAGGGAGTGACAACTAATGCGTCCTTTCTAGATGGCCGACATGGCCAACAGCGACTTGGAAAAGTATGCAAAAGCATTGGACAGGTGAGATAGAGTTCCTGTGAGCCCTTTGATGCTCATTGTTTGATTCATCGAACCAGCGCCATCATGAAGTACCATTCGCTAAAAATGGAAGAGGTCAATGAAACCATGAGGCATCTCTGGAATAAAACTTATCAAGGAACTGGTGCGCTCCATTGCCACCGGTAGGGACGGTTCCCTGACTCTGATCTAGATATTGACGGTATCAAGATCGTTTCGGAAGGGGACACCGGGACGGGAAGCAGGAAACAGTACAATTACAGAGTACGCCCACTGAATACTTGATCCAAATGTTTATTTATCTATCATGATTAGGTCGTGATGATCAAGGACCAGGTGGAGATGGACATGCGAGGTCGCTGCTCCGCTGGTCAGAAAATGCTGGCATCTATCATCATCCGTCTTGCTCTCTCGGACAGCTTCGGACAGAATTGTGGTATTTTGGCGCTCGATGAACCAACAAACGCGCTCGACACCGAGAACATCGACGCCCTCGCAATGAGTCTCGTCGAGTGAGTGTCCTCGGTGCTTTTGGATACGTTTACTAACAGACGATAGCATCATCAAAGAGCGAAGGTCACATTCCAACTTTCAGCTCATCATTATTACTCACGACGAAAACTTCCTCAAAAAGCTTGGCGAAGAAGATGTCATTGAGTATTACTGGTACGTTATTCAAATGCTCGCCTTTCCCTTTCAGACTGAACGATGTGTTTAGGCGCGTCTCTCGCGATGCTCGTCAGAAATCGACCGTAGAGAAACAGAGCATCATTGGCTAAAGGATCGGCACTGTTCCAATTCCGGGGCTCCCGTTAACACTCACAGCTGTTGTTCGGTGTTCCCAAGTGTATTATCTCGGATGCTTTTTGCAAAATGTGGTCAATAGACAATATGTATTGGTGGTCTTATTCCGCTTCTTCTTCTTCTTGCTCCTTCCGGGCCTGTTCTTGAATGGCATCCAAGAAAGCCACTATACTCACACCAGCTTCGGGAGGTAAACGGAAGCCCGACATGAGCCCGCCAAGTAGGCCCGTGCTAAGCGCACGATCGAGCTGCCGCACGCATAACTGGAAGGGCACAGACTCAATGACTCGTTGCACAGTCTCCTCTGGTGTCTGACCAAGATCCTTTGGCAGATCGGGAGGGAGATAGTCCTGTAACGCCGGGAGATGGCGGGAACCCGGATGACGTAAGAGAGGGGCGAGGTTTGTGGGGGTGAGGATATCGGATAGTGCGAGAGGTGGTTGATGATCGGCAGCGCGGTCCAATCCGCGTGCCTGCAGGAGGTTGCGGAGCTGATCGGCCAGTTGAGCGGTTTCCTCGTTGACACGGCCTTGTGCACGAGACGGTTGGTGTTGGGGCAAATTTGTAGGAATTGTATTGGTGGTGGGTGCGGTCGAGACCTGCGCTGCGCTCGCTGCGCTGCTGGTACGGCTACGATGTACGAGTCAGTATCGAGCATCGCAAACCGCCAGGGTGAGCCGCAGGAGGCCAAAGAGTCTATTGTAATCTCTCTCACACACACGTGGAACTAGTACAGAGTGTGCAAAAGCGGAAATGAGGAGTGCAGACGCTCTCCACTCACTCGGTGGACCACCGTGGTTGGAAGGTAGGATCCTGCAGCAGACCATTCACATTTCGCTCCAAGTCATCTAAAGAGTAAGTGACTGCGTCCTAATTATTTGATATCCGATCAGTCGTTGTCCTAGCATCCCAGGTGGGCTTACGCGTACCTGTATCCAAAACTACGGCCACAGGAGCAATTTCAGTATCTACGCCTTGGGGAGACGGAACCGACAGGCAGCGATCTGTACACTCACAAAGTGCTTCTGATCGGATGACGAAAAATTGAGTACAAATGTCCGCCCCTCAGGCGATTGTGTGACTTTCTGCAAGGTAGCCTCGCCAGGGAAGATAATCAAATCCTAGGGGTATCATGCGCCATGAGTACACTTCTAGGTATCATAGTGCGAACAGTGAAACGCACGTCCTCCACCGTGTTTGTCTCACGGTTCTTCCAAGTCAGGTGGAGCAGCCCTTCCTCACCCGGACCCAACGCAAGCGTGCCTTTGGTCGTAGATGCTTCGATACGATTTGTTCCGCTCACACGGTACGATCGTCCCGCTTTGACAGAGAGGGACATGATGACGAAGGAACCAAGCTAGCCATCACCGCCACCGGCCAAACCGCCAGAAACGGTGTCCAGTGACGCGAGGCGAGGATCAACAGACTTTTTTAAATGCAACATTTCGATAAAGTGCCGAAACTACGGGACCACAGACCATGACGCGAGGACGGTCTGGACCGCTTTTTTGACATGTCGAATCTTCTTTGAATATCGATGTCCTGGCGATGTCCTGGCAGCGGCTGCTCACCAGCCTGCTCGTATTTCGCAAATATAAAAACCTTTTCAGGGTGAACTTTGCGATCAGTGTCCGGTGTCTTCACTCAGATCTGAGATCCAATGAATTCGTCAAGGTCCTCGACTGTGTGCGCCCTGCTCGACGGCTGCCGCTCTGTTTTATACCCTCGCAACAAGCCGATCGAGGTCGTGGCTTCTGTTTCTCATCATTCAATACCATGTTCGCGAGATTGCTTTTATTGAATTATTCCATATCGCCCGCTTCAGATGGGGCCCTCACATTTATGCGAGGATCGAGCCGGCTCTGGTTGAAAGAGCTTGTTCGGGGTTAAAAGCTCTCGCTGTCTGGAGCCCTTCCATCCTCACCCCCTCTGGCCTTCGTCCCTCCCCCTTCTCTGCTGCCTGACCCACCCTGCAGTACGCAATGGACCAACAAATGATCTTACACCCCTCTCTCGCCCTGTTGCCTCGCCTGCCACACCCTGCGCAGCGCTTTATTCTTGGTAACATCCACATTTTCTACCTGCAAGTGCCGCGGCACGTTGTCGAAGCCATTAGAGGCTCTAATGCCCCTACTCCACCCCTGTATGCCTCTGGTGCATTTTACCCCGTGACTCGCCGCTGATCCTAGGCTCCGCAGGTGGGGAGGGGGATTCCCCCCCCAAGACCCAGATGGCCAACGCACCTGGCGCATATTCTTCAGCAATCACGTTGTTATTTATATTCGGTCTGCAGCAGTGCCCAATTTCGCGCCTGGTACGCTGGCCGCCCTGCTTTACAAGCTCCCCCCTTGCCCCCCGCTCGCGCCTCATTGACCATGATGCCCATTTTACACAGGTTTGTGGACTATTTCGCCAAATGGCAGTGAAATCTTTCTTCCACAATCGCTCCTTCGCTTTGAGCACCCTGACCTGGATCCCATGGACCCTCCTCCCGCTCCTATGCTACCAGTACCTAGCCATGCCAACGTACCCACCCTTCTCTGTGAGCAATTCTCAGTATTTGTACCCTGCAAGTTCATTTGTATGTACTGACCCCTGATCGTTGGCCCCTCCGCCAGCCGCGGGTTCAACCAATAACTTCCAGGGTCGGCGTTGTAAACGGTGCCACGGCCACCACGTTCACGATCCCCGCTGCCCCTCACTGCGCCCGGGCTATCAGTGCGGCTGGTGCTTAGAGATGGACGGTTCGCACCCCTTGAACTGCAACGGGTTCATGCCTTGAGTCTTCTTGTCCCCCCTTCCCCATCTAATTAGACCTCTATGCGCCTTTCATTTCTTGAACCCTTTCCATAACATGTATCCTTGCCTGCCGCTAGGAACATCCACTAATCAGCGCCCTAATGTCGCGACACAATGAGAGTACATAAATTCTTGGATATACAAACAGCCCCCTTCTCCTGTACACGGTTTCCGTTTTCAACGTCCCCGAGGTGAATGACACGCTTCTGTGGCCGCGAGCGCCTTATTTATCAGAGCCATATCATTGCGCTTGTTCAACCTTTCATCAAGATAAGAGAGACGGACCGCCTGCCAATCTTTCCCCGAGAGGTGCCTTGAGCGTAATCCACCCACCTCGCGAATCCTTGGAATTACCATCACGCATAGTTACCCTGTGATCACCTCGTGAGAGAATTGGCATTCTGTCGGTAGGCAGCGTTTCGCGCTGGACGAAATCCGTTGCACGACCTGCAACCTTCCGATCAGTGATCGATAAGGTAAAGCAACTTCATAGATCGGTGTCAGGACGTACGGCTCCGCGAAATTTTAGGCTCCCTTCTAATGGGCGCTACCGAACCATACAACCTATGAATTCAAGTCTCTAGATCTATATCTCGCCCACCTTCGTGCGCATCGCCCCACTACATTTTTCTGATGTTCCCGAACATGGCCTGAACCAAGTCGGATTTCAGGCATCAAAGTGCCGCCCAGCCTCCGATACAATACAAGACCACCATACTCCCATCGATGGATCCTGACACTGTCCTCCCTCCGTGTCGAGCGCACCGTCTGATCGCAAATCTTTTTACTGTTCTGCAAGGTTAGTATGACCAATGACGATCAGAGCGGGTTGATATCACTACTTCCGCCGAGCTTGACGCTTTTTCGCACCCATCCACCCACCCAACCTACGTAGCTCCCGTCCGGATCATCGGTGGCATGTGATATACTGACATTAGGACCTGGCCAATACCATAAGGTTTTCTTGTCCCTACCTATCCTAAGCTATCCGAAGGTGCAAGTTGGGCGTTTAAAGCTTTGGACTCCAGGCACTGCTGTCGGGCATCACCGTAAATAGAAATTACAGCACGCCCTCGTCATTGAGGCATGCTTCGTCTATTCAGAAGCATCCGTTAGACATTGCCATCGCGCATTCCACGGGCCCAGTGGTATTCCATTGACCTCCCTGAGCTTATTTTACCTTCGTATGTCCCTCAGTTATCCATTTGCAGGAAACACAGCGGCCACCGGGTCCTCCAAAGTCCGTACATCTCGGAAACGACCAAAACGACCGCATTTCCCTCCGGCCAGTCTCCGGAAGACAGATATGATGTAGCTGTCATGAGCAATTTACACCCACACCTAGTCCTCCGAGCTGCGTGGATCTCGGAAGTCGGAAACACGACCGTCTTCAGCTGATGATCTGACAAGTCAAGTCGACCACATCCATCTAGCTCCAGATCCCATTACACACGCAGAAAAGCAACACATACACCGCGCAACAACAATAATAAAAACATTGCCAAAATTAAATCGCGACGCTAACACACAAGCACGGTATCGTGACGCTTCTTTGTGCGAGTAAACCTTACTGGGGCTATAGTATCTTGACGACTGGAGCCTGCCCATATGACCTCTTGCCACTACTCGCCGCCGTCTCGGCCGCAACGGCATCCTGACCCTTTTTGATGAGCGTTCCGGTGCGGAAGAACAGTGCGTCTAATAAAGACGCGACCGTGAGTACACCACCGACGATGACAGCCGTCCTGGAAAGAAAATCGAGGAATATTTCCCGTCAACATCAACCATCAATGGACGCAGAAGGGGAAAAGGGCACATACGAGGTGACAAAGTGAGCAAAGCTTTGTCTTGACTCGAAATGGGTGACTTGCATGGGCGAAATCTCGATGTTAAAGAATGCCCCAGGCAGACCCGCCCGATCGTGTGTCAACTGTACGCCCTCTTCGCTCTTGCCAACGACCCCAGTCGCAAGGTCTCGCTCGTACGAGGTGGCACTGAACTGGTGCGTTGCGTACTGCCGATGTGGTTATTAGTGTTGCGTGACGAGAAAGGAGCGAGCAAGAGAGGTACGCACGACGTCGCCGTTGAGAGACCTGTACTTTGTAGATACAACCTTGAGGAAATACTGGAACATGTAATCGGACGATTCAGTCTGTCGAGGACGAAAATAAATATCAGTCGGGGGGTGACCCGTAGCATCAAACTGAGATGGAACGTTGGCGCTAACATGCGAGTAGATTTCATCAAGGGGGCTCCGGTCTATGCCCAAGATCCTCTTGATATTCGGGTCAAGGGTAAGACGTGCATATCGGCTCTCTGTCTCGGACGTGAAGGAAAATTCATGAATAAAGTGACCAAAATAGTGGTTCACATCCTTGAGGTAAGGCACAACCTCGAACACTTCGGCACGGTTGAGCACGAAGGACCGTCCGGGGGAGAACTGGATGTTCCCTGCAACTTTGTTCACGCTCACCGAGCCGAAGATGTTGCACCCCTCGTGGGCCCGCTCTTGCAAATGATCCTTCCACTGTTCCTGTACGCACTGATTTATGGCGGTTCGGCGGTCAGCGAGGGCACAGAGTAGACAGGTTCAAGGCTGGTCACGGACCTGGTCGATGCCGTCGGGGTCGTTGAACGCCCAGCCACGGTCCATGTACGCTTTCCGTACGTCATCACAGCTCTGGCAGCAGCCAGAGTCTGGAGGGAGGCCGCCGTAGCAGCTACCACACCAGTTTGGGTCGCGCAAGGAAACCAGTTTCTCCAGCTCGGACTTTGGACTGATGCTGAGACCGCCTTCGCCGATGGGTTGCCCCGTTTTTTCATCGAGCCGTTTCTTGATGATATGTTGTTGGATGTCGTGCTGGGCCTCGCCGCTAATGTCTGTCACGTCGAGGCTGAGCACTAGCAAGGCATGAGAGGAATT
>Ga0307513_10011705_pt1 | contig 10885 bp, 13 predicted proteins | sample 15_EM_MG_FD_202174 | JGI IMG/M metagenome (GOLD analysis project Ga0307513, IMG submission 202174) | Populus trichocarpa ectomycorrhiza microbial communities from riparian zone in the Pacific Northwest, United States - 15_EM | ecosystem: Host-associated > Plants > Roots > Unclassified | place... | reverse complement strand
GTAACGAGACGTTTTGCACGAAAGTTAGTCCACTCGTACCTACAAAGTCGTGTAGAGTATGAAGTAGGTAACTATGCCCAGTAAGTGGATCGGGTGAATCCACAGAGGACAAGTTGGTAAAAGATAGAGTCCGAGGGAAAATGCCTATTGGTACGATCCCGAGGACAAGTCGTGTAATGCCGGAAGACCAGAATACGAGATGCAGTTGCATACCGAATTCTCGACGGAACCAACCAAAGAAGAATGGCCATCTTCTGTCCAGCGAGTTAGACTACCTTTGGCGAGCACGAGGGCAAGATAATTCGTAACCATTGTTGTCAACGGATAAACGGATGAGCTGACACCTGACGTGGTCTCCACACCATCAGGAATAATGAAGGCGCAGACCGATAAGTTGGCCATGGGAGCAAAAGGTGTGGTAGAGAGTTTTCAGGGTCTACGAGTGTTCGCACTCAGGTGAAGTTCGCAGAGTTGCGGGCAAGGTACTTAGTTAGTATAGAGTTAGCATGTATACCGCGATTGCTCAGACGCGGAATATAAATATCGAAGCATCTTCGCTGCTACTAAGAACAACAAGCACGGAGAAGAGATCTTATCAATATAATAAGTTATTCTACACTTTTATATCGTTACCAATACTTCGACGATCTATACCGAAGCGAACCATTATATCTAGCCTACATTACTCGTGTCTTCTTAACGAGTTCTCCGATATAATCACGATTCAGGTCCTAGCTGTCGGAATACCTCACGCCGAAGCTACCACCTAACACGTACGCCAGCGACCCCCTCAGACACCATTTGTCGGGCATGAACCTTGTGCCCAATAGAGGCACCCCCAGCTTCTATTTCCCCGCCTTTTTACTCGGAGGGAACGTCAGGTTGCCCTGGATTGCCACCCTCCTCACGCGTGTCGTGCAACTCAAGTTCCGTTCCGACGATTGGTAACCTTCTTTTTCCCTTTTAGTCTCTTCAACCACTTTCTTCACTTGTAGTTTTTTATGCCTCACGTGGTAAGCACCGACTACGCAATTTTGGACGTAAATTGGCAACCGCGATCCTTTGGTCTTTTAGCCTTCCGGTGGGATCACGTCACCGACTACGCTGCAGGTCTTTCGATTCGAGGCGGCAACCCCACTACCCGGTCACCATGGTTGTCGGTACCTGGATGACTTTTTATAAAATGTGGTCATCGTCAAAGGCCCATGCTGGGGGCCTTTGCACCGCTCGCTTTGACCTTTCTCTCTTGCCATCAACGGCAACAGTGGCTACCTGGGGGCGTCGTTTTGGCACGAATGCGGATGGTCGCTTGGGCTTTGATTGCCCTCTATACACCGCCGATAGTTGTATCCGTTGTTGACAGTGTTTCCAAAGATGGTTCCTCATCCCGCATCGCGTGCATTCGTTGTCAGATTTCCGTTTATCGACCACCTTCTGATCGACGCCCTGTTGTGCTTCCGCCCACACCATATGTCTAACCTTCCCCATCGGTGCCACCGACCCTTGCTTTTTCACCTTTCTCTCCCCAGCCTTTTTCTTCTGGTAGTCCGCCTTTTCCTTAGCCGAGTACTGCTTTTTTACACGCTTTGCGGCAACCGTGGGCTTCGAATCCTCGAATTTCCGTTTTTCGCCTCGTGTCGCGCTGCAGGGACCGCCTCCTCGAAGATCTTTTCTTTCCTTGAAATCTTCTTCCGCTCGGGTTACGGTCCTGACTGCTTCTAACCATTCCCCATCGTCGACATATTCTCGGTGTGAGAGCCGTCGCAATGCTTCAATGGGAAGTTGGTCTTCAATCATTTTTCTCCAGGCTATCCCGGTGACTCTTGCATGGATGTTGAGATTTTCCATCTCCATCAAGAATTTGGCGACATCACCATGATATTTGATCGATCCCATTTCTCGTAGGGATTTTTCCGCTTCATGGGTGGGTCCGAAGCGTGGCAGGGTTTGTTCTGCGAAGACATGCCAAAACTCATACCCTTCTTGTCTCGTATAACCTGTTTCCCCGGTCATTTGTCGTCGGTAGGTTAACGCAAACGGTGCGACTTCTTTCCCGTCCATTCGCCTTATGGCGTATCGGATTTGTTGTGCCTCGTATTCCCACTGCGAGCTGTTTCGACCAAAATAATCCGTGCATGTCATTAGCCACACGCGTATATCTTGGTGTTTCTCATTTCGAAACATGGCAGGGGGTTCCGCTGGGACTCTTGTTCGTCCCAGGGCATTGGCCATGACCGGTCAGAACAGGTTAAACTGTTCGTCGTTTTCGGCGTCATAGTCGTTTTCTTCTGGCTGGGGTGCGGGTCTCTCGTCCCGTCTTCCCTTCCTTCTTTCATCTGGCTTCCTTCCAGATCATTCTCCATGATCATCGGGGTATCCTCCCCCTCCTCCGCCTGGAGCTCCTGCCACTCCGTGTCGTGGTGGTGGTGGTGGTCTTCCTCCACCCGCCCCTGACGGCTCCGGTGTCGGATCTGACACCTTCCCCTTTCCCTTGACATGTCCCATCAATTGTTCCACCAGAGCCTTAAGCACCGCGATCTCACTATCTTGGGCTTCTCTAGACTCCTGTTGGTTACGTAACTCGTCTCTCACAAGATTAATACTCATCTCGTGATTTGCCAGCTCCCGTTTGTGTTGTTTGTTTATCCGAACAATCTCCTGATCGAGGAGTAGGTCCTGGTGCATGGATTGTTCGCCAGTTCCTTGCACTGCTTCGTGGAGATGAGAGGTGACAGCCTCATGTCTGGTTTGTCGCTGATCTGTTTCCCCAAGTCGCTCGGCGACTTGAGTGGCGCAGCTTTCCTGGACTTTTTGAGATTCCGAGTCCAAATGGGGGACTTGTTCGTCTACTCGGACGAGCTCTCGACCGACTATCTGGAGACCGGATTTTAACTGGTTTTTTACCGTGACCAGTTCTTGGGCCATTAACAATATGTTGGTCGGGAGGGAACTGAATGCCAGATGTTCTCTATCTTGGCTGAAGGTGAGCGTTCGGTCAAATCGGCCGAGGATCTGCTCTAATCTGTGGATCCGAAAGGCCATGAGGGGTTCGCCTGTGGGTTCAGGCGTTCGGACACTTCCGGGGCGTTGTCCCTTTCTGTCTTTTTCTAGCAAGCCTAAGCTAACAGGGGACCAGGGTGTCCGATCCGCCGAATGCGATCGGACGAGGTGGGTGACGGTGGTTTTCACGCTTGGAGCTTGAAGGGAAGAGAGCTCATCCCCTCCTTCGCTTCCTTCACCTCCTCCAGGCCGTTCTCCACCTTGCCACTCCATGGGTTCAGCAGCTTTGGGGTCAGAAGACATTTCTTTGACTTCTATAAGGAAAACTTATCTTTTGTTTCCTCCCCAGACTTCGGGTATTTCAAACTCCGGACTTGAGCGTCTCCCGTTGCTGTAGTACCCGACGTACCTGACCTGACCAATTTCCTCCTCTGGTTCGTAGTAACGGAACCCTTTGCCTTCCCAATGTTGGTATAAGGCTTCTAGGTCTTGGGTAGTGATGATGTTTTCTGGATTTATCCAGAATGCGTAGGTTTCGTGATAGGGTCTTGGTGTTCCTAGTTCCCTTATGAAGCTCGGGGAATACACTTGTGGTATTGAGGTCGTCCTCAATGGTCTTGGTTCAAAAAGGATTTCGGGTTTGGGAGTATAAATGTCTCTGCCAAACATTCGTCTCAGTAACAATGAGAAATATCAATATACTGTTAGGTGGTAGCTTCGGCGTGAGGTATTCCGACAGCTCGGACCAAATCGTAATTATATCGGAGAACTCGTTAAGAAGACACGAGTAATGTAGGCTAGATATAATATTCACTTCGGTGTAGATAGTCGAAGTATTGGTAACGATAAAAGTGGAGATAACTTATTATATTGATAAGATCTCTTCTCCGTGCTTGTTGTTTCTAATAGCAGCGAAGATGCTTCCATATTTATATTCCGCGTCTGAGCAATCGCGGTATACATGCTAACTCTATACTAACTAAGTACCTTGCCCGCAACTCTGCGAACTTCACCCGAGTGCGAACACTCGTAGACCCTGAAAACTCTGTACCACACCTTTTGCTCCCATGGCCAACTTATCCGTCTGCGGTTTCATTATTCCTGATGGTGTGGAAACCACGTCAGGTGTCAGCTCATCCGTTTTTCCGTTGACGACGATGGTTACGAATTATCTTGCCCTCGTGCTCACCGAAGGTAGTCTAACTCGCGGGACAGAAGATGGCCAATCTTCTTTGGTTGGTTCCGTCGAGAATTCAACTCGCAACTGCATGTTGTATTCTGGTCTTCTGGCATTATATGACTCGTCCTCGGGATCGCACCTATAGGTTTTTTCCCTCGGACTCCCTCTTTTACCAACATGTCCTCTGTGGATGCACCCGATCCACTTACTGGGCATAGTTACCTCCTTCATACCCTACACGACTTAGTAGGTACGAGGGGACTAACTTTCGTGCAAAGCGTCCCGTTACCTTCGACCCACTCTTCCGACTGCCTGTCTTCAAGTGTCTGTAACCTTATGCGCCGTCATCCGATTCACCCGCTTCCACTTGCATAAGGTGCCCGAAGGTCCCCCCACATTTATCCTGCGCACAGGATCCGGTCGGACGGACAGCCGCGACGTATACAGTGTTCTAAGATGTGTTCCATTGATAGAGGTCTTTGGTGTTGGGACGCAACTACCCAGGCGGCCAGTGATGACGCGCCATCCCAACGCCGGGGCTGGAGGGGGGTGTTATCTTTTTCCTTCGAAGTTCGTATGCGCCAAGGTAGGGTAACCTTGCCCCGTAGATCCTTACGGGGAGTCCGTGCGCCTAACAGGCGATGGACAGCTCCGGCCTCACTTAGAATATTTCTTATCTTCAAAAGTGCTAACAACGGAGCCACCATGCGTCCCCGTAAATCTCCATAGTTCGCTTCCCGACCAGTCTGGACCAACACCCAATCATTTCTAGAGCCACCGTTGCGGAATGCCTTTGTTCCAGTGCACCTGGCCCGGTGGATCTGAAACCTGTCGGTTTCCTGAAAGTCGGGCACTAGGATTTCAAGCTGCGCAAATCCTTCTACCGCAAGTAACGCGAGTTTGGCGGGGTCCGCCGGCAACCGCCGGTCACCCGCAGCAGCCTGCCTGATAAAACGCAGTATCTCCTCCATCATGTTGGAATAATAGATATCGAGGGCTGTGCATAATTTGGTCACCGTGCTGGTGTTCTTCAAACGGCCTTTAAGCACCCGGCGAGGTGTGCTGCGACTTGGAACAGTCGGCATTTCGATCCCACTATCTTGTCCCTTGATCACACCTTCAACTTTCGAAAGTGCTTCCATTCTCTGCAACCTTATTCCTAGGGCGTGCTGGCGGCCATAGTGCGACAAGATCTGTTGGGCGGCTTCATTCTTGTTTGACCTGCGGTAGCCATCTTTAATCTGATCCTTATGTGCTAGTTCACCAATCTCGGTTGAATACATCGATATGGAGCCAAAAGGCAGTATGTGGGAGGCAAAGTGATTCAGGTAGTGCATCTTGATGAAGTTGAAGTGGTTCTCACGCCGTATGAAATCTGCCAGCCGATCAGACCTTTCAACCCTCTCTTGATCAGCTAGGCGATGGCAATTAGCGATGGTTCTATGGCCGCCTTCTTTAGCAAGCTGATCTGCCATTAATTCCATTAGCTCGGGATCCTAGGGATTTGCTTGAGCGTGGGTAGCCTTCGAGGTACGGAACTCAACAAAAATGTCCTTTGTCCGGTGGAATGTCTGCAAGTTGCTTTCCATGTAGGAAAGTGTGTCTGGTGTATGACTGCGATATTGAGTCATGAGAGTGAAGTCCACCAGCGCTCTAAGACACTTCAAAGCGCTCTTGAAATCCTGATACTGAGAACTGTCCGGATTTTACAATGCGGACGCAAATACGGCTGAAATTCAAGGGCCGAGATTGCGCATCTCGTTTCCTTGCCATTGTGATTTTGCGATAGGCCTTTTGCAGTACACTGAATCCGGGGTAAGGAGGAATTTCTTTCCAAGCATCGTTGAACGCCTGCTGCCGTTTATGCTTTTTCAGGAATCCTTCTACACATTCCATCATGTGTTTGAAGAAGCCAAGGTAGATGTTGTGCAAGAGGTCCAGCTTGTGTAGGTCCGCGGGGCTTACTCGGTCGAGTCCCATGAATAGATTGTTTCCTATTTTCACGCCCAACCGCTGAAAGTATTCTGCAATGCCGGCCGCTTCTGCCGGCAAATGCCTCAAGGCTTTCTCTCTATATACCATGTAGTCAGGGGTCTCATACATCCGCCGCGGATCCCCACCAAGCTCCTCGCACGGGACCTCACACTTTGGGCATGACTTACTCCCTATTCCTTGCAAGCCTGCATGCTCAGCATAATCCGCGATCCAGGCCGACAAAATGGGAAAACAAAGGCCTCTTTTGCTGTCCGCACAATCCATTACCGTTCCTTCTTGGGCAACCTGTTGTAATGGTGCCAGCACCAGATCGAAGAGAGCCTGCAGGACATGCGCGTTGGTCTTCCCCTGGGCTTCGTTGGCACGGGCTGATTCGCCAGTGAACTTTGGCGGTACTGGAACCAATGCCAGAAGCAGCATTGGCATCTTGGCAGGGCTGCTTCTTGTCCTCGAAAGGATATTGCCGATCGTCATGTATACCGGCCAGGCTTTCTTATCTCCGGAGAAATTGGTAAGGTGCGTCTGGTCCGACAATCCGATAATGGGCACCACTGTGGACCCGGCGGGCAAAGCTTTCTACCAAAAAACGGAATGGGCTGTTATCACTGGAAACACCATTCCAAGAACTTGTCAGGACCTATCTCATACGTGCATATCCCACCACCAGTCCGCCGTATGCATCTCTGAATATAATCGCTCCCCACTTGAATAATATTCTCGAATAGGTGCATAAAGCATATCTGAGCTATAGGCGACCTGACGGGTCTGGTAGCGGACAGAGTCAATAATATTTCGATAATAGAAAGTTGTTGCATGTCGACCAGCATCCATACTGGCTTCCGCCCACACCGAGTATTGACGAAATGGTTACAGTATGTCGAGGTGTTGTCGCAAGGTATAGGCGGACCGGAATAATCTGCTATCCGTATCATCTAAACCTTCCGCAAAGTACGCCTCGATCTGCGACTTGGCTACCTTGCTCCCGACAAACCAGCTCGCTAAATTAAAGTCGTTTTCCGATGAGAAAGGGCTCCAAGAGTCATCGGTCATGGCCTTGTTGAGCTTGGTATAGCCAGCAACTTCGCCAAGTGGTCTGCTGGCACCGGGACTAGTTTCTTGACCCGTAGGGCGCACGCGGACCGGTGGGTAGGAAATATCTTCCGTATCTGAATCGTTCTGCATATCATCTATCTCACCACTTGCTGTATGGAAATATGGGATCTCGAGCCTGCAATCAGATTCGTAGTCTGAGTCGGTCAGGTTTTCAAGTTCATCACAACCAAAAGTAGGTCCCATGGAAGCCGCGTCCGCAATCGCGCAGAGGGAAAGAAGGTTATCAAGATTCATTGTCTGAAGGTGTTTTTCGTATACAGCGGCTTGTTGATAACGTCACCTGCAATAAGCACACTTTGATGTCTTTGAGGTCATCGTGTGTGGTGTTTCTCTTTCAAGTAGTCTGGCGGATGCGTAAGCAGATGGGCTGAGCGGCTGCAGCGGGCTCAGTCTTTCAAAGTGAAGGGTAGCTTTCTTTAAAGGGGTAAATCGGGAAAATTTCAAGTTTGTTTGGTCGGATGACGAACGGGTCCAGACATTCAAGCTACCAACTGTTATTCACGGTTTAACTTGTGAAACCTGTTCTTTGTTGAGAGTATGGGAGAGCGTTGGCTCATGGGTCGCGGCTCCCATGCGGCTCCGTTGCGGCTTAAAACCTTATCTGAAACCTATCGTTAGTGTAGGTGGGTCACGTGACTTTTCAAGATATTCAAGTTTGTACAGGGTACAATCCTGCGAACCCCACTAAAACCGTCCTCGTGCTGCCTATATAAGCTCTCTCTTCGGCCCCTTCCATCTTCTCTCCATAATCCTTTCCCCAATCACAATCAGATTCTTGATCCCCCAGCCCACCCTAACAGGACCCACAAAGCACAGCACAACTCTCCCTGGTCTGCAGTATCACCAGTGTATCCACAGCTCATTTCAGATTACCTATCTATGTTTCCCTACGCAATAACCTTTTCACAGCCATTACCATCCGCAGAACTCCCTTTACCCTCTGCCAGGCCCGCTCAATTATTTTCAGATCTTCCACAATCCTTCATCCTCAAAAGTACCAGCATCTACTACTGGCCATCCTCCATCCATTGAGGGACCATTTAAACCCCCCAAAAAACAGCCTCTTTCGGATCCATCACCCGCCCCCCACTCCGATTACTATTACAATAGCAGCCTCAAAGGTTGGTCTCACTTTTGAAAAATTGGCGTCCTTGAAAAACGACCGCGATGTTACCTGGTGTAAGCACGTTTGCGGCTTCCCCCACCCACGAACCTATAGTCCAAAGTATAAAGCCTAGCGCAATGCTATGAAACGTAAGATGGAGCAAGACAGGATCCCAGGGTGGAAGCAGAGTACTGCAGCACAATGGGCGGCCATCTAGACACATGCTCTTACCCTCTAGCCTGTTAGCCAGAGGTCGGGACTCTGGCAGGCTAATAACCCCTGTGGCGAACGTTTTACCGAATGCCTTGACTTTTTGCTAAAGGATATAGCAAAAAAACATCAGGGTATCTTAAGAGACATGTTGAGAGCACCTGTTGCCACTGTTCCGGTTGCTGACCCCACCCTCGCCAGAAATGATCGTAAGTTATCCCCAAGCGTCCGCAATAAAGATGTTCAATATATGCTAATATAGCTCCTGCCGGTCTCGCCGGTCCGCGGTCTGTCCGTCTCTGGATAGATGAGCCATCCGTTGTCCGCCCAAGCAGCCCACTTCCTGTCGGGATGGACAAGATCCTGTGGCAATATCGTGGACATGTTAACTGGATGGAGCTAACTGAGCCCACCTTTCCGAACCTGCTAGCGGGCATAGACAAAACCATGGCACCGGGTGTCGGATTTCGAATGCCTATTGGTACGACGAGATAGTGTACACGTCTGGTGCAGGACGATCCAGTGGAGCCGCTGCCGCTTGCTGAAATGATCCGAATCACAAATAGCCGACTTGTCCGTATATGATGGTCTTTGAATCCGCCAAGCGAACAAATGGATCTGCTCTTCTGTTGCCATCGAAGGAATGATACAGAGGATAGCACTCCTCCTCCCGGTGAGATCAGGTTTGCTCAGCGTGATAACCGGGGCCCCCCTCCAGACACCTCGGATGACGGGTCCGCCGGTAGCGATGCTGGACAGAGCTCAGATGGCCACCAGCCAGAGTCATCCGCTGCGGCCGCAAAGCGAACGACCTCTACAAGGACCACCAGGAGCGGTAATACCACAAAAAAGACTGGGTGAACACACCGCATCAATTGGGCGGACATTGGCGAATCAGAGCCAGAGTCTTCTGGTACGCAATCTTCTGTCCCGCGTGCTAACTTAGGCACTCGTGTTTTGAGGTCTATTAGACAAGGAGAACGGGAGACTGATGTAAAGAAAGCATCCCAGAGGCCAGCCAATAACAGTGGTAAACGCAACCTCACAGTCATGCAAGAGGCTGATGAGCCATACGGTTCAGATGGAAGTCCGGGACCCCAGAGGAAGGTGGCCCGCCAGGTGCGGGCAATCGATGCCGCCATTGAGCTTGACCAGGACACCCGGGATGGGGAGCATAATCTGAGTTGGCAAATGGCTGACAGGACTAGTCCGACAAAGAGTCCGTCTCCGTTTACTCCCAATACGGGTGACCATCATGCGTCTGCAGACTCTGAGCAGGCGGAGGCGAGAAGGTCAGCCGCGCATCTTTTGATACTGGCCTCAGGGGCTGAGCAGCCTGTCAACACATTGGCGACACAAGTCGATACACCCTGAAGAAGCCATTCCTCCTCCGAGGATCCACATACCGGCAATCTGTGTGCGGATATTCGAAACCTGAAGAAGTCGGAGGAGAATGTAGCCCGCTCGCTGACTCCCCAACGGACTCGAGTGCATACTCTACACCTGGTAAGTTCCGGTTACGACTACCAGGTTATTCATCCATTCTGTTGGCCAGATCTGCCGCAGTTCCGGCAGAAACAGGCGTTGGGAGGTCGCTCAAGTCCGTTTCTGTCCTGGCTCACTAGCTCTGCGAACAAAGCTCTCCTGCCGCGACCAATGTGGCTAATGTCTCACTAGCTGAGGATGCAGGTCCATTTCAAGCAATTTACAAGTACTAGGCCACGATGGATCAGTCAACCTTTCCTTTTGGTGTTTTCATTTTTGTTTCTAGAATTCATGTTATACTCGCTGTTTCATGACTATTTCTGTTTTAGATTAGCCCGCTACGTCAGGGCTGCTTGCGCTGATCAGTATACTTAATTTAGACCTGCGACTGTCCGCAGATCCTGCGGGTGTTTCCTTTAGGTGTTTTTCATTTGGAGTTTAACTTTTAGAGTTTTGCGTGTTCTCTTTGCATTTTTTCCCACACATTTCTTGTTTGGATTGGCCCGGCTGTTGCCGTTCGAGGTTGCCCAAACCCCATGTAGTCTACGGACAATTTGTTGCTCTACGGGGTCCCTCTTAGAGTTTTGCAGACCATTCTTGTTTACCAGAAGCTGTTCTGCCCTTACCGGGTCAGGTCGTGGGATGGGCATCAGCAAAAAAAAAAGAATACACCCGGACACACTGTTAGGTGGTAGCTTCGGCGTGAGGTATTCCGACAGCTAGGACCTGAATCGTGATTATATCGGAGAACTCGTTAAGAAGATACGAGTAATGTAGGCTAGATATAATGGTTCGCT
>Ga0307513_10011702_pt1 | contig 10886 bp, 9 predicted proteins | sample 15_EM_MG_FD_202174 | JGI IMG/M metagenome (GOLD analysis project Ga0307513, IMG submission 202174) | Populus trichocarpa ectomycorrhiza microbial communities from riparian zone in the Pacific Northwest, United States - 15_EM | ecosystem: Host-associated > Plants > Roots > Unclassified | place... | reverse complement strand
TCCCCCACCCCCCCCCCCCCCCCCCCCCCCCCCCCCCCCCCCCCCCCCCCCCCCCCCCCGCCCCCCCCCCCCCCCCCCCCCGCCCCCCCCCCCCCCCATCAGGAAAACCGCGCGTTGCTTTTGGCGCTTCCCATGCTTGATCGGCGGGAAAGCAGGAAAAGCACCCCGCCGAAAAGCAGCCACCCCAAAGTCTCTCGTATTCTCCTGATACACCCCAAGTACATTTTATAGCTTTGTATAGTGCCTATTGATCTTAGATACTTTCCCCCTACTGTGCATGTCCGGTTACCATTATCAGTTTAGTTGTGCTTTTCCATGCTTTCATCTGCTTGACCAAGCAAGAAAAGCATTTCACACGGAGTTCGGGTGTCGGTGCTTTTTGAAAATGGACCCTGCTTTACGATCACCCGCTTGCCGTGCTTTCCCCTGCTAATCCCCGCTTTTCCTGCTTGTTCAAGCAGAAAAAGCAAATTTCCAGTTTTCCTGATGGGAGGGGGGGTCAAAAATGGAGGGTAATGATAGCGGTTGTCAGTGACCCTCGGTGGGATGCACCTGATTCAGAAATCGAGGCAACCGTCAAATTTCCATCGTCCGGTTTCCTGACCCTTGAAAGAAAAGTGAAAACAGACAGGAAGTGGTGCGATATACAGGAGCTCACCGTTGTTCACCTCTTTGTCGATGCTCTGGAGGAGCCCTCTACGGTCCTCCGCATTCATCGCAGCCCCAAACCGCTCATAATCATCAATAGCGCGCAAAGCCTCGGACTTCGCCTCTTCGAGCCTGCTCTCTTTATGTATACCAAATCAAAGCCCGCATCCCCATCACTCTGCCAAGAGTGTGAATTGTTAACCGCGTGGAGCTCGGTGAGTTCCAGGTGAGCGCATGCGCCGTTAAGCCTGTCTTAGTCAATGGTCAACTGTGTTAGGATGACGCGATGTAGTTCAAGGGAGTAAGCTAGTGAGGGCGAATTCCTGGACTGATGATGTCGTTCTTGCATTACGGCGATCGGCAGTCGTGGACGAGTCGGGGAAGCGCCCTGAGGATAGGCTGGGTTGAAGCTTTCACCATGGAGCACGCTCGGGAGGGCTGATTGCAAGAGCAATTTTTGTCCGGTTTTAAGGGCCCAAGTTCCCCCGGGCGCTGCCGAGTTATGCCGTAACGTGCAATTGACAAAACAACTTGAACGGCCATACAACGATACCCCTTACAGACAGCTACCAAAATAACATTTCCCGCCTGGACCTGGCACATAGACGAACTCCTCAACCAAATCTTCTATCTGCTTGACCACATCAGAACAGACATGAACCACTTTGCCGAACACCTTGAGCGAGACGGCCTGACCGTCGGAGGTTTGATGGTCCAGGTAGGTGACGAGAGGACTCCAGTTTCCCTCCTCCACTTTGGGTTCTTCCAATTGCAGCCGCCGCAGACGGGGTAGGAGTTTCTTGTCGGCGTTTGGCCCATCTGGGTCCAGCAGCAGAAATTTGTCGAGCACCACCGGGTTGACAAGGCACAACGCTTCGAGGTTAGGCATCGAAGCAACAACAACCTCCGTGACCAGGAAGTTTGTCTTGAGGCCGACGACGCTCTCCGAAGAAAGAAGCGCGAGGACGTTGGTGCCTAGCCTCTTGCCTACGTTGGGATGGATGCGGTTGGATAATGTCATTTGAAAGTTCGCACATGGGGAATCATCATGTGGTAGTGGAATCGGACCACAATATCCAACCCCAACAGTGCTAGCATTGATTGAAGTGCAGTGGGAGGTAGACGAGGCGGAGATCTCGAGCCTATCTCTGAACCTTGGATCACGTTGGAGGTAGTCTCGGATGTATGGCCCGATGATTTCGTAAGCCTCCTCGAACTTGCAATCGAAGAGCTCGAGTTGCGCACTGTCTATCCTTTCAGGGAGCTCCAGCCGGCGAAGGATCGGGAAGACGAAATGAAAATTGCCTATCAAACAGAGCCGTTCCAAGCGACAGAGTGGCACCAAGGATGAGGAGCCGTTCCCGCTGTCGTCACTGATGGCCAACCACTGCAGCGTGAGGGACCGAATATTGGGATTCGAGGCGAGGAGCGAAAGCATTTGGGATGTGGTTGGGATGGTTGAGGGTGGGGTCGCGTCGTTCCAACCGAGCAATAAATCGGTGAGCGCCGTGGTGGTTGATGTCAGGTGGGCCCAGGATGAGATCTTGAAATTATTCGAAAGGTGGAGATCTCGCAGTTTTGGAAAATGGTGTCGATCGAAGAGGTCGGAAATGTCCACGCCGCTCAGCATAATCGACTCCATACTGCTGCATCGGATCCCACCGTCTTCGGGAGTCAACGACGAAAGGATAGAGGCTAAGAGATCCATATCCCAACTCCGAAGATGGACTTCGCGTATAACATCACGTGCGGCACGATCCCTGAGTGCATCCCGCAAGGCTCCGTCGAAAGACCCATCCTCCCACCTCCACCCATCCAGAACGAGGTCGAGCGCAGAGATTCCGGAGCGAAGGTGCCATCGTTTCCAGCTTCCCAAATTAATGCCCCAGGAACACCATAGTTCAGGGGCGCGACGGGCAACCTGAAACCAATGATGGCAGACGAAGAGGAAGTTGTATGCACCCTCTCCTATCCCGGCGAAGCGGTCGCCACCGACCTCCGGTAGGATGTTAAAATGGAAGATGTGTCTGAGGATTTCTGGGGGCATGCGTGCGACGTTCAACAAAGAATTGCGAGTGCGTTTGAGTCGGATGATTTCTGCATCCAAGGCCAGGATGGAGTCGAGGTTGATCTCGCGGCCATTCTTGATGGCAAAACCTCGGTCAGGGTTCACAAATACCTTGGAACGCGTTCACTTACATTGACGGTTATAGGCGTGGTGGTAGGAGGAAGGTGCCACCGCAACATGCCGAATCGTGTTTCCCACTCCCGCCGCGGAACCCTCAGAGAAGAACGTCTCCACCAAACAACGTAGACCAAGGCAAGTCTTTCAGTCCAATCCATGAACGCTTTTTGCGCGGTTCTTACAGTACCACCAGAGACTCATATCAAGGACGTGTGTTTCCTTGCCGCCACAAGCTCAAACCCACACCAAAAGGCCTGTCCCACAAACTCGAAGACAAACGCACTTATCACCGTGAGCGAAAAGACATTCTGAGGCATTCGCGACATCTAGCACGGCTCTAGTACCAACATGGGCCGCGAGATAAACATCGACTCCATCACGGCCTTGGACGAGCGAATCAAGGAGATAACGGCGGAACTCGCACGACTCAAACGTTCCCGAAACTCCCTATTGAACGTCGCGCGCATCCCTCCAGAAATTCTCGGACACATCTTTCATCTGAACGTCATGCCGGAGGCCGGTGAAGGTTACTTTCCCAAGTTACGAAAGGGTTCATACAACTTCCTCCTCGTTTGCCACCACTGGTTCCGAGTCGCACGCAACACCCCGGAACTGTGGACCTTCTGGGGCAACAATTTGGAAGATTGGAGGCGGCGGTACCCTCTTTCTGGAGTCTCTACCCCAGTCGACCTTGTACTGGATGGATTTGAACACAGGGGCGAGTCTCTCGACGAAATTCTGCGAGACGTGCTCAGGGACCGCGCTGCGCGTGACGTCGTACGGAAGGTCCACATCACGCCCCCCTACTCGGATCAATCAACTGCAATCGCCATCGTTTCCTCGTTGACCCCCGAAGACGAAGGGATCCGACACAGCAGCATAGAGTCGATCGCGTTGGGCTATGTGGACGTTTCTGATCTCTTAGCTCGCCACCGTTTCCCGAAATTGCGGGACCTCTACCTCTTCGAAGACTGCAAGATCTCGTGCTGGGACCACCTGAAATCACATACCATGGCGCTCGTCAACCTTACACTCAACTTCGATGTCCTGCTCCCACCTTCAGCGATCCCAACCACGTCGCAAGTACTCTCACTCCTTGCTTCGAATCCTAATATTCGGTCCCTTGCGCTACAGTGGCCGACGATCAGCGACGACAGCAGAAGTGACTCTACATGCTCGGTACCACTATGTCACTTGGAACAGCTTACGTTGATGGGAGATTTTCATCGCATCTTCCCAATCCTCCGCCGGCTGGAGCTCCCCGAAAAGGTGGACAGTGTGGTACTGCACTTCTACGACTGCAAGTTGGTAGAAGCCTACGAAATCATTGTGCCATACATTCGAGATTACCTCCGACGTGATCCCAGGTTCAAAGGTCCTAGGCTTGGGGTGTCCAGCTCCTCCGGCATGAACTGGTTTTCGCTTCAAGTTTGTACCATCGGTGTTGGGCACCACTGCCCAGGTGAAATGCCACCACACAACCCCCCGCACGTAAAGTTCGACGTAGAAATACTCGAGGGACTCGTCGTGGAAGAGCAGGAAGGATTGTTCATTGATACCCTCGCGCTCGTTCCCAAAGAGACCGTTGTCTGTTTCGAAGTGGACTTCATGGTGGCCGAAACAGAACATGTCCTCGCTGAGATGCATAATATCGAATACTTGCATCTTGCCGACGTCACAATACAGGAAGGATTCCTGCTGCCATGCCCATGCGAAATAAATCTGCACCAAAAATTTCTTCCCTCTCTGAGACGGCTGTACCTAGAGGGCGTTCAGGCGGAGAATGAAGATTGGGACCCTCTAATCACCTACTTGGTCCACCAAACTTCTGGTAATCAGGTCGTTTCGCTCAAGGTGTTTGGTAAAGGGGTTCACATGTGTCCGGATGTGTTGGATGAGATACACGAGCTGGTCGAGGAGATGGTCTATGATCCGAATCCGGGCGAGAGGTGTCCTTCTGGTCGATGCCCACCGTGGGTGTAGTTGTACGTGACGTCGGTTCTCTGTATAAATTACGACTCATTGCTGAAATTATTGGGTGGAAAGCCACTCCGGACACATTTGTCACACGAAGGAACGAACGAGGTTTTCTTCGTCTTAATTCCTCTCCAACAAATCGGCACGGGGTGTGAAACCAGCTGGCAGTTGGGTGGCCCGTTAATGTGGGAGTGATGACGTCCGTCCGTGTCACCCCCGGTGGTGCTCAGGCTAGCAGTGTTTCAATCTCAACCCAGGGTTACCGAAGGAGAAAACCCATTACACTTTTAACGCTTACGAATATATGGACAGTAATTGATTATAAACGATACGCTTTGTCCTCCCTGTCACCTAGCACGGGCTTGAAGTAGGGTCTCAAGAGTGGGAAAGTCGGAAGAGTAGATACGAAGAGGCGTACTAGTTGTTGGTTTGTTGAAAGAGATCAGTTTTTATTTTGTTACGATGAAAAAACCACCGTCCGACTTTGCGGTCGCTATCACTACCGGCAGGCCGCCCCCTGCTGCACGCACACTACGTTTCAACAGGTTACACTATTAGTGGCCGAGACCAACAGTGGTGGGTAAAAATAACGTTCGGTTAATGCCTAATGTAGACTACAGTTTTGCCTTGAATCAACCGTAAGGCTCACAGCGTGTATCAAACGATCGGTGGTGCCAGATTGCGTTCCCCGCCACACTTTTGAGCGAAATTCATCACCATGTCTTTGGGTATTGCTCGCGACCTCTCCATTCCCGTCCTCCTCCGCACGTTGAACGAGAAACTTGGCCTGGAATCCTCCCGTTTGCGACAAACCTGTCTCCCACCTATCGTTTCAAATTCCATCGCATCACTAGAAGCCGAAGTGAGCACGCCTTTGATCTGTCCACCTGAACGGACGTGAAGTGGACTTGCTAACGCTGAATCCCTCAGATCGAGAACCTCAAAACCAGAGCACGCGACGTTCTGAACCTCATACCTTTTCTACGGAACGCATTGCGGCCAGTGAACAGGATACCCCCAGAGATCGTCTCTACCATCGTTCGATATGTACAGGACGGCAAGATTTCCAACCATATACGACACATCGTTCCGCTGACACACTTTTGCCGGTACTGGCGCGGGATCGTCATCTCTACACCCAACCATTGGACTTTGATATCCACAGAGAGTAGTAGAAAGCTGGCAGGGTTGAGCTTAGAGCGTGCGATGACCGCTCCCCTGGATATCCATATCGACATGCATCGGTTCCAAGAGAACAATTGGGTTGTCGACCTCCTGGGGCCAAAAGTCCAAAATACCAAATCTTTGACCGTTCTCAGGCCTCCGCGGAGAGTCGAGGATGTGGCCACAACGCTTCCGAATTTTCCACAATCAATGCCCAACCTCCGATCACTGAAAATTATAAAAGGTCCAGTATCTGACTGGGACCGAACCGCCGACCCGTTTGGATCATTCTCCCACTCCTTGAGGTGTCTTACGTTGGAAAATATCCCCCTTTATCCTTCCTTCCTCAACCTCAGGACTCTCACAACGTTGTTCCTCAGGGATGACAACCTCCACCTCCACTTGGACACCCTTTTGGACTTCTTGGAGGGGAATCACTCTCTTCAAAGTGCTACCCTGTGGGTTTCGTTCGTGGAGCCTTCCCTTCGTCGTTCCCAGCGTCGATCTCCGATCAGGAATCGACTTCAACACTTGTCGATATCTTGCATCGACATGTTAGATATCCGAGCCCTGACCTCCAGCATCGCACTCCAGAGAGGCGCGCACTTGGAAATCAAGTACTATCTCCTGAGCGAAGGATTGAACAGAATCCTGGCCGGGATCTCCACCAAACACCTTTCGAACCTTCCCTCCCCCACTTCCCTCGAGTATGATATCCAACCTAGGCGTATTCGACTATTCGGGCCGAATGGAAGGTTCTCATTTGATGGTACCCTTATAACCGACCTCTTCATAGAGTTCCCCCTACTCCCTCTTGCGAGTGTTCGAGAGTTTCGCCTCATACACACCGAATTAATGGGTAGATTCCACCCCAACCACGTGATGGACCACCTGTCACTCTTCCCCAGCCTGCACACGCTTGCTATTGAGTGCAAAACCGGCATACCATACCTCCCCACCTTGTCGTCGGATCCATCATCTCCCCCCTCGTTGACAACCCTCGCGTTCCTCAATTGCGACCTTTCTGAGGACTTTATGGAGGAACTGACGCAATTCGCTTCTGATCGCAAGAACACCTCCTCGGCCAGATTGCATCGCGTCGTTATCGTTGATTCGGGTGGGAAGTTTCCAAGTGATGCCTCTATTGACGCGCTTGAGAAACAGGTCCCGGTAGTTGATGTTAGGAGGGGAAAGAAGCTACCTACAGACCTTACGCGAACCGAACTCGAATATTACGAATGACCATCTTCCTCTCGCCCAATTTTCGCTGGCTCTGTTTGGTGTATACGCGCACATCGGGCGTGGAGGATCGGATGGAGGGTTTGGTTGGGGGGTTTACCTGCGGTTCTGACACATGCTGGTGAGATGTAGACACACAGGGTTTTGATTGTATCCATGCATTGGGGTTCGTTGCTGGAAATATAGCGTAGGTATGACCATCCTGGATTATCTGAGAACAAAAGCAATCCAGTACCCGGGAACAGGCATACTCCCCACTGAGCGGGAAATCGGCTCAAGCAATCTGGCACACCACGAGTCTGATCTGGACTGCTATGTCACACCAGGAAGTTTGTTCCAAAGTATCCTCACCGGTATGTACGTCGGATGCCGGATCAAAGCAGCAGATAGTACATCGTAGGGTCTAACTGGATGGGTGGCTTTCTCTCACTTGGAGTTGGCCCTCGGTGGCCGTAGGGTGGGATCAAAACCTGGTCATACAGGACACCTCCAATCTATGGTTACAAACATCGTGTTCGGGAGCCAGGAGGTCGCTACAGATTTATTCCATATTTAGGCCGTCTAAAAATGGTGGTCAAAAACATCCGCATCGCTCAGCGTGCGCGCAAAATGCCCCGTCGATCTTCCGAATCCTTCTCTGAGGTTGGGACGGCTCATCGTACGACCCGCCGAGCTCATTTATAACAAGGAATTCGAGGAGGTTGGAGTTGAGGACTTGGTTGGATTATTGGGCCGCCCGGACGTTGGTGCAGACGATGTTGATTCTGGGCCCAGGTGGACAGGGCTCCTCCTGAAGATCATCAAATCTCCTAAGGGGAAGGACAGCGTATCGTACTCGTACCGGGAATTACTGATGCAGCTCAGTACCTCCTGTTACTTAGTGTACCATGATCCCACCCACTACGACCCGCGGATCATGGCGTCCCTCCTGAATGCACAAGAGTAGGAGAACCCGGCATGTTGCATCTGCGTCGCCTGGATAGAATGGCTACCCTACCTGAATGTGACGTCGGAGGACTTGGGCATCGCTGTTCCGGCAGCGACCTGACAGCATTCAGAAAGTTGAGCAATAAGTAAAGGAATTAGGGCACGATATACCGACGACTTTTCGACAGATTTACCTCCATTTCTCGGAGCGCGGGCCGGGCCTTGCTAAGGATGGGTTCCAGCGCTTCACCGCGGTTATGCAACACCCTGCCTGGAACCTCGGCGGCCGTGGGTAGCCTTCCCGCCCATCCCGCTATCTTTCGCCGCCCATGCTGCGTTTGCGTAGTACATCGATTCCCCTCCCTCCCACCGTCACAGTACCCTCAGTATCCACCAACCGCATAGGACCACCCGCAACGGCTCATGAGAGAAACGGGTGAAGCGGGTGAAAAGGAATCGCCTCCACTGAAAATCGATCCACGGTGGTGCGTTTGAGAGTGTTCATCCGTTGTGTTGTTGGCCGCTGAGCCGACGCAGTTTTCAAGATGCTCTCAGGACGTTCTTCCAGCCCATCAAGAATGACGATCCCCGCGTCGACTTCTACACGGTGTACAAGAGGGAGGTGACCCAGTATGACACGGACTATGTCAAGAAGTACGACGATGACCTCAACACCACATTGATTTTCGTGCGTCCCCCATCGTCTACCCCCGTAGCTTCTCTAACTGGCTCCCCAAGGCCGGTCTGTTCTCTGCTGTCAGCTCGGCATTTGTTCTCGGTGTCCAGCCAAAGCTCGAATCCGATCCGAACGAAGAATCCGCAGCCCTCCTCCGCGCAATCCTCCTCACCCTCAATCAGTCAGTCATCCCAGGCGAGACCCCCACTGTTCTACCCGTCCAGGGAGATCCTCCCAGCGAAATTGTCACCGTCACCGGGCTCATGTACGCGAGTCTCCTGATCTCGCTACTCGCCGCATTCGTCGCGACGTTGGGAAAACAGTGGCTCAACCGGCACTTGCGGAACGCGGGCGGGTCGATGATCGAGCGTTGTGGAGACCGTCAACGAAAGTATGATGGGCTCAACAGATGGCCCTTCCACCTATTCGTCGAGAGCCTTCCGATCATGCTCCAGATTGCCCTCCTTCTCCTCGCTTGCGGACTTTGCCGATACATGTGGTCCGTCAATATTACCGTCTCCGGAGTTCTTTTCTACCTTGGGATCATCATCGCCGGCGCGTGCTCATACGAGTGTCCATTCCAAACCCCGGCATCCGCCTCCCTTAGCAACTTGTGGGAGAAAGTTGGACCAGATATCACCGCTGCCCTCCGTCTTACCTTCGCCGCCGGCGCAGGTTTGTATAATTATATACCCAGGTCTCTGACGCTTTCCGCTCTGCGTAGACTGTGGGAGATCATTCAATGCCAGATGCTTCGTGTACTGCTTCGATTGCCACGGATCAAAATACCCTACCATTTTCATAGTTCATCCCTGCCGGTCGTGCAGCTCACTCAGGAACGTACGCCATGGTCAGCTCCCCTGTATAATGTATGGGAGAATATACAATGCAAGTTCCTCCGCCTGGCACTCCGTCTCCCGCAAACCCCACCCCCGCAAATCATCCCAGACACAACCCTGAACACGCTCCGGAATACGAACGCTGGTGACGCCCGGTGTCTCGTGGATCTTCTGGAACATCACTGACCCGGAGGCACTCTATGCGGCTATCCGGCTAGCCAGCGCGGTTCGATGGTTCGAGGACGGAACCGATGTCGAGCCCCCATATAATCCAATCACCACCACCTTTCGCGCGTGTTTCGATCCGATTGGGAAGCTGTACCCTGGGCTGAGAGACAGGGCATACGCCTCCGCACAGGCGATCCTGTGGATCCACATTCGCGCTGTGTGTTTATCCGAAAGGTCCGCATGCAGGTTCCCCCTCCCGGTTGTCCGTGACTACGAGCCTCTCGACCTCGACCTCAGCCAGCTTCTCGAGCTCTACCATCGTCTGGATGATCCGTACACTTTTTAGGACTACGGAAGTCGAGATGTTACCCCTGCGTTCTCACAGTGGACATCAAACGCGCTGCTGCAGCTGTCCTGGGCCAAATGGAGTGCATCCATACCTAGGGCATCTCACCCGGATCCCGATTTCTGGGTAACGACAGTGCTCTCCACGAGGACCCCCTTGAACGCGAGGCTGAATCGCCTCCTGGCGTCGTGTATCTTTCCTGGCCGGTCTGTTAATGAAGAATTGTTGGCAATTCAGGACAAGTCGTGCGCTATATCCTGTTTTTGCCCTCCAAGTCACTCACATTGTTGTTCGCCAGCAATCACTTGGAAAAAATCCTATCCCGAGTATCCCAAGCATTCATTTCAGCCATCCGCACCTCCCGTCCTCACTTCATATTCCTGTCGCTCGCTCTGAGCGACTTAAGCATGTTGGATGAACATCCTGTTTGCTTGATAACGATGACATATGAATGGTGTTCCCTAATATGCGAGAACTATCAAAGCCTCGTCGATGGAAATTTCCTCATCCGGTACTCTCTGCAAATCGGTTTCCGCCACCTCGATCCTCAGGATGATAAGATAACGGCCGAACTCATTCACACTGAACACCACCAAAAATTGGTCGGGATAGTTTTCGGGGAAGGGCGGTACTGGCATGACGAGGGGATTGCAGATCTTCTCCAGGCTTGGACATCGAGAAGTGATCCCCACGAACCGTACACGTTACTCAAGACGT
>Ga0307513_10011701_pt1 | contig 10887 bp, 14 predicted proteins | sample 15_EM_MG_FD_202174 | JGI IMG/M metagenome (GOLD analysis project Ga0307513, IMG submission 202174) | Populus trichocarpa ectomycorrhiza microbial communities from riparian zone in the Pacific Northwest, United States - 15_EM | ecosystem: Host-associated > Plants > Roots > Unclassified | place... | reverse complement strand
CCTAGAGGGTTGGAAGGCCGAGGTGGACAACTTCCGTGATGACGAGCCGCTAGCCAGTCGGGTGTTTGCGACAGTGAGAGATCTACAGATCTTGGATCATATGAAGACGTCGACCTGGAAGAAGTTCCTAACGTCAATGAGGTCTGACTCTCGCGGCAATGTGCGGGAGACCGATTCTAGTATGGTCAGATTCGAGCTGCGGAATGTCAAGCCTGTCGTGGGTCTTCGCGACGAGGAAGCTAGATTACGGGTGAGGATTGTTGTTCTTGGCTGGTGTTCAATGAATCAATTTGTCCCTGTAGCTTAAAGTGCTGCCTCTCAAACTCCACGTGGATCAAGACGCCCTTGACTTCTTGAAGGCTTTCTTCAGTTTCCAGGATGTGAACGTTTTCGTTCAGCCAAACCCTCCACCTCCCAAACCGGAAATATACTTCCGTAAGTGGCCGCGGAGCACTTCTGTCTCACGGTACTCACGCACTTTGGTAGAACATATTGAGGTCTTCCCAGTGGAGATTAAACTCGACTATAAGCCAAAGAGGGTCGACTACAGGGCACTGAAGGAAGGGCGGACGATCGAGCTTATGAACTTTTTCCATTTTGAGGGAGCCGAGATGACACTACGACACATAACCTTGACTGGGGTAGGGTTCTACCTATGGTCTTGCGAGTATTCGCTGATGTTCCCTATCGCACTCACAGCTGACCGGCTGGGCAAAGCTCGGTGATACACTCAATGACATGTGGACACCAGACGTGAAGGCAAATCAACTTGCCGATGTCATTTCAGGTGTCTCACCCATTCGGTCGTTGGTCAACGTCGGCACCGGTGTTGCTGACCTAGTGCTCTTGCCAATTGCTCAATATCGGAAGGACAAACGACTCGTGCGTGGTGTACAGAAGGGCGCGGGTGCGTTCGTCAAGTCCACGGCGATGGAAGCCATCAAACTCGGAGCACGGCTTGCGACTGGGACCCAAGTCATCCTTGAGCAGGCAGAGGGAGTACTTGGATCTTCCCAAGATGTCCAATTTGACCGCATTATTACCGCGGAAACTTTGCCATCTCCAATCTTACTACCTGGTCCACTTGGACCAGAGGACGAACGGTTCAATGAAGGCTACGACGGGCCGTCCATAGAGAGGATCTCCAAGTACGCAGACCAGCCGGATAGTGTCAAAGAGGGCGTGCAGACAGCATATAGAAGCTTGACAAGGAATCTTAATTCGGCCGCACAGACCATCCTGGCTGTGCCGATGGAAGTATACGAGCGCTCTGGGACAGAGGTACGCAAAGCCGGTCTTTTCCATGGACTGAATAGACGCTTATTGGTCTTCCATCACCGAATAGGGACCCGTTCGTGCCGTTGTTCGTGCCGTCCCCATTGCTGTCTTGAAACCCATGATTGGAGCAAGTGAAGCTGTTAGTAAGAGCCTCTGGGGCTTGCGGAATACTCTTGATCCGGAGATTAAATACGAGAATGAGGACAAGTACAAACGGTAGCAAAGCCGTGTACTTATGGAACACGCCTCATCCTGACTTTGGTGGTTGTGTTACGTTTATGATTCAATTTCTTGGTCTTTCGCTGTATCTCAAAAACAAGTACTCATTCATAGGATATGTAGGCCGTCCTTGTATTCCATTTCACCAACAGAACAATATCTGTGATAGGTCTCAGTGAATCCAGATCTTCCTGCCTGTTTTCCATTTAACCATCAGGCTCTTCAGTTGTGGACAAACTGTATCATTCAGCAAACCTACCATACCTAAAAAATTCCACGGCATTGCATTGGAAGGGCATGGTCCTTAAGAGTGAATGGCCCTGTCCGAACAGCCTCTGAGTCTCATTGAAACCACGTTGACTAGCCGTGGTCAAAATAAGACCTGGAATCGGACTGTAATACACATCATTAGGGGATAGAGTGCCTGCTAGTCGACTTGTCGGAATTAATGACTTGTCAGTGGCTGCGAGTACTATTATCTGATCGGGTGAGGCGGTTATACAACGGACATTTTGTTGGGAGAAACAATTGTGCTAACTAGGACACTCGGTCGGAGCTGGAGCGTTTGGTCGTCAGGCAGACCGATGCCACGAGGAGAGGCTGATAGATATGATGACAGCCCAATGATGATATGTGATGTCGGCATGTCGGCGTATCAGTCATCCACGCCGGAGGTAAGAGAACCCTTCCCTGATGGAGTGCCAAGCCCACTGCCAGCCTCAGGCTTGTCCTTCCCCGCGTCGCGATAATGTGTGAGCATTGAGCATAATGTGGTCAAGATAAAATAATGATAATGATACTCATACATATGGGAATCAGTCTTCTTCTTCTTAAGTACGTTTACTATGGGTCGGTTTGGTGACAAGTAACTGAGCGTCTGTTCCGAAATCGTGCAGTTGGATGCATGACAAAGTTCAAGCAAAGCGAAGGCACAGTACGAGCGTGTCCCAAATGTCGTAACAGTATGTCCCACGGGCGACAGAGCTCCGGTCTCTGGTTCTGTGAGTGTAACCGGCGTTAACCTCTTGACTTTCCCCGTCACAGATGCGGTCGTCGGTGGAAAGAAGCGAACTTGGCTAGAAATGTATGGTCGTTATCCTTTCCACCTTTTCCTTATCCTGGTACTCAACGTCCTTCTACCGTCTGGTTCGATTTCGGCAACAGTTGCTTCATTCCCCTGGTCCCAATCCATAGCACAAATGTCTGGATTTGTACAATCTGCAACTGGGAAATAAAACGACAATCTGGCCAGCCCGAACCCACACAGCCAGGTCCAGCCCCACAAGGCCAGGTCAATTACCCTCAACCTGGCCAGCCAGCAGGACCCGCCCCGCAAGGCTATCAACCGGGCTACAAGCAATATGGGGTCGCTCAGGGTCATCCAACACAGAGGTGATTGTCCGCATCTGCGCGGTTTTATCACGATTATGCCGTCACCACGTTGGCACACATATGTACTATTTCATCTATGGAATGGAATGAGCGTTGTTGCAACCGTAACTTATGCTGGCTAGCCCTCCTTCGTTTTGCTCACTGTCCTCGATGCCCGCCGTTTCCAACCAGTTCGACCAATGCTACCGACTCCAAGGCCGCGTTCACCACTTGTAGAAACTATGCGTCTCTCTACGACTCTCTCCCCACCACGCCGCTTGTAGAAATTAGCCCAGCCGATGTAGGCTTCGGTACGAACGCGAACGATCAAGAAGAGACACGCCCCAAGAATGAAGCCTCCCATTGAACCTATTCCAAGTGACACGATCTGCATGCGAGTGCTCAGCTAGTCATCGTTTCCACTGTTAGTAGGTTATCAACGGTGGGGAGAATCAGCGCACCTCTCGATGACTTGAGTCAATCGCAGGATCCTTTGACCAACCGAATCCATCCACTCCTCTCTCTGCAGTAAATCGGTCCAAAGCGGTCGGAAAGTCGGTAAGATTAGTGAGCCCAATCATGGCACGGTTCCCCGTCCTCGAGCTAGGTGCATGGTAGCTCGTGTAAACATTCTGTGGGCAACAGCATTGAGACTCCTGTCACAGTAGCCAGAGAATGGGAACTTGAGCATGAGGTGTTGGTCAGACTCACACGTAGGAATGCGTCACCGAGCAACCAATCTCCGGACATGACATCGTCGTTTGCCTGGATTCCACCGAGACACCATTCGAAATTCGGATCTTCGCTGCTCACTTTCTCTCCACCCCAGCTCTTAGATCCCCAAATACTGCCATCTGGCCTCGGTCCACTACCACTAGAACCTCCGTCACCGTTACTATGGATCAAAGAAGACGTTTGATTGGAGGAACCGGGGCTTCTCTGGCTCGTGTAGGAGCTCCACGCGACATCCTGCGGGTCGAGAGTGAAAGAGCCGACGACGCCGAGCGAGAATTGAACCTCTATTGCCCGGTTGCAGAGAACCTGCCAAGTACCCTCACTAGTTTTGCGGATCGGGGTGGTGAACACACCGTCGTGGCTCGGGTTAGAGGTCGAGGGGGAAGTGGAAACCTTTCGCCAAGAGGGGAGGGGGACTGAGTACCGAAGGATAGTTTCGTAAAAGGCGTCAACATCTTTACGGGGACCGAGAATTAGGGTGGTACTATGAAATGCGAATGCGATCAGGAAACCGGTTAACGGGCCGGAAACGAAGGAACCCCGTACCCAGTGTCCAAAACTGCGATAGGCGTATGGGAACCTTTCACTTTAGACTTTGATAACGAAAGTGCAACGCCGTTTACGAGCACACTCCGCAATTCGAGTTTATAATAGTCATAAAGATACTCGTCACCATCTCGTGATCCTTGTGACAAGGGGTATACCGGCGAGAACCGGAGAGTCGACCGGTCGATGGTGGGGTCATGATCTCCGATTGTGAATGAGGAAGGCTGTCCGATGTGACCGAAACGGAAGGCGATGAATCGCTGGTCGTCAGAGGGTAGCGAGACAAGGAGACTACTGAGCATAGTTTGGCCCGCAGAGGGCGATATCGCAGAGGGAGAAGCGAAGGAAAGACCGAGAATACCAGAAAAACCAGAACTGCTCAGGGAGAGACCTGAGACGTTTGAAGCGAGTGCTCAAATAGCACATGTAAGACTACGATGGCTCTAGAATTATTTGACCTACCGAATGCCTGGCCTTCCATTCGGAAATCGCCCAAACGGATTGTGTCATATCCTACCTTTCCCTGTGCTTTCCCACTCACATAGTGCATCTCCCAGGTCGCAGGAGGGTCATTTATGTGCAAAGTAGTGGATGTAGAAGCATCGTAGCGGGGGATGTCTCGACATTCCGGTGAGTCGCAATCGGAGGACGCTACCCACTATGGAATAGACGGTGCATGTTTAGACGGCGAGATGAGTCAATACCAGACTTGGAATAGATATCGTGTGAGGGCGCACTAGGTCGGCAGAACCCGTATCGACGATCAACAAGAACTCCTGTCCAGATATTCTGTAGACAACATGTCAGGCACGATGTTTTCGACCCTTCTTGTGGCGCACATGGACGGGATACTCACTTTATAGCTGTCAGATAGGCACTAGGGACCAGAGACTGCTCAATAATTTTCAATTGATTGGAAGCGGCTGGCGCCTTACGCTTCAGGGTTTCCCCACACGGATACTGAGGGGCCTCTGCGTACAAGACGAGGGTGGTTGTGGATGTGGCGATGAAATAGAGGGATGCGGGGGTCCCGCACGGCGGAGAAAGACGAGGACGAGTGCATTAAGGAGAGGTAAGGTACAAGGTGGGGGTAACACGGGAAAGCGGAAATCAGAGTGGATTTACTTGCGAAGTTTTTCCTAGATCGACTTTGTTCGTGTTGGTTGACATCGGTAGCATCGCAGCTCTCCATTCCTTCACTCAGGCGACTGACCAGAGAGTACTGAAAAAAAGCTAGACTGTTCCGCGAGGAAAGGTGTATCCGTCAATACCAAAAAGAAGGAGGGAGTACCAGGTCCAGACCGTCGTAGGGGTGACCAACCCACAACAAAACAGGGCTGCCGACAGACGATGGACAGGGCCTGGGCGTGGCTTGCGGCATGTGTCGCGTCGTGCTGGCGGCCATGAACGCGACGAACAGAGGCCGGTGAGGAAAAATTTAGGCTACAATGTGGGGCGCCGTGGACGGGGTTCGCGAGGGGATTCCGCAGCATTAGTGGGGAATCAGGAGGAGGAAAGCTTAAACTAAACTACCCATACACCGGGTCGACGAAACGGGAGGTCCACCCGTCCAGAGACGTGAGGCAGCAAAGGCCGCTGCTTGGACCTCACCAGGCTCTCCCTCCCCAGGGCTGCAACTCGGCCCCAGAGGTCACTCTGGTCTATGCCCTTCGAATCAGCCGGTGTCACATTCTGGATGCGGCTGTAATGCATCGCTGCGATCTTAACGCGCGAAAAGGACGGGGCAACAGCCCAAGAATGTGCCCCGACCGATAAAAGGACAGTCACCAGGACGTCAACACCATCGATCAAAGTTATCCTTCATTCCATTTGGCCAACCATGGCCTCGACGACCGCGCACAAATCTAATGCGCCATCCGAGTTCGCGTGTCCAGCCATGAGCCAATGCGAACCGACCTGGTACGGAACCGAGGTCACACGTAGCAACAGCGGATCCAAAACAGGGGACCCACTCGCAAGATCACATCCAAGGCTGCTGGCAGACTAGGTCATTTGTATAGGTCCTTGCTCGTAAAACCACATCTCCTGAAGAGACGACTACGGAGCCAGGCGCAACGAAATTGGTAATTGCCCTGAGAATTTTTGAAATCCCATGAACGGTTAAGGACGAGAGAATTGGGGCTGTTCTGGTCGACGACTGCTTTCCGAGGGCTTCCTTATATACGTTGTAACCTTGTCCTGATGGGATCTGCCATGGCCTCGGAGCCAGCGCCTCACAGCGAAAAACTCATGGGACCGTCGATCCAATCAAACAGAGATATGCCGTGGGGCTCCTTCGTCTAGACGATTGTTCACAAGGTGATCAAACCTGATTTAGTAGCTTGCCGTTATTGCGGTCGGGCGTCAAGGGGGGGAGTTCCGAGCTCTGTTTAACCGAAAAACCCTGCTTGCCAACCGCGCAAAAACTGCATATTACGCGCCTATTAGCCTTCCTAGGTAGCTGCGCATCGCCACGAGGTTAATTTGCGCATCAGCCTCGCCAGCAGCTGGCCAATGGAGTTGGCGGTGGGGTTAGAACAGATCCTCTTGCAGCTTGAGATACATTGACCCATGGCCTGCCTGCAGGCTTTCTAGGCGATGCAGCTCACGAGTTACTCCGGAAGGTCCAGGCGAGTTTATTGCAATTGGCCGGAAACAAGATAGCAACATTGTGACCGTGGGCACGCGTCGTTCCCTTCCTCCTTCGAGAACCGCACGCTCGGACAGCAAGTGCAGCTACATTTCACACCCCGTCTGGGATATTCTTCTCGATTGCCGATCGATCCACGCACTTAATTCGATTCGCGGGAGGAGGCGAGCTTATCTCTGCATTCAACTGTTCGCACCAGATCCCATGATGGCAAATACTGGATCTCAGGCACTGCTGCAACCTAAGCCCTGCGGCCTTACTTTCTCATCCGCCATATTTTCTGTCCCCCTCGTGGTAGAGGCCCTCTATCGGATCTCTAGGCGTGAGTACGGTTTCCAGGCCTCCGTTCGACGGCGAGCCTGCAGCGTGGGGACCGCTCGAGTCAGGCGAGCGGCCTTGCTCCCGTTCTGTAATTGCCTCACGATAAAATAGACTCGCCCTCGGATAAACCAAAAGGAGCAATACAGTTCTCAGCGCTCAGAGAGCCGGAAGTTGCGCCAAAAACTTGTGCATTACAGTTCCATATACATCTATTCCCCACCTTCACTAAAAATAAACCATGGACTAATGCCGCCGCCCCTGGGAAAAAGGATCAATTTGTGAGTACCCGACGTAGGCACCCGGCCAGGCGGCTCACGTCTCAGAATGTCTCGAAAAGTAGTCGAAATCAATGTTCACCGACAAGGCCAAAATCAGCTGATAGAGTCACATCGCAACGGAGTGACATGCGTTAGCCCTGGAGCATTCTTGATGCAAGGCAGCCACGGGAGGGAGCGTACCGCGCGTTCGTCTGGGCTAAGGTGCCGTATCACAGGTGGTGTAACACCTTGCGGATCTGTCGGTGCAGGGGTGAAGCGAATTGTATATTGACCTGGCGTCATAAGGGAAAATCGATGGATTGTCCCTCGGGAAGACGGCGTACATACCGGTATCTGTGAAGAGCTGCAACGCGCGATTTATGTACGTCAATCGCGATAAAGTACCACGGTGGGCGGTGGAGTGGGCAGGGTCGACAACGCGGAGGCGCGGCCCGTGTTTGGTTGTTACATACTCACCTCTCTGCCCCACCCGCGGAACCCTCTCGTTACGCTTGCAATTTCCTGCCGCCGGGAATCTTGGAGAACAAAGTTCCAAGCCAATAACCCAGCGTCTATCCTTGCGAATTGGATAAACTCTGGATCAACAGGTGCCGTGGCCACCTCCTGGGAGATAGAGTGAACATTGCCTTCTTTCCTATCGATGTTATTGTTCGTAAGTACAGAGTGATGGCGATGGCGTAATAGACAGGAACGCATTACCTCATGTACAAGTCGTATCTACGTCGCCAGGGGTGCCATCGTTGCTGAGCTTCTGCAAACGTCTCCAGAGCACCCTGTTTTGTCTCATCCGTACGCCGCTGAGCGTACATTCTCGAGTTGATAAACGCAAACGGACGCTTCACCTACCAAAAACGACGTGAGCGCCACACAACGGCGATAATCATGGATAGCGGCTCAGGCTGACCCAAAGGAGAGGGTACCCCCGTGTATCCATAATCAAAGCGTTAAAGGGCCGGTGAGTTCGCAGAAGTTGTCGTGTCAACGATTTGAGAAGGGCATTTCCGCCTTGTTCGACAATGCTGAGAGCCCATATAAGATCACAGGCGAATACAGTCCCCGAGGTGGGACATACAAACCAAGGTGCTGGCCTTCTTGGTTCACTGAATGCCCATCCAAGGGACATGGTAAGAACTCCATGATGTGTAACGAACTCGGCACGCACTGATCGCGTAACGGTTGGCCTGTTCGAAGCCCAAGAATACATTGAGCATTTCTATTTGTCTGAGGTGGGTTCAATTCGATTTCTTGATCGCTGGCAGATACTCGGGCACCATGACATACCTCGTCACGATGAGGGTATCGTTGGCTAGGAGTTCTCTGAGGCCTTGACTCGAGTACTCGATGGATGCTTGAATATCCGCGTCTGCGTCTGGGAAATGACCGTCCCAAACCGCCTCGCTCGTAATAGGCGGTACAGCAGGCTCTGGCTGGGCCTCTTTACTTACAGCATCAGGACGCCTCGACACAGGTGGCTGTATTGGGTTTCGGAACATTCGTCCTCGCGTCGCTGCGCGTTTCAAAAAAAACAAAAACAAAAATTAGCAACATACGGTCAAAATGCCCAACGGAAGCCATACAGCTAATGGACGCATAGGCCCTCGTCTTCAAATATGATGGCCTCACGCATATTACTCTTCGCAGGAGTAGCGGCGCCTGCAGCATTTGGGCGACGCGTCTCGGCACTTCCAGATCGGCAAAAAACAAAAGAGCACGTCTTATTTGGACAGGCGACGGCCCAAACAGGAAGGAGCGTGGAATTTGGTACAATAATATGTGACAACCTATATGAAAAAGGAAGGGGGACGGAGTAGGGCGAAATACCTCGTGACGCAGCCGGCGGCACACACGATGAAAATACCTAGGAACACGGGATGGATCGGATAACGCTGTTATGCGGCGGTGTAGACGGGTGGAGGGCTGGGCGGAGAGCGGGGGACCATATCGACTAGTGGCACAGGCAACATAGGCAAGTGCTTTTCGGAGCGAGCCGAAACTGAAGGCGAAGTCTGAGAGTAACAATCGGAACTGGCAGGAGTTTGCCAGGATGACGAACCCCCTGTGGAGTACCGTGGTTGTGCAGCCCCGGTGACTAATGGTCTCTTGTCACTCGGCATGGGTGGCACTTCTGGATAGAGGGTTCAGTATCCAGGTTAGTAGCGGTGTTCATTAACTCACCGGACGCGGGAAAAGGTGCAATGCGCGACCATGGTTCTCTTGCAGGACCAGACGCAGGCTCAACTTCCCACTCCGAAGGCCTTCGCAATTGTTTTGGAGAGAACAAGCCGCCGATGGCCCTCTGCCTCTGCTTACGCCACTTCAAATACGCACAGAAGAGAAGTATACTGGTGACTGCCAGGCCAGCCAGGCTACCTCCAATGATAACCGCAATATTTGGGTTTGGCTGTCCGGCGCTGTCTGTCCCAGCCTGAAACGTCGAGTCAATGGCACCCTGACCCGACGAGCTAGAGCTAGACGCCGCTTCCACCGACTTTGATATGGTGTAAGTTGGCAAGGCAGAAGGCGGGGTCGAAATTGAAGAAGTCAAGTACGTGGTGGCATGACTGACGACGACCTGGGTTACCGTGGTAGGGTCTTTGGCCGTTTCAGGCGTTGGTGTCGGGATAGGGTTTTCAACAGAAGGCTGGGCGACAGCGGGAGTCGTTGCGGGCGCGGCCAAGGGAGTGATCGTCTTTCCTTCGCTGTCTAGCGTTTCGGTGGTGAGATACGGCGAGTGGGCGATGTAAGTCTCCGTCTACCCGAGTGTAAATAAGCCATTCATCGCACGTCCATCGCGAACATACTGTCAAAATGCCATCTCTAGTAGTCCATCAGTATATCGCAAAGGAGCGAAGTGGAATAAAGGATGATACTCACGAAGTCCTCGTAATGTACCCTGTGGACATCCAGTAACTCGCAGTCCTGGTCACCGTGACATCCCTCGGGAGAACAGGTGTAGCGCCAGCTACTTCTATTAACAACACAACCAAGAACGGAATCCATGCCCACATCTCGCGCGTAAGTAGAGGAGGTCGGAAATAGCTAGCAATCAGGAAGAGAGGGAGAGGGGGGAGTAAGGGTGCTCGAAACGGCGTAACCATTTGTTAGGAACAAATCACCGCCATCATGAGCACTGTCAAGGGTCCCTTCACGACTTCTCTTACAGGAAGAGGGATGCGAACGGACGCGGTCTGTAGCCCGCGAAAAAACGCAGATTATCCACAGAGACAAGACACTGCTGTCATGATTGGTTCTTCCACGTGAGAAGCCAGGGATGGACAAGGTTCGATTCTACTTCCACCTTCCGTCCTCTATCATAATACACTTGCCCGGAAGAAATGCGGAGATAAACCAAAGAAGAAACAAACATATATGTTCACCTCGACACCCTTTCTTCCCTATTTCTCACCGGCCGGCTGAACTGTTCTATTCTCGTTTGCACGTGGCAGCATTCAATTTTCAAACTGGGATGCCCCTCTCATGGGTTCAGGA
>Ga0307513_10011700_pt1 | contig 10887 bp, 15 predicted proteins | sample 15_EM_MG_FD_202174 | JGI IMG/M metagenome (GOLD analysis project Ga0307513, IMG submission 202174) | Populus trichocarpa ectomycorrhiza microbial communities from riparian zone in the Pacific Northwest, United States - 15_EM | ecosystem: Host-associated > Plants > Roots > Unclassified | place... | reverse complement strand
ACCCGAAGCACTTGCGCGGATTGGTGGACGAGTGGAATAAGGAATATGGAAGCGTCACACCCGTTTTGAACGCAGGAGATTGCAACTGCGAACCGGTTTTGGGTCCCATAGGGCTATTTATGTTATACATTGAGCACAGCCGAGTATTCTAGGCGCCACTTGGACGGTCTGCAATTGGGCACCTGAGCGGGGAGGCTTGTTCCTCGAAATGGGGGGGGGGGGTATATGCCGGCCGGGTCATCGATTGTACCAAGAACGTACCACCGGTCCGGGCTGCGCTTGCTCTGTGGTGGGCTAGAGCCTATCCTGAGGCTATCTGCCACTGCCAGGGCCTGTGTTCTTTGTTCCTTGTTCTTTGTCCTTTTCGCGAAGACGTTGGTGTGATCGAGAGGATGGCTCCACGCCAGCAACATGTGCATTAGCCATGCCTGGTGACACCTGATGAGGCTCCGGGAGGAAGGAATGCCTGGCCTGTGGTGGGCATTGAGGTGTGCAAGGCGTGAAAGGTGTGATAAAGGATCCTGACTGACTGTGCCCCGTCCCTTTTTTGGGGCGCTTCGCCGCGTGGCGGACGGTGAGGAGCGGTGACCGGCTTTCACAATTAGTAGGCTTTTTGAAAGAGGGCAATTAAAATTCCCACAGTGGGTGGCCACCGAGAGCCGGCTGGATTACGCTTCGCAATACTATCCCCAGAATGAGCAGGACGCCTTTCATTAACTGCATTTGACTCCATTTGACTCCATTTGACTGCTTTAACTGCATTGACTGATCACCATCTCATAAAGCTCGTTTCCCTTGTTCTCGGCTTTGTGTCCCCCCGCTTTCTTCTTCGCTTTCGTCCTTGGAACAAAGCCCTCTGTGCTGCCGCTGCACAACACTAGCATTGCATTCAGTCGCCGCCGCCGTTTATCGCCAGTTTGTGTACGTCCAGTTTGTGTGTGGATCTAAACCAGACAACTGAAGGTTTCTTATTTGTAGCCTTTATGAACTGCTACTGGACAAACCTAGATGCTTTGGAAACAACCAAAGCTTTTGGGTTCGGTCCCTTGTCCATTTCGCCCGCCCCCCGATCGGGTGCCCTCGAGCCTTTTGCGTCCCCAAAAGAAGCACTAGAAGCACTATTTCAAAGCTATGGAACCTATGGAAACTATGGAAACTATGGTCCCACCTCGTGGGAACCACCGACCACCTCGGCTACGTCTGCCACTACTATTTTAGACCAAGCCTCCTTTCCACCCTCTGTCTTTTTGTCACAATCACGGGATGCACAACCGGCCCCGACTTCATTTCATTCTTCCTTAGTCGGGCAGCAGATGATGTCCGACAAGGTCGCTGGTACTAGCTTGACTAGTGGGGACGAAGCCGATTACAAAATCGGGTCGCTTTCTCCGCCTATAGCAAAGACCTCGATTGCCCTCAGTTGCTCAGTCAGCGATGACGCTGACGCTAATACACTCAGACCGGTAAAGCCAATCAAGGGCATGATCCGGAAGCATAAACAATACCTGACGGTGTGTGCTCCCTCCATCCCCCTTCACTTCACGAACAGTGATTCTAATGTTTTCACGTACCACCAGAGCCTCGACATGACTCGCCCAAACGTCTGCACGCACTGTCTCGCACGCTTCGAACGACCATCGGACTGCGAGCGTCACATGCGCTCGCACACCAACGAAGCGCAATACTGGTGCCACAACCCCGACTGCCCGATCGACCGCAGGTTCACGCAGTACACCCGTTCGGACGCCCGACAGCGTCACTGGGAGAAGCACGTCGCGTGCTGGGAATGGTACTACAGGTCGCCCATGGGTGTCGAGTACCTGGAAGAGAACGGCCAGCGCCTCCGCAAGTTCCCTCCTTCCATCCTCAATGCCTTTGTCGCACAGGGGATTGAACCCCCCAAGCCTCGCGCACCACCAAAGACGAAGATGTCGTCGACCCCCCCCGTTGAGCAGCCAAAGCGGACGCCAGCCCAGAGACGCGTGAGACCCAAGCCGTCCTTGAAGATCGGCAAGCGTCGAATCTCCCCACGCAAGCACCCTCATAGGAGGGGGGTACCAGGGTTTTGAACAGGGTATAGAGTATCTCATTGTATCTTTATGGCGGCTCCCCTTGTGAAATCACGTCAGTCTCGTTTTGGTCTTGCATTCGGGTCTCCGTCACCCTCCATCGCTCCCATGTACACGCACAGGACAATGTGACACCAGTTGAGTAGCAGGCTACATGGATCGCAAAAGAATGAATACTACGGAGATGCCCAATCACACTCTGAATTCAACTATACATCCAACTACCTGTGGTCTCTCGATCTTGATCGATCCCTGTAGCGGGGTGGCGTCTTGGCATTGCGCGCACGCAAGGGAGGAGTGCTACTCCCGCGCCGTCCAACGGAGTCCCGACGCCTCTTGAATGGTGGTGGTATCACGTCCCTTCTATTGCCCCTATCCCCATACCGATCTCTCCGTGGTGGGCTGTCTTCTCGACGACGAGGGCTGTCCCTTCGTGCACCACCATAACGATCCCGATCGCCCCGGTCGCCCCGGTCGTCCCGTCCATAGAGTTTGCGAGGAGGGCTACGGCTACGGCTACGACTACGACTATGGCTACGGCTACGGCTACGGCTACGACTACGGCTACGACTGGGGGACTTCGAGTGCGAAAAGCTCCTCCTTGCTCGCCCACCGTAGCGCGAGCGAACTGGCGGCGGCGGAGACAACGAAGGCTTTCTCTCTCCACCACCCTTTTCACCATGACGGCGGTCTGCGGGTGTATGGTCACGACGTCGGTCGTAGTCACGGTCGCGTCTTGGAGGGCTTCGGCGCCGAAGCGGTGAGCTATTCATGCGGCGACGACCGTCTACTCGAGGACTTGGTGAACGCCTCCTGCGTTCAGGGCTGTACGACCGGCGCGACCGGCGTTCCGACTCCGAATCAGACTCCGAGCTAGAATCTGACGACTCAGAGGAATCTGAGTCGCTGTCTGATGACGACGACTCCATCTCTGCCTTTGCCCGCGCTTCCATTATCAGTTTTTGGGCGTTCTGTACCAATTGTAAGTATATGTAGAGAGTCCATGGAACATAGAAGGGCGTTACCTGTAGATAGTCCCTCATCTCAACGGTCAGCACTCCCAGGTTGATACTTGTAAAGAAGTTGATGGAGAAGCGCGTATTCTTGGGAACGTCCGTCGGGAACATGGATTTGCAGTGTTGCCTAACGTCAGGATCCTTGAACCTATCGGCCAATTTCGATATTCCCATTGATTCACTCATTTCTTGCATCATAATCTTAACGAAAATGCGGCTGGCCGACGTGGTATCGTTTTCATTCATCTTGATGACCTCGAGCAGGGCCCATGACACGGAATCGGTTGCCAGAAGATGACCGAAGAATCGGGCGATATTACGCAACCGGTTCGTCTCGTAACGGTGCATCGTGTCGTAATAGTTGGCGAAGGCTTGCTCGAAGCTCTCACACCAGACACGATTGATTTTGCAAAAACGCTCTCCAATGAGACCATAAAAGTTGGAGTAGGATCGTTCCTGTGAGCAACATTCGATCACCATATTGCAGAGCTCGATCTAGAACAAAATCAGGACAGAGTCACCCGTCAGCTGGACTTGACGCACCTCGTCTCCTTCGTTGATTTTCACTTTCAGAAGCTTGTGCACCGCTTCTTCGTAGCTCAACTGCGTGGCGCATCAATAAAATATCAATCAGAAGATGGTCACGCTTACCGCGTTCATAATAGTCAGATAAATAACACGACGAAGATTGACGAGATTGGTCTCCGTCCTGTCTTGAATGCCCTCCATTTCCTCGACTGCTGAGTCATTAGTCAACTCTTTGCCATCATCGAACGTGAATTCCTTACCTGCTTCATCCTCACTGTCGTCACTGCCGTCGCTACCGTCGTCTTCATCCGAATCATCCCCTAGGACCTCAGTCTTGAATGTTTTGTACTCTTCTTCGTTCTCTAGGAAGTTGGGGTCGTATTTGAAGACGTCTATGCGAAATGAGCGTGCGTCCCCAACATCCTAATAGTACTCACTCAAGCCTTCTTGTACCTCCAGAGTGTCGTCCAAATGCATGTCATGCGTTATTTGATCTTCCTGTTCCACCAAATCCAAACCCTCAGGAAGGATTGGGTTATCCTTATAGTTATCCTTCCGCACTTGGAATAACACTTCGATCATATACTGAACACGCTTGTCAATGGAACCTTCGTGCAAGACAGCGCGGAATCGTTCGAAGGCATGAGCATTTGCTTTGGGGGCTATTTCGGCGAGATACGCGCCAACTTCTCGCATAAAACCCACTGCAATCTCTACACTTGAATCCGTTGGACGCTCGAGAAGGAGTATTATTATTTCGAGGGCAATGGTTTCGCTCGCAATAGACTGGTTGACGAGGTGAGCGATAAATGTCGAGGTAGCAACGCAGACAGTCTAATCGCGAATTAGCCCCGAAGGGAGGTTCATATCATATCAGGACACGCACTTTATCATTCCGCTTGAACGAGCGCCTAAACTGGCTAACGAGCCGAGTCAAGACAAGCTCGCCGACAGGAGGCAACTTGGTGTTCATGATTGCGACCAAAGCAGCGAACACAGGGGTGAAAGGCAGCGATGCTGACTGTGCTTTCATGATGGAACGCGCAAAGAGTCCCTTTCCACGGACAAGGTTCTCCTGGAACAACTCGGGCACGATCTGTTTGATGTTGGTAATGTTGACCCTATTCACAATACCGGTAATTGACTTGCGAAGGGCATCCCAAGACAGACGCTGGTACTCGGGACTGGTTTTGTCCTTGGCTGCCTCTGCTTGCAAGGCGCGCAAGCGAGCGGGAGGCATATAGACACCCCCGGAACGGGTACCGGAAGTAAGCTTCTTGAATTCAGCCATGGTATCGATATCTGGTTTATCTTTTGCGCCCGTTTTCATTTCTGTATCACGGGGGTCTGTGCGCGGTTCTGCTGTGAATCCTTCACGACCATTGGATCCAGAAGGGGGTGTATTTGAGCGTCGTCGACGCGCTGGGGGTGACCGTTCGCGATTTGGAGAGGCCGACCGCGATGACGATCTAGTTGAGGCTCAACGTGAGCGATGGCGGTCATGTTGAATAGATAGTAGACATCATGGGAGCGAAATGGTTACCTTTTGCGTTTCAAAGAGGCATCTACTGTTGACATGGTTGACACTCGCCGACGAGGTGGAGGACCAAATAGCAAATTCCCTGGACAAGGCCTTGTCGGCTTAGAATGACTCAAACGACCAAGGAGTTCCAATTTCAAGATGCAGACATAATGCTCCTATGTAGCGACGGTATTACCTTCCGTGTTCACAAGTCAACGCTCGCAAAGAGCTCGCCAGTGTTCGAAGATATGTTCGTGTTCAGCAGCGAGCCCCCGGACAGCTCGGAAGGGGGTCTGACGCAACGAGACTCAAAGCTTTCAAGTGACCCGCAAGTGGTTGAGCTGACGGAGACGGCAGAGGTCCTTGAACAGCTACTGAATTATATTTATGCGAGCCAGGATGAGCTCAAAAAGAGCACCACCTATATGCCGCCTCTTGAAGAGTACCAGCGGGTGTCTCGAATATTTGAGGCATCGTGTAAGTACGAGGTCGAAAGTGCCCAGGTTGCGGCTGCAGGCGCCCTGAGGTAAGCGTCGACAAGAACATTTCTGGTACTCCTCTCTCAAGTACCCTCCAGGGCATTATTAAAGCACCGAGCCCTTCGCCCGCCTATTGAGGACTTGGCCCGGCGATTCGACCACCCATTCCTGGCCACGGAAGCGCGCTACTACGAGAGCATACAGCTCACTAAGAAACTCAGTGCTGCTTCTGCATGGAGGTCTCAGTCTCATGGCGTTATGTGGGCAAGTGTGGGTGGTTCAAACAAATCGCGCGTTCTGACCAGGCATACAGCAATTTTGGGTAGTATGTTGGGGTCTAGCCATTATCGCAGCCTTCCACCTGTGCATTTCCTCGTGGGTGAAATCCGCCATTATGTATTCAACCATTTAATGACCTTCTCAGACATATCAACCTCAAATTACGCGATTTCGTGCGCACAACTTGCGAGGGACAAGTTCATTGCCGTACGAGGCCCAACTCCAGGCGAGTGTTGCAGTGGCACTCTCAACCGGATTTTACCTAACGCGCTGAACATAGTCTAAAACTGTCTCTTATCGCAAGCACCTTCTCTTTATTCCTGGCCCCGATTTATACCTGCTTCTTCGTAGAGGCGAAATCGCTCGATCGCAGTATCCTCAGGGTTGCGATCATCCTGACTTGTGAGTAGTATCCTGAGTCCTCCCTTTTTCTAAACCTCACATCTCATCAGGGTCCTTTTGGATGCTCGATACTCTACATAATACCCAACACTATCAGGCTAGCACAGGAAGATGTGACAGGGTGTCACCAACCAATCCAGAGTTTTATGCAGAATGTCTGATGGAAAATTGGGTCGTAATTGCCCTCGGCCTGTCTTACACCTGTCGTACGCCTCACAACTTGATACAAATGAACACAAAACAAACCAACTGACGCGTGCAACGCAGTCGCAGTCGCAACACCACCTCTAGGAGCAGTCCTCTACTGGTTCACCCCTGTTCTCTGGCAGCAATGGTTGTTAATTACCAAGATCACTACCATCTCAAAGCCTCTCCCAAAACGCTAGTCGAGGTCCCATCACCTCCGCAGGCAGCCAAGCAACCCGCTGAAGGAAGCCGCTGGCTGCATACCAGCATCCATAAGTGGACCATACCCACCAGGTTTCGTTCTCTCCCTTCACAATACATGCTACGAGCTTGTACCTTCCAGGAATTGGTGGACCATGACTCTCTAAGAGTGTGGATGAAGTTGAGTCTTGAGTGAGCCGCTTGAGTCGCGCATCGATAATCAAGGAATCATCCGAATAGTCGTCGCTCTCCGAGGAGTCTTCCTCTTCCTCTTCCTCGTCTTCCTCTTCTTCCTCGTCCTCCTCCGAAAAGTCCAGGTCGTCCACATCTCCTCCGCTCTCCTTCTCTTCTGCCTCTCGTACCAGCAGCATTGTGATCGCACCTTTCAAAGACCAATCCTGGATTGTGAGAACGACGTCAGATCATATTACACCCTGAATATTCACGCGGAACACGCCTCCTGTCTTGAGACCGCTGTAATAAATCTGGAACTGACCGTCTCCTCCAGAGCATCGAGAACCTGTTCACGTTCAAAGCCAAGCGCGCAGATTGCCCCAACATCCTTTTCGCGTTCCTCTTCGAGTTCAAGTTCTTCTCGGGCACGGATAATAGGCGAGGGGAGGTTTGCTTCCATATTGCGAGTGCGTCTATTCGGGGAAGGAGTTGTAGCGCGAAGAAGTTCCAATGCGTTGGCGGTAGCTTTGTTTGGGCTCAAGCTACGGCGTTTCGACCTCCCCGGAGAGGCTGGAGCTGAACTTGTCGGCGATGGGAATAAGTCTGAATACCCATTGCTCAGGAAATGTCATCTCGAGAGCCGGAAGGTGCGCACCTCGCGATGTACTCCGCTTCCTGCTCCTTGTCGGGGAAGATGGTGGCATTAGGTGAGTCGGCTTCTCAAGGAACTTTGGTCGAGTGGGTGTTGTGGGCCGACCTTCGCGAAGTTCGACTTCGTCCGGCAGAAGACCCTTTGCTCGATGGACTTCCAGGTCTAGCACGTTCCCTGTAGGCGCCACACAAGGACCACTGGGATGCCATAACACGAGCACGGGAGGGAATTCTCGCGGTCTGCGTCGTCTATCGAATCAAATAAGAGGTGTATCGGCGAAGCAGAAGACAGAACGTACAGTGTCCCTTGCGACTCTTTACAACCTGGGCATTTGAAATCGAATTCGGCTTCTAATAGCCAAAGTTCCAATGCCTTACATGTTGCCTCTTCTGCCGACCTGCCGGTGTTTACCTCATTAGATGCAGGGAGAACCAGACTATCCACCTCTTCTATCCGATATCGTACCCCCAAACACTTAGTGCATTGTGTACGCACTTCCACGGAGAAGTGAAAGGACGAATATGGGACGTCCTCCGCAATCTTCGGTGTATAGTGGTTCTGAGTTCGATTAAGAGCTTTTGCAGCCTGGACGAAAGCGGAGAACAGGTCTGGAAGCTCTCTCGGGGTTGAGGGTAGTTTAATGTAAGGACCAAGCAGCTGAGCGAGCTCTTGCGTTGCGAGGGGAATTGGAGCCGTTGATTGAACCGGTAGCGAGGTGGGGCCCAAGACACCCATTGCCATTTTGTGCATTTGACAGTCGTAGCACGACAGGCAGTTGCGTGTTGGACAGGTAAGAAAATGGAGAGGGGCAGTAGGGAGGTACCGATTTCGGAAAGGTCTCGTTGAAAGTGTCGCCGCGAGAAAGGCTGGGAAAATACTGACGAGATTAGTCAGTGAATTGGAAAAGTAATTGTACAATCCGCTGACCCGTCTGTGCTCTCTGACCGAGTTTGTTCGACTTCTAAGCTATCCACCACGGCATCAATGAGGTCTTCTACCTGGTCAGGAACAGTAAGGAGGGTCGGAGGTATCCTTGGAAATGGAGAAGCTCACGGCATCAGCCCCATCAACCTCAGGCGGGACATAAATAATCAACCCCTCTCCGCTGACCCCGCATTGCCAACACCTGAGCGCACACTGTACGTCACCCGCGTCCTCAGGGTCACCAACGACGGTCTCGTCCGTCTCTGCCTCACTTGCGACCTCAGTCCGGCTGTCCAAACTTATTGTGTCTGGGTCGATATTCGGTCGCTCCGCTATGGGCGTCATTGGAGTAGATTCACAATGAGTAGACCGAACGCAAATGGAGAACTGATGTGAACTCTTGTTATAATGGATGTAGGCGTGTTCGGCACAAAACACCACGAGGCACGCCGCACAGATTTCTAGCCCACCTCCGTCGTCCTTCGTGGATATGGACGCGCGCAATACGCGTAAGAAAGTACATAACATGCGGGGGTTGTACCAGAGATGACGACTCACGATCCCATGGAAACAGAAACCGCACTCCTCGATTCGCAGTGGTGTACTCGGAGGCCCAATAACCTGAGAGGAGAGATGAGGGAGATGCATACAGGCCATATTTAAGAGCCCCAGCTCTCCGAATCTTGCCCGAATTTCTTCGCTGGGAGTGATCAACTCCAAAGTGTGCAAGCATGGTGTCATATCGACATTTCAACCTACAATTGTACAAGGCACATGCACAATGGAACACGGACGACAGAATACAGTACAAGTGCACGCACCCTCGGATCGAGTCCTTTGGATCGAGGTGGGGGAGGGGACGAACTTAACCTAGAGAACACATGATGAGAGCCATCCCAACGACCGACATGAGAGTTACGGGAGTCCACAATCAACAAACAAGATTCTACTCGTAAGGTTTCATGAACGCATTCATTCTTTCTTGGTTCTTTTCCTGGGTGGCGACTTCGTCTCCCCTCCGACGGCATCTCCCATACTCTTCCTTTTCCTCGGACTTGCCCTAGTACCTGTGGGTACACCTTCTTTTTGTTGCAGTTGAAACTCAGCGAAGTCCTGCTCTTCCTTCGGATCTTCCTCTTTCGTCACGGGTTCGACATTGGCGAGAGCCTTTCTCGTTCTCGTTCTCTTCCTCATTTGAGAACGGATTGGTTGAGGAGAGAGCGAAGCATCGGCAGTGTCCCGGGTGCTAGGGTGAGGTGCAATCGCCACAGGGGAAAGACTCGCTTCGATTACCGGAGAGACGTGGGCATTTGCGTAATGAGCAGGTTCCGTGATTTGAAAATGGGTTCCTACCGTTGGGTAGCCCATTTGAGAAGGCACTGGCATGTAATATTGCATTCCTCCAGAGACAGAGCCGACTTCTGTTCCAGGAGGAACATCAGCAGCAACAATACCCGCCGAAGACTGTGTACCATCTGGATATACCGCAGGCGCATATCCTCCAACTGTATTTTGATAGTCTGCTGCGACGCTTTGCTGTGGACCAACCCAAGTAGGGACAGACGTATTGATGATCGCTTGCGGGTCGACGTCGGTAATGGTAAATGGGTCCAGACAAGAGTGCTTTCCGCGAATGAACGGACTCGCTCCGGTCCGTGCCTTGACTTCCTCGACGATTGCATCAAGGCCCTTTCCAGTAATGCCTTCCGTTGCGCCAACTTCATCGGTGAGCTTGGCTCCCCTCAAGCGAGCATGTAAAGTAATTGCGACAGACTTGAGACGACGATCGTGGAAGGCAAGAACGCCGATTGCTTCTGAACGTCGGGCCCAGTAAGAAAATTGCGTATTGGACCATCCGGAAAGTGCGAGAACGGTTGAACGGGAGAGCGTGACGCGACCAGTGGGTGCTCTTGCGTATGCGTGAGTAAGCGTTTTGTGAGGGTTGTAAGGATGGCTGTAAGGAAGATCAGAAGATGGAGTTGATGCGGGGTTCAATCCTTACGGGACGTAGGTTCTCAAGACTTCCTTGACTGCTTCTGCCTTACAAAGAAAGTCGATAAGAGAGGCTGTTGTTTCGACTTTGCCGTTGTCGCCACTCGCGGGCTTCTTGGATCGGCGAGGGCCGGTGAGGCGGCGTTCAAACAAACGTGCAGAAAAAATGTTCCACTTGGCATCTCCGAGAACCTCACGAAGATACCCAGCGGCAAAAGGGTCTACGGCGGGCGGGGAGGCCTTCTTTGTGGCTTTGGGATCGGTGGGCTGGACGGATGATTCAGCGAGCTTTTGAACATGGTCAGCATGATAAGCCTCCGAAGGGGTGTACGAACGCACCTGTGGAATGATTGGGGACAAATCGAGAGGTGACTCGGGTTTAACAATCTGTTCCTGCGAGGGGACTTGGGGTACCTGGACCTGTTCGATAGGGAACTGGGTGAAAGGCTCGACATGTGGTTTG
>Ga0307513_10011699_pt1 | contig 10888 bp, 14 predicted proteins | sample 15_EM_MG_FD_202174 | JGI IMG/M metagenome (GOLD analysis project Ga0307513, IMG submission 202174) | Populus trichocarpa ectomycorrhiza microbial communities from riparian zone in the Pacific Northwest, United States - 15_EM | ecosystem: Host-associated > Plants > Roots > Unclassified | place... | reverse complement strand
TTTGGATTGAATCCTTGAATTTGTGTGAAGAGTTTGGTGTTGAGAACTGCCCTTTCATGAATGTATCGTGTGGGTAATCAGCTATTTCCAAAACTGAAAAGCGTCCGAGGGAGGGTCAAAACGCTGTCACTCGCAACGGTGCTTGCCGCTGTTGAAGGTATACTTTGTTGGAGATCCGGGCTCTCGACGAAACCACAGTGTAGAGAATGGCTGGTAACTCATAGGCGGGCTGGGAGTGTGACGATTTGCGTTTCGCGGCCGTCCAACGCACAGTATCGTTCGCTTACATAACCACCAAGATTCCCCCCTTGCACCGCCACAATCGCGATGGAGGACATCCAGGCAGCCCTGAATACAACAATCGCCAAGTTATCCGACCAGAACTACGAGCAATCGCTCGCCTTTGTTCGTCTTTGGTTTGAGATTGGGCAGACTCATTCCGAAATCCCTCCTGATGCCCTCCTGGGTGCGCTCCGGACGTTCAGAACGACAAGCTTTTCAGACAGTGATCCCATCAACCCAACTGCCCACTTAATCCTCCGTTTCGCCAGCGACGCAGAGTCGGACCATACCCTTGCCCCACACAATACCGGACTTCGAAGACGCCTCTGTGCAGAGACTCTCCGGCGATTCTTCCACGCTGACCTGCGATTCGTATACCGCGGCCTATATGATTGGGGCATATTCCACGCAGATGCCAACCTTGTCGCACACTGGATTAATTCGGGATACGTGGAGGAAGCTGCGATCCGTAATCGTGTCCTCCAGTCACTTATCTCCCACCCGACACTGTACGATTACCAAGTGGATGCACTCATCATCCTGTTTAAACTGGCAGGTGCAACATTTGAGGCATACGCAGACCCTCCGGTCATCGACCGCTGCTTGGAGCTCATCGAGAGCCACTACGGGTTTCATCCGGTCAAAAGCAAACTAGTACAGGTATGTATCCCGCCCAGCGAAAGGCGGTCATCGAACTAACACGGATCTTCAGGAGGTAATTGCATTACGACAGCGTAGATGGGATGGGCTCCCTCTCCCACCTGTATTCACTACAGGAAAGCTAAAGCAGACTGTCGCGAACCAGAACGATCCCGCTGCAACTCCCGTCGTAACATTACTGGGGCTTCCAAACAGGGATCTCGAACCTCACACTCAACCCCCTCCACCCGAATCAACCGCGACCCCAGAGACGAACACGGCTCCTAGGCCTCCCACCGCTCACTCTCCGTCTATCAGCATCTCCACTCTGTCAGACTTCACAATCGCAGATACCTCTGATGACGAGTCCCCTCTCGACTCCACGATCATAACCCCTCATGACATCTTCTACCTTGATGACGGGAACGTCGAAGTTTTGTGTGGCAACACATTGTTCCGCGTCCAAGCCAGTGCCTTGTCATTTCATTCTTCTGTGCTCAGCCAGGTGTTCGCAAAATCGAACCTTGCTGCCGCGGAATCACCAAACGGTTGTCCCCGCATCGTGTCCTCGGACACGGCCGCGGACTTTGCTACACTTCTCAAGGTCATATATCTCCCATCGTATGCCACCCTACCCCTATGTTGATCAACCGTTTTGTTGACTATGTACCTCTGTGACAGATTCCCTGAACGAAATAAAGTGCCAGATTTCACAACATTCTCGTCTCTCCTTCGAACGACAGCGAAGTATGAGATGCTTGCCGTCCGGTCTCAGATACTCGAAGCCATCCGTGATGCATATCCGGAGACCTTTGAAGGCCTCGATCCTTCTAAGGCGCTTGGAGAGAGCGTTTTCAGTGGTCCGACTCCTCACCCGAACGCAGTCCTCAACCTGTTCGTCCAACAGAAACTCGCGTCTGCCTTGCCGATGGCATATTACATGGCGATTCGAAGGGGCCCAGAATCGCTGATGGGCAGACGTCTCCCGGCGAGCGCACGATTACCCCCCGACACCCTCCAGGCCACGATACAAGGCCTGTTCGCGCTCCGCGAGATGGAGTTCAAGGAGACCCATCGTTTGATCTTTGGATCGAAGGGTTCCCGGTCCTGTTCCCGGCCAAATTGCCCCTCATGCAACGCAACGGGTCCAGGTATTTCGGAAGCTCACCAGAAGGTCGCTGACCAAATCGTGGATTCCATTCACTCTGGGACCAAGGTATTGCAGGTTCCCTCACTGAGGGAATTTTGTGGAGGTGATTCTCTTGGGTTCTGCGAGGAATGCGTGGGAAGGTGGGAGTCTGGGCACGCAGATGTGAGGAAGAAAGCTTGGGCCGCGTTGCCGGATGTGTTTGGGCTGAAGTCTTGAATTTGTGTCGAGCATTGTCTGTCCATTCACGAGCGTATCGTTCGACCGACTAATGAATATTTGAATCCCGGAATTAAAAGGCACGAGCATCAAAGAGATGAAGATCGAACGAAGTTTGAGGGTCGCCAGGATACAAAGTCCGAATTTGAAGAGACTCGATGTTAACAGAAAGTACTCAACGGCGCCGCCGCAATATCCTCGAAATCGAGTAGGTCCGTTGAGTTGTTGAGGTGCTGTACGTCGAGCAAGGCGGGCGCGGAAATATAAGAGTGCTCGAAAAGTAGCGGAAAACCCCCCGCGCCAACCCATCTGAACGCGGCCGTGATCCGTATCCGAATATTCACGCGCACGCATCGCGTCCCAATTCAAACTCCAACTCGAACCCACGATCTAAGTACTTCTCCTGCCATAAGCGCGGCATCCGCCCTCACACCCGTCTCCTCTTCCACTGGGCCTCCCAGTGCTCAAGCCCAGATGGATCCCTCCCCAGCGGTCCGACAGCACAAAAAGCAACGTCTCTTCAACGTCCACCGGAAGGGGATGTCCCACAAGGAGGGCCCCACGACTCAACAAGAAGATATCGCGATCAAACGCGACGTGGACTCGTCGTCATCAACGTCTTCGTTCCATCCAATTTCACAATCGCGGATGCCTCTGATGACGAGACCCCCTCGACCCCGCGGCCATAACCCTCCATGACGCCTTCTACCTTGATGATGGGGACGTCGAAGTTTCGTGTGGCAACACCCTATTCCGCGTTCACACCAGTGCCTTGTCGTCCCACTCTTCCGTACTCAGTCAGATGCTCGCGAAACCGAACCTTGAGACCACGGAATCACCCAATGGTTGTCCCCGTATTGTGTCCTCCGATACGACAACGGACTTTGCCACGCTTTTCGAGGTCATATATCCCCCGATGTATGTCACCCTACCCCTGCGCCGATAAACCGTTTTGTTGACCACTTCTGTCGACAGATTCCCTGAACGAAACATTGAATGTATCGTTTGGGTGATCAGCTATTTCAAAACCCGAAAGGCGTCCGAGGGATGATCAATACACTGTCACTCGTAACGGTGCTTGCTGCTGTTTGGTGGTGTACTTGGCCAGAGATCCGAGCTCACGATAAAACCGCACCGTATAGAATGACAAGTAACTCATAGGCGGGCTGGAAATACAATTTGCACTCCGCGACCGTTCAGTACTCCGTGTCGTTCGCTTACGTAACCACCGAGATTCCTCCTCACACCGCCATAATCGCAATGGAGAACATCCAGGTAACCTTGAATAAAAAGATCGCTGGGTTATCCGACAAGAACTACGAACAATCGCTCGCATTTTTTCGTCTTTGGTTTGAGATTGCACACACTCATTCCACAATTTCCCCTGACGCCGTCCTGGGTGCGCTCCGGACGTTCAGAACGACAAGCTTTTCAGAAAGTGATCCCATCAACCCAACTGCCCACTTAATCCTCCGTTTCGCCGGCGATGCAGAGTCGGACCATATCCTTGCCCCACACTGTGTCGAGCTTCGAAGACGCCTCTGCGCAGAGACTCTCCGGCGATTCTTCGACACTGATCTGGGGTACGTGTACTGCAACCGATGTGATTGGGAGAGATTCCACGCGGATGTCAATCTCGTCGCACACTGTATTAATTCTGGATACGTGGAAGAAGCTGTGATCCGTAATCATATCCTCCAGTCGCTTATCTCCCACCCGACACTGCTCAATTACCAGGCATATGCTCTCATCATCCTGTTCAAACTGGCAGGTGCAACATTTGGGGCGTACGCCGATCCATCAGTCATCGACCGCTGCTTCGAGCTTCTCGTGGGCCACTATGCGCACGTTTCGGGCAAAGGTAGACTCATACAGGTGTGTGTGCATCGCCTGGTGAAAAGCAGCCATCAGGCTGAGACAAATTTTCAGGAATTGGTTAAGTTGCGGGAGCGTGACTGGGAGGGCCTTCATCTCCCACCTGTACTCAATATAGGAAAACTAAAGCAGACTGTCGCGAGTCAGAACGATCCCGCTGCAACTCCTGTCGTAACATCCCTGGGACTTCCAAACAGCGATCTCGAACCTCACACTCCTCAACCCCCTCCACCCGGACCAACCGTGACCCCAGAGACGGATACGGCTCCTAGACCCCCCACCACTCACTCTCCGTCCATCAGCATCTCCACTCTGTCAGACTTGACAATCGCAGATACATCTGATGACGAGTCCCCTCTCGACTCCACGGTCATAACCCCCCATGACACCTTCTACCTCGATGACGGGAACGTCGAAGTTTTGTGTGGTAACACGCTGTTCCGCGTCCAAGCTAGTGCCGTGTCATTCCACTCTCCTGTGCTCAGCCAGATGCTCGCGAAATCGAACCTTGCTACCGCGGAATCACCAAACGGTTGCCCTCGCATCGTGTCCTCGGACACGGCAGCGGACTTTTCCACGCTTCTCAAGGTCATATATCTCCCAGAGTATGCCACCCTACCCCTATGTTGATCAACCATTTTCTTGACTATATACCCCTGTCGACAGATTCCCTGAACGGAATAAAGTGCCAGACTTTACAACATCCTCATCTCTCCTACGAATGACAACGAAGTATGAGATGCTTACCGTCCGGTCTCAGATACTCGAAGTCATCCTTGGTGCATACCCGGAGACTTTTGAGGGCCTCGATCCTTCCAAGGCGCTTGGAGAGAGTGTTTTCAGTGGTCCGACTCCTCACCCGAACGCGGTCCTCAACCTGTTCGTCCAACAGAAACTCGCGTCTGCCTTGCCGATGGCATACTACATGGCGGTTCGAAGGGGCCCAGAATCATTGATGGCCAGGCGTCTCCCGGCGAGCGCAAGATTGCCCCCCGACACCCTCCAGGCCACGATACAAGGCCTGTTCACGCTCCGTGAGATGGAGCTCAAGGAGACCCATCGTTTGATCTTTGGATCAAAGGGTTCCCGGTTCTGTTCTCGGCCGAACTGCCCCTCGCGCAACGCAACGGGTCCCGGTATTTCGGAAGCACACCAGAAGGTCGTTGACCAAATCGTGGATTCCATTCACTCTGGGACCAAGGTATTGCAGGTCCCCTCACTGAGGAAATTCTGTGGAGGTGATTCTCTTGGGTTCTGCGAGGAATGTGTAGGAGGGTGGGAGTCTGGGCATGCAGATGTGAGGAAGAAGGCTTGGGCTGCTTTGCCGGATGTGTTTGGATTGAAGGGCTGAAGTGCTCGATGTTAGGCAATATTATGTGTTTCCCGAATCAACAATTTGGCTGACTTGTTGGCACACACTCTGGGCCTCCCTCGAATTTCATGAATCTGCCCTCGTTCACAAAACCCCCGGTGTCACTCCAAGTGCCGCGCGGCGCCGTAGGTCCACACACCTACCGGGTTCACCTCTATTGCATGACAAGTGCGCCAAGGGGAGAGAATCTTGCAAACGGGTCGGAGAAATCTGGTTATCGTAATCACCAGGACTCTATTTCCTTGATCATCCGTTCCCTACTCCTTCAAGTACCTAAGGCTCAACGTATGACTGACAGACTCATCACGCCAGAGATCAATTGCCCGACCGAACACTTCCTCTTCGAGTAGTTTGTTAACCCGTGTGAGAGAAAGGGTTTCGTGCACGACATGGTAGACTAGCACCCTCGAATCAAGCGTTGTGCGATTTCCCCAGGTAGTTCCGTGGTGTGCCGTACTGCTCTGAGCGAGAGATTTCGCTCACGAGTTGTACCCTTACGTTCACAGGCTGCCGTTTGCAACCACTGCAATTGATGGCTGCCGCAGCATGGGCTCCCCGTTTCGTTGCCCCGCGGCGGAACAAAACTTGTGGACCAGGAATTCCGTGAACTTCATTCGGATTGGTTTGGGCAGAAGGAGGAAGAAAAAGGTCGCCGCGGAAATTGAAGACGAGGATGTAGAACTGAAGGAAGATGTTACCACCGTCGAGATCTCCCTGGCAGAAGCCGAGACCCCCAAAACATGGTTTTTTTCATTCAGGGCGATCTCATCACTTCGATCGGTATCCCTTCTTCCGTCTTGCAGGATGTGAGCTCCGCATCCGACACTTCCACCAACATCCAATTCGCCAGGCCTCTTCTCCCACTTTAAGCCTCTCGACGATCTCGAAAACCTCTGGCTTGGCCTCAACTGAATTGGAAGGGGGCATCGAGGGGGGAGGCGAAGCAGCGAGCGAATGGTCACTTGCTAGGACCGCCGGGGGTATGCCCTGATAAGAAGTGCGTCCCGAACGCCGGTATCAATCCGGCAGAGCGGAGGGAGGTGCTGAAGGAACTCAACAGTGTGATTGTCGACGAGAGGGAAGGGAAGACCTGAGTCCCACCCTCGTTTGGGAACCTTGTCCGGCGTGCTGAATGTGCAAACAGTATTAGGAATGCTCATGCTATGCGGCGTGTAATTTATTGGGAGCAACTTCCGGCAATATTTTCCGTCGCCCAGAGTTAGGGTGGAGCATAGTTGGCCGTTTGAAGTCGCGGTTTCAGCCGTTTCCTCATGTTGTGCTTTACGGTATGTAAAACAATGTGCCTGTCCTACTTCATACTCTTAATTCACGCATAAATTGGGCCTTGGAACCATTTGAATCACGGTGATTTGGGGAATAGAATTAGTAGCTGTCGAACAATTGAGCCGAACCTCTCGCCTTTCGCTCGATGTTAGGTCCCATAACGTGTGGCCCATAGGTAACTTGACTTCCCCGACAGTGTACGTGTAGTTTCACATAGTTTATACAGAGGATATGCGAGGCTTGGTAAGATAGCTCACAAAGGTCCGCATTTTTCTCCGCGATATTGCAGAGTGCCGGTATCTCACTGTTGTGACAGCATTCGGTCGCCTACTCTACCAATAGTGGTCGGGTCATGACCTAGACCAATAATGATCGTCCTCACGGTCCACTGAACTGACTCGCTATATGCCGTGGTGAAGCCTGGCAGAACTCGCTGGTTTACGTAACTAGCCAGGCTCACCTCCCTCTCCCCCCCACAATGAGGAACCTCGACAGTTTCTTGGGTTCAGTGGTCGGCAAAATATCCGATCAGAACTACGAACAATCGTTCGCCTTCTATCGTCTTTGGTTCGAGGTTGGACAGAAATATTCCCAAATCCCCTCCGACATGATCTTCGATACTATCTGGAACAACATTTTGACGAGTTCGATAGAACCCAAGCAGGGAAAACTCATCCATCCAACTGCCCATTTGATCATCCGCCTCGCCAAGGATGCAGAGGGAGATCGTATTCTTGCTCCGCACACCCGCGGGCTTCAAAACCGCCTTTGTGCAAGGATTCTCCAAGAATTCTTCGGCAATGATCTGGAAGCCGTGTGGTGGAAGGTAAACGATTGGGAAGGCGAGGTGGGGAAAAGGTTCTACCCAGCAACTAATTTCATCGCACACTGGGCCAATCTCGGATACATCGAGGAAGTTGCGATCCGTAATCACGTCCTCCAATCTCTTATCTCCCACCAAAGATTATACGATCACCAGGTGGATGCCCTCTATATCCTGTTCAAAATAGCAGGGAGCACACTCACGGCATACGCCAATCCCTCAGCAGTTGATCGCTGCTTCGAGCTCCTCAAGGGTTACTGCAGCAGCAATTCGGCGAGGAGGGGACTGGTACAGGTGAACTTTCTCTATGAAGAAAGCGACATTTGACCTGACACAAAATTCCAGGAAATAGTTGACCTACGGGAGCGTGGCTGGGAGTGACCTACGGGAGCGTGGCTGGGAGTGACCTACGGGAGCGTGGCTGGGAGGGCCTTCCGCCCCCACCCCTATTCACAACCGAGAAACCGAGGCCGACTGGCGTGAACCAGAAAGACCCTGGCGCGACTCCCGTTGCAACACCCTTGGGACTTCCGAACGGGGACACTACTCCGTCGAAATTAGTTAAAATTTCAGAGACGGTCATGATTCCTGGATCCCCCATTACTCGGTCTCCGTCCACCAGCATCTCCACGCCATCCGACTTCGCGATCGCAGATCCTTCCGACGACAAGCCTCCCATCGACCCTACGGCCCTATATCCACATGAAACCTTCTATCTTCAGGACGGGAACGTCGAAGTGTCGTGTGGGAACACACTGTTCCGTGTCCACACCAGCGTTCTTTCCTTCCATTCTCCTGTACTCCATAGGATGGTCGCTCAGACCAGCTTGGCTACGGCAGAATCGCCCAACGGTTGTCCTCGTATTCTGTCTTCCGACACGGCAACGGATTTCTCTACGCTTCTCAAGGTGATATATCTCCCAGGGTATATTGCACCATCTCTGTACCAATGGGTTGTTCTGTTGACCACCTCTGCCCCAGATTCCCTGAACGGGTTAAAGTGCCGGACTTCGTCACATTCTCATCCCTCCTCCGAGTCACGGCGGAGTACGAGCTATCCGTTGTCCGATCCCAACTTCTCGAACTCGTCCGTGATGCATATCCGGAGACCTTTGAAGGCCTTGATCCTTCCAAGACGTTTGGAGAGAGGGTTTTCAGTGGTCCGACTCCCCACCCGAACGCAGTCCTCAACCTGTTTGTTCAACAGGAACTCACATCCGCATTGCCAATGGCATACTACATGGCGGTTCGAAGAGGGTTAGATCCGTTGATGGACAGACGTCTACCGCGGAGCGCCACTTTGTCTCCCGAGATCCTTCAGGCCGCGATCAGAGGACTAATGTCACTGCGGGAAGTAGAGCTCAACGAGACCCACCGTCTGATCTTCGGACCAAGAGACCCTCGCCCCTGTCTCATGTCGGATTGTGCTTCGCGTACCCCGACTAGCCCAACGGCGTTGGAGGCCTACAGGGAGGTTTTCGATCGTATCGTGGGCCCCTCTCGGTCGGGGACGAGAGTGCTGCAGGTTCCAAAGTTCTATATGAGTTCTGGAGCTGATCTCGTCTGCGTTAACCCTGATATTTGTTTTGATTGTGTGGAAGGATGGGAATCCGGGCATGAGGACTTGAGGAAGAAGGCTTGGGCGATGTTGCCGGATGTTTTTGGGTTGAAAGGTTGAATTCATGTTGAAAGTCTGGTACTACCTGGGCAGCGCCCTCTGTGTACAAACGTGTCGCCTGGCTGGTTGATTTTTCTGCTGTTCTTTCTCTGTACCCCCAATATTAGTTCCAATGCCGAATCCTACCGCTATCAGCATCAGCGAACCGACCCCTCTGTTGCCCGGCAAACGGATCGCTGACATGAGGTATGAGGGGGTCAAAGGGGGTCTACCAAACGATGTCGGGGGATTTTCAGATCAGGTTCAGTTATATCAACTCCCATTTCTCCAGTTTGGGGGCGTGGGTATGCCACGGATGCAATGTAGGATGGCCCAGGGCAGTGTAGAAGCCCCGCACCGCCGCGTCAGCGACGTGACGCGCCCGTTGTGTTCCATCCACGAGAGAAGATTCCCATTCCTCGATAGAGATATACATTCCGGGATGAAATCGGAGTAAAAGGATGTAGGGAATGATCAATCCATGATCGAAAGTAAAATAAAAGGTGTGAATAGGTTGGTTAACTAGGGGAGGGTACAGCTCAGCAGGGTGGGGTGCGCTCAACAGAAACATTGGAGTACGAAGTCCGATCACGCGGACAGACGAGGAACGAAAGCAACGGTGACAAGAAGATGGGGCGATAGGAAACAAGAGGAAAGCACCGAATAATCACGGACACTAAGAAGAAAACAAACCGTCAGCGTGCGATGCGGGCTTAACCGCAGAACATACATAGTTGTTGTCGGTTCACTGATTCGGGTAGTAATTCAACTTGGTTTGCGAGTTTCCGTAACCGTGAGAGTCTTGCAGCTCGAGGTAGGTACGGTTTCCTTGGTCCTTCCCTCCCAAGCCAAGTTCAGTGGTCATCTTTTTCTCCTGTCTTTGCTTCCTCCTCTGGCAGCATTTCCAAATTCCGAACCCGAGAACGGCGAGGAATAAGACAAGGCACCCGAGGAAGATGTAAGGCCACCGGCTCAGAATCTTAGCTTGGAGTTCTTTCTTCTTCTCGCTCTCGGGGATGGGGGATTTCTTGCCCTGGTCGACAGGAAGCAGGGCGTGTGCAGAATCTCCAGAGACATCAACGCCGCCCATCCTCATTTTAACGAAATCGTTGTGAGCCTTGCCCTTATCGGTAATCGGCATCATGTACACGAAGGGATCATGATCAAAAGTGCCGTCTTTGACGCTGTGGACGATAATGAGACTATGTGACTCACAGACAAGACGAGACCCACTTACAAATTCCCGAAGTCCATGTAGGTGTACACGTTCCGTACTGACGGTAACTATGGCGTCAGATATGATCAAACGACGGTTATGAAGAACTCACGGAACGACATTCCAAGAACCACATCATATTCACCTAGGAGACTGAAAGCCGAAGTGATTGGCTGGAACTAAAGAGCGAACGGTTCGGCGATCGGACGAAATCATCAGGGATAAACTCACAGATCCAACACATGCGGTTTTCCCGTTTGCATCCTTATAACTGAACTCGCTCATGACAGCATCCAGAGGATGGACGGGAATCTCGACCCCACCGAACTTGAAGGAGATGTGAATGAGAGAGTCACAGGGAACGGTCCAGAACT
>Ga0307513_10011698_pt1 | contig 10889 bp, 7 predicted proteins | sample 15_EM_MG_FD_202174 | JGI IMG/M metagenome (GOLD analysis project Ga0307513, IMG submission 202174) | Populus trichocarpa ectomycorrhiza microbial communities from riparian zone in the Pacific Northwest, United States - 15_EM | ecosystem: Host-associated > Plants > Roots > Unclassified | place... | reverse complement strand
CGGCGTCCGTCCGGTTGCGTGAAACGAGCGGAAGCGCGGTGTCGCTGGCTGCGATACAAGCTCTCAATTTAGCTGGCGAAGCCGTCAGCGCCGGAGTTCATAACGATTCTGAATAATTGTGATTGACATTCTCACGAGGCGGTGCTAAAAAAACAGCACGTGCTGGAAAAGCAACATCCGATGTCAACTTTAAGGAAAAAATTATCTTAAGGAAGAAAGAATTGATGAGCAAAAGGGAGCCGAGCACTCTGTCGCGGCGAGAGCGGCAAATTATGGACATCATTTATAGTCGCGGGCGATCCACCGCGTCTGAAGTGATGGAAAATCTGCCCGACCCGCCAAGCTACTCGGCGGTGCGTGCGCTGCTGCGCGTGCTTGAAGAAAAAGGCCATTTACGTCACGAGCAAGACGGACAACGTTACGTCTATTCGCCGACGGTGGAGCGCGAGCGGGCGAAACGTTCGGCTCTGAGGCGCGTGCTGCAAACCTTTTTCGACGACTCGACCGAAGACGCCGTTGCGGCTTTGCTGGACATCTCTCAGGAACGCCTGTCCGACGACGAATTAAAACGCATGGAGAACCTGATCAAACAGGCTAGAAGGGAAGGGCGTTAAGGATGAGTTACATCTGGAATATTATAACGTCGTACAGCAGTTTTGAACTTCTGACACTTCTCGCGCTGGCGGCGACGAAAGCGACTTTGCTGCTCGCTTTCGCCGCCCTCCTCTGTTTTGCTTTTCGTCGTTTTTCGGCGGCGACGCGCCACCTCGTCTGGGCGTCCGCACTGTGCGCCTCGCTGCTGCTGCCTTTCCTGTCCTTCATAAAGATGTGGGACGCGCCGATTTTGCCCGCGCGAATGTTGGTGTTGGACGCTCCCGGCTCGAAGCACTTACACGGAAAAGTCGAAGCGTATGAAATGCCGGAGACGCCGGCAGCGAGCGACTTATCACGTTCGCTTGCGGCGAGCGAGAGTATGCAAAAAGTTTCTGCACTTCGGACGAATGCAGATTTAACTGTAGAACTCCCGCCAACGCCGGACACACCTGCATCACCTGCGCCGCCTCAACCTACAGCGACATCGATTTTGCCTCGGATGCTTAACTTTGCTTTGGCTGTTTGGGTGGTCGGAATGCTGCTGGTGTTATTTAAATTATTGGCCGGGTTCATCGCCACCAATTTGTTGACCCGGCGCGCCGACGAGGTTGAAGACCCGTCGCTGAACGGGTTGTTCTCGTCGCTTCTGATCGAGGTCAACCTGAAAAGTAAGGTTCGACTGTTGCGTAGCGAACGCACGTCGATGCCAATCGTCTACGGGATTTTGCGTCCCGCCGTTCTGTTGCCCGCCGAAGCGGAGGCGTGGTCTGAGGAACGGCGACGAATGGTGTTGCTTCACGAACTGACGCACATCACGAGGCGAGATTGTTTGACACAAATGATGGCGCAGATGGCGTGCGCGTTCTACTGGTTCAACCCGTTCATCTGGTTCGCCGCGCGGCGTCTCCGCGTCGAACGCGAGCAAGCGTGTGACGATTACGTGTTGAGCATCGGCACGAAGCCGTCCGATTACGCGAACCATTTGTTAGACATCGCACGCTCCACGCAAGCGCGGTCTATCTTCGATTGGTCGCAGACAACCAGCGTCGCGATGGCGCGGCGGTCACAGTTGGAAGGGCGTCTTCTTGCAATTCTTAGTAAAGAGAACAAACGTGGCGCGGTGTCTCGCGCCGTCTTGACGAGCCTCGTCGCGTTGACGTTCGTTCTGCTTCTCTCGCTTGCGGCCATCCGCCCGACAGTTATTCACGCGCAGAATCCGCAAGGCTCCGATACCGCCTCAAGTGTCGGGAAAGACGAGATGGAAAGAGCCGCGCCGGATTCGTTCGTTGCGGGCGGTTCTGGGCGGAGAGATGAGACGACAGTGCAAGACGCAGGGGCGAGCGAGGCGGGCGCGAAGCAGGAAGCCGCCGTTGTTGCAGTCCGTAGCCCGCTGGAACTGATCTTGACCAAAGAGCACATCGAGCAGGAGGCGGGACTGAGGATAAAAGAGCAGCTTGAGCGTAATGTAGAACAAAAAGTCGCCGAAGTTGTCGCAGCGCAGCACCCGACGGTCGCTCAACTGCCGGAAGCCAAACCCGTCGCCGACCGGGAAGCAACTCCTTTTATCAAGGCGGGATACGCGCAGGACCGCAGCGTCCAACCTCAGGCCAAGCAGGGAGATTTTATCGACGAGATGGCTTCGGTCGGCTACACGAATCTTTCGGTCGATGAACTCATAAGGCTGAAAACGTCGGGCGTCACCGCGGATTATGTGAGAAGTTTGCGCTCTCTGGGTTTGGCTAATCTGGCGTTGAGGGAACTTGCCTCGCTATCCATTCATGGCGCCACGCCCGCTTACATTCAGACGATTCGGGCGACAGGCTACAACGATCTGTCCGCGAAAGAATTAACCACTTTCCGCATTCACGGCATCACGCCCGAATACATCAAGACGTTGCGTGAGGCGGGCTACGGCAACCTGTCCGCGAAACAGTTGATTGAGTTCTCGGTTCATCAGGTCACGCCCGCATTCATCAGCGGGATTCGCGCGGCGGGTTACAGCAATTTACAGCCTAAAGAACTCGTGTCTTTACGCGTCTACAACGTGACGCCCGAGTTCATTCGCAAGGCGCGTGGGCGTCTGGGAGAACTGACCATCAAACAGATCATCTCTCTCAAGAACATGGGTATCCTCGACGAGGATAAGGGCAAAGATAAGACCAAAGGTTAAGGAAAGAATCGAAGGAGTTTAATTATGAAGACAACTCAAATTCTCATTAATCGGATCTCCGCCCTGAAACTTCAACCCCGACGCAACGCCGCCGCGCTGCTGCTCGTGACCCTTCTCGTCATCTCCGCTTTCGCCTCCGGCAACGCGGGCGGCGCAAATTTTATCGGCGCGAACAATGCGGCGCAGGGTGCGATTACGGGTGAATGGCTCGCCGATTTTAACGGCAAAAACGCCGACGAGGTTCAGTTCACGCTCCTGCGCCGGACGCCGCGCGGCGGACAGCAGAATTCTAGTAACGGCGTTCCTCTCAGCGAACTGCAAGGGTTGACGCGCCAGCAAACGCTCGGCGCGAGGACGGAGGTTAATTTCCGTCTGGTGCGCGAAGCCGGGACCTTTCAGTGCGAAGGATATTTTCGCGAGGGCAAAGGAGCCGGACATTGGACTCTGACGCCGAGCCAAAGTTTCGTTTCGGCGATGCGCAGTCGCGGCTACGACAATCTGGACGAAGACGATCTGTTTTCCGCAGCCCTGTTCGACATCAACATTAAAACCATCGAAGACTTGAAAGCCGCAGGCTACGACCGCCTGTCTTTCAAACAACTGATCGAGGCGAGCATTTTCAAAGTGACGGGCGAATTCGTCCGCGAGATGAAATCAGCCGGGTTTGAAAATCTGGAATTCAAACAACTCGTCGAAGCGCGCATTTTTAAAGTAGACGCTCAGTTCGTGAAGGAAGTGCAGGCGATGGGCTTTGAACGCCAACCGCTGAAGACGCTCGTGGAAATGCGTATCTTTAAAATCACGCCGGAATTCATCAGCGAGATGCGCTCGATGGGTTTCGACAATCTTTCGCTGAAACAACTCGTAGAACTGCGCATTCACAAGGTGAACCCGGAATTCCTCAACGGGCTGAAAGCCGAAGGTTATTCTTCGATCTCGCCGCGCGAAGCCGTGAATCTGAAAATTCACGGGGTTGACGGAGAGTTTGTCAGGCGGGTGAAGGCGAAGGGCTTCAACAACGTCACGCTGAATAAACTCGTCGAGCTTCGCATTCACGGCATCATCGAATAAGGGTTGAATCACGTCCGACTGTAAAGGCGCGGGAGGCGGCTTATGAAAAAGTTTCAGACGGCAATGAATCACTTGTTAACCAACAAGCAGACACGTATTGCGTTCATGTTCTTCGCCGGGCTGCTGGCCTTTTCCGCTTTCGTCTTCGCTAACGTTAACGGCGGCGGAAAGGTCAACGCCGTGCATTCGATACCGGCGCAAAGTACGCTCACGGGACAGTGGACGGCGGAGTTGAATCGCAACCGTCCCGGTGAAATACAGTTGACGTATCACCGGCGCTCGGAGGGCGGCGGCTTCAGTATGTCGGGCGGGACGGTGCCGCTCGGCGAACTGCAAGGTCTAACTGCGGAAGCGGCGTTGTCGGCGAGGGAAAACGTTAATTTCAACGTCGTGCGGCAGGCGGGCACATTCGCCTGCGAAGGTTATTTTCGCGAAGGAAAAGGCGCGGGCTTTTGGACGTTTACGCCGAGCCAGAGTTTCGTGTCGGCCATGCGCGAGCGCGGTTACGACAACCTGACCGACGAGGATTTGCTGCGAGCCGCTTTGCATAAGCTGACCACGAACTTTATCGAAGATTTGAAATCCGCAGGTTACGACCGGCTGGCGTTCACACAGCTTTTGCGTGCGAGCAGCCACGGCGTGACGGCGGAGTTCATACGCGAGATGCAGTCCGCCGGTTATCAGGATTTATCTATGGAAGAACTCGTCCGCGCGCGAAATCACAACGTTGACAGCCGGTATGTCAAAGAAGTGCGCGCGATGGGTTTCGATAAACAACCGCTCGAAAAACTCATTCGCTTGCGCAATCACGACATCACGCCGGACTTTATCAACCGGATGCGCTCCGCCGGGTTTGACGGTCTTTCGATTGAGCAGTTGATCAGACTCAAGAATCACGACATCACACCCGAGTTCGTCAACGGTGTGAAGGCTGAGGGCTATTCAGACATCCCCGTGGAATCGGCCATCCGTCTCAAGAATCACGACGTTGATAGGGAATACATTCGGCGCGTCAAGGCGCGCGGCTTTACCGACCTCACTTTGGAACAGATCATCCGACTTCGCTCGCGCGACATCGTTAAATAACTGTTCTCGTCCCGGAGGGACGATTGAATGTTGCGTGAGATTCAATCGTCCCTGCCGCGACTTTTCAACCCGGCCAAACTTCAAGGACGCGGTGATGCGTAGGAAATCGCTCTCTCATACTGCGACGCGAAAAGCGCAAACCTCTCATCCGATCTGAGGGAATCGAGGTCTGGGTCGAACCTGAGCAAAGCTCTCGTCTGAGGGCCGCCGTCCGTCTTTTTTAACCACGCGAAAGCCTTGTCCTTCTCTCCCAGCGCGCCGTAGATCATAGCCAGATTGTACGGGGAGACGCGACCCTGATCGGCCAGAGCTACGAGATCGGGCAGCGCTTTTTGCGCGTCGGCGCGACGCGGCGACTTAGATAGCGCGTAAGTTATAAATTGTTGTCCGGTCGTGCGGTTCTGTGTCTCCAACCGGCGGAAGACGGCGAGGGCTTCGTCAATCATTCCCTTTTGAAGGTACACGTCCCCGAGAATCACCATGACCGACGGTAGCGTAGGATCGAGTTCATCTGCGCGCCGTGCGAATTTCAACGCCTCATCGTAATTGCGCGACATCAACAGCATGTAACCCAATGCCCCGTTGGTGGTGGCCGAGACGGGGTCGAGTTCCTGCGCGCGCTTCATCTCGCGTAACGCCGCTTCCATTTGCAAGCTGTTGAATAGAAAATATCCGTAACGAACGTGGATAGTGGCAACGTTCGGGTTAAGCTCAAGCGCACGTTTGTACTCCGTCTCAGCGCCGATGTAATCCTTCCGTATAACTTTGAGTCCGGCGATCACCGCGTGCGCCTCGGCCACCGTCTCGTCGAGTTCCAACGCCCTGACCGCCAGTGTCTCGGCTCTCGACGCAGACTCGCCGGGTTGCAGCGGTAATAGCCGCTGCGCGGTGTTCAGGAAGTAACAATCGGCCAGAATGGCGTGTGCGAGTGCAAAGTTCGGGTCTTGCGCAATCGCCTGTTCCAGATAGGGAATGGCTTTAGCCAGCGAGCGGCGGTTCCAGAAATTCAAGCCTATCAGATAAGCCTGATAGGCTTCCGCGTTCTCCGTCGGGTGTCGTGCGAGGCGTTCTTTATCGGCGTTTGTAAGTTGGGGCATCAACGCCACGCCGAGTTGCTCGGCGATGGAATCCTGCACGGCGAAGATGTTGCTGTATTGCTCTTGGAACGTGCCCGACCACAGGGTCTTGCCGTCGGTGGAAGTGATGAGTTGGACGGTGACGCGCACGCGCTCACCGGCACACTGGACAGTTCCGTCGAGCACCGCGTCCACGCCGAGCGACCGCCCGATTGAGAGCGCATCCTGTTCGCGCGTCGTGTATTTGAAGACCGAAGTCGTCGGCAGAATCACAGGCTCTTGAAGTTTACTGAGCCGGATGATGATGGCGTCGGCCATACCCAGCCCCATCACCTCGGCCTCGCCGCCCGCGCCCACGGTTCGGAAGGGCAGCACGGCGATGCTGCGAACACTCTGCACTTCGGATTTCCGGCGCGGGCGATAGAAGTAGGCGGCCAGCGTCAGCGGGAGCAGGAGCGCGCAGGCGAGCAGCGCGTAGCGTCGCCACGCCGGAATCGCCCGGCGCGCACGCGGAGCGCCATCTGCGGCCTGCATCCCGGCTTTCGACGCATCCTCCGATTCCGTGGCGGCTTCCTCTTCGACCACGCTTCGCGTCACGCTTTGGTGATGCCAACTCATGCTCTCGCCGGTGTCGTGAATTTCGCTCACGCCTGCGACGAAGCGATAGCCGCGCTTGGGGATCGTCTCGATGTACTGTCGCTCCGGCGTCCCGTCGGCCAGAGCCTTCCGGAGCAGCGAAATGTTTTGCGAGAGGCTGCTCTCCTCGACAAAACTGTCAGGCCAGAGAAGGCTGATCAACTCGTTCTTCTCCAGCACCCGCCCGCCGTTTTCCACCAGCACCAACAACGTGTCGAAGACTTTCGGCGTGAGCGGCACTTCCTGCCCGTCGCGCGTCAGGAGTCGTTCAGTGCGGTTCAGGCGGAAAGTGCCGAATTCGTAAAAATGCCCGGCTTGCTTACTCATCATTTAATTCTCACTGAGGATTGAGACGTTATTAAAAACTTATCGGGAGTTTACTCAGACGCTTAAAGCAACGCTCCCGTAAAGTCCGGAGCGAGACGAGCCAGTTGATAGCGTTTGGATGTTGCGACGGTGGCCGGGGATGTCGCCGCTTTGGTTAGAGATTTTATGAGCGTTTAAACCCTGCCAAGCCGGATTAGATTTTTATCAGAACTTTATCAGCAGACTGATAAGACTTTTAAGCCCCTCGAACTTCAAAGTGCCTGCGAGGTTTACCGCAATTCCACGCTGTCGGATGCCACACGGGCGAGCGGAGCTATCGCCAGCAGTGTCGATCCGATTTCATGGATGAACGGCGGACCCAAGTTCGGAGACAAAGAAAGTTTAAGGAGACTCTTATGAGAAATAGCACACGCTTCAGCCCCCGGTGGGCGATCCCTTCTTTGCTGCTGGTTTCGTGTCTGATGCTGCTCTCTGTAAGCCGGGCGGTGCGTCAGGGCGAGGCGAAGGACGTCGCGACGCCTGCGGTCAAGAGCGTCGCGGCGGCGTCAGCGACTATGCAAGCCGACCCGTCGATCTTCGGGAGTTGGAGCGGGGTCATCCCGATGCGCGACGTGCCGGTACACATCAGCGCGCTGCCCGACGGCAGACTGTTGTACTGGGGGCGCGACAAGTTTGCCGATGGCTGGGATGCGCAAGGGGGCTGCAATACTTTTCTCTGGGATAAATATTACCCGGAGCTTGATTCTACGCAGTTGGTGCGAAACAACACGACGAACCTTTTCTGTAGCGGCCACTCGTTCTTGCAAGACGGGAGCCTGATTGTGACCGGCGGCCACAAGCGACATCAAGACCCGGCGCGGCCACAGGTGGAAGGCGTGGGCGAAGAAGACCTCAACGTCTTCGATTACAGAACCGTGCAGTGGACTCTGCTCCCCAACCAGATGCCCTTCGGGCGTTGGTATCCGCGCAACCTGACGCTGGCGAACGGCGAGACGATCTTCGTCTCCGGCAGTTACTCAAACGCGCAGGGTAGCGCGCGCATGAATCAAACTCCAGACATCTTCGGCCTCGACGGGACTTTGCGACAGAGCACGCCCGACCCGCTGAATCCTTCGATCTTCTCCACCTATCCTTTCATACACCTGACGCCCGACGGGCGCGTCATCAATGCGGGCGCGTTCGGCGACACCTTCACGCGTTTTTTAAACGTCGCGACCGGCGTGTGGAATTTCGGTCCTGAGGCCACCGGACCGCACGGGGTCGGCACTTCGACGACGTATGGACAGGGGCGCGTGATGGTCGTCGGCGGGCGCGACATCGGCGACCTTGCGAGCGCGCGAGCCGAGGTCATAGACCTCAACGGCGCGCAGCCGACGCAGGTGTGGGACGACGTGAGTCCGATGAACCACCCGCGCATCCACCCGACGGCGGCGTTGTTGCCCGACGGCAAAGTGCTCGTCGCGGGCGGCACGAGGTGTCGAGGGGCGAACAACCTCACCTTTACCAGCCCCGACCCCGCCCAGAATTGCACCAACGGTCAGGTGCTGACACCGGAAATCTGGGACCCTGCGTCGAACGTCTGGACGCAAACGTCGAGTCATCAGGAAATCCGCGTCTATCATTCGACGGCCATTCTCCTACCCGACGCGCGCGTGATGGTGGCAGGCGGCGGACTCCCCGCGGCGGCAGGCGAGAACACAAACGGCGTCGAGGCGAAACTTTTCGGGCATAAGAACGCGGAGATTTTCTCGCCGCCCTACCTCTTCGAGCCGGGAGGCGCGCCGGTCAGGCGACCCGCGATTGTCTCCGCTCCGGCGGCGGCCACTTACGGCCAGCAGTTCTTCGTGGGCGTGGGCGACGTGAACCCCGGAACGGACGTAGATAAAGTGGTGCTCGTCAGGCTGCCCTCCGTCACGCACGGCTTCAATCACGATCAACGGAGAGTCGTGCTGAATTTCGTTCCGTCGCCGAACGGGCAGGGGCTAAACGTGACCGCGCCCGCAAGCGGTGTGGAGTGCCCGCCGGGGCCGTACATGATGTTTCTGCTCAAACGAAACGGCAGAAGCACCCCTTCTGTCGCCAAGATCATACGCATCGGCAACTTGTCGCTTAATGCCAACGATGAGGCGTTCGGGTCAGGCAGAGTCAGCAGCGACGGCGACGAGATTCCCATCGCCTCCATCAACGTCACGGCGGCAACCGGACTGAATTGGGTGGCAACCGTTAGCCCCGGCGCGCCGTGGTTGTCGATCACTTCGGGCAGCACGGGAACGGGCAGCGGCACGGTCAACTTCATGGTCATGCCGAACTCATCCGCAGGGGCTGTCCGGCGAAGCGGGAAAATAACCGTCAGCGTGCCGGGACAGAAATACACCGCGCACGAATACATTGTGTATCAGGCGGCGGAGTTTACGGACGTGCCGCTCTCGCATCAGTTCCGCCCCTTCATCAGCAAAATTTACGCGCGCGGCATCACGAACGGCTGCGGGACGGGAGTTTATTGTCCCGGCGCGACCGTGACGCGCGGGCAGATGGCGGTCTTTCTCGCGACGGCCATGAAAATATCCAACTTGCCGTCGCCATTGGCGGCGACCTTCTCGGACGTTCCGCCGTCGCATCCCTTCTACAAGTTTGTCGAGGCCATCGCGCGTAGAGGAATCACGGGAGGTTGCGGCAACGGAGCTTACTGCCCGGACAGTCTGATCACGCGCGGACAGATGGCGGTCTTTCTCATGAAGGCTATCGAACTCAGCGACCCGCCCGCTCCGTCCACGCCGACTTTTGCCGACGTGCAGCCGTCGCACCCGTTCTACAAATGGATTGAGGAACTATCGCGCAGGGGCATTACGGGCGGCTGCGGCGGTGGAAACTTCTGCCCCGACACTCCCGTGACGCGCGGAGAGATGGCCGTCTTCCTCTCGCAAACATTCAACCTGTAGTTGAAGCGAGCGGTCGAGTTCGGGTCTGCGTGTGGACGGAGCGGTTATTAGCTCCGGCGCATAACCGCTCCGTCCACGCCATTTGAAGGGAGGAAAGGATGAGCGAAATTCGCACTCTCAAATTTTCACTTAACGGCAGCGGTCGCGTGTCGGCGGCGGGCTTGGCCGCGCGTTCGCTACTCTGTCTGTCGCTGCTGCTGGCTGCCGGCGCGCAGGTGTCCGCACAGGTCGCGGGCGAACCGGCGCGTCGAGCAGATCAATCAAACCGGCGGCGGAAGACACCCCAAACCGAAAGCCGTAGAGACAGGATCAAGATCGGCAACTTGGACATTCCGCTTCTTGATCTGGAACTACTCGATCAGGACGGGAAGCGAGTTCGTCTCTACACCGATCTGATAAAAGACAAGGTGGTCATCCTGAGTTTCTTTTATACGAGTTGCGAATACGTCTGCTCGATGCAGGGGCGCAACTTCGCCGCGCTCCAGGCGAAACTCGGCGCGCGCATGGGGAAAGACGTGTTCCTGATTCTGGTGACGAGGGACCCGCAGGTGGACACACCGCAGAAACTAAAATCGTGGGGAATCGAGTACGGCGTAAAGCCCGGCTGGACTCTGCTGACCGGCGGGACGAAAGAAGTCGAAACGCTGATAGGCATCTTTACCGGCGACAAAACAGGCCCGGTGGAAGCGCACTCGACCGGAATTTATATCGGCAACGACGCTAAAGGCAGATGGATTTATTCCGACGGGTTACTCGCCCCCGATCTCCTGATAAAGAGTATCGACGGGATGTTGGAGTAAAGTAACTTCGCAACGTTTGGAATCCACTTGCGGACGTTCCGAACTTACTTTGCAACCATGAAAAGTTACTTAGGGACGTGTCATAGTCATTAACGAACGTCCCTAAGTAACTAACGAACCTCCCGAACTCGCTACGGAACGTTCCGAAGTCACTAGAGCAAATTTCAATCGGCAGGAGAACAGTAGGGGC
>Ga0307513_10011697_pt1 | contig 10890 bp, 10 predicted proteins | sample 15_EM_MG_FD_202174 | JGI IMG/M metagenome (GOLD analysis project Ga0307513, IMG submission 202174) | Populus trichocarpa ectomycorrhiza microbial communities from riparian zone in the Pacific Northwest, United States - 15_EM | ecosystem: Host-associated > Plants > Roots > Unclassified | place... | reverse complement strand
GGGAACGTCCCATTGAGCTGGGAGACGAAAGACATGGTGGGCGGAAGTCCCTTTCCTCCTGTGTTTTTTTTCTCAGAGGTTTTTATTTGGTCAAAATTCAGAAATCGAACCATTCGGACAGGGTCCCTGATATATTTGGTAATAGATTAGATCCTGGCCTCATCCCATGTACAACGGGGCTCGGAGAAATCAAAATGGTATGTTTGAAACAGAAATCGTCCCCTGTATCACTTCTACCCGTGGCAACTCACTGTCAACGCACATTGAAAGTACATTGAAAGATCATTGACTGGATGGAGTAATGGTAAATAAGACTTGAATAAAGCATGGAATCATACGATAGGGGACAGATGATACCACGCACGCACAACACCATCCTGGACAACGTTTCCCACCAAAAGCAAATATACACCTTGCACCATAACTCTTTTCTTTGTCGTGAATGGTGGTTTTGATCAGTACATACTTTACAAAGGACATAACTAGTATATGACTATTACGAAATACTAAAGGCTAAGGTAAGTCCATGTCCCAATTAAATCCCATTAGGTGGTACCACAGACGCCATATCGGCGACCTTCACATCCATATGCAGTCGCTTGATGCCCAATTCGATGGCATGGCAGTTGACACGAAGCTGAGTCCCAGGTGGTATCGACTGTAGTTCCGAAGGCATATCCACAAGATGCGCAGAAATTCCGAGGTCAGGCAATTCAACCACCACCGCATACTCATTACGGAAGATATCCCTCTTGGCCACCTGCTTCGTCCACGCCCTCATGGACTTGAGAGGGTCTCCGAAAGGTCGCTCCACACCTCTCGTCGTGTCGGCTCTGAATCGCTGTATATACATCAACGAGTAGAATAGATCATTGGCTTTGTGCATCCTCTTGACGATCAAATCCAAGCTTTGTTGCGTCGTCGCCATTTTCTCCAGATCGTTGGCGGAAAATGGCGACCAGGGCGGGGCGTTCGCGCCGAGCAGAATATGGTGTAGCTGCCAATGCCCAACCAAATCCTCGTACCTTCGGAGAGGAGAAGTAACTCGACTATATCCTTCTCCCTCAGGGACACCGATGAAGTGGTGCGCATTCGGTTGGGTGGAGAGAACGCCTGGCGGTATCATGGCAACTACGTCGACCGCGGCACTCATAGGAATAGCACCGTTGGGGGTCCGCAATTTAAGGATTTCATCCACAGATCTTCCAGGTTTAAAAATAACGGGTTCTGCCCCACGCCGCAACAGAGGCACGTTGCCATTCTCAAGAGCTATTCGTGAAGATACACGACATGCCAATTTCATCATCTCCGACACAAGGCTGCGAGAGCCCATGTCCGAATAGGAACCATCGACCACACTGTACTCCAGCTGCGGGAACCCACCGAACCTGGAACCATCGAGAGAAGGACTCTGAACGTCCTCTGGAGGCCAGTTCTTCCAGGAAATCACACTGACGTCTTTCGTAAATGAGAAAAGTCCTTGCTGGAAGCGTTTTTGAAGTTGGTCATCCGCCAATTTTTGCAAAATGCGGAGATCCGCGACATCGTCTTCATCAAGGGTACTTTTTGTTGTTGTCTCCATCTTCTCTTCGATGCGACCGAAAGGATATCTGTAAGGAATTTCAGGATTTCCAAGCGCACGGTCAACATCCTGATATGACGTTTTCCGAACGTTGCGTAAAATACCAGCTCGAACTTTATAATCCAAAAGATTGGCCTTGTCATCGAGCTTGAAGCTGAACGACAGTGAGCGATATGACCTCCCGGTCGTAGCTGTGTCACCCAACGAAAGCGCAAATTTTGGGTCGTGCATTAGAGCTTTGGGGAATAAGGGTATAGAGTTTGGCTTCAAATATAGCGTCGAGCCTCGGTCCATTGCCAACTTTGATAGAACATGTCCTGGATGGAGGACGGCTGCGGGATCCGCAATATGAACATGTACCCAATGGTTGTCCGGTTCCGATGGTATGCGTTCCAACGAAATACCGTCGTCTAGCTCTTCCGCAGCAGGATCATCGATAACAAAGACTTTCGCGTTGCGGAAATCGTGTCGTACCGACTCCAATGGGTCCGTTGGGAGGAAATCATATGGGCCCAGGACGGCGCCTGCTACGGCACGGGAGGCTAACGACTTTTTTAAGATCTGGTTGGATGAGGCTTCTAAAGGTGACTTTGTTTCGAAATCGCCAGTAGGGTTCCCAAGAGGTGATAAAGAATAAAGGTCCTGCCAAGGAGCTATGACCCCCAATTTAATCATTGTTGCATGAGCAAGCGAATCGGTAATCTCTGGGAAATTGGGGATGAGAAACTTGAGGAGGGAGCTTCGACCCGTCTGGTAAGGGTCCAACTGGTTCGAACGATGTTGCTGAAGCGAGCGCAGGAGGAATTTAAGAATTATTTTGTCATCCTTGTTCCATAGACCCAGAGTCTCCTGTGACATGGGCGCAGCATCTCTCTGCTTTTTCGTTTCATCGTACTCTGCGATCGCAGCCCGAGCTTTCTTGACGAATGCTCGAACAGGCCCTCTGTTCTCGACTCGGTATGCGGCAATCCAGGATTCAACCATCTCTATCTCAATCACATCTCTCTCCGGACGAACCAAGAATTCTTGTGTTTTGAGGTAATCCGAGCTCGCCAAAAAGCGCAACGGGCGATCCATCAGATACCGATGTGTCGCATAGTAGTTGACAAACCCCGGCCTTGTATATAGCAGACCCGTCGCCTCTGAGAGGGTAACCTTCGCCCATTTTGTTGGGTCACTTGACTTGACCTCTTGATAAACGTCAACGACGCTCTGTCGCTCCCACGTCCGAGACCCGCTGGCACTCTGTTCAACCTGGCGGAGCATGAGCTGTAATTGTTTGAGAGCCTCCACACGAGCGTGGATTTCTGGTTGTAGAAGGGCGATGGGGTCCGTCCCACATCTCGCTGCGAGGTCTGCGGAGATCAAGTTGGGCACCGCAAAATGTATGTGTGTCCGTAGGTGAGTCAAAATCTCTCCTGAAGCGGTGAGGGAAATCTGCTGCCAGGCATAGTTGTGGATGCGCTCTCCCAAAAGAATGGCCTCTGTTGCTGTTTCATTCCTAAAAAAAAAAACCCAACACGCATATTCAGATTGAGATATTTCTATTACTACTAAGAAGAAAAATACGCACTTTCGAATTTCAATAAACGAGCCTGGCGTCAACGTTATCGACAATGGAACGTCCTCCGGATCCCACGCAGCGCCTTCGGAGAGCTCCCCAGTTTCGACATCGGCATCCTGAACACGCAGACTTTGAACCCTGAGGAGGTCGTCCCGCATTTGAAAGTAACTTATCCCTGCAACTGGCGTCGGAGGGTCATGCAACCCAGCCGGTAATTTCTTCTTTCGGCGCGTCTTTGGCGGTGGTACCCTAGTATCAAAAAGAACGGCATGCGCCTCGGACTCGAGGGGTTCAACCACATTCACCGCGCCTTTTGACTTGCTTTGACTCTTCTTGTGGCGCTGAATCCGACGTTCGTCGCGTACATCTGTGGCCGGGGGAGGTGGTGTCGAAGGTAGTGAGGAGCTGGAGGACGATGAACTGGAGGACGAAGAGGATAAGACTTGTTGGCCGCTCTGGGTTGTGTGCTTCCGAGTAGCCTTTGATAAATGAGAGAGAGTGGGACGAATGCAATGTCTGTGCATCGAGAATGGTAAGAGACGAATAATAGTTTCTAATTTTTTACTTCCAGGTCCGGGCCGGCTGGTGATCTGGGAAGTATTGCGGCGACGAACCACGAAAGGAATCGGAAAAGTTCTGATTTTAGGACGTTCTACAGTAGACGGTGTTATAACAAAAGGAACTTGTCCTCATCGTATTACATATGTATGTACATATAACGATAATAAATCAACTCTTACCAAACCACCTCCCTGGCCAACATATATACAAAGTCCAGTGGTATTGATAAATAAAAAAGAGGGGGGTATGGCAAGGCATAGAGGTATGATAAGACTCCTAGGTAGTAAGAAAAAATAAAACCAGAAAAAACGTCATCGTCATGTATGTACGTGCTACCAAATGTATATGTAGTAATTTTCATCCAAAAGTAATACTTCCCAAGCCATTAAGTAGGTTCCGTGTGGTTGTCGTGTGCCGTCAGATTAGATAAGTGTACAGTTACATCAAACCCAGTCAATTGTCCAGAAGTCCGCCAGAAAAGAAAGCAGGAACGAAGAGGAAGTCCAAAAGCGACGCAAGGAGGGAGGAGATTGAGAGTGGGTTAAGAGCCGAGAGATTCAAGTTTAAGCTCTAGGAAGTCGTCCTAAAGAGGGCGTTAATATAAGCGAGAAACAAAAAAGAAAAACCAACTCACATCCGACTCTGATATCCACTCGGCAAGGCGCAAGGCTAGGCAACCATCGCCGACCTACCAGTCGGCGTCGACGCCCTCCTCTGTTTCCTCAACACACCCTTTTCCCTCACGCTTCCCTTTAGTTTCTCTTTCGAGCCCTGCGTCCGTGTCGCCACCGTTGGCTGTGTATTCACAATATCCATCGTGGAATTCTCCTTCTCATCGACCGCACTAGAACTCCCCTTTGTACTGCGCGATGGGAGTGTCCGGCTGCGCGTGACTCCCACATTGCTATCAGCAACACTATCTGTTTCTTGGATTGGCGACATATCGTTTGGTATCAGATCTGTCAAACGAGTATGGATGAGTATGGATCGCGGATCAACAGAATGAAATGAAGAGGCGTGGCACGATGATGGAGGGAAAAAATGAAAATGAACAAACAACGTACCACTCCGGTCTATCGTCGTCCGTCGCCTCATCATCCGAATCCGTTCCTTCTCTGCCCTCTCCCTCTCCTTCTCCTTCTTCCCTGAACCAAGTGCCATGAACCCTCCTCCTCCTCCTCCCTGGGCATACGCCCCTCCACTCGTCGAATTGCCCGCCCCACTTCCCATCCTATACCTCCGCGACACCAACTTCCACCCGCCCGCGCCCACATGCGATATCTCCTCATCAGAGGAGGGTATGACCATGACGTCGTCGATCTCGGAAGAGCCAGAGGCGAGGGACGAAGGAGGGATGGGAGGGAGGTGCGGGTGGTGGAAGAAGGGATGTGTGGGAAGGGAATGTGGATCTGGAGACGGAAACGATGTCGAGCCGGACAGTGGATGCGGAGGAAGAGAACCCGAACTTGAAGACGAATTCCGCGCGTGACCATGCTCTGAACTCGAACTCTGCTTATAGCCCATCGGCGACTCTGACCGCGGCATCGTCACGCCGCGTATGGGAGACGAAGGTCGTACTTCACCAGCGGACTGCGAGAACTTCGCATGGATCGGCGCTGGGTTCGCATACGACGTTGGCGGATATGTCTGATAGAATGTGGACTTGGTAGGGGAAGGCGGTAACGAATTCGAGTGGTTGGCCAGATGCTCCTGGAGTTGTGTCTGCTCATTGTGGACATCCGGATGCGACTTTTGCCTCACAGCACTCCCCTGCCTCGTCGTTCGCGGCGGTGTCACAGTTCCACTCCTGGATGGCCCGGCCTCGGCGTTAAAGTACACTCCATCACTTGGTCCCGCTGCACCACCAGAAAGACCTGTTCCCTGCCGACTCGGTCCTGGCGTAGATGTGCCTTCGCGCCACTTTGTCGTCCCTTGTGCAGGTTGACGAGTGTTATTGCCGCCGCCACCGCCACCGCCACCTCCTCCGGATGAAGGTTTCCCACCCCCTCTCAGTTCGTCATCATTATCATTTGGTGTTACAGGCGAGATGTCCAGCATAAACCAATCCTGCTGGGCAATCAAAAATTCTAGGACTCTCTGGCTCAGCGCGTGTTCTTTGGGCAACATTTCGTGCTGGGGATGTGAGATGAGGCCGGGGCGGAATATGACTGCTAGGTCTATAGGAAAGGGAATTTAGTTACGAATTGAAATTGTCATTGAAGAAACGTACTGGTCGCTGTCATGAGATTCTGCTCAGATTTCTTTGCAAAGACGGAGAGGAGATCTAGGACGTATAAAAGGAGGTACTGATTTGCGCGAGGCATGCGGCGGATGAGAGATTTGTATGTAGCGATGACTTGCTCTTGATTAAATGGCTCCTTTGCTTTTGGAAACAGGTCAGCGGACGGCGAAGAAAGCCTCTAGGGAGAGCGCGTACCCAAGGTATCTCGAAACTATCAACGATCATCAGGACACATGATAGAAGTGACTAGAAAAGACGTACTAAATGATACATATCATAAGGAATAACTGGTTCCTAAGGAAATACGGATAAGCTGAGAGGGCAGTGGGATTGAACAAGAGACTGACGGGCATCTGGGTTAGGTATCTCCGAAAAACGCTTGCTACATCGTGGGTGGTATAGGATTCTTGTTTCCAGTCTAGAGATTTGCCGTACTGAACGGATAACGCAAATTTAGAACGACGGAGAGCGCAGGCCGTATGGATGACGAAATGGCAGTCGTGGGTTATTTCGAGAATCGGATGCGGAGCGGGGTGTCACAGTTGAATGAGGAGAAAATAGATGAGGCAGTGAGATGAAGGATGGGATTTGAGACTCACGCGAGGGGGAGTCTCGAAAGCTACTTGAAGATCACGCATGCGTCTGTTGGACCCATTGACGCGAAACGTGCCCTGAACTTCCGTGGCTATAGGACAACGGAGTGAGCGGCAAGGAAAGGCCGCAAGAGCAAGTACGGACCGTTTTCCTTGAGATAGAGGCCACTGCGGGAGGTGAGGAGAGAACACGAGGCAGGAGAAGGGGACGGACCACTTTGCGACGACGACAGGGATGTAGCCCCAGACGTAGAGATCGCCGTTGGCATTTGCTGTGGATATTTGGACACTGGCGTATTGCAGACTGTCTTTGAGAGGTTTCCCGAAGACTGGATGATCGGCGGTGTCAATTGCTGCTGGGCACGCGGGTGAGTTGGGTTGGATGGATTGTTGTGAAAGAACGGACCTCTGTAAGGCCCTTCAAACGGGGCTCTTCTTGGGGGTGGTTTGCCAAGGGTGAACTGGTGCCACCAAGCTCTGGGAGGTGGAGGGTCCAGGGGTGGGATCATGGGTGGCGGAAGAGACTGGGCGTGGGGAATAACCGTCGGCGGCTGTGGAGCAGGCGCACGGCGGACACCGCGTTTAAATCGGAGGAGGGCGCTGACCTTTGCACCGAAGCCCGGTTTCTGGCTCTTGCCACCGTTGGGGTGCGCCAGATTGAAAATGAGAGGAGGTGAGAGTGAAGAGCTCCGATCAAACCCATGATCCCACGACATACATATGATTCTTATCCACTATTGTATATAAGCTCCGCGCCATGGGAGGAGGTGTCCCAGCAAATGTCCTCGATGACTCTGCTCGCCGCCTTCCCGGCTACCCTGAAGTCGCTCATCCAAAAGCTCAACCTCTCCGCCCTCTCCCCCGCAGCCCGCCTTCTTCTCTCCGGCGCAGCTCTCGCCCTCGTACTCCGTTTCACCTTGGGTCGCAGATGGGCCAAGAGAACTTATGTTTTCGACCTGAACAAAGTGGGGGCCAAAGTCGGCACAACTTCCCTGGCTGCAGAATTTGAATACGATGTTATCGTCGCTGGTGGAGGCAAATCTCCTCATCTCCTCCCACCTCCTCCCATCATATTCATCTCCTTCTCCACTAGGCACCGCAGGCTGCGTGCTCGCCGCCCGTCTATCAGAGGACCCCAACTTGCGCGTCTTATTACTCGAAGCAGGCGGAAGGTGCCTCCTCTCTTCATCTCCTCCTCTGCGCGCCCCCATTAATATACCGGTCAAGTGGTACAGCCCTTCCCGATAGCAGCACCCCTGCAGGCTTCGGCCGCCTCCTCTGGGACCCCAAACACGTCCATGGTTTAAGGACAGAGCCTCAGTCCTCCGCCGCTGGACGGACCAAATTTTGGCCACGAGGTGCGAGCCCTCATTCCGCCACATTCAAATTAACCTTCATTTCCCGCACACAGCAAAAATGTTGGGCGGATGTACGTTGTTCTCCCATCTCATTTAAATCCCGATGTAAATAAATCACTCCGCAGGTTCCTCTATTAATGCACAAATGTATGTATTATCCTCCCATACAATTAATATTCCCAACACCCCCTTTTTACAAGGGCCCAATACGGCGCCTTTGGTGACTTTGACGAATGGGCAACTTACATGAAAGACGACTCGTGGGCATGGAAGAACTTTTCCCGGTTTGTACACTCCCCTCCCCCATCCTTTCTCTTCCTTATCTCTTCTATTAGCTATTTCCGGAAATTTGAAGCATACCAACCCCATCCCTCCTTCCCTGACGTCGACACTTCCGCCCGTGGTCTTAACGGCCCGGTTCAGGTGGGGTATTTCAATACCATCACCGAACCCAGTCGCAAGTTTGTCCAAGCATGTATCGGTGTGGGCATACCGTTTATCAGGGATTTTAATGGAGTAGACGGAACGATTGGTGTTAGTCGGATAAGTGAGTAGTCCTTTTATTGACCGCTTTTACAGTTCTCATTCAGGTATTGTACCAGTGACTTATGTTGACAAGACCTTTAAGCGTGTGTCTTCTGAATCGGCATATTTGACCCCTAACGTCCTTGCGAGGAAGAATTTAACGGTGGCGATACATGCTACTGTTACCAAGGTCCTATTCGACACTACCTCTCCGCAGCCAAGGGCCATCGGGGTGGAATTCGGACGGAAAGACGGCGGAGAGCGGTTCGTTGCATATGCAAAGAAGGAGGTGGTCGTTTCGTACGTATATTTCCCCTGTTCATAGGACGCCATTTTTTGAGAATTCTTATGCAGGGGTGGCGCAGTTCATTCACCACACGTCTGTCCCAACCCCCACTCTCCTGTCCCTCATCCTGACCACCATTCCCTAGATTCTCATGCTCTCGGGCATAGGCCCCGCTGCCCACCTCAAATCCCACTCTATCACCCCTGTACTCGATCTCCCGGGGGTAGGCCAACGCCTCGTTGACCACCCCGTGGTGGATCTGTACTTCAAGAACAAGTTGAACAATTCCCCAAAGTTCCTTAAACCCTCGAATTTAAGTGAGGTAGGGCAGCTGATCAGCGCCATTGCGCAGTATAAATCAGGGAAAGGAGGCCCATTGGCAATGAACGTGAGCGAGTTATTTCTTTGGTCTCTGTGCTTGATTGACCATTTTGGGGATATTTTAGTTTGGTGAATGCGCGGCGTTTGTACGCTCGGATGACCCGACGCTGTTCCCTCCCGGCGAGTACCCCGATAAATTGGTGGACAGCACTTCGGCGTCGGACAGCCCGGATTTGGAACTTTTCTCGACGCCGTTCGCTTACAAGGTGGGTTTTTTCCATGTGCATTCGGCTGGGCGTGTGCAAACTCTCAGCCATTTCTAGGAACACGGCCAAATCGGCTTCGACGTACACACGTACGCGTTGCATGTGTATTTGCTGAGACCCACAAGCTATGGAGAGGTTCTTTTGAAATCCGCGAGCCCGTGGGTGCAACCCAGCGTCAACCCCAAGTAAGCAATGCATGGTTTTATTTTATTTTATTCTCTTTAATGTTGGATGCTGACATCATTTAATAGCTACATAACCACCCCCGAAGACCTGGCCAAACTTGTCCGCGGTGTACATTTGTGCCTGCGCATCGCCCGCACGGAGCCTCTTGCGTCTGTTCTTGATGACACGTTCACGCGGGCCGACCTCGATCACCGAACGCACTTGTGCACGGACGAGGAGATCGGGGCTCTGGTGCGTGACAGGGTGGAGACGGTGTACCATCCAACTTCGACGTGTCGGATGGCGCCGAGGGAGGAAGGGGGCGTGGTTGGGTCGGATTTGAGGGTGTATGGTGTACAGGGCTTGAGGGTGTGTGATGCGAGTGTGTTTCCGTGGATTGTTAGTGGACATACGGTGGGTTGTGTCTTTTCTTTGGGGGGGTTAGTGTGCTGATGGCTGTTCTAACCTTACTTAGGCGGGTGCGTGCTATGCGATTGGGGAGAAGTTGGCTGATGAGATGAAGGCTGAGTTACGAGCTTGAGTTGTTCTACACGGTAGTGGGCTCGTTGTATCTTTTAATTTTTATGTACATGAATATATCATCCGTTTTTGGACCAGTGATTGTCTATGACAAGGAAGGGGGACAAGTTGTCGAAAATCCGTACCCTTCCTTCCAGTCATTGTCATGGACGGACTGGTTACCAGTCTAGCCCGTTTTGACTACCAGTGGACCTAACTGCTTGAATGAGAATAAACGGGCTTAACAACCACCAGTGGAGCGCAGAAGTACCCTGAGAAGGTGCAAAGTGGGGCCCGGGCGCATCACTCCAACAGTGATACAACTTGTGCCCGATAGTATATGTTGAGAAAGTAATGTCACAGTATACTGAGAGTCATCAAGATCCTAGCCATCCATATTGTTGCGAAAGAAAATTGAACGAGGCATATGTAGCTTGGTAAACAATCATCCCACCGCACAACAAGGGAGGCGATGCTATTTTTAGCGCGTGACTTTGCCGAGAAGGATATCTTTAGGACGCAGTGTTGCGAAAGCATGACTGAACGTGGCTGTGGCATTTTACAACTTGCCTCTGCTCTTCCACTGACCTCGTCTCCCCGCACTCTCAACTAACGAGCGTTCACCGATATGCCGGCATACCGTGATAACCCCTTCGATGTCAACAACCACAGTGAGGTTGACCTCAACAATTACTACGACGACGCTCCGGTGAGTAGGAAGGTCACAGCCCGCAAACAAGAGGCACGAGGAATCCTGTGGTATCCAGAAATAGTTCGGCACACAATTCACCGCCCTTGCGCAGTTCAACCCCTTCCTCTTTTATTCGATCGCTTTCCTTCTTCTTTCTTGCCTTGTTTCCGTGAAACAACCCCGCTGACAAACCTCTGTTGACTTTCTCCCTTCCCTC
>Ga0307513_10011694_pt1 | contig 10891 bp, 13 predicted proteins | sample 15_EM_MG_FD_202174 | JGI IMG/M metagenome (GOLD analysis project Ga0307513, IMG submission 202174) | Populus trichocarpa ectomycorrhiza microbial communities from riparian zone in the Pacific Northwest, United States - 15_EM | ecosystem: Host-associated > Plants > Roots > Unclassified | place... | reverse complement strand
GCCATGACATCATTCCTTTTGGTAGGCAACGCTTTAGGTAGTTCCACCGCTGGCACGGGTGCACTGCCCGAAGAGGAATTGAATCTAGACCTCTTGAGAGGAAAAGAGCACAGGGACAAACTTCTTGTTGGCTATCATACATCACATAGAACATGGCGAGCAAGGTGCGGTGGATAGACTTACAATAATATTATTGTCATTTTTATCACACGGCACCATGCATACGAAAGCGGGCTCGCCGGCGATGAGTGTCTGGGAATGTGCGGGGAGGCGCAACTCTGGCCTCAGCTCACCGCACAGCACTCTTACACTTTTGAAGACCGGTAGACTACTATACCACATCACATCGCATCACATCACATCACATCACAACTCAGACACACAACAGCCAGAAAACCCAGCCGGCGCAGCATCTATCTCCAACCGTCGACCCCACACACACCCCGTGATACGATAAACCATAATGTGGTAGCGATAGATAGGTTAGCCGCGAGCCCTACCTTTCCCCCCTTATTTCCTTCATTTTCTATTCGAGAAAATAGCCGCCTAAGCGACCCAATTGCGGATTGCTTTTTTTCTTTTCTTTTTCTTTTCTTTTCAAAAACCCGGACGACCACCCGCACCCGTTCAAGCTCAAGCTTTAGCTTCTGTCGGGAACATCCACACCCCTCCCCTCCTCTGGCAAAGCAGGTGAACAGATAGTCGTACGATTTCTTTTGGGATTTTGCTCGATTTGGTTTGTGGATTCTGTCCGCTCGGGCCGCGGTGCAGTGTTTTACTGTTGTTCGGTTCTTGCTTTACTTGCACATGGTGCTTGTGGCAACTGCGGGGTGTGCTAAGTGGGGTGGAATGCCGGTGATGATGATAATTTTTATGGTATATTTCACATGTTTTTTCTCCATTCTCGTTGTATGATATATGGTGCTTTACCACTTTAGCCTCCTAAACCCGAACCCTCTAGAGAGTAGAGGGACAGGAAAGATCGATGTGCAGAAGAGGAGGAAGAGGAAGGGGGAGAGATCATCTAGATATCATAGATACCATGCTGGTGAGATCGCAAGCAGACAAACTGCCGTATCCTCATGTTTACCTTAGGCCAAAGCCACCTTCCCACCTGCACTTCCACCCATATACAATTCGCAAACCGCTCACATACCGGGACGCATCCCAGCCCATCTATCGGCACCAAGGGAAAGTATCTACACAGGGTTAATCCCTTATCTGGGTGGCCAGTTGGGCGAACGCGCGTCTGTTTCCCTCTCCGCTCCAAGTCCATGGGTCTGGTCAGAGGGTACCTCAAGCACCGGTACCGCCACACTTACCGTAACTGTTTTAGCGTAAAGCATATCATACCACAGCTACTCCACAGTACTGTACCCGTAACAAGGGATTGCGATTGTTTCTTTCCACCCCTGAAGAATTATATTATTTCGCAACCCTCCCCTCCTCCCTTCCCCGCCCCCTCCCCCCTCGAAAGAGAAGCGCTCTCGGACTTTGTGGAGATGCCTTTACTGTGCTCGTACTGTACGAAGCAGTAGCGTAGCGGAATGGCTTTTTTTCCAATGGAACCCATCGTCAATCATCGTCTTCTTGCGATGGTTGCATCGCCCAGCGTTTCGGCAGATATAATTGGAAATGCTCTAAAAAAACGGTTGACTTGTGGCTTTGTGGCTTTCGTTTTCGCTCTCGCTACCCGCTCCTACGGTTTGCTCGTTCTCTTCTGCTCTTCGGTGCTAGCGCAGGAGGTGTTAAAAAAAACTTTGTCTTTGGGTTTTGCGCGGAGTGGAATGGAGTGGAGTGAAGTGAGTGAGTGAGTGAGTGAGTGCGTTGCTGGAAAGGGAAAAGGAAATTTTGGAGAGAGGGGGGGAGAAGAAAAAAAAGAACTGGAATGTGACGATGATGATGATGATGATGATGATGGTGGTGGTGACCAGGTTTGGCGGTGTATTATTTGTCGGGATTTCGTTGAATAATAATAAAAAATCCTTACAGCACTATATAACTGTTTGCTTTCGCCTGAGTTGTGGGGTGCGGTGACCGCGGGGGGATAACTTGTAGGCGCAGGGGAAATCTCGAGATCAAAGCTAAACCCAATGGGGTCATGAGATATAATATGATACTACTATAGTAGATGGCTACCACTCCAGGAGGGGTTCCAGGGCATGGATAGATCAATTCAAGTATGATGAAAAAAGGGAGTGGGAATTAATTGGGAATCAATTTTTTCTCGTAATTAGTTACAAGAGGTTTGTGGAGAGCGCGGACGAGCTATTATAACAAGCAGGGAGGCGGGCAGGAATAAACTCCGATCATCTATTATATTCATTCTTTCCCACCCCCTCCCCTTTTGCCCTTTTTTTCTACGCTTCTTGCTTGTTGCTGGTGCGATACTGGCAAGCTACAGTGCTGTACTGTGCTGTACCTGTAGATGAGGAGATTACCCGGAAAAAATCATGTCCATCTGCTACGGTAACATTGGCATGCTCCAGTCCGATCAATTTGGACTTCTTCCTTGGTATGGCTATTCCGAGTGGTCTATATCAACTACACTCTACTCGGCCATTGAAAAGGTTCTCCGGACGCTTCCAGCCAAGACACGTACTAATAAATACAAAGCGTCCGGCGATTTTTTTTCAGTAGCCAAGTTATCGTACCCCGCCATATCATGGATATAATAATACACAGTATGATACTCCTTGAACATAAGTGATCATCAGTCGGATAAAGTATTATATCATAACCAAAATAAGCGAAATCCAAAACCCCAATTAAACCCACAGCACTCCAAGAACCCCCCCCCCCCCACTGCCGATTATTATATTACACAAAAATCCACCCCCCCCCCCACCGGCAGGCAGCCAGGCAGCAAGGCAGGAAACTCGGAGATTTGGTATGATACGCATCGCAATCAATCGCGAATCGGCCACCCTTGTGTTGCAAGCAAGCAAAAAGAGGTGCCGGAAAAGTTTATGCCAAGCCTCGGGATTTGCACCACAATAATAATATTATTATGGGGTTGCTCATGGAGAGAGAGGTGTGGTAGGTTGTTTATTGTGCAAGGGTTAGGAACCTATTGACCGGAACGGATGGGGGATATATTTGGCTGGATGGCCTTGGATAACTGTTTCCGTGGGTTCTTTCTTACCTTGCCCTGTATATATAGATGTGTTTTGAAAATTTACCGGTGGGATGTGTTTGGCGGGCGAGAGGAGTGGCATTTTTTTTCTCTTTCTTTCTTCCGGCCTTTGGGGGTATATCCCTGCTGGGAATGTACTGTATTGCGGTATTGCACATTTTTGGGTTATAATATCATGGCTCAGCTTGCAAGACTCCTACCGGATTATTATTATTTTCTTTCTTTTGATCACTGCACAATGGTCAGCTACTATCTGGATATGGGTCTCTTTATACCTATTGATCAAAGAGTTTTTTTGAGTTTTAGCAAAACCGGGGATTTTTTTATATATATTATGGCGTCTTGCTAAATCGGGCCTTATTATATAGATTCTCACAATATCATAATAATATGTAGTAGGCCCACCACGACGCGGGAAAAGGAACAACAAGTCCAATCCAGCTGAAATTTAGACGCCATGAGGGTCCAGGCCAGCTCCCAATTTCCCTAGTTCGGTGGACAAACCAATCGTGCTTTCGAAATGGTGGTGCTGCGTGTGTGTGTGTGTGTGTGTGTGTTGCGAGAGTTCGCCATTTTTGATTCTCAGAAGGGCAAGTGATGGTGACCACCTCTGTCGCCATACAAGCAACTGTACTGTACAGTACTGTACCATGCGGTACCTACAGGTGCCGGCACGGTGCGGAAAGGCAATGCAAGTAAATAGACAACTTCCCCCCCCTCCACCCACCCTCTCGAGCAGCGCATACTTTTCCTATAACCATACCATAACTACTATATCTCCTGCTAATAATCCGCACAAGCGCAGCCTGCAGAGCCCGCATTCACAGGCTGGACTTGTAGTTACCGTATCCATCCATCCATCCATCTGTCTGTCTTTCTTTCTGCTTGTGACGCAATAGGGCACTTTCCAATCGACATCTCGGCCGTGGGTCATGTGGTATGCCTGCAATATGAAAAAGTGTTTGTGCAACTGTTTGACTCTGCGCGCATTGTGGTGGTAGTGGTGGTGGTGCGGTTATCTGGTTTTGTTTGTTCGCTTGTCTGTTCGCTTGTTTGTTATTGTTATTATTGTTGCTGTTGCCGTTGTTATTGCCACTGTAATCTTACTGCGGGCGCCGACGCAGTGAGTGGGTTTTGGCGTTTGGCGTTGTGTGGGCTGTTTTGGGTCGCCGGTTGCAATGGAGGTGGAGAGAAGTGGGTGTGTGTGGAATGCGAGTGATGGTTGTGATTGTGGGTGGAAATGGGAGGGGGGGGTATTGGTTTTGTAGTGTTGGTGTGCTGCGGTTGTGGGTGTTATGGGTCCTGGAGTGGGTGGAATTGACTCGCCCTGGGATGGGGATCAAAGCTTCGCTTGGTGTATTTGGGTAACGCATGGGTCTGACATGGTTAATCTTGCCTCTGTATATGGATCATGAGATATCACTCGGGTATATAATGCTTTTCCGGGGGATAAATTATTTTATAGGGTAGGTATATGGTTGATGGGTGTTTTGTGAGGCTTCTCTGGCAGCTGAGCTTGCGAGATATATAGCGAGGGCTCGAGATGTCGCTTCGCCTATAAGTATGCTGCTACTGCAACTTGGAAAGGAGTTACGATTCCCCCTTCCGTCCATATTATCGATTTCGAAAAGGTCGTCAGTTTGTCGATTCTTTAACTTTCTAATTATTTCTTTCCCCTCTCGACGCCGCGACGGGGGGGAGCGGTCTTATTGGCTATCCAACTAGAGGGGTAAACTTCGTGACTGGGAAGTAGGAAAGTCGGTTGTGGGGGATTGCGTTCAGGATATGATTGGAGAAAATATTGAGAAATTCCAGTACTAGCGACCTTTCTTTAAAACCGATAATAGGTATGATACCATTTCCTTTGCTGGGTTTCCCTTATGCAAACCCCGCGCGCATGTCAATCCTTTTACGCCACACACCCCGCCCCGCAAGTTACTGAATACACCCCGTGGCTCCGGCTCCGCACACATCAAAAGTGAGTAGACCGCCCTTTCATGGAATTTAATGGGGAAAACTAAGAAATGCTCATCTTGGGCCTCGCCCTCCCGTTGATAATAATGGTAGAACAAGAAACTGAACGTAGTTGCAGGTGAGTTAGACTCCTTTTGTTGTACCTACATGGGTTTCGTCGTGCTCAACTTGACCCTGAAGTGAATGGGAGCTCGGATGAGTACTAATACTATCATAGAATTGGCGCTCTGCTGCGTTCGGTAAAATTTAGGAAAGTCGAATCCAAGATATCACTGAGATACTATTCATACTCACTGTTCGCCCTCAGGCCGTTCCTCAGCCTTTGGACCTTGCCTGCTCGGAGACCGTATAGCACCGAGGGCGACTTTGGGACTTTCTCCAGAATGTATAGGTGGAACATTTAATGGGGCTAAAAGGGGCTGTTTCCAGGATCCATTCTCACACCTTTAGCAAGGGATAAAGCTTTCTGGATGCCGACAATTCCCCTGATAGCCCACTTCTACTATTCGTACCTGTGGGGGGACGACCGAACAGAAAGAGGGTGCTCTTTTGGCTTAAAAGTACCGGTAACTCGCTGTCCGCCCACCCGTAGGGCACCTAACAACTTGGTTGGAGGTAAAAGCTCGCTGATAGAAACCCGGATGGTCTACTTACGTAATCAAACTGTCTGACGGACTCTGAAGTAAACTCCAGGGCATTCCTCCGTAACGTCAATCACTAAGATGTGCAACAAATACCTACAGATGTATTACGGCTAATTGAGTCGACAACTTTCATAACGCGGCTAGTAGGCCTCCGTCCTGTATTCCTAGACCTCTCTGTACTAGAGCGATATGGTCGAGTGGAGTTCTTCCGCCACAACTGTTACTAAGACATGAATGGCTCTTTCCCAGACCGCTGGGGGAGAACTTTGTCCTCGAGGCAGATATTCCTATCACATTTTTGCACTCTCTAGCTGGTTGCACTTTGTAGGAAAGAGTAAGGTACTTTTTCATGAAGCAACTGAGGGGAGCTTCCAGGCCTAATACTTGTGAGTGATATCTTATATAACGAAGTTTCTACTTTATAAGGACGAAAGTATGGGCCTCCTCCTGTGAGAATAGAAGATTCGTTATAGGATTCGGTTTCCGAGAAGTTTTTTAGGAGAAATAACTACCGTTTATAGCTTTAAGTAGGTAAAGAATTGCCCAAACGGCTATATTGGCGGCTTGGAATATGGTTAGTAGCAATAGCATGATTGTTCCAGGCCGCCTCTGTAATCGATCTCTGGCATCCTAGGTTGCATATTAGATATGGCAATAACAGCCTATCCTTTGGTATTATGAACCGAGAGTTTGGAAGTCTAGGCTAAGTTTATCCACAATACTAGCTGGCATATTACTCATACAATATGGGGCTGCGCATGATTTGATTGCATTTGATCCTCTGCCGGGAATATGTTACGGCCCATATTCAGACGGCTTTTTCTTTCTTGTTTCAACGCTATATAGATTTGCCAGATTGCTTTATGTTTGCTTTTCTCTCTCTCCAATATGCCATGCTTCAGCATACAAGATACTCAAGAGCGGCTTCCAGGGATACTGCAAGAACGATGGGGCTTCCGGTGTTGGGTTGGCTTGCCCCCATGGAACGTTATGACATTCCAGCTGGAGTACGCCAGTCGGTGTATCTAGGATAAATTTATGATATTAACCTTCCCTCAGGGCCTTACCAGGGTAGTCTCACAGTATCTCACTCCATTCAGCAAGGCATAGCAATAGAGACTTTCCCCTGTATGTATGTATGACGGCACGTGCCCGCCCATCTCATACCACCGCCGCCTCCCGAATATGCTGCCGGAATCATATAATCTTGTAGCATAATGCCCTGGGGGTGAATGACAAAGCTTTCGTGGCTTGACCTCCGCTTGACTGTACTAGCTGGCCAAATCCTGAGAGCTAGTCAATTCGTTGCCTCACTTCTGGTTAAACTCTCAATGGCCATGCTAAATATACCAATACCAATACATTATCCCGGGGAGATATTCCTCGGCTCTGTCTTTTTTACTTTTTTCCCTTGTTGTGCTTTAAGCGGCTGTCATGAATTATCATGATATGGATGACTTCCCCTCGGCGGGTTATATCTACTATCTGGATGAGGCTGCTGTCAGGGACTATGCGAATGGATTATATGTGCCGCTTCGGTGTTGTGTTCTGAACAATGATCCGTTGGACACGTTGTCATGACTACCGGATGTTGGAAGAGCGGAGGATATACATTGCTCTGGTACTGAATGGTGGTACTTTCTATCATAAAAAAGAGTGAGGCATGTGACAGGGCTGGTTTTTCAGTAGAGTAAGCAATTTTTGTTGTTTCTTCGAGCACAATATGACTGCCGCTTAATTGAAACAATTTTTATGAGACGTGTTGTACGATAGTAACTGGTGATATACGAGTAGACCAGCAAGGTTAGGATCGACTCGTCTCGTCTTGGTGGGCTTGCAATTAGCATCTTTAATGGCTCTAGGGTGTTCGCACGATAGAAGTAAATGATCTTAGCTCACTACAACCCCCCAGAAAACCCCCTCTGCCCACGGATGATCCAAAAAAAGCAAAAAAGCATCCTGGGACTTCTCTATCGAACATTATGGGGACATAACTTCATCACCAATCATCATCACCGTAATACCATACGGCACAAACAGGATAAGTATTGTTCTATTCATCAGAACAAAGAACACGTTAGACGGACATAATATAGGACATCGGGAATAACCATCAGGTTAGCAGAAGAGAATTTGACAATAAGCAACAAGGCTAAGCTAGTAAAAGACAAGCGCCCTCTCCAACCTAATTTTACTCCTTGTAAATTGCTTGATCCAGAAAAGCTCCCCTCTATCGTACACCAGCAAATTTGTCTGATTTATGGGTCGATATCCATTCCATCGTTACCGGGGCCACGCTGGGCAGTTTCTTCAGTAGGGGCGTACTCGTCATCCTCGTCGTCTTCCTCATCGGCAGGCTGCTCTGCAGCAGCCTTGGCGAAGTCGATCTGTTTGCCACGGGTACGGCTGCCTGTGATGATGTTGCTGGTGTCAAGAGCTGCGAGGTCGTCATCCTCGACACCGGTGTCTATATCAAGTAATTAGCTATCTGAGGGACGGAAAGAATTAAGATGCAAATGAATGAGATTGTATTGTACCTTCTTCCTCGGCCTCCTGATTATAGTAGAGAAAGGTCAGCTTCGTTACAAGTAATTGGTAACACAATTAATAGCGGGGTAGGGAGGCGAACAGTTTGACCCATTTCATCACCAGATGAATCAGATTCCTCTTCCTCCTCGGGGGCAATGGCCTTTCCCTTACCCTTATCGGTTGGGTTCTCGGTAGCTGGACCGGAGGGGGAGGTAATATCAGACATTTCCGAGTTTTTGGTTTTAATTGGTTGTTGGGGAAGAAATTGGGGGAGGTAATTGAGTTGTGGGTAGGGACAATGAGTTGTGGTGTGAAGAAGGGAAGAGAGGGAGGGATGGGAGAAAGGAGGCGACAACTTTAAACGTGCCAAGTGTTCCTAAGTGTTGTTGAGCCCGCGCCAAGCCATCACCCTTACTTTTGGGGTGAAGCTCTTTGGGAGCAACCCAGGAATCTCACGATGTATCTGTGTATATCCCTTTCGTGGCATGGTGGGGACAAGCATGATGAGTGGCTTATTAGGTCGGGATATGCTCTTGCATATTGGACTCTTAGCCAGCGCAGCCGTTGCCAAATGGAGGTCCTCTTTAGTAGTTATCACATATTTGCTCTCTAGGATTGCGTTGAGGGAGGTTGTGTTTTAGTTAGGGTTTAGGTCACAGTTGTCTGGAATTTGCTGGTCGGTATAAATCCGCGGGAGAATTTTTATTGTTATTTTCTGGTTCCTTTTGAGTTTCATAGAATTAGGCTAACACTCTATGACTCCAAATCTACCACACAGGGACGATGATACCGGTAGTGTGGCAGTTATAGTGGCTTTCAGCAACTGTGGATTATATCGAGGTTGCACAGAGGTCAGAAACACTGTGGGTTGCCAAGATCAACCGCATACTTGAGTAGAAAAACGGGGACTAGCCAATTAGCACCACTATCATAGATTTGAAACCAAAAGCGCGTCCTGTCCCTGCCATGTTGGGGGAATTTTCGCAGAACAGACAGCAGAGGCTGGTAGTTTAGTAGGTTGGTTGAGGTTTGCGTGTTTCTGTTGTGTCCTGTGTGCGATTGATTCTGGCTGCCCACAATACCTGCACCGATACTTGGACCGCGGATTTATTAGAAATTCTGGAGGCTATATGATACCTTATTGCTTCTTCTAAATAATAAGATAGCGTAAAAATGATCTGCTTTGTGGAGGATAACAAAGATAAAAGTGTCTCTACTCGAGCACAACACATGGCAACTGCTGGTCAAGAATCATGTCGTACCGGTAGGGCAGCCAAGGAGAAGTCTCCTCTTCCCCCAGAATCTTGTGTCTCAATGCGGCGAGAATTACTGGTAAGTGGGGCTTGTCAGAACACCTGCCGTGTAACACGACAGGTGCTCTCCACCCATTTTTATTGTCCATCTTAATAAAAGCTCCTGTGCGCTTGCGGGGGACTACAACCTGGTGAGATGCACCTACCGGTAGGTTGTTCTTGGGCACCTCATTCGGCCTGGAACACCATATGATAGCAATTGCATAAAAAGAGGGGCGGAGCTAGGCAGCATAGCATATTTCACCCAAGCCCAGTTCGAAGTTTTAGCTAGGGTAAATTTGTGGAATTTAGATCTCTCGCACGCTTGTTCAGCGTGGTGAATGGATACGGTGACTACAGCCTTGGGGCTTTTTCCAAGTTTCTGTCACCGCTGCTGGTGGTAAGCCTAGGAGCTCTAGCCGATCCGTTAGGAAGCACTAGGACCTCGTTCACTTGCGATCAACAACAGCTTTTACATGGGTGCACATAACCGCAAGTGGCGAGGGCATGGTAGTGGTGGGCATAGTTCTGAGCACGACGTTCGGGGCTCCAATAGCAAGGGCAGTTGGCAGCACGGCCAGGCAAGTTTCTCAAGCTTAGCAACACCCGTGGCGAGACCACCGCTGGCTGGGTATAGTCAAGAATATCGGTTGAGAATGTGATTTCTTGTAGGGCGTGGGCTACCGGGATCACACTCTGGGTAGAGAATAACTGAGTACTATTCAAGTACGAGTATGATACAACATTTCATTTGTCGGGACTTGGCGATATCCTGCCTCATCTGCGCCGTTAGGGTTTGTGTGGAACGGCAGACTATGATGAGCTGAGAAAGCTCAGGAATTTGAACCCCGCAACATGTATCTTGCTCGCCCCCGGTTTGAGTTTTCGTACCGGTATTTAACCGCTGTGCGGCATGTGCCGGTGCTGGACTCGAGTATTTGCGATGGGAATATTGGAAACTTGAGTAAAGGGGTGCGGCAAGGCGGTTCCGAATGCGCTCGAGGAGTGTGATGCGTTAGGACGTTTACTGGTTTCGCTGGTTTACATACCAAAGGGCGGTTGCTTGCCACTTATCCTCCTGGCGATGTTGGTTTGCTGCCGATTGGCTTGGCCTCTTATCCTCGTGGAGCATAAGGTTCAAGATTAACTGTATATATCTAGGTATGATATCAAGAACTGGGGGAGCTCCCTATCCCTTCGACTGATGAGACACGCAGATTCCGCTCCTTCCGTTTACGGCAGCTCTATTCTGTGGCTCAGTAGCTCTGCCAAGCAAAAAGTGTGAAATATCGAGCTTTTATTGGTGAAAAGTTGCT
>Ga0307513_10011693_pt1 | contig 10892 bp, 12 predicted proteins | sample 15_EM_MG_FD_202174 | JGI IMG/M metagenome (GOLD analysis project Ga0307513, IMG submission 202174) | Populus trichocarpa ectomycorrhiza microbial communities from riparian zone in the Pacific Northwest, United States - 15_EM | ecosystem: Host-associated > Plants > Roots > Unclassified | place... | reverse complement strand
TTGATTTTGGTTTTTATCTATTTTTTTGAGACCAGGATTCACAAAACGAGGAAAAGGAGCAATTTTCAGCATTAAAAATATATTAAATGGAATCTTGAGTGATAACCCATTTTGGAGAGCTATAGGGAGACTACATGATTCATTAGAGTGCAATCTTTGATTCATGATTATTTTTTGGGTTGCCATAGCTCTGTGTTCAAAGACGACACTCATCCATCGCGCAGTAGAGATTATGTGTAAGGGCCGGTCACTTATTCCTTTAATGATTTATGTAATAATTTAAATAAATTCAATACAAATTTGACCCTGGCCAGCTTCCTAGTTTTAATTAAAAATAGCCCTTCTCTCGAAAAATGAGCCTGCGGAAATTTTTGAAACACAGTAGATAGCTACTCAAGACTGTTGTAAGTCAATCTGTAAGTTTACTTTTATTTAAAATTTCGTGTGGTTATGGGGATCCTTCAAATGAGCTAACGTGGCTGAGATCCTGATCAGGCGCAGTATGGTAAATCAGCTCAATTTACGTTGATTTGCAGCGAACCTGAGCTGGTTCGCGACGCAGTTTGCTTATTTTCGGTTCCCCAGAGGTCCCTGAACTGTGTCAGCCCCTTTTGGCTCTTCAACGCACGGCTGTCGGATGCTGAAATCCTGTAAAAAGAGTGCGGGAGGCAACGGGAGGCTTCCTTGGAGTGTTATTCACAGTAAAAAAAAATTGTGCTTCGATTTACAGGCCTCGCAAGCATCAAACCTCAAAAATGGCTTTTTTACGGTACCTCTTGCCAATGTGGATTCCTTGCTTCTCGCCTTGCCCTTTGAATTTCGTGGGCTCTCGTGTCAGGGTCCCCTCCCGATTTACCGCGATTTATTGCTCTGGCCGTCGGGTCATAAAATAACAACATAATATCTACCAACTCACCTACAACAACAGCATTCAACACTCAACTTAACCACTCAACCTTTACTAGAATGCCTATGCGACCACCTCCAGCTGACTCCCGCATTGCTCTCGTTGATACTATTGACTTCAGCCGGCTCCTCGACAAGGACCTTACTGAGCGGTATAAGCTTCTCGCTCTATGCGTCAAGGATGGATTCTTTTACCTGGACCTTGGAGGTCCACGCACCCACCAGATTCTCTTTGATAAAACCGACATCGTCGCTATAATGGAGAAATATTTTTCTCTCCCTGAGGATGTCAAAATGAGGGACAATCGAGGCACCCATACCCATGGGTAGGTTTACAATGAATTACCCGAGTATTTCGTTGCTAAAGAGCTTCTGAACAGGTTTAAACCGGCTGGGACATTCACCGGCTTCAAAGAAGGCGCTCGCGATGGTTATGAGACCTTGAAGGTTTGTCCAAAATACCACCATGTATTCTATAACCAGTGAAGTGAATATATATATTATGATAGGTTGCCTACGCTGAAATGATGTCTCGCTCACCTCTCCTGCCATCAGCTGTCAAACAGCAGGGAGACCTCTTCGAGAGTTTCATCGGACTTTGCCACCTGATCAACAAGACCATGCTTACCACTCTGTCCGATATGCTCAACCTTCAAGGTGCGACTCGCTTCGAGGCGCATCACCGTGAGGATAAGCTTTCGAATACGACACTCGTTCTACTCCATTACCCCAAACAGGACATCAAGGAAGGAATGGGACACAACAAGCACACGGATATTGGCACCCTAACCTTGTTGTTTACCGAGCAATGGGGTCTTCAATTGCAGCAACCCGGATCAGGTGAGTGGGAGTTCATTGCTCCTCGTGACGGTCATGCAATCGTCAACGTCGGTGATTCCTTGCGTTACCTCAGCGAGAAGAAGCTCAACAGCTGCTTGCACCGCGTTATACCTGTTGCCAGCGATGAGGACAGATACTCTATCGCCTATTTCTTGAGACCGGAAAACGAAGCCCATTTCGAAGATGTGGAAGGTAACAAGGTCAAGGCTGCCCAGTGGCATGATAATAAATACGTCATGTTCAGCGAAAGTCATGAGAGACAGGCCAATAATGGGATTTTGACTGGTGGGATGGAGAGGCCCGCCGGAATTCTAGCTAAGAATCAGAAAATTTATAATATTTAGCATAATTTGTATTGTGACCATGTTTATGAAGCGCTTTAGTAGGAGGTTGGCAAAGTTGTAGTTATGTGTAATCTCTTCAGCATCACTGCTAGTAGTTGGCAGGAGTATGATTTGTTCAGATCGATTTCACGACTCCACTGTTGGGTACTTCGATTTTTTGCCTCCGCTTCTGAGTTTATGAGCGGTGTCTATGAGATGCCACCCATTTAGACACTAAAAACTAAGTAGCAGTTCGTCGCTATTCCTGCGACGGGAGAACACACGATCACGGGCTATCACGCTTCCTCGTCTGATTAATACTACCGTCAAGTTTTACCCCGTTCGTTCATTCCTCAATCTAACAGGTTAGCATCACGTAGTATTGTATATCTTTGAGGACACGGGACTCAAAATGTCAAGAGATAGCATGCCGATTTTTTTTCCCTCTCAAAATGGTCTCTAGAGTCTGGCACGGTATTCAAGCCTGGGTGAAATAAAATCAAATAAAATAATTAATTTAATACTAGCCATTGTATCATAAATTATGAAAAGGGCGGTGTGTGTTCGTGTTGGACGGTGTGCTCAATGCCCGGTTATAAACCTGGAGGGGGATGCGACGCGTCGGACGCAACTTCGAAGCGCGCGGGTGGTCACGTTACATAAATACCACGTGCTACGTTCTATCGGACATATATCAACTTGAAGCAAACTTGAAGGTCCTTTTAAGTTTCGCAAGTTGCTGCTGTAAGTAGTTCTTGTTCCACAAAACACACCTTCATTATTGCCATTGTCATGGACACCTCTGCTCGTATTGATGTCTACGCTCCATTGCCTCTCGCTGTCGAACCTGGGGCTGCCCTCAATCTTAACGTTGACAATTGGGAATGGGTTCACTGTCTTACGCTGCCGCTCGAGAGATTCAACAAACTCCAACTCTCGCGGAGACCCTACCGATGGATACCCTACACCATCGGAGTAGTCATAGGAGCGCGAGGCACCCTTTCTGCCGGTCCCAAGTCCAATATTGACCTCGATTTCATTGGCCCCCTGACTGAACCCGCCGATCTACACTTTTATATCAGCGATGATGATGAGAAGCGTAGGATGTTCCCAGTCGATCCTGACATTGGGCACACACATGTCACTTCTACTGTGCACAGCTCCAGGGGGTCAGTTCTATGATGGAGTTGCAAAGCGGGATGAAAGGAAATGTGTCTTAGCAAAGATAATGGAGCTTTTGTGTGACACCCGTGCACCTCCTGGCTCACAGCAAGAGCGATGAAGTATGCTACCCTTACTCTCAGTTTTACCTTGCTCACCATCACAATAACGGCAGTATATTTCTATTTTAACTAGGCGCCGCAGTCAAGACCCCAAAAGGACATTATAGACAGTATCGATGACATCCGAAATGGCCTTTTTCTCAATGCCTTCATTCACAGGTCGTTGGGTAGAGATGTTGCATTCTTAGTGGTGCGTGTGGGGCTTGTATAATACCAACGAGTGTCCCCACCGCACCACCGGCAAAAGCCTGGTTTACAGCACATACCTTCCAGCTTGACCCTGACCTACATGTACTTGGCGATCCCACGCTTCGAATATCTAATACTTTTGATTGGCCTCCTCCCATTCTCTTCGATGCTGTCTATGGTGGTGCGCTACTTCACCATTTCGGCACCCAGTTTCTGAAAGAGTTGGTCACTTATCATGACAATTGGAGAGAATCATTTTACCCTGGTGAGATCACGACTGCCACAGGCGCAGTCTCAGAGTACAACGCGATAACAGACGAATGAGCTGCTACCGCGGAAAGGACGATGAACCAAGCGCAGGAGCATCGGAAGCTTTATGAAGCTCACCATGAGCCCGACACCCTCGACATGCTCCTGGCTTTGCCATATGTTCTGGTGCCACCAGCGAAATTGAGGGCAGTTGAGGAGAAGGCAGTGGCAGAAGAACAGAGACGCTTGCGGGACAAGGTTGATGCCTGGAACAGGAAAGTTGCTGCGGAATCTTGCATGTAATACTCCTAAGCATAGCAGAAGCACAAATTCTGTGGTAGGCTTCTTTTATTCGTCGTGGACCCTGCCCCCGAACCTGGCCTGTGACATTTTTTCCGGCCTGTTCCGCATGGCGACCTGGGATATGGCGGACATATCTATGGACCAAGACTCCCCCGACGCTTGAATGTTGTCTCATTTTTTAATCCTGTACTTTTCACTGACTCTTTTTGCTGCTTCTAATTATCTTCGAACCACAAAACCTCCATTTGGAGATTAACTGGAAGATAGCCGAATCATTTATGCCTTTTCTTCGGGTGTGAGAAATGAACAACTGGGTTACAGGATCCCAAGTCAAGGCAATCCTGACTACTTATGGTTCAATTCATCTTGTCATCTCTGGAGCGGTCTTTTATCGAACTGCTGTGCTGCTCACCGACTGCGATTGCTCAAAGTGAAATCCGTCCGTTTATATTTGCATGTAGCGAGTTCTGGTCAATTCGGTTATGGAGGCCTAATATGTCGTTTAAGTTGAATCACTACTCAGTTCTCCAAGTGGCGCAACCATTGCTGACTCTCTAGATTTTCTGGTGTGGTTACAGTAGTTTGACATTCTATGGATCTATTAAATATTTTATTGTTGCATTATGAGGGCTCACTGATCGGGAACGACTGGGTGGATGCAGAAAGTGGTTGAACGATAGGAAGAAAGGCTCTCTACTAAAAGTAGCGACAAAACTTGGCGTATGAAACTGAGATACCAATTATACTACATTTGAATGTATCCAGCATAGTATCATTTTAAGCACTGCGTGGTAGGGCAGGGTCCGTATTTTGAGCGTTGTACCCTCCGAGATTACTCTTCTGGGGGAATTGATGATCTCGTCAGGAAGTACAAAGAAGGTTCGGACCCAAAGAAGTATAGGAGACTTCAGCTGAGAAAGGCATTCTTAAACCTTGGTGTTCCCCACACAAACAGAACAGACCCGAAATTCCCACGCCGACCAGAACACCTTGTCTCGTTTAAATTGAAGATAAGTAGCTGACCGATTGACGAAGTAATCTGATTCAAGAACCAGACTTTATCGTTTAACAGTGTGGACACACTGTGGCCCGTAATAGACACTATAATCTCTTGTCCACAAATACTTATGGCATTTAAACCTACCCTAGGGAAATCCGAAAGCTTGGAGGAAGCGGCTATTGCTGTCCGCCGCCATTCGATGGGGACCTAGCTTTCCCTTGATTAACAACTTGATGTGTGCAACCTTTGTTCTCGAGGAGCTTCCTTCTTCTGACCTCCTGCGTGCCAGCATTCACCCACCAGACCTAAGAGGCCTTTTCAAGGCTGACGTGTCGGCTCCGGAGTCCGGATCGGGGCGGTGAGTCTGGGAAGACCTGGGGCGAGGTTTATCGATATAAGCACCAGCATACAGCAGAGTGCACATGGGTACGCGGGTTCTTTTCTATCGAATGGGGGATAGAACGACACGTCGCTGGAACATGCAGAAGTTGGGAGAACAGCAATTGTTTGCCAAGACCTTCAGCCCGATTCGGCGCGGACCACCTCGATCAACAATTGACAACTTGATATGTTCAACTTCAACGGCCTTGTTCTCGAGGATCCTCCTTCCTTGTCCTGACCTCCTGCGTGCCACAGTTGAACCTGCAGGCGTGCTTCTTGCTCGTGTTGAATTCTACGGAACAAACAAGATGCTTGCCCGTGCGAAGCGCGCGGTGCGGGCCTTTTTCAACCCCTCAAGGCCATGGCAGCGTGCTCGTGTTCAACCAGTTCGTTAGCTCACACACACCTATTGAACTTCTTATAATTTAAATTAATTTAGGAAACAACAAGGCTTTCTCCCCCTCCGGTCGGCCTCTGTGAATTCCCGTTGGAACTTCTCACCATGATTTTGGAAGAGTTGGATTGGAGGGACGTCTTGCGGGTTCGAGTGGTGCGAACTCAGAGCTACGTTGGGTTTTTAACTAATATTTAAATCTTATAGGTGTGCAAGGCTCTTCAAGAAGCCTCGAAAACCCGGAGTGTCTGGTTGAACCTTTGCCGCCCCCATTTATCCCCGATGGAGATCGCCCCCCAGACTCTATATCTCGAACGTCCTATCAAACTGTACACATCTCATGACTTAGAATTTCTGTTCTTACGGTTGAAGAGTGCAGACATGGGATGGACAACAGACGGCAATCCCCCGGCTCGAAAACGCAAGATCGAGACAACCAACCCTGCCAAATGTGTATATCTCGTGGAAGGGGGGCGATGGCTGTTAGTTGCGTCAGACACTGGTTGCATTACCTACTTTGACCTCGATGCCTCAACACCTACCGAAAGCATACTCATACCTGACCAATTCGACCTACTCCTACCTGACCGATCCGACCCTTTTTCTGAAGTTAAAGTTGTCATGGTCATCGACAGGGACAGTGACTCCGCGTTCCTGGCGTTCAATCTCGCGGTGTCCTTTTGTTTGACTGACACCCCACTCCCTGGCCCTAAGGCTCAGAGTGTTCAGATTTGGAGAGTAGCGCTGGCCCTCGATGACCAACAACGAGGCATCGGACTTACAGCCGAGCACCTGGCTTCGTTCCCACTGGAACCTTCCGTCGATGGAATTTTTTGCCAGTCCTTACGCGGGCCTCATGTAGCCCTCTCACTCCTTTCCGCCGAACACGAAGATTGCCAACTTACGTTCATCATCGACTGGAAACAGGCGGATGGTGATCAAACGAATTATCCGAGGTGCTTACTCCACCCGCCATATGGCAAGGAGCCGGTATGTCTGATACTTCTAATAATAATAACATTATCCTTATTATGTGGCAGCAAGCCATCCATCTCCTTCCTGGCAACAAAATATTTACCGTTGCTCATCAAGGTGTGATGATCTTTGACTACTTTAGCATCCCAGAAACAACTTCACTACCCCCTGTTGACTTCACCGACACGACTGCCATGCCCTTGTGGAGAGTGCGCGGCCTGGGCCTCGATTTGGGCCTCCGATCGTCTTCGATCTCCAAACCATTCTTTTGCTCGAATTCGATAAGGTTCTCCGTCCGTGGAAGGGACACCGTACATGGGGCAATCATCGACTACCCTTACAAAGAAGATCCAACTGAGCCTCTAGGCCACGTCGTGAAGCTTGTGGAGAAACTCAACGTACATATGAGGCCTCGCGAATACTATGGATATAACAAAGCGACGATTCTCAGTGGCCGCATCGGCACCTATTTGTTCAATTACCCATGGCCAGATGAGCAGAATGATGATCCATTGCCTGTATCATTGCATACAGAAGGTATTTCCCAAACTTGGCAACTTGGGCCATTCTTGGATGAACAGTCTGGTCGGGTAATTGTCTCTGCGGACATGGCCTCAAAGGCGAAGCATAGTCATGATATCTGGGATTTTGCTCTGCTTTACAAATGATCTCCCATTGCTTCACTGTAAATACATAGGTATCTCAATGTATTAAATCGTTGCGTGTGTAACATATATTCGATTTATGATAATTAGACGAGAACAATAAAAAATTCTGGTTCTCTATGTTGACAACTCCTCATTCCCGAACACGTTCTCAACGATTTGGCTCGCAGGTACCACAGTCTGTAAAATCCCAAATTCAGAAACCAATAATACTAAATCAATGACTATTATTAGATTAAATTGACTGACCCAACATAGTAAAGCCCAGAAGATGCACTGAACAATTCCGAGGTTCGATTCTTTGTCCGCGTTCCTGAGCTGGAGCTTCATAGGTTCAGTCATCCGCATTACATATGTGCCGTCGTCGTTTAATTGGATGGTGCCAAATATCCAAGTGGAACCTGTGCTTAAACACCATCCCATTTCGTTCTGCCTACAGAGAAAATCAACCATTGTCCAATCTAAAAGTCCAAGACGTTTCAGCACTCCTCACCCGGTAGAGTTCATGCTACAGTGCAAAAGTGGATGAGCCGGCGCTCAGTGCATAGAAGGAAATTGGCTTACGTTGCAATGCATTCTGTACCCATCTGTGGCAAACAGGTTGCTAAACATTGTGAATATTCCTTGCTTTTTGCCTCAATTATGAAAATTTGGACATTATGAAGCCTTATGCGCCGCAAAAGCCCTTTTACTCCACGTAACATCTGCTTGTCACAAAACTTTTCCAATGCCTCCTGGCCACCGCCAACTGCATGATAAATTAGTAACTGGAGGCTTCTAGCCCACAAAGATTTGGCTTACCTCGTAAAAAAAATGGCATAATCAGTAGACCCCATCAATATTGTGCGCGATCCATCTCGTAAGATTTCAACTGGATCCTCCGCGGATGCGATCCGGAATTCGGGTACCTCATACGAGGCCAGTTCCAGTTTCTTGAACAAGTTATACATCGACAAGGTGAACTGATCGATAATCTTCCTTGAAAATGGCTCTAACTGCATGATTTATTATTAGTCTTTGAAGGACATGGGTAAACATTGAGACGGACGTCGTCTTTACCACGGCAACTAATCTGGGCAATTGATGCGGCGAGATCCGGTATTGTCGAGTTGTTGAACTCATTCGTAGAAAAATTTGACAATTGCAAGTTGCACTCCACAAAAAAATTTGACAAGCAAACCATAATTTTCTGATTTGCCACAGTCGTAGGTATTGGCGTGGTTTCGATGTCTAAGCCCATACGCAGACAATCACTGGCCAGTACCTTAGAGAACGAAACAGCCTGCAGCAAATTGTTCTTTAAAAATTGACTGGTGAAGAGAAGATGTTGCCCTAACCTTCACTTTCGTATCCCGTTTCAAGGTCGACACCAGCTTTTTCAACACACGGTTCGTCTTCTCCACATCCTCGGCCTTGATCCCCAAAGCCTGTCCGTTATTCAAATCACTTCTCAAACCGCTGAGGGTCTTGTATCTCCCGCTCTCCGCGATTTTTGTTGCGACTTCAAGGCCGGTCATCATGTCAACCATTTTGGCAATGCGTTGAAGGGCGACAGGGTTGTCAAACCCATCTCGGAAGTCGTAGTAAGACTCATCTTCTTCGCAATCCAGAGGTCTACCCCCGGTGTTGAATGATGGTCCTTCTAAGTCCGCTGGAATAGACGGGGGCTGATCTGCAGACCCCTGGTCGTCGCCTGAGTGCTCCATTTGAATGGGCTCCTCCGCAGGGATCCAGGGGGACTCGAAAAAATCGTTCTTTTCGGGGTCATAAAGCATGATAGTGATTGGATCGTTCAGATCCGGCATTCTGTCGTATGGTTTTAGTTTTATGCGAGGGCGAATTCGATAGTTTGGGATATTCGGAGGCATGTGGTTCAGTTCAGAGTAGGCTGAGATATTTCTATAGAGGTTGCGTTACAACGGGAATTATCGACTCTTCGAGCTTTTATAGTAAGTATATTAAGACATTGAATGCATAGTAACGACTTGCCTGCCCACTCCTTCATGAACAAGAGTTGCTATTGTGACCCCCGCCTTTCCTTACTAGACAGCTGCCAGTCTTCAAGTTACATGGACTCATAAACTTGAGAATCCTGGTAACGACGGTACAGGCCTGTACAGCCAGACAAAGATGTGGAAATAATGTGAGATTATCATTGTACTTTCTCAAGGAACATGTCAATGTGTCATCGCAATTGCTATGTGACTTCGTCGAAACAAAAAGCTTTTTAGCGAACATGATCGGGTATAAGAGTTCCCATGCTTGTCCAAAGTATTCTGGGCGCCTCCTTTGACCGACAAAAACAAGGCAACCCGAATTTGATTGATCTGACAGTGGAAACCAAGATGACGTGTAGGCTATTTGCTTTGTTTTCATAGAACCCTATCTACGGACAGCCATCAGGCTAGACAGCTGCCGGTGCACATGGCTCACTTTTTATTGTTTTCACCATTTGAAATGAGCAACCGGAATAATGAACATACCTTATTTGTGCTGCTATGGATTCGTAGGCAAGGATGGTTGTTCTGTCCAGACGCGACGCGGTCATGCACAGCCACTGACAGTATCTAATCTAATCTACTTTGGCCCACATAGTACGACTTCCATCTCAATGGAGGAAAGCAATAAATTAACACAAAATTTAGGTGGTTTACATAACTACAATTCGGTCCTGACGTACTTTAGCGAAACGAGGAATAATTGATTTGGCGAAGGGACATCATGCCGTATATGTACTTGAGAACCACGTGCGGTAAGTGGCATCTTTGCCTCCGAAAGCGCAATCTGTACTAAGTATGTTGTGGCGATCATGATCTTGTACATTCCCACGCTTTGTTGGCGCTAGCTTCTGTCGAACGAAAATTCGAGAAGTGCTCCCCTTCTTTATTCGTCATCTCTCTGAAGTGCCCACCTGTAATCTCTTCCAATTACATAATACTACTAAATTACATACTCCCCGCTGATGCAGTCAGCTAAAATATTTATCTTATTTTCCACATCGACCATCATGGATTTCAAGAAAACTTGGTTTGAAGGCCACTGCACAGCATGGCATACGAGTCTTTCTCTTTAAATTTTCTTGTAGATCTGGTAAAGTATTGTTCTGCTTCCATTCTTTTCAAATTGTTTCATATCAGTCAGCAAATTAATTAATTTTTCATAATGAAACTCCCTCCCATCATTCATTCCATCATGCTTCCATACATAACCACTTTCATCAAACACACGGCTAGTAAAATGACTTTGCCCAGTATATATTATTCCACATAATCTCATACGCACAGGCCCAGAGTCTGTAGTAATTGATATTTCCAGTTCTGGTGTTGGATGTACTGTTTGACACTCAAACATCATTAGTTCTGGGACATGATCTATTCTCACTAC
>Ga0307513_10011692_pt1 | contig 10893 bp, 4 predicted proteins | sample 15_EM_MG_FD_202174 | JGI IMG/M metagenome (GOLD analysis project Ga0307513, IMG submission 202174) | Populus trichocarpa ectomycorrhiza microbial communities from riparian zone in the Pacific Northwest, United States - 15_EM | ecosystem: Host-associated > Plants > Roots > Unclassified | place... | reverse complement strand
AAAAAAGCTAAAGAAAGAATCTGAAAAATAAAAAAAAGCTATTAATTTAAATGTAAATTAAAAAAAAGATGTTTTAAAAAATCACATGTAAGGAAGAGGTATCGATGGAAACAAACAAGAATATATAAAACATAAAAAAAGACTGGGTGTTGTTAGGTTTGACAAATCAAGCCTACTCGCTTAACCCATTTTAAAAAGAGCCCGTGCGTGGGACCTTGTTATTTTCACTTGAAAACAGGGTAGACAAAAAATCATCCACCCGATATTTTTTTTGAAAAAAATAAAGTTAGGCGACGTGTTGCTTACTTTTCTTCATATTTTGACCACAATAGCGACTATAAAATTGAGTTCGAGTTTTTTTTAAAAAAATAAAAAATCATTTATCAATTCAATTTTGATTCGAAACTACTAGTAAAAACACCTTATACACTTTTATAAATTCATATATAGTCTAAAATGACTCAAAAACCGAATCATAAACCCAAAATCAACATGAAACCAATAAACTTATTGAGTTCGGATCTACCATCTTAAGCAGCAACGAGAAGGCCAACAAATATTAGGTGAGACTTTCATTATTATTGTTTTAGTGGTTTTAGATTATTTTTAGTAGTTGATATTAAAAATAAAAAAAAATATTATTTTAATATATTTTTAAACAAAAATTAACTTTTACTGATATTTTTAAAAACCTACCATCTTAAGATGGTAGGTTTATATTATCTTCATCCACTAAAACTTATTGAGTTCGAATCTACCATCTTAAACAGCAACGAGAAGGCCAACAAATATTAGGTGAGACTTTCCTTATTATTGTTTTAGTGGTTTTAGATTATCTTTATTAATTGATATTAAAAATAAAAAAATATTATTTTAATATATTTTAAATAAAAATTAATTTTTACTGATATTTTTAAAAACCTACAGTAAAAAAGGTTCGGTAAGTAATATGTGAAAAGAAAAGGAGATTGACTTTACCATGATTAAAAATAAAGAAAAAGGGGAAGAAAATGTAAAATCGTGCACGGGTCACAGGGAGAGATCCAAAGTTTTGTGAAGAATATTAAATCGAGTGGGACAGGCAGATCAGCACTTTCTTTCAAAAAGTCTTAAGGTTCGATGAGCATTTATTATGTAAGTGGATGGACACGTATTGTGACAAAAGCATGCCATCACAGACAAAATCCTCGCACGTTCCACACAGAAGGACTACACTGCTAAACAGAATCTCATACTTTGTTGTGAAGTACATTTATTTTTTCTCTCTGTGAAAAATTATTCAGTTTTTTTTCTTTTTAAAAAAAGTTTGTTCCAAGTTTTGCAGGGACATCTAAATTACAAATTAACTTGGATGGATTAATTAGATTCTACTTGTGTGTTTGGTATTGCGGTAGCTATTATAATTGTAATTTGAAAAAAATTATTTTATAAAAAGTACTTTTGATTGAGGTTGGTTTGGAAAAATATATGTTTGATTAAAACTGTGGTTGAAATTGAGGTTGAACAAAAAGTAATTTAATATTTACTTGGATGGATTAATTAGATTCTACCTGATTAATTGTAGACCCAAGTTTTGCTTGTTTATATCGGGTCAATTTAATTGACCGATCTAATAATTATGATTTGAATAATTAAGAATTTAATTAGAGGGATTTCAAGAATATATTTGGTAGTATAGTAGTGGTTGTTTTTCAAATAACTTTTCGTTCCGAAATACATGCCAATGATTTTTTTTATTTTTTAAAAATTATTTTTAATATCAACACATCAAAATGATCCAAAACATACAAATCATATTAAATTTTAACAAAAAAAAATTAAATTTTTTAAAAACATGATTTACACCGTGTTCCCAAAAGGTTTCACCTGATGTTGCCTTAACTAGAAAACCTTCAGCTGCAGATTTATTTTTGTCAAGAAAAGTGAGATATGTGTATCTTTTTATAGTATGAAGTAAAAAAGACACAAAAACGAATGGCTTGTGATTGCTTTCATGATATATATATATATATATATATATTTCTTGTACCCCAACCATACAAATCATAATTTCAGTGCTGGTATGGTATTGCATGTGTTAATTTTCAAATGTTTTTTTTTTTTTAAAGTATTAAATTGATTTTTTTAGTTATTTTTCTATAGTTCTTATGTTTTAAAATTAAAAAAAATATGAAAAGTATCATTTTAAAACAAAAAAATAATTAGAGAAGTTATATGATGTTCACACAAGAAAGGTAGATTAAAAAAGAGAAATCTAGAAAAAAGAAATTTAAAATTAATTTTTTTCTTAAAATTATATTCTTACCATTCTTCTTGATAAACTCAAGTATAGTTTTTTTTTTTTTTGATCTTCTCCTTCTTATTATATATGACGTAAATATTAATATCAACAATTAAAGCTTAAACAGCATATAATATATATATTTTTAAATACATTAAATTAGAGTTAAAACTAAACAAAAACAATCAAATACATAATCGCCCCACCCCACTTCCATAACATCTCCCTATAAAAAAAGGAAGGAAACGAAACGGCCGGTACAACCTCCATCAGCGACTAAACCACCAACCCATACTCCTCCTCCTCCTCCTCCTCCACTTTCCTTTGCCTGCTGCACAGAGAAAGATATATACAAGCACAACCAACTCCACCACTCTCTCTCTCTCTCTCTCTCTCTCTATTTTCAGAAACAAAAACTTAGCTTTCACTCCCAATAGTCTGCTCTGCAACAAGCGAGCAAGCTCAACCGCAATACGCCGTCATCTACTCCAAAAAACACTCTCTCACTCACAGTTTCGAAGAATTTCTAGGGTTCATCTCCCTCTGACAAGGTGTGGAAATTTATCTGTTTTTTTTTTATCAATTTTAAAACAGGACACCAAATTAATTAAATAATAAACGTCAAAGACACGAATTTCAATAAATACCCCCTCTCTATCCTATATTTCCTCCTCCTTTTTCAGCTCCTACAGTCATCAATTTTCCTCTGACTAATCTCTCGCCCTCTCTCTCTGACTGTACGCTACGTCATTTTTTTTTTACTCATTTCGGAGAAGATCACAGTGTCGCTTTGACTCAGTGAGTGTCGTCGACTCGTTGCTCTGGACTCAATCGGAGAAGAAATGATTTTATTCCGCATTTTTTGTTGTTGCTGATGATGATATAGAGTATTTAGAGAATCTAAACGGTGTCGTTTCTCTTGACTCGTTTTGACTTCCGTCTTTGTTTTTCTTGCACTGCGATTAGTAATATTGACTCGGTTCTCTGAGTATTTGAACTGGACTCATTTTTCATCTCGCTGTTTCCGTTTTTACAGCAACCGTCTCTCTCTCTCTCTCTCTCTCTCTGATTCAATACCATGTCGTGTGTGACTGAGTTAAATTCTAACCGAGTCAGATGTAAGTCGAGTCAATTTCAATGCGTGCAATGATTTGATTTTGGTTACGATCTGCGTTAATATTAAATAAAAAATTGGAAACGAAAATAATTTATTGGAGTCGGTATTGATTTCACTGACTGAGATTTTTCTTATTTTTTCTATAATTTTTGCTATTATTATATACGTCCTTTTTTGTTTTTTAAACTATTGATAGAATCAGTCATTGATTTTTTTTTTATCATGTGACAATGAACCAATTTTTATCAGGTGTAGGTGTATGGATACTTTATTTATGTTGTGTTTAAATGGTGTAGGTGTATGGATTGGGGATTTTCTGCATGTGGGTTGGGTCTGATCTATATGAATATTTAATTTTTTTCATTGATCATAATGCAGAGAAAAAGAAAGAAGTCATAGAGCTTTGGATGCTATGAAGATTGCTTTTTGATTTTGATAGAAAGAAGAAATCATGACACAGCTTTTGGAAATCCAGCCTAAGGAACTTAAGTTTGTTTGTAAGTAATAAAATCATTATTAGTACATACATGATACATGGCCCCATGCTCAATTTTTATCAGCTCATACTTATTCTTGAACCATTGATTTATGTTTTTACCCTTCTGTTTATGTAAATTTTGATTTTTTTTCTTGATGCTGTAAAGTTCTTTTATGCTTTGTTTAGTGAATGAGGATAATGAGAGGGGTTATGATCATGAATTTCGTTCTACTTCTTTTTATTACCTTATCTGTTGTGGGTTTTGTTTTTGGTTGGAGAAAAAGGTTTGCTTGCAGTATTTTTGAAGATATAAAAACCATATTTGTAGTGTTTCATTTTACAGTAATTGAAACAGGAAAAAAATCATTTTTGGGTTTTCGTTGAATAATTAAAAGAATTTAATGGTTTGGGACAGAGTAGCATTGGACAGTATCTGGGAATTGTTCATGTGACTCTGGAAATTGGATATGTAATTGCTGTGCTGGTTTGATTGGATTTTAAAGCTTATGGAATGTGTGAATGTTTACTGTAGTTGAAGTGAAGAAGCAAAGCTCATGCTCAATATGCCTTACCAACAATGCCCCCCACAATGTTGCTTTCAAGGTTCAAATCGAATCTCACCTGATTTTGTTTGACAGTCTGAATTGTGTTCCAAGAGATATGATGCTGGGTGGTAATAACATTTAGGCTTGGTGTTGCAGGTTAAAACAACTTCACCTAAGAAGTACTCTGTGCGACCAAATGTTGGTGTTATAGATCCAAAATCAACTTGTGAATTTATTGGTATCCGTTTCTTTCTTTTTTTCTTTTAATGAGTTAATTGAACATACATCCTTGTGAAATATTGGACACATGAGTTGTGCATGCTCGCATGCTAGGCTATATATTACATTGAGTGTTCTTGAGTTGAAGCTGTAAGTGCCATGTAATTTGTACTGGCTACCTTCAGGACTCTTGTGGTTATTATCTGACTTCTGCTGTTGTGTGTTTTGTTTTCTTATTGATTTCTACTTTGATGCAATTCAATAACGGACATTATTTTAGTGAATTTACTTTTACAGAGAATGAAGGGTGTGTGTGGAAGTGGGGGACAAATGGAGCAAAATTGGACATGCTATTGGATATATTTTGGTTTTGGTCTGGTTTATATGACATGGAACCTACCTAAGAATTTGCATCTTTGCATACTGCTCCAGTCTGGACTTAATTTTTTATTTCAAAAGATGAGGTTCGGAGGTAATTTGACTTGGAAACTATGAGACCAAGGGCAGTAATTAAGCTCCTATAATGCTTGAGTTGCGAAACATATGAAAGGAGGAGGTTAATGAAACTGCTTTTGGTTATAGTGTGTGCCCTTATTGTTGCTGTCTCATTGTTTTCCTCCTCTAACTTCCATATGTCATGTGCTCCTTCCTCTTTCTGAACTGTGCAGTTTGTTTTTTTAAGTAGATATTATTTTTTTCCTGTTATAGTCTTTCTAATCCCCTTAGCTATGGTGTTGAATGCTATGCAGTCACAATGCAATCTCAGAAGGAGGCTCCTCCTGATATGGTGTGCAAAGACAAGTTTTTAATCCAAAGCACAGTTGTTCCTGTTGGGACAACTGAGAAGGACATCACATCTAGTACGGTAAGTGTCTTTGAAGTTTTACTTTTTACTTTGAATCTCTGGTTTAGTTCTTATGATTATTGTTTTTTTATCTGCAGTTTGCCAAAAATGATAACAAGCATATTGAAGAGGTCAAGATGAGAGTGGCTCTCATCAGCTCACCTGAATCATTTGTACCGACACCAATTAATGGAGTGTTTAAGCAGGGGCCTTTTTTTGAACCTTCTGTACTGAAAGATTCTGTGCTCAATAGAGTTGAAATTCTCAACCCACCGCAAATGGTAAGAAAGTTTCTTAAAATATTGGCAATGCTTAGTTTTCTAGGATTAAACTTTAATGTCCAAAGTTGTCATTTTAATGTTCCACAAGCAGTATTCTTCCATTTTTTCTCAAGTTTTCTTTTTTCTTTTTCTTTATCTTTTTTTTGGAAGCAGGGGCCTTTTTTAGAACCTTCGGTACTGAAAGATCCTGTGCTGAATAGAGTTGAAATTATCACCCCACCGCAAACAGTAAGAAAGTTTCTTCTGCTTTTATCATTTTGGTAATGCCTAGTTTTGTAATACTAAACTTTCATGTCCACAGTTTCAATTTGATGTTCTGCAAGTAGTATTCTTTCATTTTTTCTCAAGTTTTGTTTTTGAGTACCTAACAGTGGTTCTTCTCTATATTAGTATCAGGTTGCCAAGGATGCTGAATTCAAAATGACCAACGGTCATGAGAGCAATACATCTGAGGATGTAGAGTTGAAGCCAGAGAAGGACGTGATTCATGGTCAGAAGTCTAAGCTGTCAGGTGACACAGATTGGGTACCAGTTATTGACATAGTCAATGAGAAGGAGTTAAAGCTGGCACAGGACGAAGAGTTGAAGCAAGATAAGGATGCCATTAGCAATGAACACTCAAAACCAGCACCGGATATGGAGTCCCCTTCACTGAATGAGGAAATCATAACAGCGAATGCAGTGGAGCTGAAGTTGACCAGTGATATTGATGAGATGAAATCAAAATTGCACGTACTTGAATCAAAGCTGAACGAGGTTAGCCTTTCTCAGAATCTTTCTGGTCCAAGACACCGGGGCTCTGCTTTTAATGATAATAATCCTACATATTCATGACCCTTTAATACATTAGTCTCTGGCTTTGACTAGTGGTCCTATTCTCTATCATGGCAAGGGCCCATTTTAAAGGATAGGTGGCCACATTTATCTTGTGGAGAAAAGGTGGCAAAATTTTACTGGGTCCTCCTGATTTAGTGTTTTTGGACATTCATAATGATTTACTTGAATATAACATTTAATAGGGCCACTTGAACTTCCTGTGCAGACTGAGTCTACTATTTCAAGGTTAACAGAGGAGAAGAGACAAAGCAGTCAAGAAAGGAAAATCTTGCAAGAAGAACTCGTAAGCTCTCAAAATTGGCTTCTCTATCTAATGCAAACGTGCAAGCCTTTCATCTGTCCTCTCTGTGCTAACCTGTGCAAATATTCAATATCATGCCTCTATTCTTAAATGAACTTTATATCTTTGACCGATTTTTTCCTTTCATCGGCAGGATTTTTTGAGAAGCAGGACAAGTGTAAAAAGAGTGTACGTGGGGTTCCCTCTTCTATTTGTTGTTATGATTGCACTCATCAGTATCGAGCTTGGATATCTTTTACACAGTCAAGGTCTGTTCATAGTTAGAACTTAAAAAGGGCAAAAGCAACCCGATTATTGATATAAATGATGCAAGGAAATAGCTGGGGGCCATATATGTTTGTCTAAGATTTCTTACTTTTTTATCCCTTCCGCCCCTTTTTGGAGGGATTGACTTCCGGATTGTCGGTGTGTTGCATGTATACACAGAATGAACATAACAATGGAATGTAGAGAGAGAGAGAGATATCTTGTATGTATGACCTATGACCAATAAGAAAGAACACAAACATCGTATTGCTCTTAGGTTACTTCCAAGAAATAGCCGTTCGATGCAAAGAACTCCTCTCTACTGCTTTTGTTTGTTTTCTTCTTTTCTTTTTTGTTTCGTTATCGCCTTTATTGCTTTGTTAGGGTACGAATTTAGCTTGGCAGTAGTCTACTGAATACACTCTAATTAATTTGATTCATCACCCTTTTCAACTGTAAAACAATTTACCTTTCAATTCCCAAATGATACATCAAGGAAGAAGAAGGAGAACACAGAGAGAAAAATGGACAAGATTGATTTTCCACAGTAGAAGCTTTGAAGGAACTATGGTGGTTTTTCTTATGTACTGAGACCAAGCTAGAATTCTCGAGCTAGAAATTGAAATTTTCAAATTGAGTCAATCATTCAAAAGTTTTAAAAACAACTTCAATTAGTTTGTAAAATTCATACGAAATAGAATCTCTAGATGTTTCCAAATACAGCATGTGAGGCCCCACGACACCTGCCCCCCCCCCCACCACCACCACCACCTCCAAAGCTGTTGCAATTAAAGGGTTCTGGTCCTAACTTCTCCAACATGAATTCGTGATAAGCAATTAAGGGATTTGATTAAAGTAGCTCCCGCTTCACTAGTGCAATTAGGGTTTTTCCACAGCTCAGAGGACCATAAACGAAAAATCCAGTCTCTAGATTCTTCATTCCAAATTTCCAGAAGACAAAAAAAACTCCCATACCAGTATCATATAGGTCCATTCCTGTCAATGCTGTGTGTTTTTGAAATCTTTAAATTCTCTACGTAGACGAGCTAAGCTATTCTACCTAAAGCAAGATTACAAGCCTTATAAACAACACCATCCGAATCAGCTCCTATAAGACTTGGCTAATTGCACAAGATCATGAGAACCATCAAGTTCACATTTCTAACCCATTCCTTCATTAGGATTAGTACATGTCACAAAACATTAGGTACAAATTCAAAATCTAAAATACCTAGATTAAGTTACAAAACATATAGCACCAAGGGAAATAAGACTAGTCATTCATTTTTGTATGTTGAGAGCTTCCACGCATAAATCGGCTTATGATTTCATCATGTGATTCCAGATCCAATAACATCTGAAATGTAGATGAATCTGCTGAGAATCTTTTACCAACCATTTCATCAATAAGTTGTATAGCAGTTGATGAGTCCTGATTTTGAAGAAATCCCTGAATGATAACATTGTAAGAGCAACTATCTGGCAAGAAACCATCATCTTCCATTTTTCTAAAGAATTCGTATGCTTCATCTGACAGCCCTTCCTTAAGAAGTCCCTTGATCATGACATTGTATGTCCATATATCAGGTCGTATTCCATCTGCAGAAAGCTTGGAAAATAGTTCCTTTGCAACTTCAAGCTTCCCAGCAATAAACATGCCTCGAATAAGAATTGTATAAAGGATGATATTAGGTTTTATTCTCCTCTCATGCATTTCCTTGAGCAATTTTAATGCCTCATCCAGATGTCCATGTTTGCAGAAGCCATCTAGCAAAATCGAGTAAGCCATCAAATCTGGAAGCAGGCCAGAAGAACACATCTCCTTGAAAAGATTTAAAGCTTCCCGAGGTCTCCCTACTTGGCACAAACCTTGCATAAGAGTGCTGTAAGTGACAGTGTCAGGAGTCAAATTTTTTTCAGACATTTCAGAAAGCAATCTTTTTGCCTCATTCATCCTTTTACTCTTGCAATATCCATTGATCAAGATGTTGTAACTACTTAAATTAGGAGCACAACCCTTGCCAATCATGATGCCAAGCACTTTTATGGCCTCATCCATTTGGTTGTGTAAACAATACCCATCCATCAAGGCATTGTAGGTGTAAGCATTTGGCTCAGCACCTTTTTCGGTCATCGTTTCAGAGACACACCGAGCTTCTGAAACCATCCCTTCTTTGCAGAGTCCATCAACCAAAATATTGAAGGTCACAGTATCTGGCATAACATTCCTACCAACCATTTCTTTGAACAGTCTAGTTGCTTCATTTAACTGTCCTAAACTGCAGAAACCATGGAGTATCGTGTTGTAAGTAACAACATCTGGTGGAATGCCCCGATCAACCATTTCAGATAAGAATTCCACGGCCTCATTAACGAGCCTATCTTTGCAAAGGCTGTCTATGATTGTATTATATGTCACCACATTTGGTTTACCGCCATTTTGCTCCATCTTCCTGAACACGCGAACAGCCATAATTGTGTTGCCATTTTTGCACAAACCATTGATTACAGTATTATAGCTAATCACATTGGGCTCATGCCCACTCCATACCATCTCGTTAAACAATCCTACTGCCTCTTTAATCTTCCCCTCATTGCAGAGCCCATTTATGAGTGTATTGAATGTGATAGCATCAGGTTGAATACCTAGTTTAAACATCTTACCCATGACAGAGACAGCAAAATCAACATGGCTCAAGCGACAAAGGCAGTTAATCAATACATTTAGAGAATAAACATTATGGGTAACCCCGAACAAATCCATTTGATTGCACAAAGAGACAGCAGAGGAATACTGTTTCTTTTTGGCAATGGACCCTAAGAATTTGCCAAATTCCACAACAGAGGGCCTAGGATTCATGCGGACCATGCGATAGAATGAAGTCAAGGCATCATCAATACTAATGTCATTGCTAGTATTACTACCAAACCCACAATGTTTTTGAGGTAAAGAAGGTTTCTCAGTACAAGCAGAAGTGGTGATGTGGTGGTGATTGAAGAGCAAGAAAGAAGGGAAATTAGGAGGAAAAGGAAAGATACCCATTTCCATATGTTGTTGAAGAAGAAGCCAAATAGCAGAAGAAGAAGCCGTAGCTCCTAAAGCGCCTTTCCGCATGAACATCATCATTGTTTGATTAAAAAGCTGCTGGTCTCTCTCTCACTCTCGCTGTTCCTTTGCCTCCTTTGAAAGCTGAAGATGGTTGTAAACGTCGCCGTCTTCTTTATATTTGAAGGCCGAAATAGTGGAATTTCGGTTTTAATAAATAATCGGCCCGCCCCAATTTGCACATGAGAAAATTCTTTCTTAAACTTGAATTTTTTAAAAAACTAAAAAAAAAAAAAATTGTTGTTATTATTAATCCAACCCAACATATTAGACTTGAATTTTTCTAACCTAACTCTTTGTTTATTCCTATTAATTCATGAAAGTTATTCTAATGTAATCTAGTTAACTTGATGGGTCCTAAAATAATTTAAATAATTAGTAAAAAACATAATTTAATTTTAAAAAAAAATTTAAGATGATATTTTTTTTAATATTGAGATAATAATTTATTAGATTGACTTGAGATTCACGGCTCAACCCACCGAATTCATGACCTAGATCATGAACTTTATTATATCTAACAATTTTTTTAAGAAACTATTTTTTTTAATAATATAATAACAAAAATAGATGGAATTGATAAATAAAAAAAAGCCTAAAAAAGATTCAATTGAAAAAAAAGATGGAATAAAAAAAAA
>Ga0307513_10011691_pt1 | contig 10894 bp, 4 predicted proteins | sample 15_EM_MG_FD_202174 | JGI IMG/M metagenome (GOLD analysis project Ga0307513, IMG submission 202174) | Populus trichocarpa ectomycorrhiza microbial communities from riparian zone in the Pacific Northwest, United States - 15_EM | ecosystem: Host-associated > Plants > Roots > Unclassified | place... | reverse complement strand
CAGAGCCTAATTGATCTTTAAGAGGTGAGGACAATTCAGTTTCTTATCAGTCTTATGAGACTCTTGATGCGGTCCCAAAAATATTTCCTATCATAAAAAGGAAGTGAGAGAGGTACTACTGAGACATCATTTGACAAAGTAAACAGTGTAGGACTTGTGTGTGCAGGTGTACCTATGGGCTGGGACCGGTTTTAGATATTTGAACATTTTATAAACTCAAAGTATCTCGAATTAGTATGCTAAACAGTAAAGTTGACATAATCTCCAGTTCAGAAATACTGCCTTAAAGACTCTACATACCTGATCCTTGCATGAGCAATCTTCATCCATGTAACATCACCAACAAAAATCGATAGTCTGTATTCAAGCAACAGCTCCAGGAAAATAGAGTGCGTCATCATAACAGGCTTGTATCATGCGCCTACTTTTTTATTCATAGATCTATCTATTCATTTATGATTTCATAATAACATCACGCTTATTCACTGATTATCATCCTCCCCGTTTTCCAGATGAGCTTGGCTTATTAAGCTTCCAACTTCTTAACAGGGAGTCTTAAAGCTGCTGCAGGTTCCCACTGAGCTGTCTCTTTGGAGCAATTTGACAATAAAATGTATATAGGTAAGCTCGCAATTAGCCTGTCAACCTAATTGAGCACTGGGCTCCTGTCTTGCTCCATTGAAACTCAAAATGTAACAAAGTGATATAAGCAAGCAAATTAAATCCTTGGATGAAAGATAGTGAAAGGTTTGGGATGAACTTTCTTCGCTTCCAATGCCTGTAAGCCCAGTGCAGATTTATATAGTATGCCTGTAAGCCCAGAGCAGATTTACATAGTAAAACTCAGTACGTAAGGTAAAGAAGACATGATAACTGTCGATCTCAGGTGACTATACTATATAGAAAATACATGATTCTTTGAGTAAATATATAAAATGAATGGAGTTGGTAAGAGAACATGATGCATATATGCTTCATAATTGGTTGTATTTAAAGATGCATCATACCTTATCTAAAACTCATCAATAAATAAAGCCAGAAAAACATCATTCATGATTTTGAAAGCAAAATGATGATTCATCGAAGCACAAGCTGATGACCCAGTGACTTGACCAAAAGTGCCATGCAAACCAGTGAGACTTTCTGTTTCTCAACAGATCTGCTCCCGTTCAAATTTAAAATTTAAGGCATTGAATGTAAAACACCATATCATAGTTCCAGGATAACCACAATTAAGATCCACAATCACTACAAGGAGGGGTGGGATGGGGTATAGAAGGTAACCACAATTAAGATCCATTAATCAACTCAAGAATAGAGCAAGGCGACCAAAAATTAATTCATCTTTCCAGAGAATGAAAACATCGAATCAACATTTAACTTAATCCACACTTGAAACAAAGCAAAGTCGTGTGTTGTCTGACAACCTAGTTCTTTTTTCAGGTAGAACCTATTCCTGAGAAATGGTAACAAGCTAGTCCTGAAAAAATAAGGATTAATTCAATAGTTTAGCATCATCCCAACTATAGCTCATGTGCCAATTTTGATGTGCTCAGCCTCTCAAATGGTGTGCCTAGAGTTTCTGCAATCATGCTACCCTTCACTCTCCCTAGAAACGCATCAAAGAATCTTCAATAAGTAGTTGTGAAACATGCATTAAGAAGTAATACCATAATAGTAAAGTGACCAGGAATCCAAAGCCAATCTGTGGTGCTTTAACCAACAAAGTCTCAACATCAAAACTCCTTAAGAAAGACCGAGGAAATACTTTCTACATGTTGAGAACTCCAAACAGAAATGAGAGATGCACGAAGAGGGGGAGAAAAAAATCAAATTATTGATTTATAAAGCCATATAGACATAGAAAGGTGGACATATTTAGCTATAGAATTATAAGGTGTACAGCCAGAAAAAATTCCTCCAAGGCGATGTTGCTCCATGAAATTGAAACAATGCTAGGTATTGCAATTTTAAATTGATCATTGATGAAATCCTAATGTCAACTTTGATAAGAGTGCAGAAATAATGATGGCTTCAGATTCTGATATGGTAAAAACAGACATTCAAACTCCAACATTCCAATATTGTGTTGCAGTTCAAACCTAAGGAACTCAGTTAAATATCTTATCATTGGTGATCATCTGCATATTAATTTAAGTAAATAAAACAGAAAACAACGAATTGTTTACCTCATACAAATCTCATTCAATTAACCATTTATAAACAATTAGAGGCTTGTTAAAATACAAGGCCATTTACAAAAATATCAACTATCAAACAAACTATGCCCTACAGCAACAACAACAAACCCCTAATATACAAAAAAGAAACAAGATACTGCCAACTTTCAAATAGTAATGTGCAGTCTTACAATTAATCCAGAAGTGTCAAACCCATTTTTGAAATCAAAATCCCCTGACAGAACTTTGCCAAACCTCAACGGACTGCCGATCCTTCCTCGTCACAAACATTTTGTTCCCTCCAAAAGCTAAATTTGTAACCCTTGAGCCTTCCATGTCCTTCACTCTCCCCATCAAATTCTTCCTAAACACCCTTTCTGGCAATCCCTCTTCTCTCTTCCTCAACGAACCCATCACCACCTCAGACCAAAGCTCAATATCACCGCCCTTACTACAGAACACTTGATTCCCATGAGCCTCAATCTTACACCCAACCCCTTCTTTCCTCACATTCCCCACCTTCCTATCGTCACCTAAACAAACCCACGAATCATGCCCCTCGCTCCCTAACTTCCTCAAATCTGCATTAAACACCTCTCCAGAATTCACCCCAACTTTAAAAATCGATGACAAACTATCTGAAACAGTAATATCGGAAAAACAATCAACTTTTTCCTTGAATTCCCAAACCACATTTCCACTCCTTATATCCCAGAACTTCACATTCCCTAACACGCCTGACGGTCCACTGTGAGACCCTGCCGCCATTACCACATTATAACTCTCTACCCACTTCAATTTCGTGGCTGGTATAGCAGAATCCAAATCAGCACCGAATATTTCATAATGACCAATCTCAGTAACTGGAGAAAAAGTCTTTAAATCATAAACCATAATCGAATTCGAGTTTCGCCTACTTGATTCGAAACTCGTAAACAACATATCATTAGATGACCCAATTGCTTGTACTGTTGACCCCGATTTAGTCACATTTTCCCAATTCAATGTCTCCAAGACAAAACCCTTTTTCTCAAGATCCAAAATTTGCAACCCCGAGAAGTCAGTAGCCCCAGTAGCCACCAAGTTTGGGGAAATCGCTAACATAGAATCAATCGCAGTGAATTGGGTCAAAGTCGTTGACTTTCTCTGCAATGACCAATCAAAAGATGTGATCTTGCTACCATGAGACACATGCAAGGTACCATACGGTGTCGTAGCAACCGCTGACGCCGTGTCCCGGCTATTCAAGGGCAAGATTAGGGTTTCCTGGAGGTTAAAAGGGTCGAATTGAGATGGGTTTGAGAGAGAATTAACCAATAAAGATTCAATCTTGTAAAACTTTGACTCTTCAATCAGGTCTTGGAGATCATAAGACTTGGCCTTTGAAGGGAGATTTCCGGTTCTTAAGAGGGATAAGAGGATAGAGAATAACTCGGGGTCTCGGTCTATGAAATGGGGACCGAGATGAGTCAACTCGGAGAGCTGGGAAAAGAGGGAACTTGGACCTGCTAGAGTTAGAGTTTGATCTGTTGTTTGAAAGATTTGCCCACCGACGTTAATTGTTACTATGCTTGATCCTGTTGATGGATTGAGTATGAGTTTCTGGAGATTTAGGTTGTCGTTTCGAGAGGCCATGGTAGTTGTTGTAAAGGTGGGCATTGCTTTTGTATTTTGTAATTTTTTTCTTCTATGCCTTCAAGAAGAAACTCTAAATCCCAAAAATTGAGAAGGTGATGGTGGGCTAGTGGTGGAGGTGGAGGAGGGGGCCGGGGTGATTGTGTTATACAAGGTCAAGCAAGGTTGGTCTTTGATTTGTTAAAAAATAAGTGGCAATGAAGGTTATTTTGATGGCTAGTGTCTAGAAGGGTTTTTTTTCCTCAATGTTTAAGGGTTTTATTTGTTTGAAATTAAAATAATAGTGGTGCCATGAAAGATGATAGACCATTTACTTGATTTATCCTGGAAGTGACGACTACAAGCTGAAAGGGCACAATGCAAAACAAAATCAGACAGAAGAAGATGATCCAAAATATAAAAATTCCATTTCGTGTTGGTATAATGGTTGTTGAACAGGTGAGAATCCACATGTTTGACTATTGTAATCTTGCTGGTGAAATTTGTTTCTGTTAAACAGATCAGGAGAATTGTGTCTTGACCAATACTCTAGCAGTTCATGCTAATAAATCTTGTAATTTGTAAGAACAAAAACACAAAATTATATTTTTTATTTTAATGATAATCTTCAGTTATATATCAATAGGCAACAAAATAACAGGCCTTTTAGCCCAACGAACACAAGTAAATGGCCTTTGTTGTAAGGGCAATATCCAGATATCCTGGATATAAAAATAAATGCTTGCAAACTTACGTGGTAAAATCACATTGTGCTAAAATAAAATATTAAAAAATAAGTTTTTAGATAAAAAACTCATCAACTCTAATTTTCCAGCATCGCCAAAATACGAGAAAAAATAGGTGATACATCGTGCCACTTTATTTTTTAAAAGAAAATTTAGGATGAATGTGTCATATGTTCCATTACCAAATTAAAAAAATAAGGGCCTTTGTGTATGGACCTACCCTTTTAAGATAAATGATCATAGTAAAGCAACCAAATAAAATATAAAAAGAACAACTATATGAGTTGCACAAAAAAATGCAATAAACTTTTAAACATGGGTTTAAATAAAAATAGCATTACTTATATACTAAAATGTGTGGGATTTTATTTTTTTCCGGTTTGATCCTCAAACTTTGTTTTTTGACGATCAAGCTCTATTTAAAAAGCAATTGATTTCAAATTCTTATGAAATGATGGGATTGAAAGATGAGAGATCAGAATGAAAAACACGGTAAACATAGATGACGTACCATAAATTTTGAAAACAATAGAGTAATTGATTTCAAATTCTTATGAAATGATGGGAGATCAGAGTGAAAAACACGGCAAACATAAGTGACGTACCATAAATTTTGAAAACATTCACTTTGGTCCTTCAACTTAAACAATTATGCAAATTATATAATTGCGGTCCCTCAAAAATTTTCTAATTCCATTTTGATACATAGGTTTATTTTTATTATTTTTTTGTTCATGGTTGAGAGAGGGGGGTTGCTGGATTCCAGAGGTAGAGAGAGATTTTTGGGTCAAAAGAACATAGGCCACGAATTTCCAGCCACCACAGTAGTTGGAATATGGGGAAAAAAGAAGACACTTCGTCTGTCTCGGCAGGGGACGTGTCATCTATTGCTGGTATGACTGTCAAATATTTTTAATATTTTTTATATTTAAAAATAATAATATTAATTCACTGCAAAGAGCGAGACAATACACTAGCACATGAAAAAAAAAAAAAAAAAAACATTGATCCATCTCCAAGTAAGTGAGAAAAAAGCAAATACCAGTGAAGACCAGACCTGGAAATTTTTTACGAAAACGTAGTATCCTAGTCGAGGAGGATCTTCTCCAGCGAGGGATCTCCTCCTCCTCTCCTTGTTATATAGTTACAGAGTGGAAAACCACGCTTAAAATTCAAGCCATGAAAGTGAATTTTTGGATTAGAAAACATAGCCTCGATCGGAGACCTTTCCTAAGTGCATCGAAGAGTTGCTAGACATTGTTCTCCGACAATGTCCCTTTGGCAAAAGGGCCACCATTCTATCGAAACTCTAATTCTTTTCCATAATGAATGGGAAAAATATTTCCGTAAAGGTAAACAACAAGAAATTCTCTAAATAATAATTTCATAAAACTCAAGTTTAAATTAAATATCTTTTACATTTTGTTATGTTTCGTTCTCTATTACAAAACAGTAATAGATAAATTAAATTCTGTTTTGTCTATCACATTAAATATAAATAAATCCTCATGATAATGATATTCTTTTTGGCACTATAATGAATTATTTTAATTATACTTGTATTTTCTCAGTTATATACTTCACTTGAAAGTTAAATTATAATCTAGATCGAAGCTTGATTTAGATCAACCTAAATTTTGAATTGTTTTTTTTTTAAAAAAAAACTCAAAATAATATCATTTAAAAAAAAATACTCAAAAATGTCAGGCCAAGCGGGATCTTTTAACTAGGATTGTGTTTTGTTAAATTAAAGTATTTTCACATAAAGAAGAAGAAGAAGAAGAAGAAGAAGGTGTCTCATTTCTACATCAATAGCTGTTCGTCCATGCACGGTTTAGTGATGAAGGGCCAGCCAACAAATGATAGAGCTTTTAGCCCAGCGATACCGATAGTTAGAGGGTTAACTTAGATGGGCGTTTGCTGGGCTTCAGATACAATAGTTGCAGGGATGACTGGTGAGATGACCGGTCAAACCCTTTCTGACTAAGGATGGTATAATCTTTATTAATATTGTATATGATACACTATTCATGCTAAAAAAACCCCCCAAAAAACTATCATCTGCCCCTGTTTTCAGGTCTCGAAGGACTCAAAAACCGCCTTCATTTAAGGGTCTGTCTACCTTCCTTCCACGGCAGATGAAAAAAATCACTATAATTGGCTTCAGTAAGTATGGCGCTTGGTTTCGGCGACCAAAATCTTTCATGGCTCCACAAAGTAGGAGTGAAGAGGTCTATTTATGCACTAGCTAGCTAACATCCGACTGCACCATAGGGAAGAAGGACCAGTTCTTGGTTGTTTCACCCTCCTTCCCAATAACACTTCCATTAGCCCACCAGTTCGAACTACTAGGGTTGTGTGAATCTCCTTCATCAGCATTGTCAAAGTTAAATTCATTAACAGAGCCAAGAGTGATGGGCTGTTGCTTTCGATGCTGTGGTGCCTCCCCATCTGTTGAAGGTGTCTCTGGTGTATCATTAGATGTGTCACCAGATCGACGCTCAAAGCTTTGTATCAATTCACCATAATTCTCTTCTTCTTTAGCTTTTGTTCCATTTTCCACATATTCTGGCACAGTTTTAATAGAACATGCTGGCTTCTCTTCCGCACATCTTGAGGCATCTGTGACACTTAACTCGAAAGAGAATCTATGATTAACAACTTGATCATCATCGTGTCCATTTTCTGAACGAGGATGTGAAGCAACATCAGAAAACTGACGATGCAGGAGAAAGTTGGGCGATCCGTGCCTCACAGAATCTGGAGTCAGAGCCCCTGAATCTTGATAGGATCCCCATTCACGGGTGGAAAGCTTATCAAGGTTCAAGAGCTTTGGACCCATTCGGAATTCAGGAGAGTGAGGACCACCAACAGCAAATTCACCATCAGGGAAAGGAGATGATGTGCCTGAGCCTGAAATGCCAGAGCTAGGTGAAATGAGTTGGCCAACTGAGCTTCCAGGATGAAACTGATAAGAATGAAAATCAAATGGGAATCTCAAACCAGTAACACCATTTCGCAGGGTAGGGTCAATTAATTGAGCGAAAGGCACCTCAGGCGAGGAAGGTGTAGTCAAGTGGACAGACTCGGGAGGAGGAGTGAAAGGAGCAGTTGATGGTTCAGTGGTAAAAGTTGAGAACACAGGTGGTGAGACTAACTGGGTTTCATGGGCATAAGGACCAATAGCAAAAATAGAGGCAGGCCCACTGGGAGAGTACATGCTAGCAGATATAGAGGTGCGGGACACTAAACCTGCCGGTGATTGTGTAACAGAAGGGGGTTCTGATTGAAAGAACGAGGCAGGGGAGGAGGGAGGTGCAACAAAGGGGAACGTGACTTCTGGTGCTTGGGCTGAATTTTCAGCCGCAGGAGCACCACTTCCAGGAGCTGATGATTCAGGAAAAAGGACAGCATGCCCAATTTGCCTTTTGCGCTTCTGATATCCAAAACACCAATATATGCTCCAGTGGCTTCTCCATCTTCGCTTCTGTTACACAAAACTAGCATCAGAAAACTGATTTAGAACATGAAATCAGACCAAATATCCTCTCCAGCAATTCAGGGTTATTTTTATATTTCTCATGATAAGAGATTCAGAGAAACTCTCATGCACTAACCATGAAGGAAACTAACGAATAGAATTCCACGTTTTAACACACTGAGCAACTCTATCGATTACGAATCAAAACAAGACATGTTATGTTTACTTTTGACAGATTAACGAACAATAAATCACTATAGAGAAAAAATAGCTTATATTTATATATTACTCCGCTGCTGCTGCAACTGTAATAAACAGAGCTCATTATGCCTAAACACTTCAAATTTTATTGATCACTACCCATCACAAGAAAAAAAAAAAAGGAGTTGATAAATAATGATATAGATACAAATAATAAAAATCATCAAGCATCCAAGAACGATAATAAAGAAATTACTAACCAAGAATTCCTCTTTGAAGCAGCAGGTTAGGAGAAAGAGAAAAAATGAGAAAAACTGTCATCAAGTGCAGGAAATGGCTTAAAGTAAAAGTAATAAGCAACATCTAGTTTGATTCAAATCACATTGGTTGAGTATCGAAATAACTTTATCAAACAGCTCCCCTCTTATTTGGACCTTGAAACCGCAAATCCTTTCAGTTGCACGAAATCTCTGCTCTTAATCTATAGATAATCCCAAGTCTATGATACATTTATAAGAAGAAGAGAGATTAATTTCAACTAAAAAAAGGCACTTTCATATATTCTCTTAGCAAAAACAAAGTTGAACCAGATAAACAAAAAGTTTTTGCTAAACAAAGCTAGACAAAGAAAACACAACATGTAAAGCAACATACCTTATCCAACCAAAATTTGCTTTGATTTTGCTTCGAAAAACTTAAATAAATGAAATCAAGATCACAGGAATCACCACTTGATCTTATTTTAAAACTCCTAATCTCAAGCATTGTAAGATTATTAAAAACAAAATTAATTACAACTACCTGAACCATAGCTTGAGGCACACGGTTCTCAGCAGAGGCGATCGCAGTAGCGGCAGCGTTTATAGTCTCTAGAGTATTGTTTGCAGCTCTCGACTCTCCATTCACGTCTCTCATCTCTGCTTATTTTCTTTCCTCTCTCTGTTTTCCCGGAAAATGTTTGCGTTCGGGCGAGAAAACTGAATCGTAGGAGAGAAAATTCGAGTGGGGAGAGACTGATGAAAAGAAAACTAGAAAACTATCTCTTCCTTTAGTTTTTGGTTATGAAATTTTATCATCTCTCTCTCTCTCTGTTATTCTGTATGTAAAGAGAGAGAGAGAGTCTGCGTCTGTGTTATAAGTATTCTTGTGGTTTTTAGAGGTCAAACACGGCAATTGGGATCAATTAATTTTCTTCGACGACGACCGGACGTTCTGCTTTTCTGGTATTTTGCTACGGAATAATTATGGTATTTATTAAATCTAATTTTACCATTTTAGCCTTGTGATCCACTCCAATTTTCTCCCCTGATGTTTCCTTTTGGCCTTTGCACATGGTTTGGAATGGGAACGGGAATGGGAAGGAAGGAAAGGGTGTAATTGTTTATATATATATATATATATATACTGTTAAAATGAATGCACGTGTGGCCATCCCACTTATATTCTAGATGGTGCGCGCGTGCATATACCCCGCGGCCCGCCTCCCTCAACGAAAGTTCTTGCCCTTTACCGCCTCCCTTCAACAAAACTTGCACGGCTGCTCTCCCTCCCTCCCTGAAGTCTTAACCCCTAAAAATATCTGATTTCTCAATCACCACAACCACAATGTATTATACATTATAGTATAAAGCAAGGCTACAATGGTGGCATCCACATCATCTAATTAGGAAGATGACGTATTTAATTTCTAGATATCATTATTATACCAATTTCTCCCTTTATATATAATAATTCCATATATATATATATATATATAATAATAAAATAAAAGGATAAAAAAGCAGAGAGCCTGGTGAGCATAATCGCTGATCTATAACTAGCTAGGTTATCTCATCGTCTCAGCACACACATATTGCAATAAATATATATACTTACTTGTCAAAGGTAGCTCTTACATATCATCTACGGATCACTAAAGCCGTTTGATATAATTGTAGTTTTGTCTTTTTTTTCGATTTTAATTTGTTTCAGTTTTTTAAAAAACTAGAAACTTGATTGATGGAACAAGTCTTTTCTATTTTTTTATATTGAAATAAATACTTTATCCAAAGTCAACGGTATAATTTTACTTTTCATTCAATCCTCAACCACACAAATCTTGATACACAGGATGCCTTGATTTTGACTCCAAATATCGCGTCTTAACATAGGTGTTCTAAACCCAACGTAATCCTCACTATTTCTGGTTTGTCTCAAACATGATCTAAACTTATCATAGCCCGACCCTAACATTTGAAACTTATACTCTGTTTATTTTTTTTTGTATTTTAAAAATATTTTTAAATATTTTTATTTTTTTATTTATTTTACTTTAAATTAATATTTTTTGATGTTTTATATCATTTTGATACGTTGATGTTAAAAATAATTTTTAAAAACTAAAAAAACATTATTTTAATGTATTTTCGAGTAAAATACACTTTGAAAAACAACTGAACTACGTACATATATTTCCAAACAACCTTTTAATCTCAGTCCAACCCTTGAGCACAGTTTGACTCTTTAACACCGCGAACCCATTCATATCCTAGCCGAACCACAACCTAAATCTTAAATCATAGGTTAATAGTGTAAAAGCAAGTTTTGAAAATAACCTTTAAGAACCACTTTTTTATTTTCTAAAATTTTCAAATGTTGCTGCTTGTTCTTATGTATTGAAAATGAAAAACAAG
>Ga0307513_10011690_pt1 | contig 10895 bp, 17 predicted proteins | sample 15_EM_MG_FD_202174 | JGI IMG/M metagenome (GOLD analysis project Ga0307513, IMG submission 202174) | Populus trichocarpa ectomycorrhiza microbial communities from riparian zone in the Pacific Northwest, United States - 15_EM | ecosystem: Host-associated > Plants > Roots > Unclassified | place... | reverse complement strand
CTACCTTTTCCCTCGGTCAGCGCGGGCTCCCCAGGTTGCCGCTGACTCTAAAAGGAAACGGCCCTGGTCGGATCCGCTCGACCCAACAGGAGACAACAGTGCTGAAGAAGGCTGGAATCGTCGTGGCCGGCGCTGCGGCTACGCTGCTCGCGGTCAGCCCGCTCGCCTTCGCAGGCGACAAGGGTGACCACCACAGCGACGGGGACCACCACCACAGCTCGTCGGACACCAACAACAACGGTGACTCGTCGCGCGGCTTCCTCAACGTGTCGGACAACAATGTCGTCGTGCCGCTCCAGGCATGCAACAACGACGTTCCGATCCAGGGCGGCCTCGGCCAGGTCCAGGTGCCGGTCAAGGAGGTCACGGGCGCGATCAGCGGGGCTCTGGCGCTGTTCGGCACGGCCAACAGCGACGTCGTCCAGACCACGGACAACTCGCGGGCCTGCGGCGACAACACGGGCGACGCCGGCGACGACAACTCGCAGGACGTCGGCTGATCTCACGCTCCACGCCTGAACGAAGGGCGCCGGATCCATTGGATCCGGCGCCCTTTTCGTGCGTTCGGACGCGCTGAACATGAATGCGCGGCCCATATCTGTCCGGCGCCGAGCGTGCGGCGCGACACGCCCGGCCCAACCAGGGCGAGTTCCGGTCACGATGGAGTACGCCACGGTCACGGACCGTCCACCGCGGTCGGATCGAGGCCGTTGCACTCCCCCAAGGTGATCCTTCGAAAGAAGGCGTATCCGAGCAGAAAGTGTTCGAATCACACGAAGGTGGTAATGGGCTTGGAAACTGATTCACGGGCCCGTTACATTGTTTGCGGTCGACGCGGGCTCCCCACTCGAGCGTCGATCCCGAAAGGAATCCGGTCTCTGCCGGGTCCGCTTGACTCAACAGGAGATAACCGTGCTGAAGAAGGCTGGAATCGTCGTGGCGACCGCGGCTACCGCGCTGCTCGCCGTGAGCCCGCTGGCGTTCGCCCACGATGGCGACACCAACAACAACGGCTCGAACGCTGAGGGCCTGTTCACCGTCGCGGACAACAACGGCGCGGCTGCCGGCCAGGTCTGCAACAACGATGTCCCGATCCAGGGCGGCGCCTTCCAGGGCCAGGTCCCGGTCAAGGAGATCACCGGTGCCATCACCGGTGCCTTCGCGTTCCTCGGCCACGCCGACGCCACGTCCGCGCAGGACACCGACAACTCGCGCGAGTGCGGCGACAACGGTGCCGAGGCCGGCGACGACAACGACCAGGACGTCGACTGATCGCACCCTGATCTGACGCGAAGGGCGCCCGACCACTGGTCGGGCGCCCTTTTCGTGTGTCCAGGCTGCTGTGTGCCCTGGGAAGCTGCGTCAGGAGCCGAACCGACGGTGCCGCGCCGCGTAGTCGCGCAGCGCACGCAGGAAGTCCACCTTGCGGAACGCCGGCCAGTAGGCGTCGCAGAACCAGAACTCCGAGTGCGCCGACTGCCACATCAGGAAGCCCGACAGCCGCTGCTCACCCGAGGTGCGGATGACGAGATCGGGATCGGGCTGCCCGGAGGTGTAGAGGTGGGCGGCGATGTGGTCGACGTCGAGCACCTCGGCGAGTTCCTCGATCGACGTGCCGCTCTCCGCGTGCTGCAGCAGCAGCTTGCGCACCGCGTCGGCGATCTCCTGCCGGCCCCCGTAGCCGACGGCCACGTTCAGCTCCAAGCCCGCCCGGCCGACGGTGCGGTCCGCGGCCGCGGAGAGCCGCTCCGCCATCGCCGGCGGGAGCAGGTCCAGCGCACCGACCACGCGCAGCCGCCACCGACCGTTCGGACCCGCCAGCTCGTCCACGACATCGCCGATGATCTCCAACAGTGGCCGCAGCTCGTCGGCGGGCCGGTTGAGGTTGTCGGTGGACAGCAGCCACAGCGTCACGACCTCGACGCGGGCCTCCTCGCACCAGGCGAGCATGTCCGAGATCTTCGCCGCGCCGGCGCGGTGGCCGTCGTTGACGTCGAGCAACCCGGCGTCACGGGCCCAGCGACGATTGCCGTCGAGCATCACCGCGACGTGCCGCGGTCGCTCGGCGACGTTTCGCAGCTCCCGGCCGAGCCGGCGCTCGTAGAGCGAATAGAGCAGGTCCCGCGCTGCCACGATGCATCACACTAGGCCCTGTCCCGTGGATCAGGGTCGATGCCCTTCGAGAACCAGATCGTTCGTGGCAAGGCGGAGGCACGAGCCGTCGTACCCTGGCGTACCCGGTCGTGCCGACAACGCAGCCACGGACGATCTGGGCTCGAAGGGCGCGACCCTGATCCACGGGACAGGGTCAGGCCGCCCGACCCCAGGCCGCAGACGTGTGGACCGCCGGACGGGTGACCGACGTAGGTCCTGTCACAACCGTGGGCAACCCGGCTACACGGGGCTACCCTCGGTGGAGTGGCCAGCGGGACTCTCGACAACTCGACCCCGGCGCTGGTCAAGCCGCGCCTTCGCGGCTGGCTGCACCTGTGGTCCTTCGCCGTCTCCATAGCCGCCAGCGCGACGCTGATCTCACTCGCCGCGTCGTTGGTCGGCGCCGGCGCCGCGCTCGCGACCACCGTCTACAGCATCACGATCCTCGGGCTGTTCGGCATCAGTGCGCTCTATCACCGCCGCACGTGGCGCACCGACCGCAGCCGTTTCGTCATGAAACGCCTCGACCACTCGATGATCTTCTTGTTCATCGCGGGCACCTACACGCCGATCGCAGCACTGGCCATGGCGCCCGACACGGCACGCGTGGTGCTGCTCGTGGTGTGGATCGGCGCGCTCGCGGGGGTCGTGCTCAAGCTCCTGTGGCCGCACGCGCCGTCGTGGCTGGCCGTGCCCATCTACATCGCGCTGGGCTGGGTGGCGGTCTTCGTGCTGCCCGACATCCTCACCCACGGCGGCGTCGCGGCGCTCGTGCTGATCCTCGTGGGCGGGCTCGCCTACACCGTCGGCGGCGTCATGTACGCCACGCACTGGCCCAACCCGTGGCCGAAGACCTTCGGGTACCACGAGTTCTTCCACGCCGCCACGGTCGTCGCGGCCATCTGCCACCACGTCGCGATCTGGCTGGTGCTCTTCCGCTAGCCCAGCGCAGCTGCATGCCAGCAAAGCCCCTTTCATGAAAGGGGCTTTGCTGACGTCTGAACCCCGGGACTACTCGGCCTCGGCCTCGCCCGTCGGGCCCTTGCTCCGCAGCTCGTCGACCTTCGCCATGGCCTCGCGCAGCTCGGTGAGCCACTCGTCGGCGTGCTCGCCCACGAGCCGGACGGCCCAGGCGAGCGCGTCCGAGCGGGACCGTGCCACCCCGGCGTCGACCAGCGTGTCGAGCACGATCCGCTCCGGCTGGCGCAGGCGCGTCATCACCGGGACGGAGGCCACCGTGAACAGCTCCTCGACGTCGCCGATCCGGGCGCCCCACGCGACCTTGCGGCCGTAGCGGTGCTCGGCCTGGCGCGCGATCTCGATGCGCTCCTCGCGGGTGGACTCGCGGTAGCGGGAGATCCGGCCCGCGGCTGCGGCGGCCCGCTCGGCCCGCCCGGTGTCGGTGTCGGCGAACTCGCCCTCGACGGGCGCCAGCTCCCCGACGATCAGGATCTCCTCACGGTCGATCGTGATCTCGGGCGCCGCGGTGAACCAGTCGTCGGGCAGCCGCCCGGCGAGCCACGCAGTGACGTCCTCGGTGCCGGGCAGGTCGGCCTGCTGCCATCCGCCGCGACCCGGGCCGCGTGCCCCGCGTCCGTGTCCGTGCCAGCCCCTGTGCATCCGTCCGCTCATGTCCGTCCGTACCTCCTGCATCGCCTCGTGATTACGAGATTACACCGATGCAGGCATTGCGGGCGAACGTTCACCGGAGGCGAACCAGTGCCTCCTCGATCTCGGCCGACGTCGTGACGGGCCGGTCGCAGACGAATCCCCGGCAGACGTAGGCCGCGGCAGCGCCGTCGACCAGCGGGCGGTCGGCCAGCAACGGCACCCCCGGCGCGTCCGGCTCCCCCGCGACGACGACGCTGCCGCCGGGCGCCGCCCGCCGGGCGGCTGCCACGAGCTGCGGGGCGTCACCGACGATCGCGACCTGGAGCGGACCGCGCAGCAACCCCTCCGCGACGGTCAGCCAGTGCCCGGCGAACCGCGGGTAGCGGCCGAGGATCGCGCCCGCGCCGCGCAGCGCCGATTCCGCGTGATCGCGGTACCGGCCGCCCTCCAGCACCAGCACAGACGCCGTGACCAGCGCGGACGCCAGCGCAGAGCTGCCGCACGGGGTGGCGTTGTCGGTGATCTCGCGCGGACGGTGCAGCAGGGCCTCGGCGTCGTCTGCGGTGTCGAAGAACCCGCCCGGAAGGTCAGGATCGGCGAACCGCGCGACGGTGACGTCGAGCAGGTCGGTGGCGGCGGCGAGCCAACGCCGCTCGCCGGTGGCCTGGTGCAGCGCGAGCAGCGCATCGGCCAGGCAGGCGTGGTCGTCCAGCACGCCGGCGGCCGCACCGACCGCACCGGCCCGTGACGAGCGCCGCAACCGCGCGTCCACGAGGTGCAGCCGCAGCAGCAGCTCCGCCGCCTCGACGGCCGCGGCGACCCACTCCGGCCGGTCCAGCGCGGCCCCGCCCTCGGCCAGCGCCAGCACCGCGAGCCCGTTCCACGCGGTGACGACCTTGTCGTCGCGGGCAGGCTGTGGACGGCGCGCCCGCGCGTCGAGCAATGCGGCCCGCACCCGTTGCCAACGGGCCGGATCGTCGGGTTCGGTGCGCAGCTGCAGCGTCGAGGAGCCGTGCTCGAACGTGCCAGCATCGGTCACGGTGAGCAGCTCGGCGGCCCAGGCGGCGTCGGTGGCGCCGAGCACCTCGCGCAGCTGCGCGGGCGTCCACGCGTAGGTCAGTCCCTCCACGCCGTCGGCGTCCGCGTCGAGCGCGGAGGCGAACCCGCCCTCGGACGTTCGCAGGTCGGTGAGCAGGAACGCCGCCGTGTCGTCGGCGATGCGGAGCGCGAGCGGATCACCGGTGAGCCGGGCCCAGTGCGCGTAGACCCGCAGCAGCAGCGCGTTGTCGTAGAGCATCTTCTCGAAGTGCGGCACCACCCACCCGGCGTCGACGCTGTAGCGGGCGAACCCGCCCGCCAGCTGGTCGTACATGCCGCCGCGGGCCATCGCCGTGAGCGTGGCGGCGGCCATGTGCAGCGCCGGTTCCGAGCCCGTCCGCTCGTGGTGGCGCAGCAGGAACTCGCACGTCATCGACGGCGGGAACTTCGGCGCGCCACCGAACCCGCCCGCCGCGTGGTCGAACGCACCCGCGAGCGCCTCGACGGCCGACGCGACCGTGTTCTCGTCGACGGGTGTCGGCGGCAACGCGGCACCGACGTTGTCGGCGAGCCGGCCGGCGATCTCCCCGGCCGCGCCGCGCACCCGCGCTCCGTCCTCGCGCCAGGCCTTCGAGATCGCCTCGAGCACCTGTCCGAAGCCGGGCATGCCGTGGCGCGGCCGCGGCGGGTAGTAGGTGCCGCAGTGGAAGGGCTCGCCGGCCGGGGTGAGGAAGCAGGTCATCGGCCAGCCGCCCTGGCCCGTCATCGCCTGGGTGGCGGCCATGTAGACGGCGTCGATGTCGGGGCGCTCCTCGCGGTCCACCTTGATCGCGACGAACCCGTCGTTCACCTGCCCGGCGGTCTCCACGTCGTCGAACGACTCGTGCGCCATGACGTGGCACCAGTGGCAGGCGGCGTAGCCGACCGAGAGCAGCACCGGCACATCCCGACGGGCCGCCTCGGCGAACGCCTCGTCCGACCACTCCCACCAGTCGACGGGATTCTCGGCATGCTGGAGCAGGTACGGGCTCGTGGCGGTGGCCAGCCGGTTCGGCATGCCACCAGCCTCTCAGGAGGGCTTCTGCCCGGCATCCTCGGCAGAGTCGGCAGGCTCGTCCTTCTCAGGCGGATCGAAGCTCTCCGGCAGCCGCTTGATCCGCTTGGTCATGTTGCGGATGAGCAGGGCCGTGGCCACCGCCAGCAGCAGGATCACGACGGCCGCGACCGGCGAAGCCTTGCCGAACTCCTCGCCCTTGCCGGGCGGCGGCTCGGGATCCTGCGCCGGGACCAGCACCGTGGTCGCAGCCCAGTATCCGGGACCGACGCCGGGCTCGATCTCGACGAGAAGCACCCGGTCAGAGTACGCGGGTGGTGCACAGCTCGTAGACGTGGCCGTCGGGATCGCGCACGTAGACCCGACGGACGCCGTCGGCGGTATCGACCTGCTCGTCCCATCCGTACCCGGGCCCGCGGCCGAACGCGACGGCACCGCCGGCGAGGTGGGCGAGCGCGGCGTCGAAGGTCGGTTCGTCGACGCGGAACGCCCAGTGCCCCGGCACCACGGTCGGCACGCGATCGTCGAAGTCGAGCGTGGTGTCGGCGTTCACGGCCACCGGCACGAACGGGCCCGCCGGCTCGCCGACGGCCAGCCCGAGGAGAGCGGCGAGGAACGCCGCGGCGGCGTGCCGGTCCGACGCCGGGACGATCGTGTGGTCGAGGACGATGCCCATGACGGCTCCTTTGCATGCGATTCGCACTCAATATACATGCGATCCGCATTCAGTTCGCCATGTTGGCGAGAGCCCCCAGCGCGTCCCCGTCGAGGCGCATGACCTCGATCTCGTCGAGCCCACGCGCGGCAAGGCGGCGGTAGAAGCGCAGCGCCGGCTCGTTGGTCCGCAGCACCCACCACTCCAGCCTGCCGCCCCGTGCGACGGCCAGCTCGGCGAGCCGGGCCAGCAACTGCTGCCCGATCCCGGCGCCGCGGAACTCGTCGGCCACGAACAGGTCCTCCACATGGATGCCGGACCGGCCGACGATCGTCGAGTACGTCGGGTAGTAGAGCGCGAACCCCGCCGGCACCCCGCCGATCTCGGCGACGATCGCCGCCGCCATGGGCTCCGATCCGAACAGCGCCGCGGCCAGGTCGTCCGGCCGCGCGGTCACCTCGCCGGGAAACTCCTCCGTCGCCGCCAGCTCGACGACGAACCGGTGCAGTGTCTCGACATCGGCGGGAACGGCGGGCCGCAGCGTCAGGTCCATGGGGTGATCGTCACCCATGGCGGCAACGGCGGCCACCGCATATTTCAAGAATCGGAAAAGAAATGACGCCCGGCGCCCGCAAGGGGCACCGGGCGTCGGAGATCAGTCGAAGAGAGCCAGGATGCAGGACCCGAATGCACTCGGCAGCGCGCCGAGACCGGCGCCGCTCAACAGCGATCCGGCACCCACGACCGCGCCGTTGCGGTAGCACTTGGCTTCCTTCGGACTGACTGGCGCAGCCCCGCCGTTGCTGCAGCTCCCCGGCCCGCCCTTGGCGTTGGCCGTGGCGCAACCCTGCCCACCCTGGGCCATCCCCACACCGGGCGCCGCAACGGCGACACCGCCGAAGGACAGCACCGCAGCACTCGCGACGACGGCGATACGCCGACCGATCGCATTCATGACAGTTTCCCCCTGCCTGAGTTCCCCTTCTCTGACGAATTTCACCGTAACGCCACCGGCAGCCCCGCGCAGGGCCTGGCCGAAATTCGCCCTCTCACCTGCGAATACCATTTTGTTGCGAACGCAATTCCCGCGGTACAGGCTGGGCGCATGCCGAAGAAGATCGTCATCGACTGCGACCCAGGGCACGACGACGCCATCGCGCTGCTGCTGGCGCACGGCAGCCCCGAGATCGAGCTGCTCGCGGTGACCACGGTGATGGGCAACCAGACGCTGCCGAAGGTCACCCGCAACGCCCGGATCGTCGCCACGATCGCCGGCATGACGGGCGTGCCGATCGCGGCAGGCTGCGCGCGGCCGCTCGTGCGCGAACTGGAGGTGGCCGAGTCGATCCACGGCGACTCCGGCCTCGACGGTCCGGTCCTGCCCGAACCGACCGTGCCGCTCGATCCGCGGCACGCCGTCGACCTGATCATCGAGACGGTCATGCGCGAGGAGCCCGGCACGGTGACCCTGGTGCCGACGGCGGCGCTGACCAACATCGCGATGGCCGCCCGCCGCGAACCGCGCATCGTCGAGCGGGTGCGCGAGGTGGTGCTCATGGGCGGGGCGCTCGCCGGCGGCAACTGGAGCGCGGCGGCCGAGTTCAACATCGTCACCGATCCCGAGGCCGCGCACATCGTGGTGCACGAGAGCTGGCCGGTCACGATGATCGGCCTCGACGTCACCCACCAGGCGCTGGCCACCCCGGCAGTCCGGGAGCGGATCGCCGCGATCGGCACGGCGCCCGCCCGGTTCGTCGGCGAGGTGCTGGACTTCTTCGCCGCCACCTACCTCGCCGAGCAGGGCTTCACGCACCCACCCGTGCACGATCCGTGCGCGGTGGCGCGCGTGATCGACCCGACGATCGTCACGACGCGATATGCGCCGCTCGACATCGAGCTCTCCGGCCGTCTCACCACCGGCATGACGGTCGCCGACCTGCGCGGACCGGCCCCGGCCGGCTGCACCACGCAGGTCGGGCAGTGCCTCGACACCGACCGTTTCTGGGCGCTCGTCGTCGACGCGCTGGAGCGGATCGGTTAGGCCAGTTCGAGAAGGCCGGACGGGGTCTGCAGCACCGCGGTGAACGTGCGCGGGCCCGCGGTCACGGCGAGATCGGCGCGCACCCCCAGCGCGTCCAGCCACGAGACGACGGCCGCGGGCTCGGGATGGGACGCGCGCAGCTCCACCAGCCGGACACCGCGTGCGGCGGACGCCGACGGGTGCGGCGTGTCGGCCCAGTCGATGAGGAACGGCACGAGCCCGTCGAGCTCAGGGGCCGGCGGCGCGGTGAGCCGCCAGGAGAGCCGGACGCCGTCGGGGCGGTCGCGGCGCATGTCGCGCGCCGGACCGGGGTCACAGCCGGCAGCGCGGGCGGCGGCGATGGCCGTATCGATCCCGTCGACCCGGACCGCCCAGGTGATCAGTCGCTCGCCGGAGAGCGCGTCGATGGCGAACGGGCGCGGCTGCGCGGGCTCGGGCTGCTCGGGGTCGACACCGATCACCTCGAGGAAGGCGCCGCCGCCGAGATCCGCCAGGTGGTTGCGGGTGCCGAGGCCGACGTGCTGGCCGCCCGGGGAGAGCGCGACTCCCAGGTCCGCGAGTCGCGCGACGGTGCCGTCGAGATCGGAGGTGCCGTAGACGAGGTGATCGATCACCACACCAGTCAAACACCCGCTATCGTTGTCCACGGTAGAGACAACGTTGCGGAGGCTCCCATGACCGCGTACCAGTTCCTCGGCTATCCGGCGCTCGCCGACGCGTTCGGGGTGAATCCCCAGACCGTCGCCATCTGGCGGGACCGGCATCCCGTCGGCACGGCCCACGCCTTCCCCGAACCCGATGTCGACATCGACGGCTCCCCCGGCTGGGCCCCCGATCGGCTACCCGAGATCCTGAGCTGGCGGGGCCGGCTGCCGCGGCGCACCGACGAGGTCTTCGCACCCGTCTCGCGGGGTGTGTACCTCGAAGCCGCCACCGAGCGCGGGCTGTACATGTACGAGGCCACGAACCTGCTCCACGCGCTGGCCGAGGAGCGGCCCGAGATGACCGAGCAGGAGCTCGCCGGATGGATGGTCGACCGCTGGAGCTAGCGCCGGCGCGCCGGCAGGTGCCGCGCCACGACGTCGGCGATGCAGATGACCACCTGGCCGAGCACCACGCAGGTCAGCACGGCCGCCAGCACGGGCTCCCGGGTGCGCAGCACCACCGCGACCGCAGCGACGACGGCGATCAGGCCGAGCGTGCCGACCCGCAACCACACGTCGGCCCGCGCCTGGGAGTCGATCGGGCTCAGGCGGCTCTGAAACAGGCTCATCGCAGCCCTCGCTGACGCTCGGGCAGCGCTTCGCGCAGGCGCTGCGCTGATGATTCGCTCGCAAGCTCGCTCATGGCGTCTCCGCAGGGGCATCCGGGGGGCCACAGTGTCGCACGACCGGCCGCCCGGGTGGCGCGTCAGGACACCGGACCGGTCGCGTGCGCGACCACCCTCGCCACGGTCACCAGGGTCGGGCTCAGTCCGGCGGCACGCTGGTTCGCCGCGTTGCCCCGCACGTCGGCGGCCCGGGCTTCGGCCGCCTCCGCGGAGTCGAAGATCAGCACGTTGTAGGCCTTCTCGCCGTCGTGGGTCCAGTAGCCGGTGACGAAGCCCGCCTCCTGGCTGATCCGCGCGACGATCCCGTCGAGGTATTCCAGGTGCTCGCCCTGCGGCTCGGGCATCTCGAACTCCGCCACCACAGCATGCATGCGCTCAGTCTCCGCTCATGCGGCTGGCCGGGTCGAACCCGAAGCTCGACGCGAGCCAGCGGAACACCGGCTCGACCTCGCCCTCGAGCAGGGGCACAACCACGGACTGGAAGGCGTTGACGTCATCCACCGCGAGACCTCCGAGCCACCCGAACGTGAGCGCATAGAATGGCAGCCGGCCGGCAGTTGGTGGCCCGATCCGGTGCATCACTTCTATCGTTCCGCCCATGTCGAACCGGGACGCCGTGATCCGCGATCTCCAACTGGCGGCCGCGGCGCTCGCGCGGGCCGCGGCACACTGCCGCACGGCCGCGGAGCACCTGCAGAACGGTGAGGCGCCGCGCATGGGGGCGCACGCGTTCGCCGCGCAGGGCGACGCCCGCCGGGGTCTCGACGCGCTCGACGCCGCAGCAGTGGCGCACGCGGCCGCCTCACGGGTGGAATCGGACGAGCCGTCGGGCTGACACCTACCGCCACGCGGGGAGCATCGCGTCGTACCCGATGAGCTCGATGCCTTCCTGCTCGACGAGCACGCGTGCTTCCGGTGACGTGAGGAACGCGTGATCGGAGCAGCGGACCGCCCACCCGTGGTCCGTCGGGTCGTCGGCGGCGGGATCGAGACCGGGGTGCACGGCCCATTC
>Ga0307513_10011687_pt1 | contig 10896 bp, 12 predicted proteins | sample 15_EM_MG_FD_202174 | JGI IMG/M metagenome (GOLD analysis project Ga0307513, IMG submission 202174) | Populus trichocarpa ectomycorrhiza microbial communities from riparian zone in the Pacific Northwest, United States - 15_EM | ecosystem: Host-associated > Plants > Roots > Unclassified | place... | reverse complement strand
TCTCCTCTTGATACTCTAATGGACCTTTCAATTTTGACTTGGTTGAAACATTCAAAACCAATGCATTCAATGCCTCTTTCAATGCCTTTGTCTTGGACCGAGTCATTGGACCATTTGGAACATGTAATGGGTCCTTGCTGGTGTTTCTTGGCTGGTTCACATCACCAACACTATTGAAAACGGAGACCCCCACCCAACGAATATTGATTCGCGAACGAGAAGTATAAGGATGACGCCATGAAGACAGTTGTTCTTCGATAAGTTGTTTTTCAGTTCTTTAGAGAATCATGGAAGGGAGATTATCTCACCAACACACACACACACACACACACATAAAGTGCGGCAAACAAGAAGTTTTATTAATCTGATTTGTCTAACCTTACATGTTTGGTTATGCCCTTATTTATAGTGACTCCAAACTAAAATAAACCCTAATGGACACCTTATGTGGACTTATATGATGCCCACTTACAATTAAACCCAAATAATATAAATAAACCCTAAACTAAGAAGAAAATAATAATAACAATAATAAATCTGAATTTAATATCCTAAATATAATAGGATCAGATTTGTAGCCCTTTAGAAGTCCCATATAAGCTAGGATAATCAAATCTGAAGGTAGAATTAATTCTGAAATCTTCTTTCCTTTTTTTGTAGCTAGGATGAATAAGGAATCCTTGTAAGAAAAGGATTCTAAAACATTTATAAATCCTTGCCACACTTGGGAACTATGTTGCAGCCCATTAAAGATCTTTGTAGAAATAGAAGATTCCCAAAATAAACTACCACATCCTTTTAGAAAAGAATTCTAGCCAAATAGGAAGTCCACAAGTCAAAAGGAAGTAAATAACAAAATTCGTACAGCCTTTGTTGACTCGTGTTTCGATGCCTTCTCGAACTCCGATTAACCTGATATTTTAACCCAAGGTAGGAAAACATGTCAGGAGACTCCACATAAAATTTCAGCCCAATCCAACAGTCGGATTGAGAATTATGATTGTTGTCGTAAAACTTGATAATTGCACATCTTACATCAAAATCCGAATTTGACATTTTCTGGATCGTATCACTCTCTCTTTAGATTCGGCTTCCAAGATGATGAAGAACCCGAATTAAACATTGGCCGAACATGTCCCTCCCTGATTTGTCTCTCCACCTTCGTAGCCATGTGAACCATGTCCTCTAGCTCCATATAGTGGTGTAGCTCAACAATATTGGCAATGTCCCGATTCAACCCATTAAGAAATCTAGCCATAGTGGCTTCTCTATCCTCAACAATATTGGCCTGAATCATTGCTATGTCTATCTCTTTGTGATATTCTTCTACTGTCTTATAACCTTAATTCAAACCTTTGAGCTTCATATATAAGTCTTTGTAATAGTGGTTTGACACAAATTGTCTCCTCATTAAGACTTTCATCTCCCCACAAGTCTGAATGGGTCACTCCCCATTCCTCATCCTACTTATTACAATCTGATCCCACTAAATCAATGCATACTACGTAAACTCAATTATCATCAATTTCACCTTTTTTTGTTTAGAATAGCTATGGCAATCAAAAATCCAATCTACCTATTTCTCCCACTCCCAATAAGCCCCGGGATCGTTTTTACCTTGAGAAAGTTAGGAATTTTCCCTTTAATGGTGTCTAAGGACCCCATCCATATCTTCATAATTCCCCATGCCATAGAAATTCACATTCCTCCTAGCCTTGTTCGGTCCAGACTTGATTCCTTGGCCAACATATGCAAAATCATAGTCATCATCACCCGCATCTGTGTTTTCGTCAACAAACTCTTCAAAATCAGATTTGACATTCCATACGGCTATACAAACCGTATTTCCTCGGCGATCAGCCCCACTATTCTATTGCTTTATCAAATTCACCTCATCTTTTAGATCCTTGTACGTCATAGACAACAACTCGAGTTGCTGGCCTATGGCTCGTAATTGGAAAGCTACGTTAGCATTATGTGTCGCTGATTCATTGTTTTCAAATATTCTTTGAATCTGCAAAATTTGGTTAGTAGCACAAAATATATCCTCACACCTCTCGTGTATCACATAAAAAAATCAAGGCTTTTCACTCTAATAAGATCACTATGCCTTTTACCTCACAACTTGCTTTCTTTTAGTTCTTTAGGAACTGAAGTCAACAAATCAAAGTCAGTAGACAACAATGCACTCTAATTATAATTTTCAAATTCAAGAATCAATAAATATAATGAAAACAAAGCAAAACAAAACTACGATTATGATTTCACGAGTAGCAATGCAAATTCGTAAGAATTGTGGACGAAACAAAGACACGAAATAAAATAGAAGTGAATATTAGCAAAAACAATTACTTGACTCCTAGATAACCCAAATATAATAGAAACAAAAAGATTTGGACAAAACCAAACAGTAAGGACCACGTTTTGAAACTTGATGCAAATCTAACTTGTTACGTAATTTTTACGTAACAGAATTGAAACCCAGACCAAACAATCTTGAAATGATCTCAAATTCAATATTTAGTATTCTAATACTAAAAAAACAACAAAACTCAGTTTATAGGTTGTTCTAAGTCTAGGTGCCCAAACCCCTTGTATGATTAGAAACCTCTTGAAGTTGATATCAATATAAGCCCAAATTTAATATATCGTGTGATATCATTCCCAATACACATAATATGAAGTTTAAATTTATTCTAAGATGGTTTGTTTGTTCACTAAAAGTAGTGTTTCTGCGGCCGAATTGAACCTCGAATTAAAACCTCAAGCAAATTATATCACAATAAGCTCAAATTTTACATATGTTGCAATATCACCACCAATAGAAAGAATATGAAGTTTTAATTGATTCTGAGGTGATTTGCTTATAGTTCACTACGAGTTGTGTTTATACGGTAAAATTGAACCTCAAATTAAAACCTCAAGCAAAAAATGTCAGAATAAGCTCAAATTTGACATTTGATGTGATCTCACCCCTAATAGACTGAGTATGAATTTCAATTGATTCTGAGGTGGTTTGTTTATGTTTCACCAAGAGTTGTTTTTCTGCGGCAAAAATTGAATCATCCTTGAAATTTCAACTGGTCTCTCTCTCTCTCTCTCTCTCTTAATATATTGATATGATTCTACAGTAACAAGATGAAATGTAACCTCTTTTTTTTTTTGCTTAGATGACGTAGACACAAAGAATAAGAAGATGGATGCAAACATTGAAAAACTTAAAGACCACTAAAAATACGAAAATAATATAAGGATATGACCTTCTTTCGAAGCCTAGCTCTGATACCAACTGATGCGAATCTTGTGATCACGTGGTCACAAAACCAACAATCAAGAGAGAGAAATTCAGTGGAAAGCCAAAATACGTCTGATAGAAATGTGACATAATGGAAACCTGCCTCAAGGCACCAAAACTATTGGAATGAGTAGAATGACGGCACGAAGCCAGTTAATCTTTGATAAACCATATTCATTTCACTTAAGAACGGAAGAATGCAAGAATCACTCTCACACGTTAAAAGTGAAAAATTTAGAAGTAATATTCATCAAAGTGATACAATCCAGGCAAGGTCAAATTCGGATTTTGACGTAAAAAGTGCACCTATCCAGTTTTATGGAAACAGTCATAATTCTCAATCCGACCGTTGGATCGAGCGGAAAGTTTAGGTGGAGTCTCCTGACATGTTGTCCTACCTTGGTTTAAAATTTCAGATCAATTAGAGTTTGGAAAGGCATCGAAACACGGGTCAACAGAGGCTGTACGAATTTTGTTATTTACTTCCTTCTGACTTGTGGACTTTCTATTTGGCTAGGATTCTTTTCCTAAGGATATGGCCGCTTATTTTGGGAATCTCCTATTTCTACAAAGATCTTCAATGGGCTGCAACATAGTTTCCAAGTGTAGCAAGGATTCATAAATGTTTCAGAATCCTTTTCTTACAAGGATTCCTTATTCATCCTAGCTATAAAAAAAAGGAAAGAAGATTTCAGAATTAATTCTACCTTCAGATTTGATTCTCCTAACTTATATGGGACTTCTAAAGGGCAACAAATCTGATCTTATTATATTTAGGATATTAAATTCGGATTTATTATTGTTATTATTATTTTCTTCTTAGTTTAGGGTTTATTTATATTATTTGGGTTTAATTGTAAGTGGGCATCATATAAGTCCACATAAGGGGTCCATTAAGGTTTATTTTAGTTTGGAGTCACTATAAATAAGGGCATAACCAGACATGTAAGGTTGCGTAATTTTCAGACTAATAAACTTCTTTGCTGCGCTTATTGTGTGTTGGTTGGATAATCTCCCTTCCTTGGTTCTCTAAAGAACTGAAAACGACTTATCGAAGAACAACTATCTTCGTGGCGTCATCCTTATACTTCTCGTTCGCGAATCAATATTCGTTGGGTGGGGGTCTTCGTTTTTAATAGTGCTGGTGCCTAGGTAAAAGTTATCTTTGTGTCACACTCCTATCAAACCTGATTTACTTGGCTTTCCAGGAATTGATGTCTTTGCGTGTAGGTTGCGTGATCACGAGGTTCGCATCACAAAGGTTGCTAAAATTTTGGTTACATGAGTTTAAATAGTTCTTGAAAAATTAACCCTACTGGACCCCCTTATGAGATCCACTCAAAACTGACCCAAAATTCTAAATTGAAAAGCCCATAACTTAATCCAAACAAGCCTTGGATGTTAGTTGTAAACAAAGTATTAACTAAGCCCAAACAAGCCTTGGGCGGTAGCTAACAAAATAAAAAAAATCCCTAATATTAAATCCATGTTCTGCCATGAGAAGAGAAGAAAGTAAAATATTAAAGAACTGATTCAGGGCTTATTTATAGCCTTCCATGCAGTTCTAACCCTAGAAACAAAAGGAAAAGGTAGCCACTCATGTTGTTTCCAAGTTGGAACAAAATAAAATAAAGCTCCTAATATTAAATCCATGTTCTGCCGTGAGAAGAAGAGAAGGAAGTAAAGTATTAAAGAACTGATTCAGGGCTTATTTCTAGCCTTCCATGCAGTTCTAATCCTAGAAACAAAAGGAAAAGGTAGCCACTCATGTTGTTTCCAAGTTGTAACAAAATAAAAATAAAGCCCCTAATATTAAATCCATGTTCTGCCGTGAGAAGAATAGAAGGAAGTAAAATATTAAAGAACTGATTCAGGGTTTATTTATCGCCTTCCATGCAGTTCTAACCCTAGAAACAAAAGGAAAAGGTAGCCACTCATGTTATTTCCAAGTTGTAACAAAATAAAATAAAGCCCCTAATATTAAATCCATGTTCTGCCGTGAGAAGAATAGAAGGAAGTAAAATATTAAAGAACTGATTCAGGGCTTATTTATAGTCTTCCATGCAGTTCTAATCCTAGAAACAAAAGGAAAAGGTGGCATGTTGTTTCCAAGTTGTAGTAAGATTCTTTTGTTTTCTATGCTGTCCTCACCTCATGGCCCAAATAAGGTTGTATTCGGCCCCTCTTGCACATGGATAAGATGTACTAGGGCCTCCTCTTGATACTCCAATGGACCTTTCAATTCTAACTTGGTTGAAACCTTTAAAACCAATGCATTCAATGTCTCTTTCAATGCCTTTGTCTTGGACCGAGTCATTGGACCATTTGGAACATGTAATGGGCCCTTACTGGTGTTTATGGGCTGGTCCACAACAGATATTGTGTTCTGGAAGGATGATCCTAGATATTGGTCCACAGCAGATATTTTCTCCTTTCATAGTGCTGGGAATTTTATCCATCCGTTACATAACAAAATGGAGTGATGAGAGCTTATATGGCATAAACATGTTATCTCGCGATTCTTTTTCATCTTATGACTTGTTATTTATGAGGCCCTTTAGACTCAGGATGAGCTTATATCCTACAATTCTATTCAGGTTAAATGGTGCCTTTTATGTGGGGGTGGTAAGGAAGATGTTGATTACTTATTTTTTTGATTTCTCGTTCTCCCATCGTACTTGGTATAATCTTTGTTCTAAATACCTCATCCTTTTAGGTGTCGATCTTGGGTCAATACCATGTCATGGCTCATTTTTTTTTAGTAAAGGTAGCTCTCTTAAATCTTTGATAACCAAATTGATGTTAGCTATTTTGGTTTACTACATTTGGAGGGAGAGGAATGCTATATTACATGGTGAGGCTCCTTACAATAGTTCAATTGTTTATAGCGATATTGTTAATTGTATTGTTTCTAAAGTTAATCTTCTTTGTAATATGGCCTTTTTGGATACTAATAGATGACTTCATATTTCATAGGGATGTTCTGATGATATTTTTGGTTCTTGTTGATTTGTTTCTTGTTTAGGTTTTGAGGGCATGTCCTTTTAGCCTCTCTCTAAGGTATGCCCATGTTTTCTTATTTTTTTGCTTGAGGTTAGATGGGTTTTGTTTGCCTTTCCAAGATTTTTAGGGTTTGCCCCTTTGTTGTTATTTTGTTTCTTTTTGGTTAATATACTTATCCAAAAATAGATTTTAATTCTCATTGTTTGCCACTGGCTTCTCTAACTTAAGGATAAAAGACTAAAATTGTTTGTCAACACTCTTTTTGTGTTAGCCTCATGTCTACAATGATGATATAATTATATTTTGATGATAACATAAACATTGATTAATGATGTTATTAATTAAGTAATATGTTATATGTCAATAATAAAACATTGATTTGATATAATTTTGATGAATGCATACATTTATGTTTGATGATAACATAAACATTGAATATTGAAGCAAAATGCTATATATCAACAATAAAACATTGATTTGATATAGTTGTGACGAATGCATACACATGTTCATGCATATAAGTATGTCATATTGATAAATCATGATATATGACATAAAGCTTTTAAATGTCATGCTATAATTCTCAAATGATTAATGAGTCTATGTTAATATGCTACATGAAACATGCTTGTGTAACACATGCATTAATCTTGTTTTAATTATTAAGTAAAACACAATTCATGCCATATAAATATGGATATGTATATTATATGTTTCACACCCCCTTACGATGATTCAAACAGGTTTAAAACAAACAAGAAATCATAAAAAAAGTAAGGAAATGATTCACGAAAGTCAAGAACAAAGAACTTGTAAATATGATGGTTATCAACTTTGCCAATCAAGATTTTGTAATAGGGTTTTGCCAAATAGCACTTGACTTATTTAGGACACCTTGTGACATCCTAAACAAACACAAAAGAACCAAAGAAAACCAAGAAAAGATCATAACACAAAAATAGGACATTGACTGAACAGTAGCCAAAATAGTCTAATAGTTTTGGGAAACGGTCAGACCGTTTATGAAAACAACCTAGCTATTTCTTAAAAAGGCTAGTCCATTTCTTGAAATTTTCTAGAAACTACTTATGTTCTTCAAAATAGTTTGATCGATTCTAAAAGGGTCTGACCAATTCTAAAAACAATCCAATTAATTCTTTAATGGGCAGAAAATTATGTCTAATAGATAGTTTCATTTCTAAGCATATAAATAGCCTTTCACTTAGCCAAAGTACGTGAGGAACTCCTCAAAAAAATATCTAAGCATACTCCATCTCAAAAACAACTTCTAACACCCTTGTTTCACTTGTAATCATCCAAAAAATAGGTTAAGTGTGAATTGGCAAAATCCTCTTAAAGAGCTTAAATGTTATTCCAATCAACTATACTAAGAGAGTATATTGTGGAAAGTATAAGTGATGCTTTAAACACTTGGGAAAGTCTCCTAGGAACAAAAATTATGAGTGGCTTAATACTTGTCCTTCAACAGGTATTCATGAAGGTTTTCTAGTCTTTAACTTGCAAAAAAACAAAGATTAGGGATAACAATTTAATCTTAAGCCTGTAAAAGGATTGGGTTTGATCTTGCACCCATAAAAATATCGTGTAATAATTTGTTCTCTCCCTTTGAAAAAACCATTGTGTGATAGTGGAACTCTAAAACATAAGTTCAAGGAGAGGAATATATGGTTTATCAAGTTTAAGGTCCTATTAACTACTTTTGTTCGTCCATTTATTTGGGGGTGACAGGTAGTTGAAAACAACAGTTTAGTATCCAATTTGCCTTATAACACCTTGCAAAAATAGTTAAGGAACTTAACATCTCTATCAGAGACAATGCTCTTAGGGACCCTGTGAAGCCGTATTATATCTCTAAAAAACAAATTAGTAATGTTAGTTGCATCATCGGTTTTATGACATGGAATAAAGTGTATTATCTTTGAAAACTTATCAACAACTATAAAAGTAGAATTATCTACCCTGTTTTGACCAAGTAAAACCTATGACGAAGTCCATCGAAATGTTTACCCATGGTTTCTTAGGTACAAGCAAAGGGATATACAAGCCATGTGGTTGACTCCTAAACTTTTTTTTCCTACAAGTTATGCATTTATCACATATGTGTTGCACATCTTTTTTCATTTAAGGCCAATAAAAATGCTCATGCAACACATCCAAAGTCTTTAACAACACTAAAATGCCCCATCAACCCGCCCCCATGTGCTGCATGTATAAGCAATTCACGCATAGAATTTAATGGAACACACAAACGACTCTTTTTAAACAAATATCCATAAAGTTTATAGAACTTTCCAAAAGCCCAAGTTTCGCAAGCATTGTAAACATTAGCAAAATCACTATCATCCTTGTACAATTCTATCATCCTTGTACAATTCTTTTATGTTCAAATCCTAGAAATCTAGCATCCAAAGTAGATAAAAGAATATACTTACGCGAATGAGTATCAGCCACAATGTTTTCTTTTCCTTGCTTATACTTGATCACGTACGGAAAGGTTTCAATAAATTCAACCCATTTGGCAGGTCTCCTACTCAACTTACCTTGCCCTTTCAAATGCTTCAATGATTCATGATCTGAATGTATCACAAACTCCTTGGGCCATAGGTAATGTTGTGGGTCTCTAAAGTTCTCACCACATCCTCCATGTTCCATCCCTTTTAGGCACAAGTAACACTGGCACGACACAAGGGCTCATACTCTCATAAATGTACCCCTTCATCATCAACTCATCTATAAAGGTCAATTTGATGTTTAATTCCTCTTAATGGTGGTAAATCCACTAGGGATGTGATGTCTTCAGGGATTACATCATCAAACTCCTGCAACAAAGGAATAGCCACACTAGGAATAGCATAATCAAGATCGTTAGTGTTAAAATAAGCCTCCTTATACACAAGTAAGATCATCGATTTGTTAGTGAAAAACGCAGATCTGATTTGAGCTTCTTTTGCATAAAAATTATGTTGTTTCTTTAATTTTTTCACACTATTATCATCACACAAGCTTACTTTCTTCACTCCTCGGGTTTTACCTCCACTCTCAACCGGTTTAATTAATGATTTAGGTTTAGCCAAATCTGATGGTCTTCTCTCACCATTGTCCTCACGTGAATTTTCACTCTTCCCATTCTCACATTCCCTTTTAAGTTTCATTTGATCATCATACACTTGTTTTGGAGAAAGAGGTATAAGAGTGATGGTTTTTCCATCCTTTACAATAATGAACCTATTTCTAAACGCATCATAAATCACCTTCCGATCAAACTGTCATGGGCGCCCTAAAAGTAAGTGACTACCATGCATTGGGACTCCATCACACATAACTTCATTAGAATACTTCCCAATAGCAAATGTAATAAATACTTGCTTAGTAACCTTCACTTCACCACATTCATTCAACCATTGATATCTATAAGGTTTACGATGTTTAATACAACTCAGATTCAATTTCTTCACAAGAGTATCACTAGCTACATTAGCACAACTACCTCCGTCGATTATCATGCTACATACCTTGTTTTAGATGTGACATCGAGTGTGAAATATGTTTTCTCATTGCTGATCTACATCATCTTCTTTGATTTGCATGTTCAGTGCACGCCTTATAACCGAGGCCTCCCTCACAACAGGATATGCAATCTCCTCATCACTACAATCCATCAAAGGTGGCATCTCTTCACTTTTAGATTCAACCTCCCCATTGTCTCTTGTAAGCATAACTCTTCGGTTTGGACACTAAGATGCAATGTGTCCCTTCCCTAAACAATTAAAACATTTAATATCTCTATCATGAGTAGGTTGAGATTTAGATTTACCTTTCCCATCCGTGTGAGCATCCCTTTTGGCCTTGGGTGGTTTGGCCTTTGCATAAGGCTTTGGATGAACAACCCCCTTTCTCTTCAGATTCAGCCTCCATGTTGAGGAAGATGAAGCCAAATTGGTCTGAAAACATGTATTGCCCTTTCTCTTTATTTGCATCTCCAACTTCATTGCCATATTGATGCGATCCAAGCACCAAAGGATCTATTGGAGGTTCCAGTTGGTCTAATTACAAGGCTTAGAGCTAAGAGGTTCAAAGAGGCTTTCAATGGACTTCTTCAAGATACGTGGGCTTAACTCTTCGGTGGACTTCAAGAGGATATTAAATAATGAGGAGCAAGCCGTGATTAATCTGATTCATGTTCGAAAGGAGCTTGTTGGTGGAACCAAGACCATTACACAAAGATTAGGAGAAGAAGACTAGATTCGGTCAATTTGACCTTCCACTATTTTTTTCTCATAACTGGAGCTATAGGTCGAATTTTGAGGTGATTCCAGTTGGGCTGGAAACTAGACTACCATACCTTTCGAACGGTATGTGGAACGCCTTCTAATTCTTTAAGACAAGAGATAACCAAGTTAATTTAAAGTTGGGCTTTGCTGCTGCAAGGCTGATGTGGACCAGCCCAGAAACACCAGCAAGGACCCATTACATGTTCCAAATGGTCCAATGACTCGGTCCAAGACAAAGGCATTGAAAGAGGCATTAAATGCATTGGTTTTGAATGTTTCAACCAAGTCAGAATTGAAAGGTCCATT
>Ga0307513_10011685_pt1 | contig 10897 bp, 12 predicted proteins | sample 15_EM_MG_FD_202174 | JGI IMG/M metagenome (GOLD analysis project Ga0307513, IMG submission 202174) | Populus trichocarpa ectomycorrhiza microbial communities from riparian zone in the Pacific Northwest, United States - 15_EM | ecosystem: Host-associated > Plants > Roots > Unclassified | place... | reverse complement strand
TTACGGGCACGTTGTGCCTGGTGCCGCGCAATCCGCGGGATTGAATCGCGTCGCGGGTCGCCTGCCTGCGAGGCGACCCACGTTACTCGGTGAACGCGCGAGATTTTGGGATGGGTGTCCGGGCATGCGCTGGCATATCGTGTGCGGCATGTCTGAATCCATGAAGAAACTTGGCATCGATCAGCTCGATGTCCATCAGCGGCTCGCGTTGATCGAAGAAATTTGGGAGAGCATCGACCTGGAGACCTTGAATGCCTTACAGCTTTCCGATGCCCAACGTGCAGAATCCGAATTGCAGCTGATAGAAGTTTCCCTGCACGCCGATGACCTGCTCGAGCTGGATCTATTTGAGGAGCTGGCCGCGTACTCGCGCAGGAGAAATTGACCCCGGGATCTCAGAGCACCGATGAGAGCCATGTCTTGCAGAGCGTGGGCCATTCGCGCACGGGTTTTTCCCGCTCGCGCAGCGCAAAGCCGTGTGGCGCATCCGCGAACACGTGCAGTTCCGCCTTGCCACCCTTTGCTTGGATGGCCTTGTGAAGGCGGTACGCATTTTCCACTGGCACCACTGTGTCGTTCGCCGCGTAGACAATAAACGTGGGCGGCGGATTGTCGGCTAGCTGCACGTCTGGCTGCATCGCTTCGTACAGCGCCTGCTTTTCCGGCGGCGGAAGCGGCCGCCTGTCAGGGATGACGGTACGGCCAATCGCGTTCGTGGAGATGGGCGCGTAGCCAATGATCATGAAATCCGGCCGCGCGGCCGCGCCCACCTGCGTTGTTGCCAGGCACGCGGCCAGGTGACCGCCGGAAGATAGGCCGCATACGCCGATGCCGTCAGGGTGAACACCGAATTCCTCGGCACGCGCACGGATCTGCCGCATGGCTTCGATGGCGTCGTCCACGGGGGCTTGCGAGCCATAGCTTGCACATGGAAAGCGATGCACGAGCACGAACGCGTGGAACCCGAGCGAAGCCAGCCACTCGGCGACTTCGACGCCCTCTTTGCCCACGACTAGTTTGGTGTAGCCGCCACCGGCGAGCACGAGCGCGGCGCGGCCATTGGGAGTCTTGGGCGCGTAGGCGAACACGCGCGGATGGAAGACGTCGCTGATGACGCGGTCGTGCACGGGCGAAGTGAGGTCCTCGAATACGAACTCCACGTGGTCGCTAGGCAGCGGCTTGCCGTCGTGGATGGGCCGCAGGGGCCAGGAGGAGGATTCGTTCAGCATCGGGATGTAGCTTACCAATCAGGGGGTTGTGAACTTGAGATCACAATTTGTGATCTCAAGTTTGGGTTGCTGTCCGATGAGTTTCCGCGCGTACGCAGCGGGAATTCGAGTTTTCGGGAATGCGCGAGGAGCGGAGACTCGCGCCGTATGTCCCAGGAATCCTCGCCGCCCACGGCCATCGACAACAGAATTCTGCTCATTCGCAACCAATGCGTGATGCTCGATTCTGACTTGGCCGAACTCTACGGCGTCACAACAAAAGTGCTGCTCCAGGCGGTAAGAAGGAATCGAAAGCGCTTCCCCCGCGATTTCATTTTTCAACTTTCGAATCAAGAGATTACAAACTTGAGGTCACAAATTGTGACCTCAAGTTTGGCGCGCACCTATGGTGGAAGACGATATCGCCCTTGGGCCTTCACAGAGCAAGGCGTCGCCATGCTTTCCAGTGTCCTGCGCAGTGACACTGCCGTTCGAGTGAACATCGAAATAATGCGGGCCTTTGTTCGATTGAGGCGAGCCGCGTTGATCAGCACGCAGCTCATGTCGCTCGTGGAAGATCTTTCGAAGCGCGTCGATACGCACGACGCTGTGATCTCCGACATCGTCGAATCAATCCGCCAGATTGTGGAGCCCCCCGCGTCCGGCCGCGCTCGCCCAATTGGCTTTACCGCCGACCTCGAGGAAAGTGAATAGCGACCGGCATCAACCTATTCGCTGATTTTTATGTCGCATCAACCAGTTACGCGTTTGAGATCACAATCTGTGATCTCAAACCGCCCGCAGTTGCATCGCACCAGCATCCCGAATGCCCCATGCTAGATTCCCTCCGCAGGCGAAGCCTGCTCTCGGGGAAATCGGTGGCAACAAGAACAACAAGGTCACTGGCGGCGTTCGGTCTCGTCTGCGCGTCGACGCTGGCATTGGCGGACGAAACGCCCGCCCTTCCCGACTTCAGCCCTGGCAGCCACGAGCGCTTCGCCGAGCGCGTGAACGCGGCGCAGGCGACAGACTACCGGCAGGTGCTGGCCGCCTACGATGCCCGGGCCGCGTCGCACCCGACGGATGTAGTTAGCCAGATCGAGCGCTGCCGCTTCATCGAAAATTTCGCCTACGCGGAAGAGCCGACGATCGAATCGGCCAGTGACGATCTGGATGCGTGCAAAGAGGCGCTCAAGTCCGGCCGCCACGCGAAGGCGGTCGAGGTGCTGTTGTACGGCGTGGAGTCTTCGTGGAGCGATGACGATGTCGCCAAGTCGAAAGAGCTCATTCCGCTGGCCGAATTCTGGCGCGACGACCAGCAGGCGAAGTTGTATGAACTGCTCTCCGCGCGTTATCAGTGGAAGAATGCAGACCTGGCGGCCACCTACGCGATCAAGGCGGTGAACCTGGACCCGGGCTCGAGCGCGCTGATGACGGCGGTGGAGCGCTGGGTGCAGCTCGGCGCGAAGGACAAGGCGCGCAAGCTGCTGCTGGACGCGCCGGAGAGCACCTGGAAGAAGGTGTCGCGAACGCGCGCGGCGGAAGTGCTCATTGATCTCGGTGACACGAAGTCCGCGACGGCCCTGCTGCGCGAGGCCGTCAAGGATGAGTCCGAATACAACGCGAACATCACGCTGGCACGGGCGCTGGCCGCGGCCGGCGATTTCCCCGCGGCGCGCACGCTGTATCGCGGCGGCATCGAGGGCCGGAAGTTCGTCGACCTCGACACGCGCGTCGAATACTTCGAGTTCGAGCGGGATCACGGCACACGTGCGGACGTCGTCGCCGCCTACGACCAGCTGCGCGACGAGGGTTTCGCGGCGGATTCGCTGGCGCGTCATCGGCTGAGTCTGTTCTTCGCGCGGCCCGGCGTTCCCTGGGAATGGCGCGACGGACTGGGACTGCTTGCTCTCGCCGGCGCTGCGCTGTTCTTCTTCCTGTTTCCGTTGATTTTCATCGTGCCGGTGCACTACCGCGGGCTGGCGCGGCGCGCTGCGGGCCGCGCGCCGCAACCCGACGGCATGCCATGGACGATGCGTGAGGCGTGGTACGCGTTCGGCGGCTTCATGCTCGTGAGCTTCGTGGCGATGTACGTGGTGGCGATGCCCTATCTCGAAGCGATTTTGCCGTGGGCGAACCGCACGGGCGCCGCCGCCACGGACCGCGTGCTCGCGAGGCTCATGATGTTCTCGATCATCGGCAGCCTGGTGATGTTGCTGCCGTTGCTGCGGGGCCGTTCGCTCAAGACCTTGCTGCTGGGCCGCTGGACGGTGAAGCGTTCGGTACTCACCGGCATCGGCGTTGCGCTGTTGCTGAAGTTCCTGGCGGGGCTCGTGGGTGCCGGCTTCGACGATGCGGGGTTGTTAGGCAGCGATACGGAGCGCTCCATCCAGGGCATGAACGAGGCGTACGGCCTGGTGGTGATGCTGCTGATGATCGCGGTGCTCACGCCCATCGTCGAAGAGGTGGTGTTTCGCGGCGCGCTGCTCGGCGCGTTTCGCGGCTACGTGTCGTTTGGATTCGCGGCGGTCATGCAGGCGCTGGCCTTCGTGCTCATGCATGAAGAACTGGGGTCGATGCCCTTCCTGTTCGTGTTCGCGCTGGCGGCCGCGTGGCTGGTGAAGCGCAGCGAGGGATTGCTCGCTCCAATGGTGTTGCACGCGGTGAACAACCTGGCTGCGGCGCTGGCCATCGTGGGCGCGACGAGCGTCATCAACCAGTAGACGCCGCGCGGCTCAGTGCGCCGCGGAGCATTGCAGCAGCCGGGAGAGCTCGTCGTACACATCGCGGCAGCGCCGTGCGAACTGCCAGCGCGTGAACGAGAGCGCGACCATCTTGGCGAGCGCGCCGAAGCAGAACGAGATCACGACGACGGCGGTGAGCTCGGCGAGCGCGCTCAGAGTGAGAATCGTCGGATTGCGCTGGAAGACGTTGAACACACCGGCGACGAGCATCACGAACATCACGCCGGCGGCCGCCAGGCTGCCGCCGCGCTCCTGCAGGCGGTTGAGCGAATCCTGTGCGCGGGTGCTGGCGTCGGAGGCGAGCGTGGGGATCTCGAATCGCAGCGCCTCGCGCGCGCCGTAGCCATTGACGCCGGGTTCGCGCGGCAGCTCGAGGAGTTCGTCGAGGGAATGAACGATGCGCATGTGACTGTCCTTAGTCTTTGTGTTGACCGGACAGTAGCGCGGGCGCACCGCAACAGGCGCTTCAGGGTTCGGCTGCAGAGCCTCGTTGTGTGACGAATTCCCGTAAATGGGGGCAGCCCCCTTTTTCTAGCAAAAGGGGTCAGGCCTCGTCGGCCGGCGATCTCAGGTACTCGAAGCCGATGGGCTGGCACGGCATCCGCAATTCGGGAACCGTGCCGCTGCGGTTCTTCGTGTTCAAGTGGAAGACGCGCAGTGACGCAGGCTAGCTAGTTGAGGGCTGACCCCTTTTGCTAGGAAAAGGGGGCTGCCCCCTACTTCAGCCCGAGCGCACTCTCGCCACATCGAGGCGCGTCCCCTTTTGCTAGGAAACGAGGAATGTCCCCATTTACCCATTTACGCGGCGACCTTGCGGCAGGTCACTTCGCCCTCCAGCTTCACGCCGGTGGCGGTCTCGCCGCTGAAGCTCAGCAACACGCTGCTGCCCTGGGTCATGAGCGTGGTTCTGGCCTTGCCGGTGATGCCTTTGTTAGCGCGCTCGGCCTTTTGATAGGGCTTCAGCGCCGAGTCGGGCCGCGTATCGATTTCATACGTGGTGCTCGACATGCCCCTCCCGCCAGCCCCGGCGCGTTTGTCCGCCACCACCAGCACTATCTGAATCTCGTGCGCGTGTTTCTCATCGAGGTTGGGCATGTCCAGCGACAACGACGAAGTCTCCGACGACAGCACCACCGACAGCCCGAGGGGCTGGTCACTGAACGCGGCAATGGCGCAGGCCTCGCGCGGCGCGAATGCATATTTGCCCGCATGTGGGCCGGTGGCCACGCTGATGCTGGCACTGCTCCCGATTCCCGCACTGGCCTGCGGCAGCGCCGGCGCGGCAATGAGCACGAACAACGCGCCCGAGAATCCAACTAACAATGTGCGTGGCATCTTCACTGGAAATTGTAAACCAGGTTGACAGTCATGAGCGTGTCGGTGGTCTCGGAGAGCGGAGGCGGATCCGTGTTGTAGCGAATTCCATAACCCACCCCCAGCGCCAGCGTCTTCGTTATGCTGACCTGCAATGCGAGATCGTCCTGCAGCGCGGTATTCTCGGACCCGGTCTCCGCCAGGAACTTGTTGGTTATCTTGGTGTTCTCGGTAAAACTGTGTTCATACGCCGAACCCAGCGTGGCGACAGGATCGCTCTCCTCCTCGCCTTCGATGCGATCGATGACTTCGCCGGCATCACTCTTGATCAGCACTTCGTTCTTCAATCGCCGATAACCGGCGCCGAGTGAGAACGATAGCTTGGTTGCCGGAGTGTCGATGAACTCGTAGGCCGCGCCCGTGGAGACCGTGGCCTGGTAGACGAAACCGCTGAACTTGTCCTTTTCCCCGCGCAGCGCGCCAAACCATGACAGCCGATCGTTGATCTTGTAGTCGAGCTGGTAGCGCGCTTCGTAGCGCTCGGCGTTGGTGAATTCGCCGTTATCGCCGTACAGCGCTCCCACGAAGAATGTGTTGATCCATTTTTCCGCTTCACGCTTGAGATCGAACTTGGTGTTGGCGGATGTGGACTCGGCGTTACCGCTCGACTGGAGGTAGCCGAGCTCGGCCTTGCCGGTCCATTGCGCCTGAGCGGCGGGCGCTATGAAAGCTGCGCAAAGAACAATCGAATTGAATCTGAACCCCACGGAAACCTCGCGGTCATTGTTAGTGCCGCGGGAGTTTATCGAGGGCAACCGGCCGCTGCTCGGCGGGCTCGTGATTTCGCGGGAAAGTCTTACAGAAACGTTCCGCGGTGCCGCATTACCAGCGATAGCTGACGCCGAGCGAAGTCACGCTGGTCTCGCCGAGATTGTAAGAACCGAAGTCGCCTTCTAGCGAGCCAAAAAGGAATTCCTCCTGGTTGTACTCGCTGTAGTCGAGCACGACTCCCCAATGTTCGTTGAAGCGGTATCCGCCACCGATTCCATAGTGAAAAGCCGGGTTCTCGATGTTGGCGTCGAGGCCAGACCCACCGATCTCATGCACATCGACGTCGACCTTTCCCCAGCCCACGCGCGCATCGAGGTACCAGTGTTCGCCGATCGGCAGAACGCCCATCAGGGTGCCGACGAGTCCACTGATGGAAGTGCGCACGTCAAACGGACATGGGCCCGGCGCGCCGTTGGGGCAGTCGTCCGGGTCGAAGTGGCTTTCGGTTTCACCAAAGTCGACATAGGCAACTTCAATCGCGAAGAAGCGGCCGAACTGGTAACCCCCGCGCAGCCGAAAGCCCGTGGTGCTGCCGCTCGAGCGGGCGGTGGTGGCGCCCAGGAAATCGTGTTCGTCGATCCTCGCGTCGGACCGGGCTTCGCCCACGTCGAGTCCGGCGTAAAAGCCCTGGCCGTGCGCCATTGCCGGCAGGATCAAGGCCAGCGCGGCCAGTAGTTTGGTCGGTTTCATGCAGACTCCCTTCAACTGAACCAATCAACTCAGGTGATAACTAACCTTGGTGCCATCCTGGCTCACGTACTTGAGGCGGATGAGCTCGTCGATGATCAGTGCGACGGTTTTGTCGGGCAGCGTGCCACCGTGTTGTTTGAAGTAGCTGGCGATGGTCTGCGTCAGCTTCTTGGAGGTGGCGGGCTTGCCGCTGAGCGAATGTAGATGCTTGATGATGGGCGCGAGCTTTTCCGCATGCGGGCGCCGCGGGCTCGGTACATGAGGCGTGGGCTTGACGACCTTGGTCGCGGGCGCGGCGGGGCGCGGCGTCGCATGTTTCGGAACTTCGGTAATGGTCTTCACGCGTTTGCAGCTGCTGCCCTTGGCGCTCAGGTATTCGATGAGCGGATCGAAGTCGGTGTCCTTCGAAACGATGTGGATCATCGCCCCCGGCTCCTTCTCGAGCAGGCGGCCCACGTAGTAGGCGATGTGCATGTCCACCGCGTTCTTGCCGGTGCGCGCGATCCTCACGTATTCGGCGCTGGCGCCCAGCATCTGCATGGAGTGCGACAACTCGAACGAGATGCGTCCCTTCGCCTGGGCGGCGCCGACGAAAACCTTCACGCGAAACGGGCCATTGGCCAGCGCCGCGAGGCTTTCGGGTTGCACGTTTTCGAAGTCGACCAGGACGTAGTTAGTTGCCATGGACGCGATTGTGCACGTTTGCCGGCGCGAATGTAGGACGACTGCTGGAATGTCCCGGACGAGCCAATGACACCGGATTCGATGGCTGCAAAATGACGCGCGGGTGACCACGAAAACGGTGCCTGGCACCGTTTAGTTAAAGATGCGACGCGTCATGGGCGCGAATTCTGTGACCATTTTCCCAAGCGCGCGATGAATCTGAACAAACGCTTGCGTCCGCTCCAAATCCCTTAGAGGATGTCACCGGTGTCATTTGTCAGGCCGGTCTGCGGGCCTGTGGGTTTCAAGCGGTTTTCGCGAGGGAAATCGATGTTTTTACCCTGCCTGGCGCGGGCACTGGCTTATTTGTTGTCCATCGGTTTCCTGCTGGGAACCGCTCGGGCGGCGAGCCCCGTTTCTGACGGCGGACGCGAAATCCTCGGCATCAATGACGGCTGGGGCGCAGTTCCGACCGCTTCGCTGCCAATGGGGACCACCGGCGGCTCGGCTGCGGCTCCCGCGCGCGTGGTAACGGTAACGAATCGAAAGGAACTGTTGGCGGCTCTCGCCTGGCCCGACCCCTCGCCCAAGCTCATCTATATCAAGGGCGTCATCGAGGTGAACGTGGACGACGCCGGCAAGGTGCTCACCTGCAAGGACTATGCGCGGCCGGATCCGGCCACGGGCGAGATGTTTTCCATCTACGCGTTCATGGCCATGTACGACCCGGAAGGCCCGCACCGCAAGAACAATCCCTGGGGTGGACAGGAGGAAGCGCGCATGGCCTCGGCCGCCGCGCAGGAAGCGCGCGTGCGCATCCGCATTCCACCCAACACCACTTTGTACGGCGTGGCCGGCGATGCGACGCTGATCGGCGCGTGGCTCGACATCCGTGGCAACACGGGCAGCCAGCCGATGAACGTGATCGTGCGCAACATCAGCCTCCAGGACACCGCGGATTGCTTTCCCGAGTGGTCGCCCACCGACGGCGTCACCGGCAACTGGAATGCCGCCTACGACTCCATCTCCATCACCCATGCCACGCACGTGTGGATCGATCACAACCGTTTCGCCGATTTGAGGACACGCGATGACACACAGCCGGTCTATTTCGGGCGCCCCCTGCAGGTCCATGACGGTCACCTCGACATCACCAACGAATCGGACTTCGTCACAGTGTCGTGGAACCAATTCACGTCACACGACAAGACCATGCTCATCGGTAATTCCGATAGCGCGACAGAGGACCGGGAACACCTGCGCGTGACGCTGCATCACAACCTGTTCGATGGCGTGGGGCAGCGCATGCCGCGGGTTCGTTATGGCAAGGTGCACGTGTACAACAACGTCTACCGTGCCGACCGGAACACTAACTACCGCTCGAGCTGGGGCGCGGGCATCGAATCGCAGATCTATGCCGAGAACAACTACTTCGACATGAGCAAGACCTTCGGGCCGTCTGAAGTCATCGACGGCAAGAAGGGCACGCGCATGACGGTCATCGGCAATTGCTGGACGGAGCAGGAATCCTGCGTTCCGACGGATTTCCTGGCCGTGCACAACGCACAATCCGAGCCGGACATTCAGCCGGACGCAGGCTGGACGCCCACTCTTTATGGTTCGGCCAAGACGGCTGAATCTCCGAAATCAGCACACGAAAGGGTGCTGAACGAAAGTGGCCCAGGACGGGCCTACTGATCGGTGCCGGGCCGGGAAACCGGGATAACTCAGGTACTCGCCCGCCGCTGAGTTATCCCGGTTTCCCGGCCCGGCACCGTCAGCCGAAGATCTGGTGGAGCGCGCGGCTCCACGCCGGGAAGTCGGTGAGCCCGACGAAGACGAGCCCGGTGAACGCGCCGTCGAGATGCGCGTCGTGATTGATGTTGTCGCGCTTGTGCTTCGAAGCCCACCAGCTGTAGGCGACGTAACCGAACGCGAACACCACCGCGGGAATCGGGACGGCGAAGTACAAATACAGCATCTGCGTCGGGTAGTAGACGATGTAGGCAAACAGCACCGCGAGGATGGCGCCGGAAGCGCCGAGCGCGGCGTAATCAGGATTGTTGCGCTGCTTGTAGACCGTGCCGAGGCTGCTCAGGACCAGCCCGATGAAATACAACGCGACGAATCGCGGCGTGCCGATTCGGCGCTCGAGTCCGGGCGCAAAGAAATAAAACGTCAGCGAATTGAACAGCAGGTGGCCGAGGTCGCCATGGATGAAACCGCTGGTGATGATGGTGTCGTACTGCTTCCGCCTGAGCAGCCAGTATGGCCGCAGCAGATTGCGTTCCATGATGGCCGGCGCTACCCACAGCGCCAGCGCGCTCATGATCAGGATCGCGCCGAGGATCAGTACCGAGCCGGGAGTTCTGTCGAAATTCATGTGATCAATGTGCCCTGGTCAGCCCACGGTCTTCGAGCCATTCCGCCAGGCGCTGTGGCCAGCGCTGGATGCTCACGTATTGCGAGCGCTGGCCCATGTTGAAGGCATGTTTGCCCTGCGCGTAGACGTGCGTCTCGATGGATGCGCCGGCGTCGTGGTATTTGCGCGCGAGATCGAAGAGCACGGGCGCCACGTATTCATCGTCGGCGGCTCCCAAAAGGAACAGCGGCGGTGCGTCGCGGGTCACCTTGGCGGGAATGCCCAGCGGGCCGGGATAAATGAGTATCTGGAAGTCGGGGCGCGCGCTCAAACGTTCGATGGGATCCTGGGCCTTCGGATCGCCGGCAACGGGTGGATAGGCCACGAGCGCTGCGACTTCGCCGCCGGCCGACCAGCCCATGACGCCGATGCGATTCGGATCGATGTGCCATTCCGTGGCACGTGCACGCACCGTGCGCATGGCGCGGCGGATGTCCTCGGCCGTGTTGTCGATGGTGTATTTCGAGCCGGGCTCGCGAAACAGGCGGTACTTCAGCGCGAACGCCGTGACACCGAGGCTGGCGAGATACTGCGCCGGCTCGACCCCCTCGGGGTTGAATACGAGCTCGCGATGGCCGCCACCTGCAGCGACGATGACCGCCGTGCCGTTGGATTTTCCCTTCGCCGGCAGGAACACCGTGAGCGAAGGATTGTGGATGTTCTTGTACCACCAGTCCTGGTGCTGCTCGGGCTCGTCGCGCCGCGATTCAAAACCCGGCGCGCCCTTTTCCCACAATGGAATCACCGGCAACGCGGCGGGTTGCTGGGCGCGGGCCGTGGCGCAGAGTACAAGCAGCAGGATCTGCAGAGGCAAGCGGGTGGTTGGCATGGGCCGGAACCTTGCCACAACTGGTGGCTCAGCGTCTCCACGCGAAGCGATAACCTTTGGCCCACACACAGGGCTAACAAAGTTGCGGGGAGCAGAGCATTGCGCTTGGCGCCGGATTCTAGGGTGCCGGGTGAGGAAAGTGGGGAGTGCTACTCCCCACTTTCCTCACCCGGCACCCACCAAAAAAAAGCCCCGC
>Ga0307513_10011684_pt1 | contig 10897 bp, 8 predicted proteins | sample 15_EM_MG_FD_202174 | JGI IMG/M metagenome (GOLD analysis project Ga0307513, IMG submission 202174) | Populus trichocarpa ectomycorrhiza microbial communities from riparian zone in the Pacific Northwest, United States - 15_EM | ecosystem: Host-associated > Plants > Roots > Unclassified | place... | reverse complement strand
CTGTCGGACGCGACGCGAAAGATGAAGCGGCGGCCAGCGGCGCGGCAAAACCAGGCGGTGATGCCGGTGTACGCGCCCGCCGGCGACTGGTAGTAGACATGCGCGTCGGCGTCGATCAGCGCGGACAGCAATCGTGTGGCGCGCGGATGAAAGAAGCGCAGGCCCGGAACGCCACCGTCGCGGGTATGCGCCGCGATCGCGGTGATGCCGTCGATCTTGCAGCGCTTTCCCTGCCCTTCGTCGTGCACCACCATCGACACTTCGTGCCCGAGATCGCGCCAGGCGCGCGCCAGCAGGACATGCTGAATCGCCTCGCCACCGATGTATTTCTGATTGGTGTCGCGCGACAGCATGCCGAATGAGTCGAGGCCGACGATGCAGATGCGGCGCGGGCTCACGAGCGCTCCTGCCAGTGTGACCGCGCCCAGCCGTACGGATCGCGGCGCACCGAGGGACGGCGCGTCGCGGCCATGGCGGCGCTGGCGACCGGTTGCGTCGCGGGGCTCTGTTCCGCGAGCAGCACCATGCGCATCGCGACGCCGGCATACATCCAGAAATAGAACCACGGTTTATACAGGTCGACGAAGAACACCGCGGTTGCGATACCCACGCCGCCGAGCACGAAGGCGATGAGCTGTCCACGCATGGGCGGCACGGCGCGCAGGCTGGCGCGGCGGGCACGGCCGATGGCGGAGAACAGTAGATAGGAGCCGCAGAACAAGCCGATCAGACCCAGGTTGAACCACAACGCCAGGTAGTGATTGTGCGGTGAAAACTGGAAGGGCATCGACCAGTAGACGTTCCAGCCGAAACCGGTGATGAACGTGATCGGATTGGCGAACATCGCGGCGAGCAACGTGGCCCAGATGTCGCTGCGCCCAGAGGACGCGGTGCTGGCATCGACGGATCCCGTGCCCGCCAGGCGCTCCGCCAGCAGGTTGCCGTACGGCGAGAGCGACACCACCAGCACCAGCAGGATCAGCAATGCGAACGCCCAGCCGGCGACGCGGCTGTAGGAGATCAGGTGGCGATACAGATAGGCGCCGACTGCGCAGCACATGGCGAGTCCGACGAAACCGCCGCGCGATCCCGTCATGACCAGCGTCATGCCGGCAATCACCGTGGCGCCGAGCCAGAACAGGCGTTGGAAGCCGCGTGAGCCCACGGCGGCCGCCACGGTCGCGGGAAGGAACAGCACGATGAATGCCGCGTATTGGTTGGATTCACCGATGGCCCCGGCAGTGCGGCCATCGTCGCGGATCCGGAAACCGAGGCTGATGACGCCGGCGGCATCGAGGATGGTGATGAAGTTGGCGAGCAGCGCGCCGAACAGCAGGCCCTTGATCACTTTCAGCGCGTCCTCGGAAGTCTGCACGCCGAACAGGAACACCAGGAAAAAAATGTAGTGATCGATCAGGCCGCTCTTCAGCTGGATGCCGCTCTGCACGATGTCGTAGTACGGATACTCGATCAGCAGTGCCGCAATCAGCCACGTGACCATGGCATAGGCAATCTGCACGACGAACGCGCCCTGCATCTGCCCCATCGCCGTGAACGAACCGCGGCCCACCACCATGCGCAACACCAGGATCACCCCGATGAAGTAGATGATGAGGTTCTTGAATGAAAAGCCGGGGAGCACACTGAGCTCCCAGTTGAGCGCGTCGGTCGCCAGCAGGAACACGGCGGAGAATCCGAGAATCGTCGGCATGAATCAGACTCGTCTGAAAACGGTGAATACGGTTACTGCAAGTCCCGTCGGCGCCATCAGTAGGCGGTGTCCGTCTTCACCACCGCGACCACGGTGGCCAGCATGATTTCCAGATCCAGCATCGGCGACCACCGACGCATGTATTCGAGATCGAACAACACGCGCGCTTCCATGAGCTCCACCCGGGAGGTTTCACCGCGACAGCCGCGCACCTGCGCAAGTCCTGTAATGCCCGGCAAAACCTTGTGTCGCACCATGTACCGTTTGATGAGCTTGCGGTATTCCTCGTTGTGTGCGACCGCGTGTGGGCGCGGTCCTACGATGCTCATGGTTCCCTGCAATACGTTAATGAGCTGTGGCAATTCATCGAGCGACCAGCGCCGCAGGTGCCTGCCGACGGCCGTCACGCGGCGGTCATTGCGCGCGGCCTGCGTGACCTGCGCGCCGTCCTCGCACACCGTCATGGTGCGGAACTTGAAGACGTTGATTTCCTCGCCGTCGAGACCGTAACGGCGCTGGCGGAACAGCACCGGGCCCGGCGAGCTGCGCTTCACGGCCCACGCGATGCCTAACAACAATGGCGACAGCAGCACGATCGCGATGCTGGCGAAGCTGACGTCCATGAGTCGCTTGACCAGGCCGCGATAGCCGTGAAACGGCGTTTCGCACATCGCGACCACCGGCATCCCGAGAATCTCGCTGGCGCGCTGCTGGATCATGTCGAACCCGGACACGTCGGGCAGGAAGTAGATGGACGCGGTGGTATCGCCGAGCTCGTGCACCAGGTCGCGCACGCGCGCCACCTGCCCCGGGGCAATGGCGACGAAGATCATGTCGATGTTGCGGCCGTTCACGAATGCCGCGACGTCTTCGAAGCGTCCGAGCAGCTGCGCGTGTTCGGAGCAGCCGAGCCGGTCGCTGCCGCGATCGTCGAAGAAGCCCGCCACGGAGATGCCGAGCTCCACGTGGAGCTTGAGGCGCTTGACGAGCTCCATGCTCGGGGCCGTGCAGCCGACCACCACGGCGCGGCGCGCCTGGGCAGCGTCGCGCAGCAGCGCGCGCGTGACACCCTGCAGCAGCAGCGAAAGCATGACGAGGAGCACGGGCGTCACCAGCACCCAGGTAACCACCACGCGGCGCGAGAAGTCCTCGGAGAACTTGGTCATGTAGCCGAGCGCCAGCAACGAAGCGACCAGCACCGCCCAGCGAAGCAGCAGATTGGTCGCGAGCTCGAGCCGGCCCGCGACGATCTGCGAGCTGGAATTGCGTGACGGGATGAAGGCGAGCGTGAAGGCGGCGGCGAGAATGGACAGCACCAGGAAGGGCTTGTCGAATTCCACGTCGTAGACGCGCGTGAGCGGATAGAACATCACGCCGGCGAGCACCGCGGGCAACGCATCCATGAGCCACAGCAACACGGGCGCAGCCAGCGACGTGCCGCGCTTGAAAATAATCGGTTGACTGATCTGGTGTTGGTATTCGCTGTTCAACGGGACGTGCCTCCGTTTGTCCTGCACGTACCGTCAGAATATGAAAAGGCCGGCATAAGCGACGCCGGCCCTCTTCCTCATCGCCTATCGCCGGACGATTACACGTCAGCGACTTGTCCCACCCGCGTAATCAATGCACTGACAACGCTGGCGGCGATGTCGGACTCTCCGCCTGCACCACGCCCGCCAGCGTCTGGTCCATCGCGTGCAGCCAGTTCTCGAGATTGGTGTAGCCGTTTGACGTCACACTGTTCGGATTCGAGGGCAGCGTGAGCGTGCGTCGATTCTGCGCATACGACGGCCAGCCACCGGCGTTCTTGGCGCAGCGTGTCGATCCATTTGCCGCGACGCAATTGATGATCTGCCCGGTACGCGTATGCACGCTGCTCACGATGCGCTTGTCGACGGCATCGCGGTCTGTGGGCCTTGCGCCCGCGAACTTGAGCACGCGGTCATAGACGGCGTTGCTCGCCGTCGCGCGCGCGACCAGGCCCGAGTTCCAGATCGGAATGGTCACCGTCTGGAGCAGGCTCGCGATCACATCGCCGCCGGTGAGCGTGACCAGCCCGTTGGTGCTCTGCGGGGCGTAGTTGTCGTCGGTGTACACGCGGCTTCCCGAGATCAGTGAATAGCTGCCGCTGGTGCGCACGAACACCGGCCGCGTATCGCGGCTGAACGAAGGTCCGCGCAAAAACACGTTGCCCGCGACCGAGCTCTTGGTGATGCGGCCATTCTGACTCTGCAGGTCCACGTCCATCGTGCCGCGGTCATAGACGAGGTTGTTGACGAACACCAGTTCCGGGGCGCGCGACAGCGGATTGCGCTCCACGACGTGCGCGAGCAGGTTGCCCGTCATCGTGACGCTGCTGCCGGGGTTGCTGCCCAATATCACGCCGAAGCCGTGCGCCTCCGGCCCGCTGCCGTCGTCCTTGGGATGAATGGACTGGTTCAACGGCTCGGCGAAGATGTTGTTGCTGAACGTGATGTTGTCGTAAGGACCCCAGGCGCTCGCGATCTCATCGACCGCCCAGCTGAACGAGCAGTGATCGATGACGATGTTCTTCACCGGCGTGGTGGCGTTGCCCTCGATCTTGAGCGAATCACGATTGGCCGGATCGGGCCCATTGGAATCATCACCGGTGCGCACATGGATGTGCTGGATGAGGATGTCGGAAGCGTGAATGGAGATGGCGGCGCCGCGCAACATGATGCCGGGCGATGGCGCGGTCTGGCCGGCGATGGTCAGCTTGCTGTTGCGGATCACGAGGTCGGAAGTGAGGCGAATGACGCCCGAGACTTCGAAGACGCAGGTGCGCGCAGTGGTGCCGTCGATGCAGGCTTTGAGCGAACCCGAGCCGCTGGCGTTGAGATTGGTCACCTTGTACACGGTGCCGCCGCGGCCGGCGGGCGTGTCGATGCCGAAGCCCGACGCGCCCGGAATGACCGGCACTGCCAGCGCGGTCGTGCTGAAGGCTGCCACGGCAGCTAACAACGTCAGGGAGCTCATCGTGCGGACACTAGCAGGCTTCATTCGAGGAACCCTCTGAGAAAATACGAAACGGATCAGATGGACTTGGAGGCGACGGTGGTCGGCGGGCCTTCGAGGCCGCCTGAATTCACGGCAACGACCGCGAAATACCAGATACCGTTCGCGAGAGACGAGAACTCATATGAAGTTCTCGACGGATCGGATATGAGCACGCTGCGATCCAGATCATCGGTGCTGCGTCCGTAGAGAATGCGGTAGCCGGCCAGATCGTCGAGCGGCGAGCCATCGACCTTGGACGGCGGCCTCTCCCATTGCAGCGACGCGACGCCGCTGCCGGCCTCGCCAACGACCGTGATGGAGAACGGCGGGCTTTCGGTGTGTCGCGACGCATCGGCCACCGTGATGGTGATCGATTCATAGACGCCCATGTCGTTCTCGCCGGGCGTGCCACTGATGTGGCCATTGTCGGGATCCATGCTGGCCCACGGCGGCAGGTTGTTAGCCGAGAAATGCAGCGCGTCGCCGTCCGGGTCGGAAGCCTGAGGTTGATAGTTGTAAGTCTCGCCAACCTGCGCGACAGCGGTCGCGGCCGCGGAAATCGTCGGCGCACGATTGCTGCTCGCAGGACTGGCAGGAGCGGCGCCGGGCGGCGGAGGATCGGATGGGGACATCGCCGTTTCTGAGCCGCCGCCACAGCCGTGGACGAACATAAGCGGAAGTAAAGGTAGGAGTGCTCTTACGAAAAGGCGCGCTTGTCGATGCATCTGTCGGAATCCTCTGGCCTGCCCAGCTTGTCGTTGGCAGGATTTAGGACTCCGGTTGAAGGTCTTTCAACGCAATGGGCGAAAACTGCCGAATGCTCCTACGTCGGCGGATTGCGACAACAGAATGATTTCAAGTAGTTATGTCAGCTTCGGGGCTTCCCCGATGCCCCAGAACTGTGACACGGCGCAAAGGCCGGTCCGTCGGCCGGACCGGCTCACTACTCTATATATATGTAGGAAACCGCGGCCCGCCCTACCAGCAGACGCCTTCGTACCGGCAACGCAGCAGATCGCGATTGGGCAGGTTCACGAGGTCGAGCAGGTATTGCTCGGGCCGAACGCGCGCTTGCAGCGCATCGTTGAGAACGGACTGTTGCAGGCCCACCAGGATCACGTCGGACGGATCGATCATCGATTCGATGTCCGCGCACAGCAGCGAGCCCAGGTGCGGGATGTTAGCGTCGATGTAACTGCGGTTGGCGCCTAACAAGCGTGACAGCTGCACCTCCGGATCGAAGATGCGCAGTTCGCAGCCTTCGCCCAGCAATCTCTTGGCGACGAGCACCAGCGGCGATTCGCGCAGGTCGTCGGTACCCGTCTTGAATGACAGGCCCAGCATGCCGACCTTGGGCCGTCCAAGCTTGAGAATCTTGTCCACGGCGTGATCGATGTGCACGCGATTGCTCGCGAGCAGGCTGGACAGCATGGGCACGACGATGTCGTTTTGCTTCGCGATCGACGTGAGCGCGCGAAGATCCTTTGGCAGGCACGAGCCGCCAAAGGCGAAGCCCGGCTTGAGATAGGCGGGTGAAATGTTGAGGCGCTTGTCGGCGCAGACCAGGCGCATGACTTCGTGCCCATCGATGCCGAGCGACTGCGATACGCGCCCGATCTCGTTGGCAAAGGTGATCTTCAACGCGTGAAATGCGTTGCAGCTCATTTTGAGCGCCTCCGCCACGCGAATGTTGGTCACCAGGAAGCGCGCATCGAGGTGCTGAAACAACGCGCGGACTTGTTCCACCGCGGCCTCGCAGTTGCCACCGATGACGGTGTAAGGCGGATGGTCGTAGTCGCGAATCGACGAACCTTCGCGCAGGAACTCCGGTTGAAAACACACTCCGAAGTCGACGCCGGCCGTCTTGCCGCTGGCGCGTTCGAGGATCGGCTCTATCTTCTCTTCCACGGTACCCGGTTGCACGGTCGACCGGATCACGATGGTGTGGAATTCACGCTTCTGGCGCAGCGCCACGCCGAGCTGCTCGCTCAGGCGGAGAATGGGGGTCAGGTCCTGGCTGCCATTGGATGCCGATGGCGTGCCCACGCACACGAATGACAATTCCGTGTCGCGCACGGCCTGCATCACGTCGTCGGTCACGGACACGCGACCCGAATCGACGACATCCCGCATCAGCTCCTGGATACCTTCTTCGAGGATCGGCGACTTGCGGCTGCGAATCAGGTCGAGCTTCACCGGGTCGATGTCGACACCGATCACCTGATGACCGTCACGCGCCAGGCACGCGAGCGACACCGCGCCGACGTAACCGAGACCGAAGATGCTGATGCGCTTGAGGACGACAGGGCCGCCGACCTTGTTAGCGAGGGGTCTGGCTCCATTTTCGTCCGCGAAAATGGTGCCTGACCCCAATTCTTCGTTGGCACCACCACCGAGGGCGTTAATAGTAAGCACTTTCGTTGCGTTCCTTGGAGCGATTGAGAGCCACGCCGAGCAGATTCATTTCGCTCAGTACCTCCTTGGCTCCGCGCAACATGGCGCGGCCGCTCGTGCCTTCCGACACCACCAGCAACAGCGAATCGAACTGCGGCGCGAACGCCAGCACGTCGTCCGAGGCGAGCAGCGGCGGCATGTCGAAGATCACGATACGGCGCGGCATCTCGCGCTCCAGCGCCGCCGTGAACTCACCCATGCGCGGCGAATTCAGGAACTCCGATGAGTGCTGGAACGCGCGCGAATTCGGAATGATCCCGAGCCGCTCGGACTGCAGGTTGTAAACCACTTCCTCGAGCTCCGCTTTTCCGAGGAGATAGTCGGACAGACCTTTCTCGAAGCTCATGCCGAGGTAGTTCGCGATCTGCGGACGCTGCAGATCGAGGTCGACCAGGAACACCCAGGTGTTCACGTCCTGCGACAGCGCGAGCGCGAGGTTGATCGCGGTCATCGTCTTGCCCTCACCGACGGACATGCCGGACACCGCGATGGAATTCCACTTGTGCATGTCGAGGCGGCGCAGGACGCGCGTGCGCAGGATCTTGAAGGCGCGCAACGCCGCGACGTCGGAGACCGCCGGGAGCACGCAGTGACGCTCCATCGAGCGGGCATCAACGCTGGCCTGGCGGAAGCGCCGTGCCTGTTGCAATTCGGAGGGCTGAGCGCTCACGCGGCGCACGCGCTGGCGCAGATTCGCGGAGTCGATCGCGTTGGGCCGCTCGCCTCCCGCTCGGTCGGCGAAGTTCCGACGGATCGCGTCTTCCATGGTCGTGCTCATTGGGTATGTCTCTCTTTGGCTCAAAGGTAGTTCTTGACGACGGTGAACAGGATCCACACGCCGATGACGCCGCTCGCGCTCGCGGTCACGAGGCGCCAGGCGTTACGCCGGCGCGACCGTGAGTTGCGAATATCGGGAATGGCGACCAGCGGCGAGACCGACAGCAATTCGCGGATGTCGCGTGCACCGCGCACTTTCGGATCGAGCGCTTCGGCGGCGACCGTCACCGTGAGGCCGAGCACCACCGAGGCGACGAGGCCAATCAGCAGCAGCGCAAGACGCTTGGGTTTTGCGGGAACCACCGGACGCAACGGCGCCTGCACGAGGCGGAACTCATCCGCGCGCCCGCCGACAATGGCGGCTTCGCTGACCTCGGCATCCATCTGCCGATTGAGCAGCTGCTCGTACTTCTCGCGGGCGATGGTCAGATCGCGCGTGGCATTGGCGTATTCGCGCTCCACCTGCGGCGCGGCGGTCACGTTCTTTTCGAGGCCGGACATCTTGGCCCGCAATTCCGCGCCGCGCGCCATGAGGCTGCCGAGCTGGCTGTCGACGGCGTTGATCTGCGTGCGCAATTGCATGCCGACCGGCGTGCCGTCGGACATTTCCACGTCGCCGCGCTCGCCACTCTTGATGCGCGCCTCGAGCGTGTCGATGTCACGCTGCAGTTTCTTGATGTCCGGGTGTTCGGCGCCATAGCGCTGGCGCGCCTCGGCGAGCGTGGCGCGCTTGGTATTGAGCTGCGAACGCAGACTGGTGCCGCTGCCGGCGCTGGTGCCGTATTTCAGACTGTCGATCTGGCGGCGCAGCGCCACCATGTCAGGGTGGCTCTCGTCATAGGTCGAACGCATGCGCGAGTACTGGTCCTCGAGCTGCCGCACGCTGCCGGCATCCGGCCCGGCCGCGCGTGACTGTTCGAGCTGCGCGGCGAGGAACACGCGCTCCTGGCGCAAGGAACTCATCTGCTGGTTGATCTGCTCGAGCTGGGTCTCGGCGCGATCCATGATCGACATGTTGACTTCGGTCAGTTCAGGCAACTGACCGGCATTGGCACGCTTGAAGTCGGCGAGCTTCGCTTCGAGATCGGCGACGTGCGTGCGAAGGCGTTCTGCTTCGCTGGCATAGAACTGCGCCGAGTTCGACGCCCGGCCCTGGCGTTGGCGACGATGCTCGGCAAGGAACGCCGTGACCAGCCACTGCGCGCCCTTCTGCGCCTTCGCCGGGTCACGATGGTCGTATGACAAGGTGAACGCATCGACCACCTCGCGCTCGCGGCCCGTTCGCGGGTCGAGAATCGGCGTGGTCACGATGCTCACGCTGATGTCGCGCTTCAGTCGCGTGAGCATGGCGTCGTCGTCGTCCATGCCCGGGTACAGGTCCTGCTCTTTCGCCATCTTGCGCAGATTGCTGTCGGTAAGGACGATGCCTTTGAGGTTCTGCACATACTGATCGGCGTAACTTTCGCCGCTGGAAGCCTCGGCCATGGACTGCGCGCTCGAGGGCTCGTCGATCTCCACGAACGCCGATGACGTGTAGAGATCGGGCAGTCCGATCGACAGCAGGATGGCAAGCGCCGCGATCGGAATCGCGACGCCGAACAGCAGCCCCTTGCGGCGCGCGATCGCGTGGATGTAGCCCGAGAATTCAGGGGTATTGTCAGCTTCCATATTCGGTCGTTCCTTCAGCGGCGACGTTGCAGGGGTTGATAGAGGATCGAAACCATGGCGCCGCTCGACGTGGCATCGGTCACGTCGTTGCGGAATTCCTGCCAGGTGTAGTCGTAGGCGAAGCGCAGCGAGAATTCCTCCTGCCAGTGCCATTGGAGCCCGAGATCGCCGGTGGCGTAGCTGCGCGCATTCAGGCCGAGGGCCGAATCCACGGCGTCGTCATGCGTGCCGCGCAGGCCGGCCAGCAAGCTCAGGCGCGGCGTCATCGCGCGCGTGAAGCGCAGGCGCAGCTGGTCACGAGTCACCACCGCGCCGGCCGACGAAGGGCCCACGTTGCGCGCCAGGTCGGCGAACAACTCGTTGCGGCCCGCGAGGAAGCTCACACCGGCTCCGGCAATCCAGGCGACCTTCGAATCGCCGTTCTGCAGTTCGACGTTCTGCGCGCCGGCACGAATGTATTTGCGAGTCTCGGCGGCCGTGGTCGTGTTCCACTCGACTTCCGCGCCGTAGCCATTGGTGACTTCCAGGGTATCGACGTCGTAGCGCGCGCCGCGCAGCCGCGTGATCAGCGAGGATTGCTCGGTGAGGCGTGTGACCAATGCCGCCGCAACGTCGGCGACGTTGTAGTCGACCTGGGCGCCCGCGATCTCGTTGTCGAAGCTGACGTCGGCATAGCCCGCGTCGAACTCGAGCGCACGGCGAGGCGAGAGTTCCACGCTCACCGACGGCCGCAGGCTTGCGCGCATGCGGCGGTTGTCGACCAGCACCCGGCCGCTGTCGCCGATGTCGGGCTCGCCGAGATCGCCGCCGACATCGACCGAGGGTTGCTCGCTGGTTACGACGTCCTGATCGGCGAACTCGCCACGAACCAGCGTCTGCACGCGCTGGCCGCGATGCTGCCAGTTGAGCAGGGTGAAGTAGTCGACCGCATCGAGATCGGAAGCGTCGGGAAAGTAGGTAGCCCGCACGCGCGGCGTCAGGCTGAACTCGCTCTGCGGCGTCAGCGAGCGAATCTCGAGCTGGGCGTCGGCCCAGGGACCCTGCACTTCAATTTCGGTACCGGGCGTCGTCAGCCGATAGTTGTCGTCGTACAGGTACCCCGCCTCGACGGTTGGATTGAACTCCCAGTCCGCCGCACCGGCCGGCGCGCCCGTGAGGGCAATGGCGATCGGAATCGCGCCATACAGCGCGTGGCGTTTCACTATGGATGTTTTGCTCATGGTGCACCTCTCGCGCTTGTCACGGCGGCGGCTTCACTTGCGCGCCACC
>Ga0307513_10011683_pt1 | contig 10897 bp, 18 predicted proteins | sample 15_EM_MG_FD_202174 | JGI IMG/M metagenome (GOLD analysis project Ga0307513, IMG submission 202174) | Populus trichocarpa ectomycorrhiza microbial communities from riparian zone in the Pacific Northwest, United States - 15_EM | ecosystem: Host-associated > Plants > Roots > Unclassified | place... | reverse complement strand
AGGTCGCGGCAGAACCACGCCTGCGTGCTGTCCATGCACGGCTGCTGGGGGTCCCAATCGGTAGGCTCGTCGTTGTTCGTGAGATTCAAGAAGTTGGTAGCATGTCGGTAGCGGATACCGCGATAGTATGTATGTGCGGGATCAACGACGTGCGTGCCTGACTCGCAGCAGAAGGCTTGGAAGGGAAGATGCTGCGCGTAGCGGGCGGCACTGACTTTGTCCCGCGGTGGCCCGGCTTCAGGCTTTGCTGACGACTTAGAGCGACGGAATTGATCTCCATCCATGTCTCTTGTCCTCCATCTATGAAAGAGCGATAAGCAAGAACTCTATGTTTTTCCAGGAGGCTCACCGGTCGGAGAAGATGAAAAAACCGTTATGTTCCGCCCAATCCACGCCACATACCATCGCGGCCTCATTTGCTTGGCTGACTTTGATAGTCTCGAGGACATCAGTGGGACAGGTGAACCCCTTGAGCCAAATAACACGGTGGAACAGTGTACCACGCTTCTGTCGAAGCTCCCATAGCGGCTCAAGAGCGAGATTGCGCGTGTAAGCTTCCTCCATTGGGTAGTAGGAAGCCGTGGGTTCCTCGGTCATTCGAGGAACATGCCGTATTCGGAACGGAACCGCGAGTAGAGTGAGGACAGATTCACATAGGTCGAGTAGCGTGGGCGTTGCATCATTTGAATCGTAATCCAGCATCGATACGAAGAGATTTCGTGGTCCCAACCGTCTTGCCATTTGTACAATTACAGCAAGTTGGTCGATGAGGAAATGGTCGGCGGCGTGGATGACGATAGCAATATAATATAAGTGGTTTTGAGCCAGTAGTTCGTCCCATGCTTCTTCGCGTTGATCCTGACCAAAAGGGCGGGAGAGAGTCGAGCATGCCGATGTCACCCACCCGTTAAACGCAAGTAAGTCTTTGATGGCACTCCGTACGACTTGGGTATCCACGCGTGAGCTCTCCTTAGCAGTCATACTGTGATGCTGTCCGTGAACTGATGCCAAAAATAGAGCTTCGAGCCGCCACGTACAACGGAAACTGGAATCTTTCCCAGTAATCCTGCACACCGTCTTGGGCCATGTCGCTTAGCATTCCATCACGTTCATCTCCCATTCGCACTTGCAGGAATTCATGTCGGTTGACGTCGAGCATTTTATCTGGTCGAACCCTCTCGAGTACATTGTGCGTCTGAATTTCGTGTTTCGCGGTCTTTGGCGCGAGCAGCTGATAGAATATAATGATAGACACGGTGAGGATCCCAATACGACCCAGCGTTCGCCTTCGAAGGAACGGACTCGCAAACATGGACGGACGGAAGTGCGGCTTGGGCCACCTGCCACCATGGCGGGTCACAGCCTTGAAGAAGAATTCATGATACACGACGACCCAACAACTCCATCTCTTTTTGTACGCAGCTCGTCAAACGCTCCCTGAGTTCGCACAGAGCGGGCTCGTCTAAATTCGTTGACTTGCGGCCGATTGGGCACTGATGCTCCCACTGCCTTCGAAGTGATATGACATCAGCACGTAGACTTGCTGGGTCGCCGAAGTGGACCTCTATTCCCGCTCCTTTTCGCGGTATGAACCGCGGGAACCCTCGACTTTCTGGCATCACACTCTCAAACCCTGATGAGCGAGTTAGCCATTGGGGTTGATGGGACAGGGAACCATGTACCTTTTATCCACATAGGAATGACTGTTGGAGCTGATTTGACCTCCGTCAGGATTCTCCCTCTGTGGGTTCCGCTGAGTTCCTGTCGGGATCCGGCTAATTATACTTACATGCCCCACTTCAGTCGGTCTAGTGGCGGAACGAGTCGGTCTTGACGAACATATCCTTGAGGGAATATGTGTATCTGGAAACGTTGAATAATGACCCCCGTAATGCAGGAATCCACTGACCCATTCACCCTCGTCAAGTCTCTCTACCGTAAAATCGATTGCCACTTGTGCGATACCATCACCGCGACCCGTTTCTATCACCTTTCCGTTTCGAAAGAATGCAGAAAAGACACTGCAGATAAGAACCTTATCAGAACGAGAGACGAAAGGGCTCACGGATTCGTAAATAATATATCACGAGCTCCAAGGGTCCATCTTGTGTTTCTCAAAGTAAAGAACGTGTTCATTGGCATGACCCCCCACATCAACGGCTCATCCGCTCTGTTCTTGTGTCGTCTGAGAGGTATCTCCGGATGTATTATATTGATTCAACTCACACAGAGATATGATTCGATACTAATGGGTGTTAATGATTCGTGGACTCGATGCCAAGCTAGATTTACCAGTCATCACCCCTCGCGCTTCTCGATTCTCCTCTTTCAATGCATCCATCAGATAGTCTAAGCCGGTCACCTTCGTATATTTAGTGCAAAGATTCAAGAAAGCCTGCAAAAACACGTTCAGACAACCATTCGGTGTGCCGGTTTGTTACACCTACGCACTTTGCTCCCTAACCCAACCGTCCCCAGAGTACAAGCAGCCAATGTCCGGTTTGGTAATGGGATTTTCATCTTGTGCGATTGAGGAGTGGAGATGCAGGCAGGCGCCTGATAATTGGCGGCGGTAAAGCTCCAACCCTTTGTGTCCTCTACAACTTCGACCCCCCCAAATCGATCCGGCATCATCCAAAAAGCCCCCCAAAAAAGAGCAAACCCAATTTGGGGACACCCAGGCCTATACATTGCCCTCGTCTTGCTAGTCGCGTCTTATGACGGAGGCATCAATTATTTCATCCAGACGCTCGATTTTTCTGTCACCGCAAATATAGGTATGGGCGGAGGAACGCTTGGCTGAAGTTCACTCGCCAGGATTTCCTCCTTCGAAGGGATGCGGGATCGATCATGCTCAGCCCGGGGCCGGGGCGAAGCCACATGGTGTCTTGAGACAAACCCGGCAATTCTTGTGATCCTATGGAGGTGTACAGTGTCATGGCTGTGCTTCAAACGCTGGGCCTGACCCCTTGCTGGATCCGTGCGTAAACGGACACCTCCCAGAATTACGAATGTCGGTCTTAGTGCGCGTCCCATCGAAATACCTCTAAATCGGTCCATCATGGTACTGGAACTCAACCTTTTTTGGGAGGATTGGGAGGATTCAAGCACAGAGTCCGTCCATCTGATATGTTCTCCAGCTCTATGAGGCCGGCAAAGGTACCGAAATATTCTGGATGATGTAAAAGTACCCCTCTGATTGTACAGTGCCACCTCAAAGCCCCTCGTATGCAGGCCCCGCCTCAAATTCTGTCAGCGTCTTCCCATGATACACACTTTACATGTTTTGTTTCACCTCCGGTCGTACCTCCACCCACAGAACCCGCTTATCCTTCTTGGACCGTCTGTTAGGCGCCTCATTTGATCATCTCGGCCAATCACGACGGACCTATTTGCCACCCGCTCATCGCAGTGTTGCGAGTAACTGATGCAACCGGGAGCCCGAAATACCAAAGCTTCTGTCCACCTATGTGCCTCTGATCAGGTTCTTTTACCCTCATTCTCGAGTTGGACAATGACGTATCTCGCGAGCACTTGGCTAGTTTGGTTGTGATACCAAAATTGAATTCTTACTGTTTGGGATACGATATTTCGTGCTTTTTTATACAGCATAAAAATGGCTCCTATCTAAACAGGCACAACAAGGTCGACACTCAGGAAATCATGTCTTATGCATCAGAAAGGCTTAGATGTATATGAAAGCATAGAATGTCATTGTGGTGTTTGGCGCTGTTTGACCTATTGCTCCCCTTATTGCTCCCTCATCTCTCTACGAATGAGCAGTTGAACGTTCCGGCACTTTTGGGATTTTACGTGGCGGCTCTTGTTGTGCTGCAAGATCGTACGATGGCTATCGGGTTGATGTATTCAGGCAAGGGGTCGAATATTGACGGTGGGAAACCCTTACCAATGTTCGCATTCATATAACCGCTGGTCTCGGTGCGTATTTAGACCTGCTATCGAGAAGAACTGTTGTTGGCTACATGGGAGATACTGTCACCGCTGCCGTTATCGTGATATGCTGGGTGCCTTGATACTCACCAATTTGAATCCCCGCACTCCCTAGAACATGCAAACGCACGATCGTCGAGGTGCCTTCTTATGTGGGTCCTTGCTCTATCTCTTCGCTTGAAGTGTTTTCCACAGCCCTTGAAAGGGCATTGGCGAGATTTGGGCTGGCGGACCAGCAGGCCATCGAGCTGTTCTAGGGGCACCGCCTCTCCCTCACGAAGGCGACAAAGAATTCTCGTGTAGCAATTCCGGAAGCTGGACTGATCTGCTTCTGGGAAGGCTGCTGCTACGATGCTTTCCTCGTTTTGCATGTCGATGTTGGGCGGAGAGGAAACGACAGGCGGGCTCATGAGGTGTAAGAGTCCGTAGGTGGTGTTTAACCGTGGTACATGATACTTAAAGCTGCCGTGCGGTCAACAGCCCTTCCCCACCTCGAGTCGCCGAAAACCCAGCGAGGGCCGACTCCTTTCTATATTGGTCTGGCTTGCTGCCTGTCCATTTCAGGGTGAAGGGGCTTCTCCTATCCGAATCAAGCAAAGTTCCTAGTTTGTCCGATTAGGTGTATGTGTAATCTCAATGAGCCCTACACACCAATTCATACTATGATAGGCGTGTTCTGTGTCGGTCACCTGGTTCTCTTCTTCGCATGCCGCTCTCTGGCACGCAGCGTACGTCTTTGCTATTGCTAGCACCCCAATTCAGCAAGCAGAATAAGCCTCTGATAGTCAGTCCACGGTGGAGGGTGCTAAATCCTGCGGAAGTACATATAATCCGAATTCCACCCGATGTAACCGCCCTTCTTTCTAGGGTCCGAACGACAAGCACTATACCGATGGGTTCAACTAGCTATCTGGATCACAAGGACCATAGGCGCCAATGATTAGGGACACGTGCTATGCACTGAGATCTGGCCGCTGCTTGCGTTCGCACAGAACAGAAAGCCACGGCTACAGCGGTCCGAACAGTATACCGAAGCATCCAGTTGATCCTCGCTTTGGCAACTTATCGGGTTTCAGCCCACAGTGATGGTGCAACCCGTTGTCGTCTGTTGCCTCCTGAAGTGCCTTTCACCAGATAAGCTCTCTCGCTTAAGGTCCTCCATCTCCAGTCTCAGAAGATTCGGTGATATCGCCCCCTGCAGGTGGTGGCGTGTGAAGAAGACTCGTTAGGGGGCCAGTCGACGTTCCGGAATCACCGAATCACCGACCGTTCCACCGAAAAGAAGATGGTATCTATGAGCGGAACGAAGGTGAGTGTGAGGAGCCCATAGATCGGGGGGTGTAGCCTGTCTGTCACCGAATAGGTGTTGCGCAGGAGGATTGCCCAATAAGAGTGTGGACTACTTAAGCTACCTACTATCGCAGCCACCAAAACGACTACTGAGAACCCTCGTTGGAAGGCCGAAAGCCTCCACTGCATTCTCGTCGAAGTTGGCCATGGTGCCAACGGCAAATTGACCCTTTCCTGAGTTTGTTATTGGGTAGTTGGATTCTTTTTTCCATCTGTTACGATTACTATCGTGAAGGGTGCAAAGGAGACGCCACATGCGACCCTGACCCATTCATTCGTCCAATCACACACATTTATGTGACAGCTTGCAAATCGTCAAAGGGTCGGATCATACTTCCGATAGGGACGGATTTGAGACGCCACCGCAAAATCAAACACCGTCTCGCTCTCGACATCCCTGTGCAAAGACATCCTTTACACCCGTCACTAGCGTACGAACTACTCGTTCCTTCACCGCCTCTCTTTCAAACGATACTCTCGACTCACATTTACACTCTCTTGCATCATCCCTTAAAGGTCTGAGATTTATACCCAAGAGCGCGCATCCCATGAATATCGGTATCGGTCACCCGGACCGCAACAGGTATCGTGCAAATAAAACCGTGACCACGCTAAGTATGATATTTATGCAATCAAGACAAAGACATAAGGCTCCATAACGATCATTAGAAAATAACATCATCGTCCTTCGTACTGAGTAAGTCGCCGGTCTCCGCCGCGTCTCCGTATTCAGGATCTGTCATTTGTGCTGCCGCCTCCACACTTGTGAGTTGCCTCTTAAGTGCTTCAGCAGCTTCGGCGTCACGCTTCTTCTTTCCTTGGACTTTCTTCAACCTGTTGCCGAGGTCAATGCCAAACGCAGGTGTAGTAGGGTAACAATTCGCACCGATAGAATTCCTCACGATCCATTTCGTCCAATTCCGAGATGATAAACTTGATAGTGTTCTCCAACCGGGGTATGATTACATGTTCTATAGCATTAACGCGTCGATTCGTGGCTCGAATGACTTCATCGAGAATCATGAAAGCGGTTTGGAGCGAAGCGAGCTCAACAAGTGTTTCCAAGGCTTTGGCATAAACCTCTCGGGCCTTCGTAACCTGTTGACCTCCTCGTCCCAAGCCGGTGAGGTTGAAGTCTGCGTGGGTTTCCCTTCGTAAGGCTCCGCGCCACTTGTGTCACCGCTGCATATACGCACCGCTAGCTCCGACTCGGTCTACCTCGAACGTAGGCAGTACTACACCGGATACATTTTCTTGTGAGGCTTTGACTCGGAAAGATGCCGTCTTTGCTTGCTCTTGCACCAGATACGAGATGTCGCCCGTCGCATACGTGACCTCGGCCATCGAGAACGAGGCTAGCTGCATCACACGCCCCATCTTCCTCTTAGCCTGTGGGCGTAATTCCGCACGAAGCGAAAGGGGCCAATACACCACCCAAGCATTATACGGTACAGATAACGAAATAAGGGAATAACAATGTCAGCTGGCAATATAGTGAGTCTATACCACCCACCTCGTCCACCTTGCGAAGGATCGCCCGAAAGCGGGTCATCAGCGCATCGCGCTTCTTGGCGAGCAGCGAATGGCCAGTCTGTGCGCCCTTGAGGCGAAGCTTGGTGTTCGACAGCGCCATGCGCGTCGGAAAGATGGCCTCGCGTGCTCCTGACATCTGGACTTTCGCGGTTCGGTCGAAAGAGATCACAAAGGAGCCACTTTGGGCGAAGTTAAACACGATAAAGAACTCATGTGTCTATTCGTTCTTAAACAATGAGACATTGGAGACTCTAGATTATTAAACGGCAGTCGCCGTATTGGATTATTACTTGTGGTGGGAGCTCTCGATCTCGTTGCTTGTAGTTCCATTACCGCTCACCAGAGCGAGAGCAGAACACTTGACCATTTCATGTATAGTGTCTTGTCCGTTATAGAACCAAGCCACGAGTGCCTGGAAGGTCGTCAGTTATCGGTAAGCAGATTCGGGGTCATTAAGACGATCACTGGGACTCGCTTCAATGGACCACGGCGAACTCACAATGATAAGATAGAACGAGATGAGCGTATATCCTTCAGCCCAATTTGTCTTTGAATCCGCTGTTATGTAATTGACGAGGAAACATGCACCAACAAGCATCGTGACCTCAAATACATCTAAGCCCATGGTCAACTCGCAACGGGGCTTTCTGTAATAGGGGTTGTTACTCACCGAAGACCATGGTCAGAGGCTTGTTCAGGACCCAGCCCAGCAAGACGAGAACAGGAATCCAAAATAGAGCGAATTGAATCGCAAGATCGATGGGTTTTGCGTCCGCGAGGGTATGGGGGGAATGGCCGCTGTGGAAGAAAGTATGTCGAATCATGTAAGAGAAGCTGATAAGTCCATCCCCGGAGAACGATACAAGTGGCAGCAGAATAAGACCGAACCACTCTTCGGTGATATCTGACGCGAAGTGGGCAGCATGAACAAGCTAAAGGAATATCAGCGAGAGTGGAATGAATTGATTACCATACTTACCCACTCCGCTGTGACTGCAACTAGAACGACGGCCACAACCAGCATGATCATACAGAATCCCGGTCCGACGTCTGGTTGATGGTTTCTCCATTTTTCTTCCTCGTCGTGGAGTGCTTTGGGAGCACGATGGTCCAACTGCAAGGCGTTGTCCTCACCGGGGGGATCATACAAGTACCACCGCGACGCCAAATACACGAATAGGAGGATGATGGCCATGCCTCTGGATAAATGAAGAAATTGCGCGCGAGTGGTGTCAGTCACGACCTCTTCTACGCTCGTTGCGCCTATCCTCTCGCTAGCAGAGAGCATAACGGCGGGTATGATGGTGGCCAGGACACCCAGAGCGAGCAATGTGTGATTTAGTTGGGTGGCTGTGGAGTGTAACTCCTGCTCAATGGTGCGAGTTCCCCCGGTAAGGAAACCCACACCGGTAACAAATAGGAGCTGCAGCAAGACGACACCGATTACAGTCGATTGGACGAGCTTAATCTCGCACTTGATCAATAAGACGATGGCAAGAAGTGCCTCTACAATGCTAATAGGGAGTCAGAACAACACGAGGCAGAGACGGCCCGCCACGAACTTGCAGAGAGTGACAATCAATAAGTCGCCGAGCCGGACTCCCAAATATGCCGTCATTTGCAAGCCCCCATATTGTAAGATTGATTCCAGAGGAACCAGCGCCACAAAAGACACTAGTAGCACGTCAGGTTTCCTCAAGGCGTAAGTGCGGACGACAACTGACGAGCAAAAGTGACCTTGTCGGGCCAGTGAAGGAAATGACTAATCCATGATAACGGTAGAAACACGAAAAGAATGTTGAGCCCTGTCACAGTTAGCCGGAGTGCCCCAAGGCCAGGTGGGGCGCCGAGGAGAACGTACAAGACTGCGTCAATACGGCAACCAGACTTTGTTTTATCGTCGGTATACGCTTGAGGTGCTTTCCACGAGCTCTTTGGAGGAAGCTTGGTGTATTTTTGTCCCTCGTCGGTTGCACTACGTTCTTTTCGACGTCTTCGGCCGTTGAACCATTGCCCGTCGACCTTTGGTATGGAGTTTTACTGCCAGCATGCCTTGCTGCGAGGGTTTGCCTGGATTCCGCAGACATGGTGCGGTGGGAGCTGATGTTTGAATTGTCTCCCAGCCTTGAATGCTGTGACCGTGGCATCCGTACTCCTTCCTCTGAAGAGCGTGGTTCCAATGATCCACGATCCGGGGGAGGCCTTCCGGCTGTCAAGGGAACGTGCATCAGTTTTGGCCTCGAATCGATTTGAAAACTGATACGAGGGTGTCGAAAGAGCTTAGACTCATCAATGGAAACGGGAGGCTGAGGTGGTTGTGTTCGTGGTGGCCGTGCACGTTCCAGGGTAGGGTTCGACATGAATTACGGGGATGTGCGTGCTGGGGAATGGGGAGGGAGGAGAGCGTAAAGTCACCTTGCGATTTCTACGGCGATTGTTTAAACTGCACCTTGCTTTGACGATACGCCCAAACCTTGTGTCCCTGCGATGTCCGCGGTTAATAGAGTTAAGAGGCGTTGGTTCGGCGTGCTGTTCGCATGGAACACGGACACAGGCGCAGCGACTCATAACGCCCGACGTCCCGGCGTTATTGCAAATGTAAGAGTTCAGCATTCAGGTGACTGCATGTCCGGCGTGGGCACGGCCGTTGAACGGGCGGAGCGCTCATATGCAATGGGGCGAAACGGGACAGGACTGCAATAAGGCTAGTCATACACGAGTCGAATAGACCTACAGAGGCTGCTTGACGGATATGGACGAATATTACGGTGTTGACATGGGCAAGAACGAGGGGACCCAATCGAATCGAAATGTATCGACCGTGATACACTCGAGCACTCGTACGAACTTTATTCTTCTTCAGCTTCGGGTTCCTCTCCCTTCTTTGCTTTCGCCTTTCGCTTGCGTTTGGGCTTTGCCTCAGCTTTCAAGTCCGCCTCGTTGATTTGTCCACCGTTCGTAGGATCGGGAATGCCAACAACGAGTTCCTTGAGGAAGTCGAGAACCTCGGTGTGCTCCACGGCGTATTTACTAGAAATGACATAGGTCAGGAGCAGAGGTAAGTCAGACCAGTGCAGCACGAACAGATGATACGCCTCGACCCTATGGACCCCTCTCTGTTCGCACACCTTGGAAGCTTGGCCGATTAGTTCTTGCATGAACAACTCGAGCGCCTTTGCTATGGCAGCCACTCAGCGATAGAACAGACCGCAGGACAGAGGCTCACATATCACAACAGGTGTAGCTTGAGCGACCTTGCCAACTTCTTCGTCCTTTTGCATTATACGTTTTATCCTGGCCTACGAATTCCGTTGTGAGTCGCGTGTGTTGAATCGAGCGAGTTAGCGCATACAACCGGGAAACGCGTCTGCTTATTCTTCGCTTTGGATGTCTTTGGTGCGGCTGAGGTGCTCATCGTCAGATATTTGTTTCGACAAGGTCCAGACTGCAGGCGAGGCGGAAAGAAATCAATCTCAATTTGGCTCTGCAACTTGGACTCGACCAGACTCTTCAAAAATGTCAAACACGATCAACCTGTACGCAAGCTCCACTTCAAATACATTGTACATACGATATTAACCTCTCATAGTTATCCATTGTCCAATTTCACGTTTAGGTTAGCTCTGGAGCTGAGAACGAACTGGCATATTGCTCACCAATCTAATGCGTGGCTATTACAGCACAAAAGAAGCACAGCCTGAAGAAGATCCATCAGTGGCGGCTCGATTGCAGCGGCTCCAGAATAATTATGAGGATTTTGGCATGCGGCGAACCGTCGAAGGAGTCTTAGTGGTCCACGACCACGGCCATCCTCACATTCTAATGCTACAAATTGCTAACGCGTTCTTTAAACTGTATGTTTCATTGCCTCTGGTAGCGTTCATGTTGCTCACAATCTGGTCATCCGACCCATAGCCCCGGAGACTACCTAAAGCCTGGTGAAGAAGAAACTTCAGGTCTTAAGGCTCGCTTAGATGAACGTCTAGCTCCTATTCAAGGAACCTATCCCTTTGGCGAGCAGCATGGTGCCGATAACGATTGGGAAATCGGGGACTGCCTCGCT
>Ga0307513_10011682_pt1 | contig 10897 bp, 14 predicted proteins | sample 15_EM_MG_FD_202174 | JGI IMG/M metagenome (GOLD analysis project Ga0307513, IMG submission 202174) | Populus trichocarpa ectomycorrhiza microbial communities from riparian zone in the Pacific Northwest, United States - 15_EM | ecosystem: Host-associated > Plants > Roots > Unclassified | place... | reverse complement strand
GCGCTCAGTCGTGTGGGCGGCTCATGTTTGGATGGATGGGCGGACTAGGGTAAATATTTCGTTACGGAAGTGTGGTGGTTGGTTGAATGGTTGGGGTGGGGGTGGTAGTGGTGCATGAACCGGGTATTTTGTTTTATCTTTTATGTACCGGTATTTTTGTTTGCGGGAGGGGGGATGGAGGGAAACGAGGGGTTGCGAGTGAGTATTTATGAAGGCGCCGAGGGGTGATCGTGGTTAGGTGGCACTATGCCTGTAGGTATTAATCATATCGGGCCGTGGGATAGACGTGGTTGGGTGAGGGTGTCGACTTCTGCACTCATTAATTCACCCATTGGGCTCGCAGGATAGGGGGTGAGAGGAATTGAGGAGTTGTAATGGGGCATAAAGGGATTATATAAAGCTCTGTTCTAGACTGGAATAACGGGTGCAGATGGTGGCATTTGTTTTTGGCTCGGTTTGGATTGCATAGTATTGTTTTGTCAATGCGTGATGTAGTTGGTTCGTAAGGGGTTACGTCGGGTGCTGGTACTAACTTTATCATTGATTGTGATTTGATGGTTAACGAAAGCCTGGGCTTGAGCGCAAACTAGGTCATGGTTCAAATAACGGGCCTCGGATTTCGGCGTGCTTTTTTTCCGTTAATTAGCAGCATTAGTTGATTTGCGCGCAAGTAGCTGGCGGCGAGAGGGTAAATGAAAGGGGGGAAAGAAGGAGGGAGAGAGAGAAAGAAAGAAAGAGAGAAGGGGAGGGGGGGAGCGCCATGATAAACGCCTATCGTGATTAGAGGAGGTGGGAAGGGTTGGCGGCTTGGGTGGGGGTTAGTGGGCAAGGGAGAGACTGGGGGCAAACTCTATCATCGGCATGGGAAGGTGAGGGGGAGGGAGGTAGAGGAGAAGGAGAGGAGGGGGGTACAATACAGTCTTAACTGTACCCACGGCGGGACTGGACTGGCGACTAACAAGGGTATTTGCTGGACGAAAAGTGAATCATCGAGGTCAGGGTTACGAAAAGGTACTGGTAATTAATCACTGTTCGTCAGAGGCCCAGTTTCGTCGTGAGTACGGTGGAGACTGTAATTGTGACATGCTCATATCCGTTTCTCGGGATGTAGAATTTCTCACAAAAAATACCTGTTTATGGGTTTAAGAACGGAAGAATGTAAACCATGTGGCACAGTGAAATGCAACAGTGGCTGTGCAATAAAACTGCCAAGCCTCGCAGTTTTGGTGATAGATTGTGAAGCTGTGTACGAGGTATAGTACAAGTCTTAATAAGAGATAAGAGTATATTTATTTAATACAATATTATAAGATTTTGGTACCTTGCCTTCTGATGGGTTTTTCATAATTCTAAATATTTTGACTTTATTTAACATATTTGCTTTGTACAAGTGTATAGTAACAGGCTTCTTCCTTACATATTACTATTTGTGATTGCCTGAACTTATCCCTTTGCTTGTAGCACTATTCAGGTGATCACAATGACAGATCAGATCTCTTATTCTTGTCTAATATGCAACAAAAATAAATAAATAAAGCTTAGAAAATATATATATAATAATCTTAAGTACTGATAGAAAGGAATCCCAATTTATCTGATGTTTGGTTTTCAATCCACTATTGTAGTATTGGGTTTTGGTTAGATAGGACATTATTCCTTCTGTTGATATGTAAAAACCCCACACAGTGACTGAAATTAGGTGACTGAAATTAGCTAACTAAAATGTCAGAGTCCTATTATAATCTGTAGAGATTTCTTTCTATATTAGATGTTTTTCTATAAAGTTAGATTAAGGTTAGTATTGACATCATGGGGGGCTATGATGCACAGGTTAAGATTTGCTGGTATCTTAGTATACTACTCCACGAAAAACTTGTTGGGATCCAAATAGAACTCAAGAGAAAGGACAAAAAGATGAATAAATTGCAGACTTTTAATTGCTTAAAACGGACACATGAGGTGGTGGATAAATATTCGAATGATGGAGAGATGCTAATTGTATAGCAAAGAGTCTTGAAGGTAAAATTCATAGAATAATATCAACTTTTGTAGGATCTATGTGGGTTTACGTATTAATGGAACTTTACTAGAGAGAAAGTGACCCCACACAGATACTAGACTATTAATCAAATACAAGAGATATTTTATTCCTATTACACCAGATAAAGTTTTTACATGATAGAACACTAAAATATACTAACTAGATGTTTTAGGTTCGTTGTTGTGGTGCTATTGGGGTAGAGGGTTTGTGGAGAGCTTATAGACCAATGGAAACCTGTTGTTACGAGTGGAGGGATAATAATTATTATGATTAGTCAGTATTTTATGTTGCATCCAAGAGCTAAGACCTCTCTTGCCACACTCAATCTTCACCTCTTACAACCTGTAGTCCCATTCCAGTACACACAATATGGAATTGATAAAAGTGCACTTGGGTTCCCGTATTCTTTACCAAATTTTCCACAGTTTTCCACTTTATTTGTGCAAATATTGGCTGCTTAATACACTAATGAAAAGACATCTCAACTACATCAGTAAAAACTTTATTCCTCATCCCATATATGAGATGAATAGGTGTAACAAAGACATTCCTATAGGTGTTTCGTCAAACGGGAACGACAAATCGTAGTGCGTATCGTTATTGTTAACTATTATCATAGTCTCGTCGGAGGAAGATCCTATCGTTATAAGACCAGGAGGTACAAAGTCCCATTGTTATAGGACTAAGTGCTTGCGTTCAAGCATTATAGGTTTGTGTAAGAAGTAGAGTAATAGGATTGTATATCTTGCACCACAGGAAGGTCACTGTCAAAGGGCTTGGCCCGTGCTCTAGTATCCAAGTGTTGTATTACTTGGATGGTTGTGTGAAGCTCCTATCTTTGGGTTGATTTTTTTTGATTTTTTTGATCATGCGTTCATTGTTTCTAAGTACAAAAAGCCTCATGCAGTGTGAGCTATAGAGAAAACAAAACCTATATATACAAAACCACGGCCCGCTTCACCGCTTCATGGGAAAAATCAAACACCCCGAATCCATAGGAAAAACCCCCCTCGCCTAGCACCTAAGATAAAATACCCCATACATGTAAGGAGACAATTGATAGAGACGTAGAGGAGAGAGACCCAAACCCTTCTGCAGGCTCCCCTAAAACAAAAGAAAAGATGGCTTCAGTAAGAGCCTTTCAGGGCTCGGGGAAGGGGATAGTGTGACTCTGCATATGAGGAAACCACTGAACTTGTGGGCTGACAGAACTGAAGACATAGGTCGCGCCAGTAATTACATCGGTTGATCCAAGGCGTTGACGGCAGCCACGGAGGCAGGGCAATACCACGACTGGGCGTAACTGAGGAGGAGTGCGACGATCGGGGAGGATAGAAGGGCGAGGGGAGCCACCGGGCAGAGGGAATGCCAGCCAGTAAGCAGCAGTAGGGTGCCAGCCCATAGGGAGCAGTAGGGTGCCAGCCAAGGAGAGGAGTGTAGTAGTACGGTACAAGCGAACAGAACCGGGAGGGGGGTGGAAGAAGGATTGCGAACTGGCTAGCCACAACCGACAAACTGGCCATTGCAAGAGTTGTTGGGACGACAACAAACCCGAGCGAGACCGAGATGTTACTAACAGAGGCTTTCCCCCTTTGAGGTACAAGCCCAGCAGGCTGAGGCCTACTTCAACTGAGAGCCCGGACACCGTAATGCCGACCGTGAACGAAGTGAGAAGCTTTCCGACCGTGCAAAATGCTAAGTGAGAAGCTTTCCGACCGTGCAAAATGCTAAGCGAAGTAGAAAGCAAGTGCGGGGTATGGGGTAGAACCGAGCATCATGAGCGTGTCAACGACGAACAGGAACAAGAACCCCAAGGAGGGGAGGCCTGAAGGCCCCAGGAGAGCAGAGAAGATGGCTTAACGTCAACTCCTAGGCAGTAGCTATCGTGGGAGAAGCGAGGTGGGCGGAGGGAAGTGACAATGATTTCCCGTGGTGTTGAGATTTCAATCGCCGGAGGTGGAGGAGAGATGGTTCGTGGTCCTATCTCTTGGTTGTTTTTTCATTTTTTTTCATTTTCTTCTTTTTTTGATATCATGCATTATTTGTTTTAGGTGCAAAAAGCCTTATGCAGTGCGAGCTATGAAGAGAAAAAAACCTATAAGTCACAACAACCGCCGGCTTCACCTCTTGATGGGAAAAATCAAACACCCTGGTAGCATAGGAAAAGCCCCGCTCGCCTAGCACTTAAGATACTGATACCCCAGGCACGTAAGGAAACAATCCATAAAAACGTACAGGTAGAGAGACCCAAACCCTTCCGCAGGCTACCCTGAACAAAAGAAAGTTTCGCTAAGCCCTCAAAATGCGGGCCAGAGGCAGAGGATGTTGATCGCGCGTAAAAGAAATGCCTCTGGAATGTGGGCGGACACTGTAACTGTAAAAAACCGTTGCGCCTGTAATTACGTCGTTCGACCAAGGCATTGGCGGCAGCCACGGAGGCAGTGAGATACAACGCCTGGGCGTAACCGAGAAGGAGGGTGTTGATTGGAGTGGATAGAGAGGCGAGCGGAGCCACAGGGCACTAGGGTGCCAGCCGGTCAGTAGCAGGAGGGTGCCAGCCGAGGGGGAGGTAAGCATTAAGGTGCTAGCTAAGGGGGTAGTACGGTGACAACGGATGGAACCGGGAGGGAGGAGGAGGAAGGATCGCGACCAGGGTAGCCAAAACCGACGAAGGGGCAATAGTAAGGGCTTTTGGGACGACGAGGAGGCAGGGACGAGACCGTGATGTTACTAACCGAGGCTTATTTTGACCGAGAGTCTGACACCGTAACCCAGACCGTGAACGAAGCGAGAAGCTTTCCGACTGCGCAAAATGCTAAGCAAGGTGCAAAGCAATTGCGGGGTAAGGGGGAGAACCGGACTTCATGAGCCAGTCAACGATGAGCTGGAACGAGAACCGCAAGGAGGGGAGGCCAGAGGGCCCCCGAGGGGGAGGGTAGATGGCTTAACGTCAACTCCTAGGCAGTAGCGATTGAGGGAGAGGAGAGGTAGGTGGGGGAAAGTGACGATGATTTCCCGTGGTGTTGAGATTTCAATCGCCGGAGGTGGAGGAGAGATGGTTCGTGTCCTCTCTCTTGGTTGTTTTTTGTCTTTTTTCTTTTTGTAATCATCCGTTCATTGTTTTAGGTAGAAAAAGCCTCATGCAGCGCGAGCTATGGAGAAAACAACACCTATAAATCCCAACAAATAACAAAGGAAAGTCACGGCACCGGTAAATATCCACACTCATGGGGGGTTCTCGTCCACGGGGCCTAAGGCCACTCTAACAGCAAGGAAAGAAAGGTTATACAACTTATACGAAAGGAAAGCCTACATAAGTTACAGGAAAGAAAACGACAACTCGCTACATACTTATCAAGCCTCGGCCAAGGAAAATACTCAGAACACGGGACGCGGCTGGTTGGGGGGAGAGAGGGGGAAGGGTGGGGAAGATGGGGGCGTGGTGGGCGGGAACATCGTGGGAGGGAAACCCGTGGAGGTGACGCAGATATAGGTGGCGAGCCTTTTTAGAATGGGGAGAGAGGACTATAGGGGCGCCTCATGACCGACATCCGTGATGCCTGGGAGGAGACACGCGCGGGCACCATGTCTAGAGGGGCATGTGAGGATTGCGTGTTCGAAAGATTCTGGTTCCAAGCTACAGCGGGGGCAGGAGGTATCGGCCTCTGGGGCCCTCCAAGAGGGATGTGCCGCCAGGTAACTTTTCCCGGCTCTCATTTGGTGGATCCATCCTGCTATGCACTTGGCCAGGCCCATAAAGGGGCGAGGGTGCAGGGCTGGGGGGTGGTGGTAGTAGGCGCGGGAGGGGAACACTCGGGACCAGTCCTCAATGAGCGCCGCCCTAACCCTTTTCTTTAGGGGCGAGTACGTGCTCTCCATTAGGGATTGCGGGGGGAGGTTGGGCAAGACCTCAGGGACCAGGTGTGTATTTATCATAGGCGTCCTGGAGGGGCCGCCGGTGAAGGCGATAGTCCTGTGGGCCACTGGATCTATCGGGAGGCGGTTCCGGAGAGGGGCTGAGGGGTGGGGGGTCTTCCACCAGCCGGGCAGGTAGACCGACGAGAGGCCCTTAGTTCGGGCTCTTGAGCCATTCGGGGCTCGGTAGGAGGAGAGGGAGGGAAAGGATGGGTGGAGGCGCGCTGTTGCCTGGTTGACACTGGGCGGGGAGCAGGCTGTCCTTAGGGCGGCTAGTCTCTGCCTCTGTGATACCAGGAGTGGGATGGGGGGCAGACAGGACTCGATGGCCAGGATGCCCATGGGGTTGACGAGAAGCACTTAGTGGCCCACCTCTGCACCTTGTGCCAGAAGGTGTTGAGCCTCGTGAGGGAGCTCACGTTGCGTGTGAAGATGTCCGCCCCGTACAGGAGGATGGGCGCAACAAGTGATGTTGCCAGTCTGTGGCATAGGTAGGGGGCGAGCCCTGCCACGGGGGGCTAAGACGTCTGATTAGGGCAAATGTCCCTTGGGCCAGCGCCAGACGGCGTGAGAAGTCTGTCGATGTGGACCAGGTGGGAGTGAACTAGTACCCTAACCATCAGAGGGAAACACGGGGGTGGAAGATCTCCCTGTCTAACTGGATAGGTGATAGACACATTGGCGAGTGTCTTTGGCTGGGGGTCCTCCAGTGTATCAGTTCTGTCTTGAGGATGGAGCAGGATATGCCAAGTCGTGCTGCTTTGGCCTGGATTGTCCTGAAAAGCTCTTGTAGCTGGCGGATGTTTCCACGGCAGGAAAGGGAGGCCGTCGTTAGGGCAAAGTTGTCCACGTAAGAAAGCATCAGTCCTCGCGGGATCCTGAAGTGGAGGGGAGAAACATAAATAAGAAAAAGAAGGTGAGAGATTGGGGAGCCTTGCGGGGCCCTAACGTTGACGGCGGCTGGGGTGCCTGGCACGCGTTGGAAGACCAGTGTGCAGCTGCGGTCTCCTAAGAAGGAAGCGACTCCGGAGACTAGGTAAACGGGCATCCCGCCCTCCCTCAGGATGTGAGCAAGGGTTGGGTTGTCGAGGTTGTCAAAGCCCGCTTTGATGTCCAGAAAAAGGGAGGACAGCTTCAGGCGCGGCCTCTGCAGGGTTTTCACCTCCTTCATAAGGGTGAGGCAGGCATTGTATGTGCTCAGCCCATGGAGGGAGCGGCATTGGTTGGGGTGACTCAGGCCCCTTGAGCGGGCTGCGAGGAGGAGCAGTGCCGCAATTATCCTTTCCAGGATTTTTGAGACTGTTCTGAGGAGGACTATGATCCTGAAGGAGGATGGTGACTCATACGAGAGTTTGCCCGGTTTATCGAGGACCCCCCATTCGGTCCTTTGAGCGAGGCCAGGTGGTATCCTAGGGAAACTAGTGGGGAGAGGATCTTGAGGAGGATCGACGGGTTGATCCCATTTACCCGTTTCGGCGTTAGGTAGGGGATCCCATCGTGGCCGGGGGCTGACGAGGAGGAGGACTTGCAGGGCGCATGGGCGATCTCCTGCTTGGGGAGAGGGGGGGCCGAGCTCTGTGGCCTCAACCTGTGAGGGGGGGAGAAGGCTGTTTTGGGAGGGAAGAAATGGCCTAGTAGGGCCTCATTCATCTGCTGCGGGGTTTCAGCCCCGGGGAGGGAGGGAAAGCGTGGGGGGGCTCTACCTGAGGTGAACCTCGTTGCCGTCCACAGGTTCTGGGGGGTAGCTGAGAGTAGGAAGGAGGACCAGTGCTTGTTTTTTGCGACCTTGATGGCCTTGAAATATCCCACCCTGGAGATGTTCGCCGTTTCTCTCAGCGCCGAGGTGCCTTGTTTGCGGGCCAGCCTTGCCGCCTTATGATATGCGCGTCGAAGGATGGTGAGGTTCGGGGTCCACCAAGGTTTGGAGTGGTGGGAAGGGCATGAGCTTGGGGTGTGGTCTTAAGAAGGCCTGTGAGGTGGTCCAGTGTCCCGGTGAGCCAGTCATCTAGGATCTTTGGAGAGGGGTACGGAGGGGGAGGGGGGACTATCAAGTTATTAATGGTTGGGGAGAGCAGCTCCCAGTCTGTGTGGTCCGACCTGAGACGTTGGGGGGCCGGATCCGAGGAAGGAGCTGCTAGCAGAATGGTGATGGGGACGTGGTCAGAGCCCGTCAAGGGGAGGGATGTCTCCCAGCTCTTGACCAAGGGAAGGAGCAGGGGGTTGGCAAAAGCAAGGTCGATAACGGAGGGGCGTGCCTTCCCTGAGAGGGGGAACGTAGTGTACACGCCTGGGGAATTGAGAAGGGCGAAACCGCCCAACGCCGCCAACTCGAAGTAGGGGGCGGATGAGGAGACTTCCTGGGAAGAGAACGCGCGGAGCGGGTCAGCCAGGGGGTTGTAGATGTTCAGGTCTCCCACCACCAAGAGTGGGACGCCCATGGCAGGAAAAAGTGATTCTGGAAGGACAGAGTGGACCCTTCGGTCTGCCAAATTAATTGAGTAGGCGTTAATCAGCCTGAAGGAGTGAAAGCGGCCGCCAAACACGGGTTTCTGGGAAGAGATGTCAAGAGACATAATGTCGACCCTGTCTGTGAATCTTGGCAATACCGAAAAGCGAGCAAGAGAGGACTGATGTACGTAGGATGCCACCCTGGGCTTCCTGACAGGTGGAAAAAAGGGCGCGAAGCCATTAAAGGAGGGAAGGCGGGCCTTGCTAACAGGAGGGTCCTGAAGGAGGACCACCGAGGGGTATGTGTGAGACTCCTTGAAGGACTCAAATAAGGTAAGACAAACATCCCTGCTCCCAAGGCAGTTATGTTGGATGACGGAAAGGAGGGAAGGGGAGGAGGCCTGCCTCCTGTTGGATTCTAGGGGCCAGTTACTCATTTCCGCGATGTACCCGACGAGCTGAAGGGGTTGGGCACGGGCGTGGTTCCTCATTGCACAGAGGACCGCCAAAGCCTTGAGTGGAACCGGGGTGTAGAGGGCCTTCCGGAGGGGGTTATCTGAGGGTTACAAGATCCATTTGACTGGGACCCGCCCTGCTCGGTGGAGTAGAGGGTGCTTGGTCGCCATTGATGGCCACGCCCATGGGGTCTTGACCCTGGGGTACTGGGGAGGTAGGTCAGGAGGGGACAGCAGGTCGAGGTCGAGCCGGACACTCTTTGAAGGTGCCAGTGTGGTCATTACTGCAGTTGCAGCAATGGGGGGGCGAGGTCGGACAACAGGATGGGACTGGCTTATTGTTCCCGCTGCCGGGGCAGGTTGGATTCTGACATCTGTGAGCCGCGCGAGTATGATGAAGCGCACAAATGGGGCAGGTGGGGTGTGTGGTGGGGCATCCCTGATGGGCGTGTCCGTATCTCCAACAGTTTCTACACCGAGTGGAGCGGCTTGCTGACAAGCCAAGTTTGACCTTGCGGTTCTGGGAGACGATAACGACGCCTGAAGTAGGCGCCGCAACGTGCAGGGGGTCGACAGTAACAGCCACCGAAGTGGCCTGCTTGGTGCCCCTAGAATCTCTGCTTGGGTTAAGGTACCAGGCTGAGAGAATCGGGGTCGCTTTGTCGTTGAGGATTGCCTGCCTGAGATATGAGAAGAGTTCCTCTTCATCTTGGGGGAGGAAGCGGAGCGGAAGGGCGTGTATCGCCAGCTGTACAGCGGTGGGGGCGAGGATGAACCGGGCCCAGGGGTTTCACCCACGGGGAAGGACTGATTTAGTGTCCTGGTGAGGGATTCAAAGTAGGGGGCGTAGGACGCAGCTGGGATAGCCGTGTCAGTGACTGTGAGCGAAATGGCCCCGTGGATGTTAACCGACGCGGAGAAGCCAAGAGGGAGGAGGCAGTTAGATTCGCACAGGACACGAGTGGCGATATCGGTGAAGGTTGCTGCAATCGGGGGAGCTTCTGGGTAGGGGACTGGGGAAAGGCGAGGAGCAAAGAAACGTCGTTGTGCACCGGGCGCGGAGGGCGGCCCCTTCTTAACAGGGGGGCAGCTGCGCTCGCAACTTGTTGGGGTGAAGGGGGCTTAGATGTTTTCTTGGTCCTGCCGCCCCAGCCAGAGCCGGAGGCAGCCTGAGCATACGAGGGTGAGGGGGTGTAATCAGGGTGGGGGTGACGGGGGTGAAAGAGGCTAGGTCGTAAGCCCCTCTCTGGAACTCGCCGGTTTCATAGGAGTGCGGGAACAGACGTGCGTAGCGCTCCAGATCACCGAACGCCTTGCCAAGCTTTGTGTCATAGTAAGGGATGACGTACTTGGGATCCTCGTTGGGGTTGGTGGGGGGCGTGCCGGGGGCTGGGGCTGAGGCGTGGTGGCCGGCGGTTCGGGGAGGGGGGGTGCAGGGGCTGTCACACGATGTGACAGGTCTCTTATTGCTGCTTGGAGTCTAGAGAGCTCTTGGTGGGGGGGCGGGGACTGATAGAGTAGGCGGTTCGCTATTTGGGAGGAGAGGTCGTTGAGCTTCTCCTTCAGAGCACCGTTCTCCTCGGCAAGGGCTGTGAGCTTCTGGGTGACCCCGGAGAGTTCCTGTGAAATGGGAACCAGCCCTCTTAGGAGCTGTAAAAGGAGGGTCAGAGACGCTGTCTCTGACAGGATCAGCCCTGACAGCGTGTCCTGGGAGAAGTCTGGGAAGTCCTGGGGGTTTAGGCCACGGAGGTTCTGGCAGACTCTAGCTGTTCTGCTGTCAAGGCTTGGGGGTAGTCAATGGCTGGGGTAGACGAGCGCGTTTGCAGAGGCGAGGAGGCCGCTGACAGTCTGCCAAAGGCAGAGTTGCCGGGGGGGAGTTGGTGAGTGTTTGCAATCAGGCATGGGCGAGGCTTTGGAAGGGTGGGCGATGGGTTTGACCTGGACGCAAAGCAAGGAAAAGTTGAGTTTGTATGTAAAATGTAGGGGGGGGGGGGAAGTTTGCGAGAAGCGTGTCCTCTCTCTTGGTTGGTTTTTTTCT
>Ga0307513_10011681_pt1 | contig 10898 bp, 6 predicted proteins | sample 15_EM_MG_FD_202174 | JGI IMG/M metagenome (GOLD analysis project Ga0307513, IMG submission 202174) | Populus trichocarpa ectomycorrhiza microbial communities from riparian zone in the Pacific Northwest, United States - 15_EM | ecosystem: Host-associated > Plants > Roots > Unclassified | place... | reverse complement strand
GTACTGCTTGCCGCCGGTCTTGACGATCGCGTACATCGGACGCGGACTCCCTGAGACTAAACGCAGCACAAACGCTGCTCGACGGATGAAAACTGGCTCCTGAGTTAGAGCCCACAGGAACAAGGCGCACCGAAAATGCGCCGTCAGAAAGACTACTTCATGAGCGCGCCGCAACCCAAACCGGGGTTGTCAGCCGTGCCGCTACCGATGCCTGGTCCTTCGGACGGCGCGGAGAACCCGAGCCCCCTTCGGGGGCTAGCTGGTACCGCACGCCTTGGCCAGTGTACCCGCCAGCAGGCCCAGCTCCTTGGCGTCGATCTTGCGGACGTCGCCCTTGAGCTTCTCGACCGAGGTGCTCATCGTGGCGAGCGCCTGCTTGACCGCCGGGTCGGCGACGAGCTTGGACATGTCCCGCAGCGCATACGCGTAGTTCTCAACGTCGCGGCTCGTCTTCGCCTGGGCGGCGCTGATCGCGGCCTTGTCCTTGGCCGACTCGGCGTCGATCAGCAACTGCAGGTCCTGGGCGAAGGTGGCGGCGGCGTGCTCGCCCGTCGTGCCGGCCTGATCGCAAATGGCCTGGGTGTTGCCGGCCAGCGCCGCATCGCCCGCGTTCCCGCTCGCAGCCGTCGCGGCGGCGGAGGCAGCCGCGGAACCGACGGGGGCACCGGCCGCCGGCGCGGGCGCCACGGTGGGGCCGCCGCTGGTCGCCGTCTTGTCGGCGGAGCAGCCGGTGAGCAGCAGGGCACCAGCCACCGCGGCGGCGGCAACGAGTCGTCGCATTCCGATGATCTCCTGACGAGAGGTGCGGTCCGCCGAGCGTAGCGGACATCGATCGGCGGATATGCCGCAGGCGGCGTGACCGCTGGTCACGCCGCCCGACTGCGCCTTGTTTCCGTGCCGCTCGGCCCCTACGGGCGGGTCCGCCGCCGGGTGCCGCCCCGGCGGGAGCGGCGCCGGCCGCCCGCACCCGCGCCGACCGGCTCGTCGTCGTCCTCGTCCTCGTCGAGCGCGTCCGGGTCGTCGGCCCCGGTCAGCCGCAACGGCTCGGAGTCCTCCTCGGCACCCGTGCCGTTCGACTCGTAGCGGGACAGGTCGTATCCGCTCATGTCGTAATCGTCGTCGTCCAAGCCACCGGCCGGCGTGGCCGCCGCGCCGATCACGCCCGAGCCGGCCGCGCTGACGATGCCGGAGCCGTTGGCCGGGGGCAGCCCCGCGACCTCGGCGACCGGGTCGTCCCCGGCGACCTCCAGCTCCACGACGGGCGTCTCGACGGCCTCGGCCGGGGTCTCCGCGCCGCGGCGCCGCCGCGACCGGGTGGACACCGGGATGGCCGGTTTGCCACCGCGGATCGGCTCCGCGACCGGCACGGAGTCGGTCCGGGCGCTGGCCGAGGCGACCGCCTTGACCTGGGTCGCCGCGCCGGTCACCCGCTTCTCGGGCACCGGCTCGGTGTGGATGACCAGGCCACGGCCCTTGCAGTGGTCGCACGTCTCGCTGAACGCCTCGAGCAGGCCCGCGCCGATCCGCTTGCGGGTCATCTGCACCAGACCCAGCGACGTGATCTCGGTCACCTGGTGCTTGGTCCGGTCCCGGCCCAGGCACTCGGTCAGCCGGCGCAGCACCAGCTCGCGGTTGCTCTCCAGCACCATGTCGATGAAGTCGATCACGACGATGCCGCCGAGGTCGCGCAGCCGCAGCTGCCGGACGATCTCCTCGGCCGCCTCGAGGTTGTTGCGGGTGACCGTCTCCTCGAGGTTGCCGCCCGCGCCGGTGTACTTGCCGGTGTTGACGTCGACGACGGTCATCGCCTCGGTGCGGTCGATCACCAGGTGGCCGCCCGAGGGCAGGAACACCTTGCGGTCGAGGCCCTTGAGGATCTGCTCGTCGATCCGCTTCTCGGCGAAGACGTCGGTGGTGCCGACGTGCCGGTGCAGCCGCTCGAGCAGGTCGGGCGAGACCGAGTTGAGGTAGTTCTCCACCTCGCCGTACGCCTGCTCGCCCTGGACCACCAGCTCGCGGAAGTCCTCGTTGAACAGATCCCGGACCACCCGGATGACCAGGTCGGGCTCCTCGGACAGCGCGGCCGGGGCATGCCCCTCCGCCGCCCGCGCCTGGATGTCCTCCCACTGCGCCTGCAGCCGCTTGACGTCGCGGGCCAGCTCGTCCTCGCTCGCGCCCTCGGCCGCGGTCCGCACGATCACGCCGGCGCCGTCGGGCACCAACTTCTTCAGTACGTCGCGCAGCCGCTTGCGCTCGGTGTCGGGCAGCTTGCGGCTGATCCCCGAGGCGTTGCCGTTGGGCACATAGACCAGGTGCCGGCCGGAGAGGGCGATGTGGCTGCTCAGCCGCGCGCCCTTGTGCCCGATCGGGTCCTTGGTGACCTGGACCAGCACCGAGTCGCCGGAGCGCAGGGCCTGCTCGATCGAGCGGGCCCGGCCCTCGAGACCGGTGGCGTCCCAGTTGACCTCGCCGGCGTAGAGCACCGCGTTGCGGCCCCGGCCGACGTCCACGAACGCCGCCTCCATGCTGGGCAGCACGTTCTGCACCTTGCCGAGGTAGACGTTGCCGACCATGGTCCCGGAGGTGGTCCGCGAGACGTAGTGCTCGACCAGGACGCCGTCCTCGAGCACCGCGATCTGGGTCCGGTCGGGCTTCTGCCGCACGACCATCACCCGGTCGACCGCCTCGCGGCGGGCCAGGAACTCCGACTCGCTCAGGATCGGCGGGCGGGTCCGGCGCTGCTCGCGGCCGTCCCGGCGGCGCTGCCGCTTGGCCTCCAGCCGGGTCGAGCCCGAGACGCCCTGTACCTCGTCGGACGTGCGGCGCGGCTCGCGCACCCGCACGACGGTGTGCACGCCGTCCTCGATGCCGCCGGTCTCGTCGCCGCCCGCGCCCTTGCGCCGGCGCCGCCGGCGCCGGCGGGTCACGCCGTCGCCCTCGCCGTCCTCGGCCTCGTCGTCGTCCTCGGACTCCGCGTCGGTGCTGGTCTCGGCGGCCTCGGGCTCGTTCTCGTCGCCCTCGTCCATCGGCCCCTTGCCGCGGCCACGGCCCCGGCGGCCCCGGCGCCGCCGGCGCCGGCCGGCCACGCTGTCGTCATCGTCGTCAGCGTCCGTGTCGCCGTCCGCGGCGGCGTTGTCCTCGATGTCGTCGGCGGCCTCGTCGGCCTCGTCGAACGCGGGCTCGACCAGGTCGGCGACGACCTCGGCGGGCTCCTCGACGCCCCGGCGGCGACGCCGGCTACGGCTGCGGGTGCCCTCGGCGGGCTCCTCGCCGGTGGTCTCGGCGCTCTCGATGTGCTGGCTCGTCGAGCCGGCGGACTGGCCCGCGGCGGGCTCGGCGGGCGCCTCGACGGCCGGGACCGCGGTGGCGCCGCGGCGGGTGCGGCGGGCCTTCGGGGCCGGCTCGGCGTCGGCCTCCGGCGGCATGAACAGCACGGCGGGCGGCAGCGCGGCGGCCCGGGCGCGCGGCGCGGGCTCCTCCTCGATCAGCTCGTCGTCGAGCGGCAGCACACCCACCACGGGCGCGTCGGTAGTGACCGGCTCGCGCACGGCGGCGGGCTGCGGGACGGCAGCCGTCCCGCGATAGACAGCCGGCCGCTCGGCGGCGGGCGGCTCGGTGACGGCAGCGGGCTCCGGGACGACGGCCGGCTCCTCGGCGGCGACAGTCGGCTCCTCGAGCGGCGCGGCGGCCGGGACGGCCTTCTTGCGCCGGCTCCGGGTGGCCTTGACCGGCGCGACCGGCGCCTCGGCGACCGGGTCGCCGGCGGCTTCCTCGCTGATCAGTGCCGGTTGCGCGGCCGGGGCAGTCGCCTTGCGGCGGCTCCGGGTGGCCTTGACCGGCGCGGCAGGCGCCTCAGCTTCAGCTGCGGCAGCGTCCAGGGCAGCAGCCTCGACCGTGCTGCTACCGGCGCCTGGTCCTACGGACGGCGCGGAGAACCCAGGCTCCGCCGGGGCCGGATCGGCCGCGGCGGGCGTCGCCTTACGTCGAGGGGCACGCGTACGTCGCACGGGTGCAGTGCTTTCGGCGGCATCGCCGGGGGGAGTCACGACTCCGTCCCGTTCACCGCCCTGTGGCTCGTTATCGAGCATGGGGCGCTCTCCAGTTCTGGCGGCCCCGGGCGCGGGTAAGCGCTGCCACGCAGGGTCGCCGCAAGTTTCTCCGCGGCCCGGCCATGCCGGACGGACCGCCGAAGTCGGCTGATCGGACGCCAGCCGGAATCGGCTAGTGCCCTCCGATGGTGGCGTCCTCACGATCCGCAGCAAGCGGATCGACGATCTCCCCCTGCGGGGTGAACGTGCCCAGAACAAGCCGGCCTTGGGCCAGCCGGGTCGCTCGGGGCGGCACCGGCGGCTCCAGACCAGCCACGACACGCAGGCCGGAAAGAACGTCATCGGGTCGAACGGCCGGAGTGACCTGCCGTACGACAAGGTCGATTATCGCACACCGTGCGGCCATGGCCTCGGAAGGTGCATCAGACTGTTGCGTCACAGCGAAGTACGTCACTGCCTGACGGGTGTCGAACGCCCGCTTGCCCTGCTTTGTCATGCGTTCGACCTGCACCTGATCGGCCGCCAGGAACTTCGCCACGGCCGCGGCCGCCTCCTCCGGCGACACGTCGGGTAATTCCAGCCGCCAGCGCGAAGCGTCAATTCGGTCGGCCAGGCTGGTGCCCTCGGTCGCGATCACCGCGTCCAGCACGTCCAGGCCCGGCGACAGGGCGGCGTCCAGCGCGACCCGCAACTCGGCCGGATCCACGCTCGCCTGCAGGCCGATCTCGAGGTATTCGGCCTCGCTGGCGACGCCGGTGGGCGCGGCACTCGCGTACGAAATCTTGGGGTGTGGGGTGAAGCCCTGGGAAAATGCGATCGGGACGGACGCGCGGCGCAGGGCCCGCTCGAAGGCCCGGGCGAAGTCGCGGTGTGAGGTGAAGCGCAGCGGCCCACGCTTCGCATAGCGAAGGCGGATCCGCTGCACCACGGGGGCCTGGCCGCCGACCGGCTGATTCTTCGCCATGGTCAGACCGGCACCCGCAGCGAGGTGACCGGGGTCAGCGGCAGCAGCTTCTTGCCGGTGGGGCCGATCTGGATCTCGGTGTCCATGGACGGGCAGACGCCGCAGTCGAAGCACGGGGTCCACCGGCAGTCGTCCTGCTCGTACTCGGACTTCGAGTCCTGCCAGTCCTGCCAGAGCCAGTCCTTGTCCAGGCCGGAGTCCAGGTGGTCCCAGGGCAGCACCTCGAGCTGCTCGCGCTCGCGGGTGGTGAACCAGTCCAGGTCGACGCCGAACTGCGGCAGCGTCTCGGCGGCGGCCTCGACCCAGCGGGCGTAGGAGAAATGCTCGCTCCAGCCGTCGAAACGTTGGCCTTTGTCCCAGGCGCGCCGGATTACCGCACCCACCCGGCGGTCGCCGCGCGAGAGCAGGCCCTCGATCAGCGACGGCTCGCCGTCGTGATAGCGGTAGCCGATCGCCCGGCCCAGCGACCGGTCACTGTTGATCTCTTGCTTGAGGATTCTGAGGCGGTGGTCGATCACCTCGGGCCGCTCCATCGCCGCCCACTGGAACGGAGTGTGCGGCTTGGGCACGAACGCGCCGATGGAGACCGTGCACTTGATGTCCTTGGTGCCGGTGGCGATCCGGCCGGCCTTGATCACCTCGTGCGCCATCCGGCCGATCTGCAGCACGTCCTCGTCGGTCTCGGTGGGCAGGCCGCACATGAAGTACAACTTCACACTGCGCCAACCATTCGAGTACGCCGTGACGACCGTCCGGATCAGATCCTCCTCGGTCACCATCTTGTTGATGACCTTGCGGATCCGCTCCGAGCCGCCCTCGGGGGCGAACGTCAGGCCGGTGCGCCGCCCGTTGCGGGACAGCTCCTGGGCCAGGTCGATGTTGAACGCGTCCACCCGGGTCGACGGCAGCGACAGCGAGACGTTGGTGTCCGCGTACTGCTCGGCGAGGCCGGAGCACATGTCGCCGATCTCGGAGTGGTCGGCGCTGGACAGCGAGAGCAGGCCGACCTCGGAGAAGCCGGAGAACTCGAGGCCCTCCTTGACCATCTGGCCGACCGTGGTGATCGACCGCTCGCGGACCGGGCGGGTGATCATGCCGGCCTGGCAGAACCGGCAGCCCCGGGTGCAGCCGCGGAAGATCTCCACCGCGTACCGCTCGTGCACCGTCTCGGCGAGCGGGACCAGGGGCTTCTTCGGATACGGCCACGCGTCGAGATCCATCGTCGTGCGCTTGTGCACGCGGAACGGCACGTCGGGGCGGTTGGGCACGACGCGCTGGATGCGGCCGTCCGGCAAGTAGTCGACGTCGTAGAAGCGCGGCACGTAGATGCTCTCGGTGCGCGCCAGGCGCAGCAGCAGCTCGTCCCGGCCGCCCGGGCAGCCCGCGGCCTTCCACTCCCGGATGATTCCGGTGATCTCGAGGACCGCTTCCTCGCCGTCGCCCAGCACGGCCGCGTCGATGAAGTCGGCGATCGGCTCGGGGTTGAAGCTCGCGTGCCCGCCGGCCAGCACGATCGGGTCGTCATCCGATCGCTCGGACGAGGAAAGCGGGATCCCGGCCAGGTCGAGCGCGCTCAGCATGTTCGTATAGCCGAGCTCGGTGGCGAACGACAGGCCCAGCACGTCGAAGGCCCGCACCGGGCGGTGCGCGTCGACGGTGAACTGCGGGACGCCGTTCTCCTTCATCAGCGCCTCGAGGTCGGGCCAGACCGCGTAGGTCCGCTCGGCCAGCACGTCGGGCTGCTCGTTGAGCACCTCGTAGAGGATCTGCACGCCCTGGTTGGGCAGGCCGACCTCGTAGGCGTCCGGATACATCAACGCCCAGCGGACGGTCGTGGCGTCCCACTCCTTGACGACGGCGCCGAGCTCGCCGCCCACGTACTGGATCGGCTTGCTGACCCGGGGCAGCAACTGCTCGAGCTGCGGAAAGACGGAGTTGACGCTCATAGAGCTTCAGGGTACGCGGTTCAGCACGCCAGATCGGCCGCGGCCCGGTCCAGATCGGTGGCCAGCAGGTCGTCGCGGAACGCGCACAACTTGAGCGTCATCCGGGCCGGGCCGCTCTCGCCGACCACCAGCCGGATCGGCGTGCCGAGGTCGTCCAGGTCGCCCACCAGCGAGTCGAGCAGCCGTACGCCGGCGCTGTCCAGGAACGAGACCATGGTCAGGTCGATCAGCACCGCGCCGGCCGCGGCCGTGTGCGCGATGATCTCCCGGCCGATCGACGGGGCGTTGGCCAGGTCGATCTCGCCGACCAGCCGGACCAGGTCGGCGTCGCCGAGCTTGGCGAACGAGACCTGTTGCTCGTTCACCGGTCCGCCCTCCTGGCCCGGCGCATCGTCACCGTCGTGCCACTCGCGCCGCGCACGATGTTCACCTCGTCCATCACCTGCCGGATCAGCTGCAGCCCGCGGCCCCGTGCCAGGTCGCCCGGGGCGCTGCGCCAGACGCCGTGGTCGGCGACCCGGACCTCGATCGCGTCGTCGCTGATCGTCGCGGTCACCTCGACGGTGCCGAGGGGATTGTCCCGGTAGCCGTGCTCGACCGCGTTCCCGGCCGCCTCGGAGGTGGCCAGCAGCACGGCCTGGCCGCACTCGGGCTCCACGTCGTGCGAGGCGAGCCAGCCGCGCAGATCCTTGCGCAGCAGCGCGATCTGCAACGGGTCGGCGGGGATCGTGCGTTCCAGCTTGTCGTCGGTGCCGAGCGCGAGGCACAGCAGGCAGACGTCGTCGGCGTGATCGACGCCGACCAGGATGTCGGCGAGGCCGGCCGGGAGGCCTTCCAGCGGGGCGTCGCGGCGGCTGGCGTACTCGCGGGCGAGCATCTCGAAGCCGCGGTCGATCGGCCGGTCCCGGCGCTCGATCAGCCCGTCGGTGAACAACAGCAGCCGGCTGCCGACGGGCAGGCGGATCTGGTGCTCGACGCGTTCGGCGCGGCCGGCCCGGGAGCCGAGCGCGCCCGAGCGGCCGTCGAGCAGGTAGCGCGGCGTGCCGGTGGGCTCGACGAGCAGCGGCGGGACGTGCCCGGCGCAGGCGTACGTCATCTCGGCCGTGGCCAGGTCGACCTCCGCGTAGGCGACCGTCGCCATCCGGGCCGACTCGACCCGGTCGACGAACCGGTCCAGCCGCTCCAGCAACCCGGCCGGCCCCGCCTCGGCCGAGGCCAGCGCGCGGATGGCGCTGCGCAGCTGACCCATCGTGGTGGCCGCGTCGATGCCGCGCCCGACCACGTCGCCGATCACCACGCCGAGCTTGTCGCCGGTGATCAGGAACGCGTCGAACCAGTCGCCGCCGACCTCGAGATCGCGCCCCGCGGCCTGGTAATGCGTCTCCACGGCGAACCGCGAGTCCCGGGGCATCTTGTCGGCCAGCAGGCTGCGCTGCAGGGTCCGGGCGATGGCTCGTTCCTGCTCGTAGAGCCGGGCGTTCTCGAGCGCCAGGCCGGCCCGGTCGGCGAGGTCGGTGAGGAAGACCGACTCGGCCGCCGCGGTCCGCCGGCCCGGGGCCATCCGCAGCGCGAGCGTGCCCAGCACCCGGCCGCGCGAGCAGAGCGGCAGCACGGCGACGTCGGGATCGGCCCCCTCGGCGTCGGTCAGCTGCGCCTCGCCCGTGGCAGCCACGGCCACCACCCGCTCGGCGAGCCGCTCCGGGTCGGGGGCGGGCGAGCCCGCGTCGGCCAGCAGCCCGGCCGCGCCCACGGCGAGCCGCACCGCGGCCCACTCGGCTACCTCGGGCACCACCCGATCGATCAGGCGATGCGCGCGCAGCCGCAGCCGGTGCACCTCGTCCAGCGCCCGGGTGGTCTCGGCCAGGAACGCGGCCCGGTCCTCGCGGCGCCGGGCGTCGTCGTACAGCCGTGCCCGGTCCAGCGCCTGGCCCGCCTGGTGGCCGAGCAGGCGGACCACGCGCAACTCGCTGTCGGTCAGCTCGCGCGGCTCGGCGAAGCCGAAGGCGAGCACGCCGAGCACGTCCGGCCCGCCGTCGTCGCTCGGCGCCGCGGTCAGCGGGAGCAGCACGACCGTGCTGCGGCCGGTGCGGCGCATCGTCGCGGCCAGCTCGGGGAAGTGTTGCTCGGCCTCGGCGACCGTGCCGATCACGTGCAGGTCGCCGCGGCGGGCCACCTCGGCGACCGGGCGCGACGAGTTCCACGGCACGTCGTCGTAGCCGGCCACCGCCGGGCCGGCGCAGGCCACCGCGGTGAGCTGGTCCCGGTCGGGATCGACCAGCCAGATCGTCGCGTCGGCGGCGCCGAAGGCCGGCTCGGGGGCGCGCACCACGGTCTCGGCCACCTCGACCTCGGTCGGCGCGGCGGCCAGTTCGGCGACGATCTGCTGCAGGACGCGGACCTGCCGCTCGGAGGCCTCGGCCGCGCGGCGGGCGGCGAGCAACTTCATCTCGTAGCTGCGCCGCTCGGTCGCGTTGAAGACGGTGGTGCGGATGACCTGCGGCAGGCCCGCCGGGTCGCGGCCGAGCACGGAGTCGACCAGTGTCGGCAGCCGCCGCCCGTCGGCGCAGACCACGTCGAAAGCCACCTCGTGCACGTCGTCCTGCATCTCCAGCAGCGGCGCGTAATGCGTCTCGTGGTAGCGCTGCCCGCCCGGGGTGAGCAGATCCCGGAAGCGCAGCCGGCCGACCAGCCCCGAGCGTGGATAGCCCGTCCAGGCCAGGAAGGTCTCGTTGACCCGGATGATCGTCCCGTCCGGCAGCATCGTGAGATAGCCGCACGGCGCGTGCTCGTACAGCTCGCCCGGGTCCTCTTCCCACGGCGACGCCAGCTCCCGGGACGCGTCGGGCCCGCCGTCGTCACTCATCGCGCGCCTGCCGCTGATCGCCGCCCGGCCTCTGAGTCGTGTTCATCTCGGGGTCACCATACGGCTCCGGAGGGTCCGGCACATCGCCCCCGTTGTCCGCCATTGCGAAAGAACTTCGCCGATCTCACCGCTGGGTGGGGTGGCACAGCGGCTCTAACCTGGCCTGAGGCGCCGCAGTGGCGCCGCGGGAGGAGATCGACGGAATGCCCGACCCGACACGCGTCGAGGGCGCCGACGATTCCGAAAGGCGCGCCGAGTCGACGACGGCCGATGCCCCGGTGCGCTGGAGCGGAGCCGCTCCGGTGCCCGCCGGACAGCAGCAGAAGAAATCGTGGTTGCCGTGGCGCCGGGCGGCGCCGGCCGACGAGGACGACTGGGATCTGACCCCGGCGGTCGACCCATGGGCCGATCAGGACACCCCCTGGCCGCTCGTGCCGCCGCCGACCGCGCCGGTGCTGCCACCGACCCGGATCGACGCCCCGGCCACGCCGCCACCGACCCGCGTCGAAGCCCCGGCAGCACCGCCGCCCGCGCCAGCTCCCGTGCCTGCTCCCGCGCCCGCTAATCCAGCGCCCGCGCCCGCTAATCCAACGCCGGCGAAGCAGCCCAGCGGCTGGAGTTGGCGCCGGCGGACCGAGTCGCCCGCGCCCGTGAACCGGCTACCGGTGCAGCCGCGGCCGGTGCCGGCGGCCTACCCGCCGCCGCTCGCCACGCGGCCGCCCGCGCCCCCGATGCGGCCGCCCGCCGCCCCGTTCAACCGGCCACCCACCGGGCCGCCGCCGCGTCGCCGCCGGCGCCGCTGGCCCCGCCGCCTCTTCATGTTCACCCTGCTCAGCGCCGTCTGCTGCTGCGGCATCCCGGCCTACTTCGCCTGGCCGGCGGCCCAGCAGTATCCGGTCAGCGCGACCCTGCCCAGCCGGGTCTCCGACCTGAGCCTGCGCGACGACAGTTCGAGCAAGCGCGCCGCCGACCAGCTCAGCCAGCAGTTGAGCGACAGCGACCTGGCCGGCCAGAACGTCTTCGCCGGGGTGTACGCGGACGGCAACGGCAAGCGGGTCACCATCTTCGGCACCACC
>Ga0307513_10011680_pt1 | contig 10899 bp, 15 predicted proteins | sample 15_EM_MG_FD_202174 | JGI IMG/M metagenome (GOLD analysis project Ga0307513, IMG submission 202174) | Populus trichocarpa ectomycorrhiza microbial communities from riparian zone in the Pacific Northwest, United States - 15_EM | ecosystem: Host-associated > Plants > Roots > Unclassified | place... | reverse complement strand
GCGGACCCAGAGGTGGGTGTTGCTACTATCGGTCAAACGCTACGTCATGATAGTTGAAAAAGGCTCCAAATTGGCAATCCACTGGCATTGCAGAGCCACGACCTCTGGTCACCCGCTCAAACCTGCTGCCCAACACACGTACGGATACGATTGAGATACGGAGACCCCTTGGGAAGGATACCGTTTGATTAGACTCTATTGAATGTGGACGACTGAGAACAGCGATGATATCTTGAGTGAGCGCCCATTCGGGCTTCTACGGTACTAAGAGCTACACTCTATATCAAGATGGCCCCCAGCGCTCCGCCCTTTGCCCACCCCAACTTCTTACCCTCTCTTTACCATTGGTTGGATGAAGAGCTGGAATTCTGCCGATGTCCTGCTTTGCCTTACTCCCATTCTCTTCCTGGAATTCAATATCGCCAGGCTGGTCCTTGGCTTAGGGGATGATGTATCTGCACTTGATCACATGTGCGAGTCGTTGAAGAGCCTGCCTGGTATGACCTGTCTTATCAAGAACGGGAGTGGGTTGCTGATTGACGTGCCTCCGTGTCGGCCGCCAAAATAGGTGTCCTCTCTGTAGAAGCCGGCTTACTCTCTCCCGGAGTCATCTTCTTGGTCAAAAGCCGACCTGACCCGCTGCCAGCTATCCCAACCGCGCTACAGGGAATCGTCCACGTTCAAGTCGTCCAGCTGCCACTGAAGCCACGATTGCCCGTCCATGAGAAGGACAAGAAGGAGCTTCGAACTTTACCTACGCGAGCAAAGGGCCCCCCGCAGGCGACAAGGAAGTCGAGAACCTTGAAGGATCGACAGGGTGAGCGGCAGCAAGTGAAGAAGGCCGTGGTACAGAAGGGGAGGAAGGAGATTGAGAAGGCCCGATGGATGAAGGTGATGCAATCGAGGCTTTGAGGCAGAGCTGGCTGCTGTCTAGGGCGGTTTTATATTGTGCACGTACCTTTTACTCCACATTATGCTAACCATGCGACCACTCTTTCGCTCTATGGAGTGACCATAGATGTAATGTAATGTTCCGATAGGGTAGATGGCATTTAATGTTGACACAATCCGATCCTACCTCCACTGAGCTTATCAACGGAGCACACATGGTTGATGCAATAAGCAGATTCATAGTCTCATATTGATTCCTAGGCATACAGACCTATGTTCTTTAAAATGGAAGGAAGAGAAGGAGCCGCAAAATCGCTGACGGAGCCAAACCAGGGCATCTATTACTTCAACTTCTTCTTCCTGAGGGAAAGAGAGATTGACAATGGTAGGGCGCGACGAAGTGGCAAATGAACTCACGGTCTGAGCTGGCTAGAGTGACCACAGGCGCGTTTTCGGCAGTTGGTGGCACGGGGGGGAAGGCGAGCGTAGCATTTACGGCAGATTTGCTTCTCGCAATTGTATTTGGAAGCAAGGGCCTTCAGAGAAGGTTCGATGATGCCACCGCGGAGACGGAGGACGAGGTGGAGTGTTGACTCCTACAGAAAGCAAAGGAATCAGTGTTGGGGCTACCAAAAAATAGAAGATGCTCGAGGGTACGTGCCTTTTGGATATTGTAGTCCGAGAGGGTCCTGCCGTCCTCAAGCTGCTTGCCGGCGAAGATGAGACGTTGCTGGTCTGGAGGAATGCTGGTCACGGAAAAATTGCAGAAAATCAGAGTATGGTGTCCACATCAGCCCCTGCAGCAACTACGAGTGATTGAAGAGCGCTAACCCCTCCTTATCCTGGATCTTGGACTTGACATTATCGATGGTGTCGCTCGATTCAACTTCGAGCGTGATGGTTTTACCCGTGAGGGTCTTCACAAAGATCTGCATCTAACGGTGGTATATCTCAGCCCAGGTCGAGCAAATTGAGAAAATGGAGTACCTTTGGGGGTCGTAGCTCGGTCCTGTTTGTTCCCTTGCTTGGTCAGGACCCCTTTCCACCTTGGCCACTACCTCCTCTGCAGTTTACAAATATCTTGTTACTAGTCCCCTTTGTCACGAAGTATACTATAGACCGTGGATGCCATGGTTCGTTCCCGTTTCTACGTCGCAGCTCGTTGAAATTCTATGGCTCAAACTAGACATCCCTTGTAGGTCGTTCTTGCCGCGTCGATCGTTACCAAGGCCGGAAAGCGTGAGTATCCAGTCACCTTTGAACTCTCAAGATATCATGAACACCCGATATGCTTCTCCCGGAAACGAAGTATAGTCCAATTGTTCGATCGCCTAAAGTCGACTGTAACCGAAACTTTCTGATTGTACGACGGTACATTGACGGCTTCTTACCTCGCGAAAGCTCCGTGTGTCAGGAAGGCAGGTGCCACGTCCATCGACCAACACGTCCAAAGGATATGCACCGTCACGTAGGCCAAAGAGAGCTTGAATTCACTACTCCGTGGTTCTCTCCGATGCTAGCTCACCATTTCCAACTCTTTCATTGTCCAGTCCTTGCTTCGCCGTCCTTCACTGACCCACTAGAATAGCTATCATCTCGCGCCAGTTTCGCGAAATGCCTAAAGCTCGAATCGAGTCTCTTCTCACATCCTTCCCGAAGTTGATCCCGCCGCATTCGCAACACACATCTATCGAGACCTCTGAAGTCCGCTACGTTTACCAGCCACTCGAGGATCTCTATATTCTTCTCATCACGAACAAGGCGTCCAATATACTGCAAGACATTGATACTCTGCACCTGTTCGCCCGCGTAGTCTCTGACCTGTGTCGTTCTGCTGAGGAGAAGGAAATCCTCAAGAGCGCATTCGAGCTTCTTGGTGCTTTTGATGAAATTGTCAGCCTAGGGTACAGAGAAAAGATTAACCTCACGCAAGTGCGAGGAGTATTGGAAATGGAAAGCCATGAGGAGAAGATCCAAGAAATTATCGCGAGGGTATGTCGGCCTATGCACTCTATTGCGGACCATAGACTCACGCCTCGACCTTATAGAATAAAGAGTTAGAAGCCAAAGAAGAGCTCAAGAGACGTGCCAAACAAATGGATATGGCGAAACGCGAAGCACAACGACGAGCAGCACAGGGCCTCCCGCCACTATCAAACATGGACTTTGGCACGACCCCCAATTCTGGTGGTTATACTGCTGGTTATTCGAGTGTCCCACGGTACGATGCTCCAAGCCCTGTCCCCCGCACAGAGTCCCCGGCCCCCAAGTCCTCGAAACCGGTTTCCTTCAAAGGCAAGGGTATGAAGCTCGGCGCAACGAAGAAGTCAAGGCAGGACGCGATGGTGGGTTCGCTCGGTGCAGAGATCGACCCACCTGCACCTGCCGTCGCCTCCAGCAGTCCTCGAGGGGTTGCTCCAATACAAAGCTCCGTGCCGGCAGTGGCTAAAGAAAAGTAAACGACCACCCATTAGGATTTTCTGTAGTGACTAACCCCTGCCTTCAGCGTCCACATTCAAATTCATGAGCATCTGTCTGTTCAGCTCGCCCGCGATTCTTCTCTCGAGTCCCTTGACCTCAAGGGAGATCTGCACCTACTCTTGGTGACTGGTGGACAAATATCACCAATACGTATCTTCCTCAACGACCCAGAAACCGCCACCGATCTTGTATTCAAACAGCATCCCAAAGTCGCCAAGTTCAATCCCGATGCAGGCGAGCGGGTTATTCAGCACAAAATTGCCTCCGAGACCTTTCCTACTGGTCAACCGCTTGGTTTATTGAGATGGAAGGTGCCAGGGAAGAAGGACGAGGGGTACTTACCTCTTGCGATCAACTGCTGGCCCACACCTAGTAACGACGGGAAGTGGGATATCACAATCGAGTATGAGTTGGAAAAGGAGGAACTCTCGATATATGATTTGAGCATCGAAGTGCCCATCCCGTAGGTCTCGACGCCTCGCGCTGAGTTGTGGACGGGCTGACAGTCACCCACATACAGGCCGAACTCTCGAGCAAGCGTAAGCTCAGATTCCCAATCGTATAGCCTGACCGGCCATTCGCTCGTTTGGACTGTGCCCCTTATATCGTCCTCGGAGACATCTGGCGCGCTCGAATTCAACGTCTCAGGGGCTCCGCCTTCGGACCCAGGTGCTTTCTTCCCTGTGAATGTGAAGTTTACGGCCGCCGGCAGCCTAAGCGAGATTGACGTCAAGGAGGTCCTGGACTCCAGTGGATCGAACGTTACGTTTTCGCGGGAGAGTATCGTCGAGGTGGATGAATTCACCATTGGGTGATTGGGTAGGGCTACGAATGTTTGTTGTAACTTATACAGTTGTTGTCTTGGCCAGTCAACATGGAGGGAGCGGGACTGACTGACCTGCTGGTTCGCATAGAGGCTTCCTCTAGCAGCGGACTTGTGGACCTAAACCGCCTCCTGACGGTCGACCCAAGTTGTGGACACCTCCTTCGCCACCCCTGGAATCGGCTCGTGATGTATGGGCATCACCAGCAATTCTCGATCAGACTTGAAACTACTACCAGTTTATATGAACAAGCCTTCCGAAGTTGACTATATTCGTTCCGAGGAAGTCGCCATGATCGCTGGAGGTAGAGTCGAACATAAGAAAAGCAAAGTACCTTCAATGGTCACTGCGACCGCCATTGTCACTGGCCCTTATTTCTTCCTCCGTTCCGGATGAGGATTCTTGTGCTAGGATTCCTGCTACCTCTGGGTCGTATATCAGTAAGATATGTCCGGCTCCTGACTCCACCAAACCACCCGTACCTTCATTACCTAGCTTTACAAGTGATTAAGGACTGTCCCATTAAAATCTCGTATGCTAGACAGTTCAGCTCGACTAACACGATGACGCAAGACAAGACTACTCTACCCCGGGCGCTGGCCCAACAGTTCCTGCGTCTCCTTCGTTAGGGCATGACGCGGACCCAGCGGCAGTCCGCTCCTTCTTCTCCCCCTCCTCGTCCCATGTAAGCCCTTCGACCTGCTCCGCAATAGTATGTGTAATCCCGAGGTAGAATGTCGCGGGCTTGAACTTGATTTCTTTCCCCGCCCATTCTGCCAACTTATACCGTGCGACGTTGATCCAGCCTACGAGGTCGAGGTGGTTCACGTCTTCTAGAGTACCTAGATACTTCCCCTGCAACGAATCAATAGGCCATTAGTCGGGGCGATAGTACTGACTTACCCATTGTGCAGATCTGACGGATACTAGCCCGTCATTTGGACCCTCCTTCTCCAATATCACCCCGTGGGGCCACCTAAGTACCAATGAGAAACATGAGAAACGACGATAGATTGGAGGCTCACTTGAACGTGTCTAATAAGCTAGGGTCGAACTTTGCACCCCAGCTGAAGTACTTTACTCCCTCCACGTCGGGTGTTTCCTCGTTGAATCGAGCCATGGCTTCTAATGTGAGTCCCTCAAAAGCCTTTCCATCACCACCTCCAATGGGCAATTTCTCCAATAAAGTTTTCAAGGTAGGTAAGCGATCCTTTCCCAGAGTATCCAAGAAATAGTTTGCGAAGCACGAGCCGCGGTGGGGCGTCGCGATTGTCGTCACAGATAGGACTTTGAATGCCTTTGGTCGCAATCGGGATGCAAGATATCGACAGTCTAGACCTCCCTAAATCGTGTGCCACGTTAATGCACAAACGGGCCCCGCTAGTAAATCACTTACCATGCTGTGGCCAATAAGGTGGACTCCCCGTCCAGGATAGGTTTCTGTAATCTTCTCTTCTAGCACTTTTGCTCTATCGTGCACACTTGAAGTCGCGGGAACTCGTGTAATCAGCACCTCGACAGCGTTCTCCTCAAGCACCTCCTTGATGCCCCGCCAGTGGGATATTTGGAGTGGTGCCATCGCAGGTCCGAACTGTAGCATATCAAATCCTAATAGTCCATGACAAAAGACAACAGGGTGCTTCGGAGCAAGATCTGTATCGCAGGAGTAGCATACGTACAAGTGGAGAGGGCATCGTAAGCAAGCTTGCACCAAAATAGGCGACTACGGACGGACATTTCTGGCGAATGTGCTCAGCTTCTCTTTGCACAGTGGACGCCCTGTCTTCTTCTCCAAGCAATTGGTCAACTTCTGCTTTGCTTCCGTCCTGGAACCACCATCGAGTGGGGCCAGCCAATGAAGGAGCGTGAGCAACTGCAGTAGTTGATATTCCTCGGTCGCGTGAATTGAGGGAACGGAGGTAGTCTACTGAGGTGCGGGTTGGTGGATGCTGGGAAAAGATATTGGGTGTTTGAGAGGAGAATGTAGGCGAACTGGAGCCTACCGCAGACAGCGGAACGGGTGACGATGCGGTCGGTCGCGCAGCCCTCGCCAACTCATCTAATAATGCTGGTTGGCGGAAGGGCCGTGCATGGGAGGCAAGATGGGCCTGTGGAGGGCGGACAGGCCCTATAGGAGAGTATGAACGAAGTGCAAAAGGCTCATCCTCTATGGCTTGTCTGAGTGCGTCTGATGCCTCCGGGTCGTCATCTGCGGTGGTCTGGCCTGTGCTGCCGAGCCACCGTACGACCGGGGTTTGTCTGAGACTGCTTGCTATCGACGAGGAAGATGCTGATAGTTTGATTGACGAAGTTGCTGACTTGGCCATCGACGTGTCACTTTGGAGTGGCGACGCAGGGCGGCTGCGAGGCGTGTCTGACGACGAGCGGGGCACGTCCAACGGTGAGCGAGGCGTTGAGAAGAGTGACTCGAGCCTTGATTTCACTTGTGAGTGTGGTCCCGACGAGCTAGCCATGCCATCGACGGTCGAGACAGAAACCAACATTCATTCACAAGCTCGCCATGTCCCAACAGCCACCCAGCCTTCCCTCCGTACTTCGTCCTGAGCCTGCCGTTCGTGATAGTAAGCATACAACGAGCAAATCAGAACCTCAGCACACTCAATTAGCCACCAATTACTACAGCCGAGACAACAGCAGAGGAAATTGAAGCAAACGGCGTAGGCAGGCTGGCATCACCTGCAGAGTAAGTGTACTGGTTCGGTGCTTGTTAGTACGCTCCGTACCAACGAAAAATGCATATAGCACCCCCATCTTCATTTGCGAACTCGATTGTAGGCCTTTATTTATCCGCTCGCGAGAGAGACGCATATAACCCACTCTGTCAGCCTGTTACCGACTATTCCCATCCAGAGACCGGCTTGCAGCTCACAGGAAGCGAGATCACGACACAGACGATGCCTACGAAAGCGTCCTGACGTGGAACGAAGACGAAGCAATCCAGAATGAGACTGCATAGCAACCGTGTGCTCAAGCTCTGTTCTTATTAATATGTCACGGAACCTGATTGGAACCCTTCGTCTCAAAGTCGATTATTCTTGTGAGGTGTTCAATGGAAAGGCGGCTGTAGAACGCTGCTTCTCAACTCAAAGCGCAATAACGTCTCCTACTCATACCCAAAATTAATTGATAAGTGCCATACTACCGACGCATTGCATCTTGATCGCTTTGAACGACTCGCAACCCGGGATCTACACAACAAGAAGTGCAGGCAGTATGCTTTGTTGCATAATCAAGACTTTGAGTAATTTATCATTAGGCGGCAACTTCAACATTGACACAAGACGTGATTCGCAATCGACAAGGACCACACCTACGAGAACGAGAACAGCAAGACAGTGTGATAAGGTGTAAAAAAAGTCGTGAGTGGGTGAGAGAGCTTTGAGAACGGCCCCTTTATGAAGCCACAGCTGTAGCTGGGTGTGGGCCGCCTTGGTACCGGGGTCCACCGCCAGCGTTGTTCTGGAAGAACCTGCCTCTTCCACGGCCTCTTCCACGACCACGCCAATTTCCGCGACTGCGAGCTTCGCCGTTAAACCTCTGCTGTTGCTGGTTGCCCGATGGTGGAGGTCGAATGAACGCCAGTGATGGTGTATCGCGTGGTATGTGCATCTGTACTGGGGGAGAGATAGGGGTGGGAGGAGGCTTAATGTCGTCAGTCGGCAATTGCGGAGTTTGCAAGTGAGGTCTGGGCTTTTTCAATTGCTTCCTATTCTCATCCTTGTCATTTGATCGCTGTTTAGGAGGTGGATGGCTGGGCCTCTCAAAGTGTGTCGGGTTCAGCTCAGTAACTTTTGTCGTTGGGGTAGGTGGCGGCGTGAACCTCCCAAACTTCATGAGGACATCCTTCACCTTCTTCCAGGCATGAGCATCCCACTCCCTGCCCTTGCGTATTTCATCCCCATAGAGCTTGCCATCAGGAATCTTATCTCGTGCCTCGCCCCAGACAAACTCCCACGCCTGCTGAATCTCGTCCAGTGTGGCAAGATGCCACTCAAGGGTAGTATTCACAACCTTTGGGTCGTTGGATTCGAGGGCAAGTAACACGAGAGTCGTCCCCTCAGGAGGTTCGATCACGGGAAGGGACTCCTCAACGTGGGGTTTAAAGGTTTCGAGGAAGTATAGAATAACGGGGAGGTGGCCATACTGAAGAGAAACGTGGAATGCGGTACGCCCAAACGAATCACGCTCTTCGGGCTCTGCGTCTAGGGAGAATGAACCAAGCAGGATCAGGTTACAATAAATGTACTGGACGTACTATGGTCAGCAAGCCATTCTACCAGAACCTGGTCGCCAAGGCGAGCCGCGATGTGCGAAAGTGTTTCCTTGGGGTCTGCGACTTGCGCAAAGCCTTCCAAACCCTTAGCGTCGAGGATTTCACCCCCAGAAGCATCTACACAATCCTCCCAGATGCCCTTCTTGACAGCTTCAGAATTGCCCTTACGTGCGTTGGCGAAAACCTGCGATCGTTTCGTCTGTGCCTGAAGTTTCGCGTTATTAATGCGCTCTGCATCTCTCTTGACACGCTCTTCATTCTCGGCTTTCTTCTTGTTCGCCTTGGCGGCCTTGCGATTAGCGGCCTTGCGAGCCTCCTCTTCGCGTTCGTATATCTTAGCGGCTTTGGCGGCAGCCTCCTCTTTTGCGCGACGCTCTCCGGCACGCTTAGCCTCTTCGTCTTGACGAGCAAGACGAGCGCGGGATTCTTCTTCGGTTTCGCGTTCGTAGCGGAAGGGAAAGAAATGGCGATGACTATGAGCTCGGCCATATGCTTGCTCGAACAGGAAGCTAGACGTTTAAGAAGCCAGTCAACAGAGCGTTACTGCTACCAAAAAAAGCATTTGCCAGATTGGGACTCACAACAAAAATTCCATGTCGTTCTCGTAGTAATCGTCATCGCAATGGTACATACCCTCAACTTCGTCGTCGTCTGCCCAGTCATGAGATGGTCGTTCGAGGTGCTTCACGATGGTGTTGTACGCGCTGCCAATTTCCTGAAAGGTCTCTGTTGCATCCTCCGCTTTGTTCTTGTCTGGGTGATACTGCAAGGCGAGCTTCTTGTAGGAGGTCTTCACTTCCTCCATTGTCGCCCCCTGTAAGACGCGATTCAGTTCGCCCAGTCTGGTGCATACGCGCATCTTAACAATAAAACTTACTTGTTGAAGGCCCAACACGCCATATGCGCGTGAGAGCTCGACGTGAGGGAGCATACCTGGAAATCGGCAGTCGCAGTCGGTAATGAAGCTGGAAAATTTGGGCGGATCTCGGGTGCTCCACTCTAAGCACGAGAATAAGAATAAATCAAGTAGATGTACTAAGGGATAGTTGTTTACGCGGCTGAAGGTTTGCGTTTCAACCCTACCGAGTCCACACCTGAGTGGCATGGTAGAAATGAGGCACAGGAGCCGCGAGTTCGCCTCGTAATCCATTCCCGTGTGCACAGGAAACCCTTCCGAATACTCTATTAGCGCCCCTGCAGGTTTGTGCGATAAGAACGAGCAATTGAAGATCATGGTATCTGGTTTCTCAGACACCAAATTCATTCTAGTACTTCCTATTGTCTATAACTCCTATTGGACGCTTTAATTGTCCATGGGTAGTCTACAGTCAGCAACCATCCTTAGGCACCGACGGCGATCAGCTGTTCAACTACGTCGTCAATCTGTCTCCTGAAGCTCAGGAATCTACCGAGACCCAGTCCCGTCACAGCCTTGCTGGCATCCCACTTGACGGGAGCCCCAACAGTCTCCTTCTCTGCCCATTTCCTCTCCGGCCATTTTCCTTTGACGTACGGCAGAGCAGATGACCAAGGGTCGTTCGAGGCAACGAGGAGATAACGACTGCCTCCGGGGATCTTGCCATGATCGAGCGCGAGGACATGAGCACGCGCTACATCCTCGACGTGGACATTCCCGTGGAACAATAGGAAAGGAAGTCCTTCGGTAAGAGTCTTCCAGAGCACCCCATTCGTTCCGGCGGTCTCCTTTGCAGATGTCTGAAGAAGTTGGGCCCAAATACGAAGGCAGGGAGCGTGGTGACAATATCGAATTTAGCCTTGGGATGGGAAGTCATGAAGCCCCAAGCGGCACGTTCGGCTGGCTAGGATCTTCGATGAAGCGTATGCCCCGAATGAACCGGAAAATGGAGTGTCGAGTGTGGCTTCAGGGAAATCCTTCTCTGTGGACCGAGGAGTGTTTAGTCCATGACCGCTGGTGATACAAACACTGACCAGTGAAGTATGGCCCAAGGCGGCAACTAGGTCTTCGCCCTCTGGGGGAATGACACTCGCAACAGAAGAGGTTATCACAGCCGCTAAGAACTGGCTTTAGGATGTTGGTAGTACCCTTGATAGCGGGATCGAATAGGTCATTCTTTGGGTCCGATGTCTGGAGCGAACTAAGTGTACATGTAACTGAAGCAAAGCGCAATATGGTACCTCGGGAGCAAGTGGTGATGCTGTGTGGATGACGAGAGTGACCCCTTGAAGCGCCTGGTTATAGGCAGCTGGCCAACTATATCGGGGACCAAGACAATGTCGAGCTTATTCCCAAACCCCGTGAAGTAGGCTTTGATCTTCTCAGCGTTTTCGGCCCTGAAAGCAGTAGTAAAGGTCAGTAATCCGTCGATGGTCACAGCTAAAGCCTCACTTCCGCACCGTCACACGATCCGCATGACCCGCTTCAAGGGC
>Ga0307513_10011679_pt1 | contig 10899 bp, 13 predicted proteins | sample 15_EM_MG_FD_202174 | JGI IMG/M metagenome (GOLD analysis project Ga0307513, IMG submission 202174) | Populus trichocarpa ectomycorrhiza microbial communities from riparian zone in the Pacific Northwest, United States - 15_EM | ecosystem: Host-associated > Plants > Roots > Unclassified | place... | reverse complement strand
GAACAGTTCGAACAGTATGGGCGCCGGTCTTCCTGGCATTTTCAATGGCTGTAGTCGGCACCGCCTTTGCGTTCGAAGGGACGCACCAATATGTGGAACATATCGGAATGTCGGCCCTTCCGCCCAATGAATGGGGATGGGAGAACGAAATTGAGGATTGGTCTGGGGGCGTAAAGGGTGGAACATCGGGTTCTCTGGGATGGAGAATACGCCATCTTGTCCGAGGTGCTTGGATGGCTCAACATTGGGGCAGTCAAATTGTCATGAACGAGCGTGTTTCGCCTTTTCATCACCCGGAGAGTGTAGAGAGAGGCGACCAAGGCTATTTGGTTGCAGAATCTCAGCTCTCTGATGCTATCAAACTCCTCATTCAACGACAGCAAGAAGTGCCTGTCGCCCTAATCGTCCGGCACAGCGAGACCCTTGAACGTATCGGAACTCCCATTGCGGTCGCTGGCGCGTTCGAGACATGGTCGCGATTGTATCAAACGTCTGACCCTACATCTCTTCATGCCCTTCGTTGTGCATTGAAGATCGGCAACCTCTCAGCGCGGTTGGGAAAACCACAAGAGGCCGCCGAATGGTGGTCGCTAACGGTCGAACAACTCACTCCCAGGAGTGGAAAACCCTCTCCAGCGGAGCAGCGTCTCCTCTCATCCGCATACCTTGCCCTCTCTTCCTACTACTCCTCCTCCAGCGACTTGCAAACTGCTTGGCAGACACAACGAGCGGCATTGGCCACTCTCAATACCTTCCTACCGACACCTCCAATCTCTACAACAAGCCCTGAAGAACGCCTGCACATCCTCTTCCTGACGCACTGTGCCTCTCTTTTCTCACTTCACAACGCAGAAGTCCAATATGCCCTTTCAAAGGACTCAGACGCGTCCATATCCCGCCTGAACGCAGCAGCCTCTTCTGCACAACTCGTCGTGACCGCGTTATGCACACCCTCGACAAAATCGGACGACAAGAGTTCGCCCTTACCCCAACTCGGGCTGTTTGCTGTCCCTCCTAAAGCAGGCAGCGGCGCGCTTTCTCAAGAGTACACGTCTTGTGCACTCTCCGAACCCGCCAAAGCTTTACTTCGCGACGCTCGTCGAGCAGCGATGCAAGCCTGGTCGCTCACGGGGATCCTGCAGGAGCAAAAGGGTAACAACGCTGAAGCAAAGGCGTGCTATGAGCGTGCACTTGCCTGGGCTGGGGGCTCGATCAAGGATGCTGCCAAGGTGGGGATACCAGAAGGCGAGTGGAAGAGCACAGAGGCAAAACTGGCACATTTGGGACCATCAAATTAACCCTTGGTTGATGAGGGAATAACTGATTGAGGGAGACGATCATGTATTATACAGCTGGGTATCTACATGTGCTTGGTTATGCTACATCTCGGGTGAATGACGGTCCAACACTGCTCCAAAGACTTGTTGAAGGTTTGACGTTATCCCCTGGAGGATAAAATCTCGTTCTGTCTGGAATTTCTCTCGGATCTGTCGGGCGACGGGATGGTCCTGACCCTCAAGAGTCCATCCTAGGGCCTCCTTCCGAACTGAACCGACCTCTTCTTGTGTTTTTGTTTCCAATTGGCGGATTGCTTCCTGAAGTTTGATGTTGGAAGCTTTAAGGGCCACGTTTTCTTGCTCGAGGGCTGAAAGACGGTCAAGGATTGCTTGAATATCTGGTGAAGAGGCTTGTCCAGCGCCAGATTGCTCCTTCATTGGGTGATCTCCTATCGGTGGCACAGCTTGGACTTTGTGGGACTCCTAAATAACCCACATCAATAACAACTCTCAGTCAGAAAAGCCCACCTACCTTTTCAGTAGCCTTCACAATAGACTCTGCGTACCGTCGTAGCGGTCCCTCAATAATTCTCGGCATGGCAGTCTTCACTACCTCCTCGAGTGCCCGGTTAATGTCAAACCCTTTCTTACCATCCCCAGCAATGGTCGACATCTTCCAAAGAAGTTCGTGTACACCGCTTTCGAGTGTACGGACCATCTCGTCCCTCAACGTCCGCACTAATAAACCCCATTCAACTTCTGCTAACCCCGTGTACCTTTTCTCATCCACTTTGAGTGCTGCAAGGATGTTGTCACGCTTGAGCCGGGTTTTATTTAATTCTTGTTCGAGCGTTTCATGGTCGTTCACATGAAGTTCAGTAAGACTACTGGCTCGTGAATTATACCAGCCATGAATATCCCGTTGTTTACTCTCGACCTCAGTAAGCCAAACTCGGTATCTTTAATGGATGTCAGGGACTCGTTAGTTAATTGGGATTCTAGGGAACTGACTTGGCTATCTCACTGTAGGTTAAATATCATTAGTATGGATGAATAAAGCTGGGGAAACCAAACAATACCTCATATGGCGACTGAAGTCCCGTTTCAGCGTCATTTCAGTGTGCAACGGCCATAATACCGGTCTGGCGGTAACAAGTGGTGTGAGTGGCTGAAAGGGAGCAGGGTCCTGTGGGGAGTGATATAACTGGTGCTCCATTTGGGGTCGAGGGGGATGTATTGGAGGGGGATAGCTGCTTGTGCCCCACGCTGATTGGGTGGATTGCTATCCTTGCAGGTCAGCACGAAGCAGTGGGCAACTCAAGCCATACAAGTGTACCTCCTGCCAGTGCCTTCGCGTTGGAGAGGTCTCATTGGTCTGATTATTCCTCCTGGGGAGAACATTCCATCCACTACCTGAATTCCCGAATGAAGTCGACGACTGGTTGAATGAGTTGGTCCGAGGTCGATCCCTGGAAGGCGAGTCATCTCTCTTTCCAAATCCACTGGAGCCACTCCAATCTCGATCACGGCCTCTCCCACGACCTCTTCCACCACCCTTTCCACGTTCAACGCCACGTTCATTCCTATCTTCCAACCTTACACAGTTTGTGGTTTTAAAGCTCCACCCACTGGTGGTACCCGACGTCAATGTCGGGGTTGTACTTGTGGTGGTGGCGACCGAGTTCTTAGCAGCAGTGGCCGAACGTGGAGCAGGACCAGCAGCAGGCGGTGGGGAACCCCATTCACCCGCTGCCCTACTAGCTGGGATTGGGCATCCCCAGCCGTCATCCGCCCTCCAGGATTTGCTAGTTGATTGTCCGGTTATAGACTGCGTAGGAGTCTCCTGCACGGTGTTCACCCACGCAGTATTGGTGGTTTCCATCGTCGTCATCTCGGTCGCCTGAGGTGCCGTAGAACCAGTAGCCCAATCGCTGCTATTCCAATCTGAATACCAATTGTCACCCTCTTTACCTTTCCCGTTTCCAGCTTGATTGGTCGATGCCGTGTCTTGATCGGCGGTCATGACTGAAGTCTCTTGCGTTGCCCAGTCGTCGTCCACAGCTTTTGCCTTGCCCTTGTCGAGCTTCTGAGGCTCTTGGGAATGAGGGTCAATGACCATCTCTTGTGGAGCACTTGGTGTATCGTTCCCACTGTCGATTTGCATCTCTTGATCACATGACGTTGTTGGAGGAAGTGGGGGAGTGGAACGGGAGGATGAAATTTGCCCTTCTTCGAGCGGCGAATCTGCTGGGACGAGAGGCGAGTTCGAGGCCGCGGGGTCGACTAGTCGTGAAGTGTGGAAGGAGTCGTTTCGTACCATCTCCTCTGCACCAGTAGGAGAGTTCTCTACATCCATAGTTATAAGTGTAGGACGTTCGTCCTGGTGGAGGGCGGTGCGGCGGGTGGAGCGAAATTAGCGACGTGGGATAGCCTTGAGGCTTTCGAGATGAGGTGCGAAAATTATAAGACTTCGAGCAAGGATACCTCTAGACTATTCCTTGCTCATTGAGTACTTCTCCCAACTACACCGATGAGGAGGATAGAAACCAACCCTTGGCTTTTTGGACTCCGACCACGAGGACCAGTTTGGACCAGAGCGCGTGGAGAACCTGAACGACACGTGTAACAACGACAAGTACGGCGTATAATCATTGTAGCAGTGCTTTGGACCTTTGACGAGCCCTCTGGCGTGATCGACAATGGAGGCATTGACGCCAGTCGCCCTCCGAGAAGACAGTGCAGTCTTCATCGGACAAGAACAAACATCACCAGAAAAGCGTCTGGTTCACAGAAGGAGTGCCCTCCGAAAAAGTGGGTTTATTCGACCAGTTGCGCTCTCTGCTGCCCCCTTGCCAATCCTCATTGGCCCCACCACCGCTCCTCAGACATTTTGTTGCTTATCTTCAATCTCAGAGTACTAATGTTCATGTCTCAACCCCGTGTTTCTGTAGCTCTTGTCCTAGACAACCCTCAACACTCGCCGTCGGGGAGCGATGATGATGTTCCCACAATGTGCCCGCGCGCTAGCACCTCACGACAGGTATTTCCAACTTCTACAAAGGACTCGGAGCTCATCGGAAACGCGATCACTCGTCTTACGAACAGTACGTACGCGCCCTTTACATTTCCAGGAGCATATTTATATTAGAAAACTGCTTATAAACTCTTTATATACCCTATGCAGCCGCTCCAGCAACCCCAGACCGGAAACCGCGTCGTTCAGTTCGCATATCACCACTCCCAGCTCAAGCGAATCCTGTCCTTCCACCGCAAATAGTACCCACCATCGAAGGTCCGCCCTCTGAACCCACCTTTGGGCCATTGCTCAATACCACGGATGTCTCTACTCCGGAGCTGAAGGAGTCTGTTGTACCGAGACGGTCTATGCGACTCTCAGTGGCAATACTACCACCTTCACTGGACCTTTCCGTCTCCCATACGCAAGTAAAGTCTCCCGGAACCGAATCACACGCCTCCCAAGATGAGCGCGAAGTTCGCGAGCTCATAGTTTTCGAAACACCTTCTCCAGAGTCCGCAGCACCCGTGAACTTGCACCCAACAACGACGGGTGTGAAGACTCCCACTCGAAATGGTGTCCCAGACTTGCTGGGTCATTTGGGTTCGACTCCAACACTTTTCCTTGTAACGGCCACTCCGGAAGGTACCACACCGCGTTCTATCAGTCGTCGACGATCATCAATTAAGCCAGCTCTTATTGATTTACGAGACCAGGACGGCACCGATTCAATGGACGTGGATATACCACTCTCTAACCCAGTTTTCGGAGAACTGCAATCAGTATTTGGTGCTCCAGAGACAGCAGAGTTATTAGCAATAGGGGACCAACCGGATAAGGATGACGCAGTACCTCCGACTCCATCTCCACGAGGAAGTGTAACCCCAGAGCCATGGAACATGGAGTCCTTTCCTCCTCCAGCCCTAACTCCTAGACGACGGTCTCCGTCACCTCTCCCCTTTACTTTTTCTTCCAGTCCGAATCCCTCTGCGCAACCTGCGTCTCCACAACCACGACGAAGTCTCTCACCAGAGAAGGAGAACCACCCTACCCAAGTACAGGGACCCACATCGCCCTCAAGTCTAGATGAATGCTCAGCAACCACCCCCGCCCATTCAATTTCCTCCGTTCCGATCCTCTCACGAGCACTTGGAAGTGCTCCCAACCGACGGGCATCTCTAGCCATCGGGACACCTGCAACCCCCGATCCGGCAATCGGTGGCCGTCTGCGCTCGCTCTCCCCCGACACTACTAACATCCTGCACAATATCCTTCCCCCACCTCCAACCGGCCCTTCCCCCGCACGCACGCCAGGCCCGAGTATCCTCTCCGCCTCGAAACCACGAGCGGAGGGCGACATATCGCCCAAGAAGTCTGTGAGGTTCATGGCACTACCCCAAGGCGAGGAGGTAGCGGAGGGGATGCACGTGGATGCATTCATTGCTGGACCTCATACACAACAGGTACATGAAGAGGACGAAGAGGAATCGACGCTTCCAAGAGGTCTGAGTCCACCCAAGATATTTGGTGCTATTAGTAGGTTGATGTTCCGCTCGCCGCCGCCCAAAGACCAACCGTTGGCGCCCCCTAATGGTTCCACTGCGAAACCTTCGTCTTTGCCCTTCCCTATCATGGGCGGAACGAAATCATCCATTTTCAGTAAACCACTATTCTCCATTTCATCTACACCCACGTCCACCTCTGCGCCTGCACCGACTACAGAGCGTGTTAATGCACCAAAGTTGGCAACTTCGAGTGTTCCCATTTCGCAAATTCCTGTACTTTCACCGGCTAAGAGGTCAGGGTTAAAACCCCCCTCTGTATCTGGTTTATCGCAGCTCAAGCAGCTAAGTCCGTTGAAGACTGGTGCCGCTGGGCATGGAACAGCGAGCAAGATCCCCAGAAGAGGTGCCAAGCCTTACGCTCGTCCTGTGACCGCATCACGTTTGCCTAAACCTGCGTCGAAAGTTCTGTCCGTGACTGTGCAACCTCAGGCAGGTGTTTCTAATGGAACATTTAGCTCTGTTGCGGTAGGTAGTCTATCTAGAAACTTGAGGTTTTGACTGATTAACGATTCTGTTAGCCCACCCTACCTTCACCCATCAAAGCTAGACGAACTCGTGCCATGGGACTAGCAACAGCTGCACAGCAGCCTCTTCGACAGGTGTCTCCACCTTTCTCCCCTGGCACAGTGGTTGATGCGAGTCAAATTATCGATCTACATTCGCGCTTCAAGGCCACTAAGCAGAAGGCTCAGCACCTACCTTCTCTTGAATCTGTGCTTTCTCCTCCACCAATACAAGATACACCCTTAGAACGAGAGGAGGAAGTTGCGCCTAGGATCCTGGACCCTTATACGCGACTCAGAGACGCGACGAAGAAGAAGTTGGAGGCAATGGCTTCACCCCCACCTATGGGCATAGAAGACCCGATTGAGGCAGTGATGGAGGAGCTGGAGGGAGGACCAGAGCCCGTAACGAGGATTCTGGATCCTAGCAAGAGATTTAGGGCGAGACGACAGGCTTGGAATGACCTCCCAGCTTCCTCCCCACCTCTTGAAGAAGATGAGGAGCCAACGGTTGATCCTTTGAACGATGCTGTCGCACCATTGTCAACACTAGCATGGCCCAAACCACGGGGTATGTCGCGACGAGGACAATTAGCAACCAACAAGCCATTACACCCAGCTCTAGAACGAACTAATTCCCCGGCTCCTGCGACTGCTCCAATGGGAACGCTTCTTTCTGGGCCCTCGCCAGCTCTGCTCAAGAAATCTCGCAAGCCCCCTACTAACAGATCTGCCATTCCTGGAGGTCTACCCGCCGACGCTGCAACACTCCGCCAGCTCACGAACAAGAACACGGAACGTAACCAAATGTATGCGTTCAGTGTTGTCGAGACGCAGGTCGTCCTCAAGGAGGGGAAGCGCCCACCTAGCCCTACTACGCGTGTCAAGACAATTCTGGAGAAGCGCAAGCAGGCGGAGGACGTAGGGAAGGCAAGGGGAGAGCGTGCAGCCAGACGCGCAGAACGCAGGGAGTCAGGCAGCCTGGATGGTGCGAGTGAGGCAAGTGGAAGTGCCGCTGCCAGCGAGAATGGCAATTCCGACAGTGACAACGAGGGAACACCCGTGAAGAAGCATCCCCGAGGTCCTGGTGAGGAAGGAGACTATGAAACGCCTATAAGACGGAGAAAGCGCGCACGAGAAGAAGACAGCGGGAGTGAGAGCGAAGACGCGGCGATGGGTAGGGCGAAGAAGAGAGTCAAGTGGGATAAGGAGTTGCAACAGCGTTTTGAATTTGTCGAAGATGGCAATTTGGATAATGTACGCAAGGGTGCACAGGCCGCAAGGACGAAACCCGCTTCGAAAGGTATTCTAGTCGGATCAGTGCGTGCCCCTCCCTTGGTCCCCAGAAGGCGTAGCTCATATTTGCAGGTCGAGCTCGACAGGATGGGCAACATACCTGAGACCAAGCTCCTGCCGCTACCCAACTTGCCCAAGGAGAAAATCTCAGTTTCCAAGTTTGTGTACATTGAAGAGCTGCCACCAACTCAGCGACCAAAGCGCAATGCTGCAGTTGCAGGTCGCAAGGCTATTGCTATTGCTTCAGGCTCTGAATAGAATAGGATGGACCCCGGAGACATTGTCAGATCGTAATTTTCCCTTGACTTCACTGTCCTCACGTAGTGCTAATGTCGTCATAATGTACACCTTTCTTCTCCTGAGCATATATTGCACAATGAATACATTTTATCAAGTCGAGTAGGACAATGAGCGTATAGATATAGTGTATAGCCCAAGAGGAGCACCATAGGGAAGGATCGACGTCTAGAAATTCAGCTGCGGCAGTCGGGTATGGGGGTCAGCGGTGGATATACTGCCACTGTCGTAGGCGCTCTCGGAATACATGCCACCTGCGAGGGGAGTGCTGGGGGGCGAAGGGAGAGAGAACTCGTCAAAGGAGCGTAGAGAGGCCGCGGGCAAAGACGGCAACTTCTTCACGCCAAAGGTTGGCGTGAACGATTCAAATTGAGGGACGGACGCCTCGGTATGGGCCGTGGCAACAGAAACTACGGACGCAGATGGCGTTGCGTACGAGCCGGGAGTCCCGTATCGCCCGGTGGATGCGCGGTGGGGTCGACCACTGAGGCGAAGAAAGGATGTCTTACTTGCCGAGTAGCCATTGCGACTCTCCGCCTCAGTGCTTGCACTGCTATACTGCTCGCCGTAGAAGCTCGAACCACTGCTGCGCACTCCAGTCCGGTCACTAAAGCGGTCGCCGTCGGAGCGTGTAATCATACGCAATGCCGCAGAAGCGGACGGTATTGGTGGAGTGAAACCGGTGGCAATACTGCTCCATGTAGAGTCCACTCGTTGTAATGGCGGGCTGAGCGGCGTGGGCACACTTGGCCGACGATAGAGTTCCATCATCGGCGAAGTGGAGCGGGCAGGGGGATGATGAGACTGATACGAATTGAGAGACGCAGTGTCGTCATAGGCATAAGGATAGGAGAAAATGCTGGACGTGGCACTTCTTGGGGTAGGAGGGTATTCGTTGGCCGACCAGCCTCCGATTAACCTCTTGAGGACGGGACGCTTAGACATCGAAGATTCAGCTCGCTGGGGTTGTCGACTAGATGAGGCAGCAGCGTTGAGGACTGCCGATGCTAGAAACGACGGTTCCGCTGGCTCTTCGAACGGCGCTACTTCGTTCGGAGTTCGAGGATAATAAGATGTGACATCGTAGTTGCATGCCTGTCTGCTAGGGGGTCTCGAGCTGGGAGAAGCATCAGAGAAGCAGACACCCGTCATCACGCCGGGGGACGGATTTGCAGTGGGTCGCCGGCGCTTGCCAACAAGTGATTCGCCAAACCTGGAAATGATGATCCCTGCAGTCGAACTCTGACTCATGGTAGAATCAGCGATCGACCAAAGGTCAGAGTCGCGATCTACGGGTCAGGCTTCAGTCAGGCTTTCACAACAAAATAGCCAAAAAGTAAACTTACCGGTCCTGCCAATGTCGATGACGCTCCGCTCCGACGAACTATGTGATGAGCGAGTCATGGTCTTGAATAATTTTGATCCAACCTGAGCGCCCGGGAACCCGTGAGCGACCGTGTGCGTCTTGCGCTGCAAATTGCCAGCGCCACCGCGTCCCACTGCCCGTTTCTCATGTCGTTGCATCTCCTGCTTGTGCTGGGCGAGAATCGCCTTCTCCCTTTGCAAGAAGGCCCTGGCCTCCTCGAGCCGCTGCTTGGAGGTGGGCTCTACATTCCCAGCACCACCTCTTCCAGTGAGTGCCTGCTGGGAGGCTGTTAGTCAGTATTTGTATAAGATAAGGTGTCTCCGCTCCGCCCGTGCCACTCACAGTGCCACGGCCAGCTCTCATTTCGCGTCCAGAGGGAGAGGTGACTTTGTCTTCTTCGAGTCCTTCCCCCTTCGAGGGAAGTAGGGTTTGACGAATGTTGCCACTACCGCCTCTTCCAGTTGGTCGCTGGGAGAGATGAGCCCAAGTTTGTGCAGGAGCGCCACCTCAATACTGACCGTACCGACACGCTTTGAATTGCTGGATTGAGACGAGCTTGTGGTGGGTGTAACCACTGAGTCTGCGGGCTGGCCGTCCACTGCCCGATTTGCCCCCATGGCGGGCACCGGCGCGACGGAGGGGTGCTGCAAGGGGTGAAGGGGTGGATGAGGAGGAAATGCTGAGCTGCACCGTAGACCGGCGGGTGTGATATAAATTTCCCAGAGATCGAATCGGCCAAGGGCAAACCGATGACACTCGGTCATGTCGAATTTTTGGGCAGACGGAGCAGATTCGTGACAATACATATTTCACTCCCCGGGAGAAGAAATCCAAGATGTGCCGGTTCCACAGCATATTGAATCCGCGAGTAGAGGATCGTCAACAAAGCAAAGTCAGCAAATCCGCCAAATCCTCCCTGGCGGGCACCTATCTGTGACGGCATGTATAACGGCAGCGATAGCAATAGCTGACAACAGCTGACAACAGCTGACAACAGCTGGCAGCAGTGCAATAGGGGCTGATTTAATTTAACATTGATCAAGGTCCCATCTCAGAAGAAGCCGTAAAGCGTGGCTATGGAGAACCATGCGATCAGGGGATAGAATTTTTCTTCCAAGGTCTGCCTCACACCTACATTAGGAACCGGGGTGATAGGCTTGCTGATAGGTGGCGCGGGAGACTGAAATGTAAAACACGGCGAGGGAAACCCACGGATTGTCAGACGAACATTGGGGGGCCACTGAAACCTGAGAACGATGTGATCGGTGTCTGGCTGTGTACTCGTGTTCAAAGCACCTCAAACGTCGACCGAACAAGCCCGGGTCAAGGACACTAGAAGTGGGAATATTAAATTTGACGAGGTTATCCACGGCTGTCCCTCAAATAGCGCAAGCCCGTGTAGCCGCCGACTTCAGCAGCTAAAACAAGCTTGTCGTCCCAGGACCGCAAATACCTCCTGCGAGTTCGGGGCACTCCAGGCCGGCTCCTAGTACATCCCCCCTGCACTTCCCAATTTGGATTTGATCGTAGAAGCACGAATCGACATGGATTCCAGCTAGGTATCCATGTATCCATGTGG
>Ga0307513_10011678_pt1 | contig 10899 bp, 4 predicted proteins | sample 15_EM_MG_FD_202174 | JGI IMG/M metagenome (GOLD analysis project Ga0307513, IMG submission 202174) | Populus trichocarpa ectomycorrhiza microbial communities from riparian zone in the Pacific Northwest, United States - 15_EM | ecosystem: Host-associated > Plants > Roots > Unclassified | place... | reverse complement strand
TTTTAATTAAATATATTTTTTAAAATATATATTTTTAAAACCATAACTAAAAATATTTATTAATTTCTTTTTAAACAGCGACCGGAAAATCTATTTTAATGCCAAACACATTATGCGAACCTGTTTGGGAATATTATAATAACTTACTATTTATAAATATAAATTTATATAAGCAATAAAATGAGCATGGCTTTTCATGTCAGGTTAATTTCCTTAGGTCGCTCATGTAATAATAATTTTGCGTTGTGAAATTGGTCACCAACACATTGAAATTATCTCTGAAAATGAGATAGAAAATTATTTTTACACGAGTGCAGCAGTTGTGTTTGGCTCTAATCTATAAACATGGTCGGACTAACCAGGTTTATTAAATCAATTTAATTCAACTAAAGCTTGAGTTAAGTTTCAAGTCAATCCAGGTTTAACAGTCATGATTTTTAGAGTGACAAGTCAATAAAACATAATTTCTTGATAATTTTAGACAAAAGGACCCACTTGAGAAATATAAGATTCAATGAAGATAAAATTAATTTTATAAGGATGAAATTGAGAATTAAATAATACAATAAGAACTAAAAACGAGTTTTCCCAGACTATAAACACACTGAACACACAAGTTAAACTCTCTCTAACAATCACCCGCGTGCGCGCTCCTTCACTGGCAGCGCCGCCCCTCTCATTTTAACGGTCAGATAAAACAGCCTCTCTCTCGTTGGGTTCCTCTCTTTCCTTTCAAAATATTTTCTTGAAGCATTTTTCGAACAAAATAATAGAAAACTTGCTTGTCCATTGAATTCTTTAATAGAGTTCGATACGCGCAGAGATTGTTAATAAAATGCACGTTACCTGTTCGATAAAATGTCTCAAAGAATATTTTTTTGTTTTTTTTCCTGTCGTGTCTTGTCTGATTCCTGTTTGTTAAAATGTCAAAAACAAATTGTTGTTTAATTTGATTTCTAATTCTCTACAAGGGAAACTCTTTTCGCATTGTTTTTTAAAGGTTCTTTGCTTGAATGCAAATCTTGAATATATATTGGGCTGCCTTTGTATCTTCTCTAGATTGCTATGTTGAAGAGAGACCCTGTTACATTGAATAACAAGAAATATATGTTTGCCTTGTGCAGTACAATTGAAAGGTGTGTTCTTTTCAATCCATCAAATGGAGGAGAAATCATTTTTGGATAGAATGCTTGGTCATCTACGAGAAACATGCAAGTAAGCATTATTATTGTCAATATAAATCCTTTCCTTGTAAAATGTTTTAATGCAGTACAGTTTGTCTCACTTTTTTGCTTCTAGTGATAGAGTTTTGTTGTATTGCCTTTTTTTTACTACTGTGTGATCAATTTCTTTTACTGTGATTCAATTTAAAACCCCCTAATTATAAATTTGTCTTTCAAATGTTTATAGATTCATTTAAGAAGCTGGCTTGTTTCTTTAAAAACTTTAGCAAAGGGGCATCTTATCTTTTCTTTGTTTGTCTTTTTTATTTGAAATTCAAGGTACTATACTGGGTATCCTAAATATCTTGGGCCATCACGGGTTATTCACTTTACGTCAGAGCGTGAGTTTGTCCAACTTCTTCACCAAGGCTACCCGGTGGTTGTTGCTTTTACCATCAGGTGACCAGGAAGTGAATGGCCACCTACTATGTTGCTTCCTTAATCATCATAATATGATGTCATTTCTCTGACTACGCATCTTTGATAATGCAGAGGCAATTACACCAAACACCTAGACCGTGTTCTTGAGGAAGCTGCTGCTGAGTTTTATCCACATGTAAAAGTTTTGCGTGTAAGTTGTTTCTTTTGAATGAATTCATCTTGTAATGTATTAAAAGAATTCTTATTTCTCACATCATTGGAATAATCAAAACCTGATATGGTTTTATCTTTATTTTTTGTTTTTTTAATAAATGAGTGGTAGATTATGGTCTTAAATTAAGGTTGTATTTGAAAGAAATTTTTGACATAGAAACCCAAGGAATTGGATCCTTTTTGGATGAGCTTTCCTAAGTGAGCACCCAAAATGGGTTTCATTTGGAAGCTTGTGAAGAAAGCCACCAAATGCCAGAGTAAAATTTAGACTTCTGATGATAGGAAGCCCATTTTGTGTGTGCATCAGATGCTATAAATTTTTTTTGGTACTGCTTCTGCATGTTTAGAGCCATGTGTACAGGGTCAGGGCATATCTTTTATAATTTTACAAGTTTCATTGTTACCATCTACAGCATATTTAGCATCCTTAATATTTTGATCATGATTTTTGATGTCGGTGTTTCCAGGTTGAATGTCCAAAATATCCTGGTTTTTGTATAACTCGGCAGAGGAAGGAATATCCATTCATTGAAATATTTCATAGCCCAGAACAAGTAATATATTCTTCTCTACCAATTTCTTTGTTCAAGGTCTTCATGTCACTATGCCATATCTATGTCACGTAGCATTAACCAGTTGTAGAAGACGAAGGTTGTTTCTCATGTTATTAAGAGGGGTGGGTGATTGTCTATTAAGTGCTTAAGTTTAGAACTCGGTAGAATCTTTCTTTCATTTAGCTTACAAATTTTACTGCAAGATCAGATACAGAAATAATGTTGGTGTCTTCTAGCGTTGGCATATAGGTTTTTTAATGAAAGGCTTTTTTGGTTACTTGGGGCTGGTGGTTGCTTGGCAGCCTTGCTTAGACAAGATAAAAATAAAAAATAAAGCAAATAGCAAGCGAAGGGCAACTGCTGTTTTCTTGGTATGGTGAAATGAGCTTTTTGGATACGGAATAATTTTGTACTACTTTTTTATTTGAGCCGATCCTTTTGTGCCTCAAACAACAAATAAAGAATGGATCAGATTGCCCTGCATGTTTCAGGTGTCACTTGGGAAATTGGTACTATCAGCATGCTCTATTGACATTGCTGTTCAGAGCTGATTAACAATTATAATGGTTCTCCTGGTGCAGGCAGCTAACCAGGGAAGGGTTGCTGATCCAAACATCACAAAATACTCTGTGAAGGTTCTACCTGTGAGTACTGGATCTTGCTTATCTTTCACAGGGTTGATAATTTGACTAGTACTCATCATAGATTCTCTTTCCGCTCTTTCATTCTCTTCCAGAATAACGGTCACAGAATGTTCACAAATTTGTATGATTTGTTTGTTGGAAACGATTTGCTATTAAACAGGGGTATCTTGACAGTCATAGGTAGATGAAACTGTGGTGTTTTGCTTAGTTGATTGCATCTGCATGATAGTTTTATTGTTTTATGGTCATGATTTTGTTAAGAAATTTTAAATAAACTATGACAAAACAGATTAAGAAATTATGGAGTTGTATATTACTATTGCAAAATGCTAGTAAATCTTTTTTTTTTTTTGAAGATGATTGGAACTTCAAATCTTTTCATAAAAAGGCTGCTCATGGATATATAATTCCTGTACCCCATTTTTTCACTGAGAATGGTAACTGAATTTTCATTTTACCATTAGCAAGGTAAAGTAATGTATACTACAATGATCCCAATGTCATTGTGGCAAGCAGCTAGACTAAGGCTTCATTTGTTTTTTGCAGCCAACTGCGCAGTTGGCCACAAAGACAAACAAGCAGCTAGAGTAAGGCTTCATTTGTTTTTGCAGCCAGCTGTGCGGTTGGCCACAGAAAAACAGGCTCTAAATCAGAAGTCAGGATTCAATGAAGTTCTATTGAAACAATGTCTTTTCCTTGTGTGCCATTGATGGCAACATCTAACTTATTCTTGTATCTTTACATGTGCAGTTCAACTATGACCAGAGTGCTTATGGATTCAGAGAATTTTTCAAGCGCCATGGCATACGATCGTCACCAGATCCAAAGTAAAAAGACTGTCAGAAAAGTACTTGGTATGTAATATATGGTTTAATTAAGAACCATCTCTTGTTAAAAAAATAAAATAATATGGCCGATAAGCATTAGTAGTTTAAGATTAGTGCCTTGTATATGGTTCCAGTGAATTTTATCATGTTCTAAAGTTCATGTCCACTCGAACTCATTTACTGTGAATGAAGTTTGAAACATGTATCGTATTTTGTTTCAAAAAATGCTTTCTTTTCAAATTTTCCAAAATTATTCCTAAAGTGAATACTAAGAGGAATGTATAAACTAATGCTTCTAATGCTTTCTTTTTAATTTCGGTAAAAGCACGGCGCCAAACAAACTTTTCATTTTTCTTTCAATAATTGATTGATGGGTGACAGCCATTGATGTGAAGCCATAGAATCTTATAACCATGTTTCCTTTTTGTACTTGTTGAATTAAGAGCTAACTTCAAGTTAGATTATAAGTCAATTAAGATTAATTTTTGTTTAAGTTTTACGTTGGTCTATTATTTTCAGATGAATAGTTTTTCTTAATTAATGATTCTAAAATTCAAACTCAGAAATTTAGGAAATATTATTAGATTATCGATATATTTAAAATATTTTTCGAAATTTAATATTAGATTACAATATAATTAAACTGTTTTTTAAAGTTTGCAATCTTAAATTCAAATAAAATCTAGTGCAATAATTTACTCCTTTTTTTTTTTATAACTTTACCAAGAACTTTTAATTGAAGTATTAATTACTCTTGAACCTCATATAAAATATTAATACATAGTCTAACATAAAATTTGGCATCCTAAGTAAAGCATGCTTGTACTCCAACGAGAAGCCGGTAATGATATTATAATAGATGTTATTTTTTAAAAATATTTTTTAATTAAAATTATTAAAAATATTAAAAAATATTATTTTTTTTTCAAAATAAACACACTTTAAACAAAATATCTAAAAATAAAAAATTAAAAAAAACATCTCTCGAATTTTCTTATTTAATACATTTTTCTTTAATATTTTTTTTTATCGATGAGTGACATAGCCATGGATGCGAAACCATAGACTCTCATAACCACTTCTCCATTTCGTACTCGATGTGGTTAAGACTAATTATTTTAAAATGATCTAAAAAGAACTCATAGATAAATAAATTTTCTTGATTAATAATTCTGAAATTTAAACTTATAAAATAAAAAAGGAAATTAATTGGGGTTTGTGAATCTTGGTGATAAAACTTATAAATTAACTCGATCATAAACAATCACTAATTTTCATCAGAAAAAAAAAATCATTGAGAGTCCCATTTTGAAAAAAATGTCAACACGTTTATTATATAAACAAAAAAAAAAGTTTATCCTAATCATGAATCCAGCCAGTGGTATCATATAAATTAGTAGAATTAGTTGGACCGAAGGGTTACAATAATTCTTTTTTAATTGAAGGACTAGCCCACTAAGTTAATAATTTAAATAATTCTCAACTACGAAATTAATTAAAAGATTAGTGGCACAGGTGAAACATTCATTCATGGTCCCCTTAAAGCATTTGGTTTGCTTTAATTTTTTTGGCCTATTTTTGCTGAGGGCCACAAAGCCATTAGAGAGGATAGGGAATAATTGGATTGTCAATTTTTATATATATATATATATATATATATATATTTTTCTTTGATGAGATAGCCTTTATATATATATAAATGTGTGTGTGAAAAGAACCTAACCACATCTATTTTCGTATCAAAGTTTAAAATACTTCCACAGTAAATATATCACTCTTGAATATTAATTGTTCGTCCATATACAATTCAGTTACTTTAAGGTTTGGATCAATTTAGGTTAAAAAAATTAAAAAAAACCTGATTGACCAGATAATTCAAGTTTAACTTGATTAAAATCTAGTCATTAACCCATTGATTTTTTTTTTCAATTAAAATGATATTTTTTTATAATTTTAAAAAAATCAATATCAATTTTTCTAACTCCATATTTAGTACTGAATATGTATTTTTTAAGTAAATTATTAGAGACATGTTTGTATTATTGTGATGTTGTAATAGTTTCTTGTAATAGTCTGGGTTAGGGATTCCCAGGTATTTTGTAAACGAAATGAAATTATTTTGTAAGGGTTGTTAGAGCATCTTCAATGAGAGATGCTATTTTAAAGAGGTAAATTGATAAAATAGCATTTTGAATAATATAAATATAGCTTTTTTTATCATGTATATTCCAATGGAAAAAAGCCATTTGAAAAGCCAATTTTATTAGAGTGGAATAAATAAGTGTTTTATGTTTTTTTAATGATTTTGATGTTATTTTTTTTCCACGTGGCTAGATTTAATTGACTTATTTTTTTGTTGGCCCCACTTTGTTAGTTTTGGCTCTTTTGAGAGATATGTAGAAATAACATTTGTGGGAAAGAAAAGGCATTTTAGCATTTTGTTTGGCTTTTCCTTTAGAGTATGAAAAACAAGCAAAGAAAAGTCAAAATATTACTTTTTTTATTTTTGGCTATCCATTTAGCAGTTCCATTAAAGATGTTCTTACTGTGTGTATATTTGATATTGTGGTGTGAAATATATATATTTTTTAAATTTTTTATTTTTAATATCAACACATCAAAATTATCAAAAATATTAAAAAATCATCAATTTAATATTTTTCAAGTAAAATATATTTTTATAACAAATTCAAAACTAAAAATTACAACACTCCCAAACCAAACTATAATTTAAAGTCGATGTGTTTGTAGTTAAGTGATACATAACTCCACGAATAACTTATTATTTTAATATTAAAAAAATAGAAATAACAAAATAAAACATATTCTCTTGTTATTTTAACCAAATATTTTTTTAATCTAAATCTTTTGTATCGAAACATAAACCGAACATAATAATTGAGTTAAATTAAACATCTTAGTTTTTATTAACGGGACATCTCCTTGAATATTTTTTGTAGTTTGTTAATAAAGTGACATTAATTATTAACTATTTTGATTCCCAGTAATTAAGAGAAATGCATGGTGAGAGTTTATCGAAATAAATTAATCTGAAACTCTTCCTCCCTAATTTATCCTGAGCCAAGATTGGGAAATTGAAGAAAATCTTGTGCAAAAAGAAGAAGAAAGGAAAACAAGGAAAAGCAAACGATGTCCAATTTGCTCTTTGTGGGGGAGAAAAAAATGGAAAACATGACCTGTTCTTCACAATTAAGTAGCTATATATATTTTTTTCTTTTTTCTGAAATAATTATCTCCAAACACTTCCTTAACATCTTTGGGTTAGACAACAAGATTAAATTCCTCCATATTTTTGAAATATTTTACAAGTTGAACTTGAAACTTCCAAATACAAATTCCAAAAAGTTATCAATCATTTTTAAATACCATCCATCCTTTCCTATTTAAATATATCATTAATTAAATCATACTCTAATTAATCAAGTGATCTTGACAATAAACACACCAACACCCTCTCTTAATCTTTCTGTGTTGGTACCCGAACCCTATAAAAACACCATTTTACTTTGCAAGAAAGCACTCCGTCATAGCTCTTTCCACTTCAATCTCCCCCCTCCCTCCCTCCCTCTCTCTCTCGGAGCAGAAGGACGTGCCCACCATCGTCGTTTCTCTGTAGAACCAAGCCTCTCACCAGTCTCCTCTCCCATCAAATGGTACGTCCACATCAAATCTTCTCTGTGAAAGTTTACTTTTCATATGATCATGCATGGTGGGTCAAGGTATACCAAACCCGCTTATTTGTATTGCCTCCCCTAGCTATTTCAAGAAGCTTTCTTGTGGGCTATTCCCATGTTTTGTCAAGGAAAAAAAGAGCTGTTTTCCGGTGAGTAAAAGCTGTTTTTCAATAGGCAAAAGTAGTTTTCCGGTGGCTCTATATTTCCGTGTGCAAGATGGTATTGATTCCTGTGAAAGCTTTACTAGTTGTCATGCTTAGACTATTTTAGTGGTATATATGTATTTTGGCATCTTTCTACCTTTTTTTATAGTTCTTCGATACAAATGTAGAGAAATATGCCTCGAAGGTTGCTACTACCCAGGAATAGCAAATATTTTATTACTACACTTGTATGAAATAAATTGTTAATTTATTATGCATCATGTATGATTAACAAGGTTAATCAATCTTTGACATATTATAATTTTTTCTTTGATTTTATTTTTCTCTCTCCCACCGGCATATTTAGAGAAAATTATTATTAAACTTGGTTTGGCCAGTGACAACCCAGAATCTATTCTACTGAAGACTTGGCCTAGATTGGATTTAAAAATAATCGAGGTGGTAGCTAACTTATCACATCAATCCGTTGGATGTTTTTAAAATTGGCCATGTTATAGACTTGGAATTAATAATCTTGCTGCAAAATTCAATTTATAATATTTGCGTGTTTGTTATTTCGATGTAGAGTGTTTTTATTTATTTATAAATACATTAATTTTTTTATTTTTAATATTAACATATTAAAATTATCAAAAAAGTATTAAAAAAGTATTAATTTAATATATTTTTTAAATAAATATATTTTTAAAATGATGATTTTGAGATGCAATTTTATATGTAAAATTCAACGATGATGTTGTTTTTTTAATTCTGAGAACTTGTCATCCGTACACTTCTCCCCTTGTTAATTGTCATTTGTCCTGGAATCTGTCTGCCTGCAATTAATATGCTAGTCGTTTTTGGCCTGCCAAAAGAAACAAAAACAGAGCCAAAAATAGTATAATTCCATGTTCATTATAACATTAGTACACCCTTTTTGGATATTTTCACATGATTAGTATTATGTTTATTATTTGGGTTTTTTATATCAATTTATATTAATTACTTTGTTTTTCCTTTTTCCCCTTAAAAAAGCATCATTTTATAGCATACATTTGCACATCAAGGGGTTGAACATTGAAAAAAAAAATCTAATTAAAATATATCTAAAATATTCAGATTTAGATTTAATTGAGAATAAATATAGAGGCTAGAGATTAAATTGAGGTTTCACCTTAGTATTTTGTTGCTTAGAATAAATAACCTTATTGTCTTATTTTTAGTATTTTTTCCCCTCGACTATATATATATATATATATAAACATTGTTGATTTGATGAATTAGTCTTTCATGTTGCTTAATTTACTTGCCTTTTGCAGCCAACTTAGAAAGCTCATGTTGGCTACACCATCACTTTTGCTTAATTATAGAATATTTCTAATTTTAAATTCTTAATTGGGTGGCTAAGAATGGATTTTAAATTTAATTAAGAAAGATGGTCAACATTTTCAAAATGTTAGCAATGAAATCACCAAACTTTTTCCTTCCCTTTCGTGCACAAATTAAGGATCTGCTGCTAAAGATTTCGGTGCCATAAGATCATTTTCAGAAAGCAAATCTTCTTTTTTTTTCTTTAATACCTTTTCTTTGCTTCTGCCCGAAGATTACTTTGGTGCATGAATGGAGTCTTTTCTTTACGTCAAGTGTTTTCTCTCTTGCTTGTGTTAAGTGTCAAGCATGGAAGCAATTTTCCTTGATAGAAACCTTTTTTTTTAAATTTAATTTCTTAATCTTAAAAGCAGTTCAAATCTTAATTATTCAACGATTAGATTACTGATCGAGATGTCATGAACTCTCATGCTTAATAAATAAATAAAAAATTATAAATAAAATGAAAAAAACATTATGAAATATCATTAAGATAAGCATCATGGATGTAAGCACCACAGCCAGTCAAACACTCATTATTCCCTTTTCTTGCTTGGAGAGTACAAGGAAAAATATATTGACTTTCTGTTTCTTGTATCGAATGAGTATGAATTGGACCAAATCAAAGAAATTATAATCAATAAAACAACTATTATATTCTGTAAGTAATTTAAAATATAACTTGTTTAGTTAATTAACCATTATTCTCGATTTTTTTTCTTTTAAGTTATTAAATCCAGTTAGTCTAAGACCTGTTTCAAGAATCGGGTTATAAATTAATGGGATAAATTTAGTCAATTTTAATTTATTTTTTTAAATTATAACCCATATCATGTATTGAGCTAGTAGGATTTTAGGGATGTGTTTGTGAATATGGTAGCGGTTGCAGTTTAAAGTATTTTTCTTTCATAAATATATTAAAATAATATTTTTTATTTTTTAAAAATTATTTTTAACACCAACACATTAAAAAATTATGAAAATACAATTTTTATCATGTTGCTAAACACACCAAGATTAAGATAGTGGCTAAGTGGAGTTTAATAAATGTGATTTTTTAAATAAATTTTAGTGGCATAATCTTTATTATTTGAGTGATTAGTGGGGGTGGATAACATTTACAGGTCTCTGAAGGCTATGATAATATCCAGGTTGTCCTTACTAAGCCTTTATCAGTGGATGGAGATGTGGCGGCTGATTACAAGGCTCCTAATCTTGTCCAACGCATGTTAAGCCTGATTAGAAATATACGGCCAGGATCGGATCTCACCAACTTCCAGGCAAGTCAGGTTTTCTCTCATTTCCTGCTATTATAAAACAAATCTTCCACAATTTTCTTACGCGGTTTATTTTTTCCCCATTATTTTAATTCATGAAAAATATTTTAATTATTTATGCTCTGATATTTTGGTTCTTAATTGTTACTTGTAGATCATTGCAACACCACGCGCCTTAGTATTATAGTTGTCTGATTTAATCCGAAAATTGATTTCGAAAAGGGTCACCAGTCATTCCATCAACTTGAGTAAAACTTTTTTCTTTTCTTTAAAAAAAATAAAAATGAAAACCATAATTTTACTAGAATTAATTTAGATTGAGTTTGCCTAAGTTGAATGAGTTTCGTCAATTAATATTTTATTTATTTTAGTTATAAACTTTGTCGAGTCATGCTTTGAATTTCAAGTTTCTTGAATTAATTTGAGAAACTAGATTGAATTTAATAACCATAATTACAAAATACCTTTATTTTCTCATTAACTCATGATAAAAATTAGAATAAACTAAATAAATTTGGTAAATATTGATTATTTTCCTAGAAAATGAGTTGGGAATGGGCTTGAAGGCCCAGCA
>Ga0307513_10011676_pt1 | contig 10900 bp, 8 predicted proteins | sample 15_EM_MG_FD_202174 | JGI IMG/M metagenome (GOLD analysis project Ga0307513, IMG submission 202174) | Populus trichocarpa ectomycorrhiza microbial communities from riparian zone in the Pacific Northwest, United States - 15_EM | ecosystem: Host-associated > Plants > Roots > Unclassified | place... | reverse complement strand
TCAAACAGCACTTCTCAATCTCCCTGAGTGATCTAGTGAATGGTGTGGTCATGGTTCCGATCTGTTCGCGTTCCTCGATGTTCCGCTTGGATCGAAGCAGAGAAACCCTCGTTGCAATTACCGCCTCCGCCGCTGTAAATCTTTTATCACTGAATCAGGTCCACGCGAACTATAGGAGGCACCTTGACTCACTCGAACGCGGCTGGCAGCTGCCGAAAGCTCTCCCAATCGTCACTGACGAGGTTCCGAAGCTGAAGGGCGCTTTGTATTCGATCTTTGCGCCAGTATTTGACCTCCCTCAGGCATAGTAGTGACTGCGTTGATCGTCGAATCTCTGCCATATTCTCGTCCCCTGCAGCTCGCAAGCGCTCCATCTCAACCCTGATCGCTATCCGGAGGGCATTGTCCGTTACGATGGGGTCTCGGCCGCGATGCACGGCGCGGAGAACACCGTATACAGTCGCACCAGGAAGATCTGAGGATTGCCGCAGAGGAAGATCCCAGGTCCCTGTCCTCCAAGCTAGCGCGTAGTCTACATCGAGTGCAGAGTCTAGGCGTGATGACTCTCCCATTGACATTGCAAGTCGATCAAATCCGAAAGCGTGTAAAGATTCTAAAATACCCCGTGAGGCTGTCACATCGGTGAATGTTGCTTCATATGCGGCGCCGTGAAACTGGAAAGCATTATTCCAGTTTCGCTCGTGATGAAATTTGCGGACCAGGTATTGCTTCGTGTCCCGACTCGGGATGCCATAGAAACCATCTGGCTCGTCGATGTGACTGTACACTTCGTAAAGCATTATCTCAACGTCTTGGCTCCATGCATCGTTCATCACCCTAGTGTGTTCGTGCGCCAGTTCGATAAACATCACAGCGGTTGTGTAGGCTCCGCATCGAATAGCCCCGCGGCTGAGAAGTGTGTAATCCAAGGCCAGCCATTTGTCGTGCCCGAGCGGGCCATGACTTTGGAACCACCGTAGGTGCAGTACCGTGTCGACGATAGCTTTTTGACACATAACGCTTGATGACTCGGACTCAAGGACAGTTTGAAAAGCCGAAGATATGGGTACCTTACTCTCCGGTATTGTTTCAAGGATCTGATGAACGAGGATCGGAAATAGCTCGCGGGCGAAGGAGGGGTCAGCTTGTATGAAGTCCGCAAGTTGAGCCCAAAAGAGATCTGAGAGCGCCAAGACATCGGCAAGAAGAAGAACGGTGCATTTGATCCAACAGTCATAGGTTTGAGCGGCGTCAAGGAATGGACCGTGTTTCATTTCGACCAGAGAACGCGAGGGACGGATCCTCGGTTCCAAAGCGCGGTTGCTAATGAAGGGAAGTTCTTGTCCTTTTTTGACCGCATTCGCCTCTGCCGCCGTAACGCATTTGGAGTGAAGAAGTTGTCGAAGGATAGAATACGCCATCTGGCTCGAACGTGGATCGCTGGACGATAAACGGGATTGGACAATATCAATAACGAGTGCCTTTATGACCGGGAGCCTTGCTTTAGGCTCTAGGCCGCTGGTATGCCGATGGCGAGCGAGGAAACTGTCACCGTCGTTCAAATGCCGGGGTCGAACACCCTCGAGTACCCCACCGCTCATATACAACAACTCCATGAAGGCGTCAATATCTTCGTCGCGCAGGTGAACACCAGTGGGCATGCATTGTTTAAGTGCCCAGAAATGGTCGCGCGAGAATGACTCTTTAGAGTAATTGGGTAAGGCCACAAATTGCCGTGCCAAACGGAATTTCCCTTGAAGGCGATCCTCTTGACGCAGAAGACGTGTAAGGTGTCGCGCATCAGTGAGATTCGAGGCGAGAGTAGCAATGGGTCCTACCAACTGCCTGGGCCACAATGTAAGAGCAGTAAGAACGGCTGAACGAAGGGGAGAACAGGAATGAAGTGAGATAATCTCGCTTTCGACCCAATCCAAGAGTTCAGTGCCAACTTTGGACGTATACATATCAGTCGACGTCTCGTAGTCGCTTGCAATCGAGGAGATACGCATCAGCGCTGTATCGATGTTTTCGGAATCAGCTCGAGGGATCTGCGATGACTCCCGGTATTTAGTGAAAACCCAGCCAAGTATTGACTGAGCAACGCGAGCGAGGTCAATTTGGGCGAGGATGTGAATGCTATTCATGAGAAGACTCCGCCGGAGGACGGCATCATTGAAGTGGTCGCTGGTGATTGATATCCAGACTGCCATACCGTGAAGCAGACGGAGTTGCTCGTTGACCATAGGCGTCGCATTGATAGTGGCGAAGAGCTGATGGAGAATATGGTATGTCATCTCTGCTTTCCCGTAGACGGCCTTGTTCTGCGTTCCGAGCCAAAACATTGAGTGGAGGGTTTGGCGAGTGCCGATCCCAGGTGGGCTTGGCTGGTGCATGGGAAAATCTTCATGTGTACGATACCGCATCAAATCACGGAAAGTCCGAACGGCGTCCGCTCCCTTGGCCTCTTCTAGATCCGCCTCTATACGTCCGTTGAGAGAGTAGTCGTGGTCCCACAGGCATTTTAAGATAGCAGCGGCTATCCGATCGCCGTGAAGAAGGAAAAAAGATTCGTCTACTTTGCAATCCCGCAGACATAGCTTGATCCATTGCAACATTGCATCAGCTTGACCGCCTTGCAAGGCAGGGTCTTGTGTGCCAAAAGAGTCGTAGGTAAACACGATCCGGAGGCCCACTAGGTCCGCGAAACACTTTGAAAGCGTGTCTACTGGGTCAAGGCTGACTGAGCGACAGTAATTCTGAAAATACTGGTCCTCCAGAGGTGATCGACTTGTGGAGGGGTCTCGAGCGAGGAGCATGTAAGGTAGAACTTTGGAGAATGTTTTTTCCACACATTCCTTTCGGTCACGAAAGCCAAGCAGTAATGCAGGCAGAGCAAGTAGGTCCTTATCAATGCGCCTGACTTGTACTGCAACCTGAGAAGCATGGCTTTCAAATAGCTCCCCTAATGAGTCCATGCCGAGACGAGAAGCGACCGCTTCGAGGACGGCGTGCAGATAGGAAGTATACTTGGGGTTGTAGAAGGACACGGAGAGGAGGTGCCAATAGGCTCCACGACGACACTCGGAATGTGTAATCGCAAGATTTGCAAGAGTGATGAATCGAGTTGCCATACATTCAACTCTGACGGCCTATAAGCTCACTTCCAACACGGTGATGGAATGACTACTCACGAGTCATGATCCTGCGGGATTGCGTCTGAGATTTCTTTGTATAGTAACAGTGCCGGGAAGTCCGTCCGGGCCAACTGATAGAACATAGTCGAAGCAAAGGAAGCTGCATGGTAACGAACACGGACATCTTCATCATCCAGCATCATACAAACAAGTTGCATGGGAGATGGCCCTGTGGTTTCTTCGGATGGGTTCGAGGTCCTACTGTCACTCTCCATATCCATCGAAGGTGCCTCTCGAGCGCACCAAAACTCATTGACAGGATCAACCGCAACACAGGTGTCGAGAACCTGACCAAATCGAACTCGTATTTTCCAGGAGTGCATCTGGTCCCCTTCCAGTAATTCTGGGAACCACTGCTTCAGGTAATACCGCACAGAGTCGCCGAGCTTGCTCTTTGTATATTCCTTGTTGCTCCATGTCGGAATGGTGGCTTCCAGAAGCGTCAAAACAAGGTAAAAGGTGTTCTCGCTTTTCGCAGTCGAGTACACTTCAAACATGGTCCCAACGGCCTGTAGAATCTCCTGGAGTGCTTCTCGGCCGCATTGTAGAGTACCGGAACGGACTGCAGCCGCATACGCATTGGCTACAATAAGCAGGGATTGGCCCTCGGCCTCGCTGACAAGCTTGTCAAGGGCAGAATCTCGAATTGGTAATGTTGATTGGTCTGAGAGCATGGACGTTGTTGCAATGAACGCAATTGAAAGTTTGGCCATGGAATGGACCATCGGAGGCACTATCTTGGGTCCAAACTGTTTGGAAAACTCGCCACCGTCGCCTCCACCAATACCCCCTCTTCGTGGACTACCGAATATTGTATCGATACTGTCGTGGGCGCTGTTGTTGGACCACCGAACTGTGGTATTATTGAGTATGCGACGAAGGGCTTCACTGACGTGTTCGCCAACTTCCCGAATCTGCGACAAGGAAATTTCAAGCCTGCTTAGAAGCGAGAGGCTTGATCAACTCACATGAATGTGCCGCCAGATGGAACGTAGTAACATGTTCGAGAGGTGCCTGCGTCGACGCCTTTGCTCGAGATATGGGGAGTGCTCGAGTGATTTCCAAATCATGCGCCTAATCCCACTCAAATTGTTCGGTCGTAAAATGGCCGTATCAGGGCTAGATGTATAGAGCTCCTCTTCGGAATCGGACCAGACAAGCGGTTCTAACCCTCCCAAAACTTTCCCCCATTGTGTGTCTCCCCACCACCATCCCATTGTGTTGGTCCCAATCTGCTGCCACGGTATCATTGAATCCAGGAGTCGGCTTGCGGCTTCAATGACGGAGCCATCAGGGCGAGTACCATTGATTTCTAACGACCCCTCAAATGAAAATGCCAGGACCACAATGTCCAATACAATGCGGACCTTATCTAATGCTGGTACTGGGACGGTGTTCGTACCTCCGCTGTTGACTTCAGCTTCAAGGTCTCCAAGCTTGAGCTCATTCCAAAGGACACCCAACACCAACTCTAACGTCCGGGACACCTTGGATTCCCGCACAGCAGGGGTAAAACCACCTGCGATCGCCCCAGTGGAGCTTGCTAGAGTAGAAGCCTCCCCTTCGGATTGTATGGCACCCGGTGAGATGACGTTCGCCGCCGTCTTGTCGCTGATCATACTGGGCAGCTTGGCCTCAAGGATAAAGGTCCGCAAGATGCCCTGTTCATGGTAGTGAACCATCGTTTCAACGAGTTCATGGTCAGGAAGTGGGATGGAACAATGCACGTGAGGGCGCTTTGGAAGACCGCAAATAGCTTGCAAGAGTGCAAGTAAATCCTGAGGGTTTGCGTGAACGTCAGGTCTGGACGCAATTCTACTGGCAATTCCTCCACGGAAGATCCCTCTTGGATCAGTTGAGAGAGTGCCACCGATCGTCAGGCTGCGAATGAGACATCCTTCCAGCCACGAAAGGATAGACTCTTCAAGTCGGAGTCGCGAAAGGCGAACGTCAGAGGATGCAAAACGGATGAAGGACACAAGCATAGCGCAGATGCTCTCAGAGGGCCACGGTGGAGTCACTCCTGTTCCACTTAAATGATTTCGACTAGAACTTGCTCCCGCACCATAGCTGCCAGGCTCACCGGCGTCTCCAGGGTCGCTCTTAAATTCCTTTATGAATGATTCAACGTCACTGAGAGCACGCTGGTCATCAATGCGACGCCAATACAAGAGGCAGTGAACGACATGACTCGCGGCTCGTGCGATCTGCAAGGAGATAGATGTGGATTTCCTGAGCGCATGCATCCAAAATGCCGTCCATTCTATTTTGGCTGCAGATGGGTTGCCGACTTTAGGTTCAGAAGCCGCGATGGCGGCGAAGCAGAGGAAAGCCCAAGCCTCCTCGCCGGAAGCCACTCGTGAGACAACTTCCAAGAGAACTTCTCCAATCTGCTCTCTTTGTGATTTGTAAAGCTTCATCCAATGTCTCTCAATCAAGAAGAGTAGGGTTTGCAAACGAATCACCCTCTGGCTAGGCATGACGCTCGAGGATGCAAGATCGCTCAGAAGGTTGTCGAGAGGGTTTTCGAGTTTCCTACGTTTTTGCGGTGGCTGAGTGGCCATCCTGACATTCCTGTGGAAGGACTCCGCAAGGTTATATATCTGGTGACAAGTAAGTCCCACACAATTTCCGCCGCTGAGGTGAGTTAACCACGCACGTGGACAAGCGAACTTGAATGCAGATCAAGAGCGACCCATGTCATGGCCTGAGAGAAACTGAATAGCGAGCCATATCGATATGTTCGCGCATAAAACGCTGAAATATGTGCATCCTCTGCCAGTATCTCCAATCGCAGGGCATCTAGTGACAGGGGCTCTAGACTACGATTCAACACCTCCCGCTCAAAGGTATTGGTGAATTTGCGCAAGCCATCAGCACTGTCAGGGTGAGAGGAATGTTTACCCTGGTCCCATGCAAACAAGGGTAACAAGATACGAAGAATGACGAGGAGCTCTTCTCGCACGTCTTTGGTACGACTTCCTAGCAGCGATACCAGCGAAGCCCATACTGAACGGGAAAACCCAACGAAACTATCTGTCGCATTCAACTCCATCCTTTCGAGGACATGTCTCAGGGCAGGGAGCATGTCGATATGGCCCGTTGCCTCATTGGGGTAAGTGTCAAAGTAACGAATGAATTTGCGTAAGAGATTTGACCCGATATTTGGGTGCCCAGAGGGGCTCTTCGGGTCATTGATTGCTCTCGTAAGGGGGGCATAGCAAGAGGAGTTAAGGAGTTTGATCAGGGTGCAACAGGCGATTTGGTCGGGCGACATGGAGTTATATGTGGTTTTGCGTCCCATGCCTGGCTGTCCTTTCTTTCCATCGTCCAAATCCATATCATCCTCATCCTCATCTCTCCTTTCCGCCTCTTCATTTTCCTCCCAACTCGAATCTGCGGTAAGGGTATCGCCAAGGACTACCGCCCAAGCGAACTTTGACAATTCCAGCCATCTTTCTAAACCAAGGTGATCAAGGTGAGGTGGGTACTCAAGGAGTTTGCAAAAGACTTTGCAATAGTTCAAGCTGACAGCAGAGACGAGTTTCCCACCGAACCGAATGGACTCGAGGAGGTGTCTCACGAGTGACTTGGCGACAGTATTGTTAATGAGCTTTACAGTCTTGTCGACGACGCGTCGCAACATGTCGGCGCTCTTCTCCCAACGCGCAAGATCAGTCGCAGTCGCTTTTTGCAGACCCTTCGAGATGCATAGTGCGCGATCGAGAGAAAGGCAATTGAGGATTCCTTTGTACACGTTTGGAAAGGCTTCGAGAGGAAGTCGTTCAATTGCACCAGATTGTGCGAAGTCTTCAAGTGTCTCGACGGCGGCCTTTCGGTCGGTCTTCTTGCTGCTACAAAGACCTGCAACGAGGTCACCGATTGATACTTTGCCGCCTGGCCTCGCCATCGAGTTGGCCAGGGACTGGAAGGTGGCAAGGTCTAACTTTGTGGTTGTTTATCTGCCACAAACTGGCGGCGCCAAACAAGACCGATTATATCGACCAAGGATAATATAATACACATAGACATAGCATAAAATAAAGGCGCGGAAGGTGAGTGGGGGGCGAAAGAGGCTACAGCTGTGAAGCATGGTGGGTATCACAAACGTCCAAACGTCGATCTCTAAAGTAAAACTAAACTAGAAAACTCAAAAAACAGACCGAAAAGAGGAGGAGGGCATAGTCATGGTCTAAGCGACGACAAATTAAGCCATACCACCTAGGCGCGGGCGACATGCAGTGTCCATGTGACGCTTTAGGTTGCGCTTGCGGACCACCATTCCACTAAAGAAAAGGCTGGGTAAGCAAAGGAGAGGTTATTATTGAGGGACACGACTTACCACTCAGGGCAGGTTGGGGTCTCTTCTCGGCGATGATGGGCAGTAAGTGAAGCCTTGCTAATGAATCGCATGTCGCTACAACCACCGTCAGTATTCCACTTAAAACCTCGACACCATGAGGTGCACTTACCAACCGGGCTCTCCGCAGGACCCTCCACAGTGGAACTTTTTAAATGCAAAGTGGTGCCGCACATGCTTCAGGCCCCTGTCCATCCGCTCCACTTCATATCGATCTCCGACGCCAGCGTCACTTGACGCCCGACAGATTCGGCACTCCCACCCCGTTTTCCTCTTTGTTTGAATGTCAATAACCTCCTGGAGAAATGCAATGAAGATGGAATGTCCGGCAGGACCAAGATTTCGTTCTGCCTCTCTCTCTGTTATTACTCGCTCCTCCTCTCCATTAAGGAACCAGGCCTCTCCCTGGATTCTCGATGCCAGGAATTGAAGCTCTGGAACACTGGACAGGTTGAAGAGATTCAGTTTCGCAGGCCGCCGTGCGTGAGTTGGCTTGTGATCCTCCCCCAGACTCGGAGAGTACGAAGGCGTAGGGGACTCTGGGCAACTGTAACTAATGGATCCGGACTGTTGTGGAAGTGGTAAATCCGTCAGCATCGATTGTGTCGCCGGCGTGTCAAATGTATGGGGGTGAAGGTGAGGCAACGTGGAGGGACCTGGGAGCATGGACTGTGCATATATGTCGCTGGGCCCACCGAAGCCACCAGAGAGCAATGCGCGGTACGAGGGTTCATCTCCTATGGAGGTGAAGCAACCCGCATCGTTAAACATCCCTGACGTCGCAGCCGGCCATGTTTGAGGAGGGGTTGGACCTATGGAGGAGGGTTGAAAAGAGAAATGGTTTGGCATACTTGAGGCGCTGAAGTGGGTTGCCACAGGACCTGTCGGCCAACCCTGGCTGCTGGCAGTGGCGAGAGCAGGCATTTGAGGAAAACTATGACTTCTAGATCAGAAGAGATCAGACAATTCGTCTAATGTGAGCAAATGTGCATACCCTTGTTGAAACAGAGACGTTGACTGGCCATCGAACATCGGGTAACCAGCGTTACTGGGTACAGCAAGGTTAGGCGCATGAAGGCCAAGGGCGTTGCTTGATTGTTGTACTTGCTCATTCGTTGGGCGCGTTCCAGTGAGGTAATAGCATGGATAGGACCGTCGTCTTGGGTCGGTCTGAGACGTCATAACGGGATACTGTTCAGAGAGCATGTATATTGCGTTAGAATCATCTTGCATAGACAACTTCGGGGACGGCGTTGACGGAGATTGCCTAAACTCTGTCATAAGTCTCGTGGTTATGGCTCGGGTGACGAGAAGACTTTGTCATCCGGCTTTGTGGATACTCACAGGATGCTTTATACGCAGAGGAAGCGGGTGACTCGTCGCGGAGAATGGGATCGTGTGGCAAAGGCTTGAGATCTTAGGGTCCGAGTGGGTCAAGCTGCGTGGGCCAAAGACGGCGTCTAATCTCCTAAGCGGGGAGGAATCGCCTATTGAACCAGGAGCCAGCGCATGTACAGGTGAGATCGCTGTCGGTAGTGTTCAAATAAAAGTAGTTAGATACTCACGGAGGCTCCCGTGACTATAACGAGTAGGTCTGTGGGAGCTGGGGCGTCAGTGGTGACTAGGATGAATAGGAGCTATAGCTCAGGTTTTTAAACAGGAAGAGTTGAGAGGTGAACATACCAGATGACGGGCGAAAATTGAAGCCCGAGAAGGGAAGATTACGGGACCGGTTTCGTTGAAGACCGGGTGTTCGAGGAGCGTTCGATATACATCCGTAAGCTGAACTGTAGGGTGCACGGTGTGATATAGTGAGGGCACAGTTTTTTGGCTCGCCGAGCTATGGATACCAAATAGAACCTTCCAGGATAGAGTCACGCAATGTGGTCTGTCTTGAATATACCAGGTGCTTCTCAATTCATCGCTTTGTTTGCCACAGGTCGCAAGGCACGATCTGAGAAGCCAGCTGTAAAATTCATTTGACGGGCGCTCTTGTGAATGAACATAAAGGACGAAACGCAACTTCGTCGTCAGGTTGAGGTTCAAGCCCGAGTGGCTGTTCGGCGATCCGCGTTAACATTAACTCAACCGTACCGCTCCATGTATGGTGGCAAAGAGTTACTGAGCTCATGAGGCTGGATAGGTACAGCAAGGCCTCAAGCAATGCACCTTCCTCATGGTTTGCGGGCGAGGATAACCGACTGTCTGACCCATAGTCTCAACTCCTCAAAACCCGAGGTCCGAGTTCCCTGCGATAAGGTTCCCTGGAGTTCTCTCGCCGAGCGACGTGAGAACCTGTGTATACGGCGTCGTCGATATTTGAGGCCGGAGAGGGAGGAATTTGGACAGACATCGAGGAGCGCGGAGGCGGTGAGTGCGTCGGAGGTCGACTCAACATGCTTTGGTCTGGGCGTGGATACTGAGGCCGTGACTCCTGCGACTTCTCCCACTGCAACCGGTGTCCGATTCCTATCGGGCTTGTCCGGGGAACGTCTGATGGGGTGGTCGAGCAGATGCTATTGGACGCAGGACTGAAGAACCATAAGAGGAACCTATTCCGACGTCATCCAATTCTTCAAGGGTGATACCTGTGCCACAACTCCCCACAACTCCACTATTATTCCGGCAGGCGAACACCTCCTGGTGGCAATTCTGGATGATAAACTATTTGCAGTAAGCATGTTGACTTTTGAAGTCGCGCTCATCAAGGGTCAGGTGGCATGCGGAAACGGAAAGTGAATCTCCGAACTCGGCAACTCCTATTGTGCCAGTTATGACGAGTCAGAGACACTCCCGGCGGACATCACGGGATTCCAACGGCACGCCATCGATTTTTGTCTGTAGGGGGAGTCGTTGTTCAGGTACAGGCTCGGCGGCATTGGACCGACCGTATGGCGCGGGGTTAGCGTTCCTCTGTAGCTGGTTCGACAGGTCCTGTACTCGTGTACCGTGCAGAGAGACTTTGAGGACAGGAGCCAATCCTGGGAGAGCATTCGACTTGCTTTGTGGCTCACTTTCAGCCCTGTCCACCTTGTTCGCTATGCCTTCGGGCTCGACCACGCCCAACATTGTGAAGGATATATATCTAGCATGCAACTTTGTAATTTCTGCGGGTTGTGTGGTCCTCAAACCCCTCCCACGAAGTTGGTGGTGTCTCCTGCTCAGCCTCCGCGCCTAAACTCACCAGTTTTTCAGGTGACCCACTGGACACCTCACCACGACGCCCAGAGGAATACAGCCTAGTATATATCAACAATCGGCGTAGCAACCTTCGTATCCTCCCAAAGGGCCGCAAGGACATTGGTGAATCGATCGCCGAAGCAGCTCTACGAGAGACATTCGAAGA
>Ga0307513_10011675_pt1 | contig 10900 bp, 9 predicted proteins | sample 15_EM_MG_FD_202174 | JGI IMG/M metagenome (GOLD analysis project Ga0307513, IMG submission 202174) | Populus trichocarpa ectomycorrhiza microbial communities from riparian zone in the Pacific Northwest, United States - 15_EM | ecosystem: Host-associated > Plants > Roots > Unclassified | place... | reverse complement strand
GAGCATTTGAAAGTAAACTATCAAATTGTAGTTATCTGGGCTGGATGCAATGTTTTCTATTGAATTTAAACCTGTTATGACCATTTTAACTTGTAGAATGTGCTGACTAAATCGAGAATGTTCATTTGTTTTTTCAGCGACACAATACTTGAATCTTTCAACATTTTTGTGTACAGGTTTATAGAGGGATGCTTCCTACTGGACAACTGATTGCCATCAAACGATGTCGACAAGGATCGGTGCAAGGTGGGCTTGAATTCAACGCAGAGATGGAAGTTTTATCGAGAGTTCATCATAAAAATGTTGTAATTTAGATTTTAATTTGGTGTGTTTGTTATTTAAATTCTGATGCAGGAGGGTTCAAAACACAAATATTAGACAACACAAATATTAAAAAGACTTTTAATTAATTTTAAACATAATATTGGCATTAATAATTTAATATAAATGAATATTTATTGATAAAAAAATTAAATATATTATAAAATCTTGTAACAAAATAAGATAATATTAACATCAATTACATGCTCATTAGAAAGCCCATCAGAAAGCCCAAAACAAGCTCAAAAAAGCCAAAAAATAGCCCAAATAAAAAATTCAGGTTTTCCGGTTTTTATGTTGAATTAACCGAACTAAACCGAACCGAAACCGGTCAGTTTGAACCGACTCCGGTTCGGTTCTAGTTTGAATTTTTCAATTTTAAATTTTTTTGGTTAATTTTTTAGATAAAAACCAAACCGAAAACAATCACCCATATTCTTGACTTTGATGTGTTAAAAAAGTTTTAAAAATTTTATCTTTTCATTGTATATTAAAAATACAACTTACATGTAAATTCATAATCCTTTACCGTGAGCAAATCAAAATATTAAATTCTTCTTTATTCTTTACAATTTTATCATAAAAAAAAAACATCCATGAAACAAATACAAACACACATCCACTTTTACTATATTTTTTCTTTTTTCCTTTTTTTTCCTTACATGCTACAAATTATACAAATTCAAAAACTAAAAAAAAATTACATTAAACACCTTAAAAATTACAAAAACAGCCTCTAAAACTTCAGGAATTGCAGGGAAGGCCTTCTCCTGGAGCTGCAAGACAATGGCGGCGCGTTTGCTCCACGCGCCACCGCAGACAACCCCAAACAACTGGTGGATCCGGCTCGACTCCGTCTCCTCTTCCCTTCTGCACTGGCAGTGAGGAGTAACGTCACCTACAAAGAAGAAAAAAACGCAAGCAAAGTCTCGGTTCTTCCCCCCTTTTTTTGATCTGATCTCTTCTGGTTTCTCTCTTTCTTTAGGTTCGTTGTTCTCTGCTGGTTGCAAATCCGGCCGTTGGTTCTCGATTTGAAATGGGGCTGCTTCTGTGGGGGCTGCTGGAGGAAGAAGGGCTGCCGTTGGCCGGTGTGCACGGCAGCTGAGGAAGGAAAGACCTGCTGGCTGAAGAGGGAGTCGTGGGTCTGAGGAGATGGGGAACGGCTCTGCCCGTTCTCTGGTCAGGGGAGATGAGGTTGTTCTTTGGTGCTGCTTGTGGTCGGTTGAAGGAGAGAAAGCTGGGACTGTCGGTCGTGGGCAGAAGCTGTCGCTGCTGGAGGTCGGGTGAAGGAGAGAAAGTTGGGTCGGTCGAGAGTGTAGATGTATTCAAAGACCTATAGTTCTACAAGATTGTATAGATCATGAATCATATTTATTAAACAGAAGTTCGTTGGCTTAAATAGCCATTACAGCTGGAAAAACAATGAAAAGAAACAAACCACGTCTTCACATCCCGAAAACTGTGGTAACTGAACAAATGACTTAGTCATAGCTCCTGAAAGCCAGGAGTTTATTCAAATTAAATACTACTTGCATTATTAGGACTCTAACATAGCCTCCCTTAAACTGCACTTCTGAAAACAAGTCAGTTTACATACTTCATGCTTTGAACTCCCAGCATATTACGTAGCTTCAAAAACGATTCTAACTTCAAAGGCTTTGTCATGATATCGACCATTTGCTCACTAGTACCACAATGTAGTAGCTCCACAACACCTTCCTTAACCAGATCGCGCAAAAAATGAAACTTTATATCGATGTGTTTGGTTTATCCATGAAGAACTGGATTTTTTGATAACTTGATTGTTGAACTATTATCACAAAAAATCTTAACACACTTACATGAAGGAAAACCGAGACTATTGAGTATTCTTTTCATCCAAATACTGTGGCAAGCATATGCTGCAACGGCTATATATTCTGCTTCAGTGGTGGAAAGAGTTACTATTGGTTATTTTCTTGAGCTCCATGCAACTGCACCACCACTTAGAAGAAACACATATCCAGAAGTGCTTCTTCTATCTTCTGTATCACCAGCATAATCATTGTCGGTATAAGCCGTAAGATTATCTTCAAAACTGTTCTCATAATTCACTCTCAAGTTCCCCACGTTCTCTGCATCCCTTTTATATAATACTCCTAGGTTCACAGTCCCCTTCACATACCTGAGGACCCGTTTTGCTACAGCCAGATGAGATACTTTCGGGTCTGTCATGAATTTACTCAATAGGCAAACAACAAACATAATTTCTGGTCTTGTTACTGATAGATACATCAGGCTGCCAATTATCTGCTTGAACAAGATTGAGTTTATGGTGGCTTCTCCACCATCTTTTACCAGTTTCGTGCTTGGCACGATGGGATTTTTCACAGGATTGCAGCTTCCCATTCCAAATCTTTCCAAGACTTCCCCAGCATACTTCATTTGACATAAATGTATTCCTTCACAACTCTGCTGAATCTCAACTCCCAGAAAGTATTTCATCTTCCCCAAGTCACTCATGTCAAACTCTAGCTTCATTTACTTCTTAAACTTCTCGCATAATTCAACATCATTTCCTGTATAAATTAAATCATCAACGTAAAGACTAATGATTAAGAATTTACCGTCAGCTTCATGTTTAAGGAACAGTGTATGGTCATGATTGCATTTCTTAAATCCCTCCTTCATAAAGAATCCTTTGATTCCGCTATACCAGGCTCTTGAAGCCTGTTTCAAGCCGTAAAAAGCTTTCTTAAGCTTCAAGTCTTTATGCTCTTCTCCTTTATGAACATATCCTTCTGGCTGCTCTACGTATACTGCCTCCTTCAGTTCCCCATAAAGGAATGCACTCTTGACGTCTAGCTGGAAAACAATCCATCCTTTCTGCGCTGCTAAAGCCAAGATCAATCTTATGGTGTCTCAACGAGCCACAGGTGCAAAGACTTCACTACAGTCAATCCCATACCTCTGAGCATAACCTTTGACTACCAAACGTGCTTTGCATTTATCTACTTCTCCATTTTCATTCAACTTCGTTCTACAAATCCATTTGACCCTAATTGTTTTTATCCCTTTTGGCAGACTTACAAGTTCCCATGTCTTGTTCTTTTCTATAGCTTCAATTTCCAAATCCATCGCTTCCCTCTATTTTGCTTCTTTTACTACATCAACAAAGCATATTGGATCATCATGTACCATAAAACAAGCCAAGCTTGACTCTTCAGGAAAAGAAGCCAAGTTTGACTCTTCAGGAATACCATCTCCACTGACATAGTCTTCCATCCATCGAGGTGCTCTCCTTACTCTCTCCCCTGGTACTGCAACATCTTCTATTTCTATCTCTTCTGTATGTGGACCAGCAGAATCATCTTCTCCTCCCAACTCTTTTGTACCCTGACCAACTTCTTCTACATGTTCATCTTCTCTTCCCAACTCTTTTGTACCCGGACTAGCTCCTTCTACATGTTCTTCATTTTCACCTTCTTCTTCTTCATCATAGTCACTGATTTCCCCATCATCACTATCTATGCAAGTAAAAACATCATTTCTTACTTTATCATCACTCTGCATCCAATTCCAGCTCTCATTCTCTTCAAACACAACATCCCTGCTAATGATCACTCTTTTAGTAGTAGGATCATAAAGCCTATAGGCTTTAGATTCTTCACTAACACCGAGAAACGCACATTTATGACTTTTCTCATCTAACTTGACTCTCTTCCTGTCAGGAATATGTACATTAGCAATACAATCGAAGACCCTGAAGTACTTAACATTGGGTTTTTCTCCACTCCAACACTCTTTAGGAGTCATTCCTTTCACAGCCATAGTTAAACTTCTATTCAATATATGTAATCCCCATCTAACAGCTTCTGGCCAAAAGAGTTTAGGCATCTCCTTTTCTGAAAGCAAGCATCGAACCATGTTTAATACAATTCGATTCTTACATTCTGCCACTCCGTTCTGTTGAGGAGTATAGGCAGTAGTAAGTTGCCTCCTAATTCCATGATTGACACAAAACACGTTGAACTCCATAGAAGTGAACTCACTTCCCTTATCTGTCCTCAAACAACATATATCACACCCGGACTCTTTTTCAACAAGCTTTTTAAATACTTTGAACATTGAAAAAGTTTCACTCTTCTCGGCTAAGAAATAAATCCAAGCTTTTCTACTGAAGTCATCAATAAAACACAGCAGGTACCTTTTAAGACTACTTGAAGTTGGAGTGATTGGACCACACAAATCGGCATGTACTAACTGAAGTCTATTTGAAGCCCTCCACTGACTCTTCTTAGGAATGGTTGTTCTATGTTGTTTTCCACGATAACACACTGTGCATGCTTTGTTCGTGACTTTGAGTTGAGGAAGTCCTTTGACAAGTTGCTTGTTCTCCAAAGCTTTATGACTTTTATTGTTCACATGACCATAACGACAATGCCATAGATCTATTAAGACATCTTCCATTGCTATTAAACATTTTGAAGACTGAGTGATCATAGTGGCTTGTAAGACAAACATCATGTTCGCTGCCATCAGAGTTTGCATAATAAGGCCTCTCGTAGGATGATATATTTTACAAGCTCTGTCTTTCATGACAATAGCAAGTCCTTGCTCTTGAAGTTGGCCTATGCTCAATAAATTATTTTTGAGCTCAGGAATGTAAAACACATCTCTTACCACTTGAGTTAGACCTTCAGTTTCAAGCTTAATGCTCCCTTTTCCTATCACCATCATCCTTGCACTGTTGCCTAATTTCATTGAGTGTCTAAACTGCTCATCCATGTCTATAAACCAATCCTTATTTCCTGATATATGGTTAAAACAGCCTGAGTCTAGGAACCAAACATCTTCTCTCTTCGCATTCTTGTCCTTAACGTAAGCCATCAGTAAAAGTTCTTCCTCCTCATCTAACTCGGCATAATGTGCACCTTTTTCCCAACTAGGACACTCATTTTGAAAATGCCCTAGTTTATGACATCTATAGCACTCTACAGTGGCTTTGTTGAAGCTTTGTCTTCCTCTACCATGTCCACCTCGCCAAATTCCTCTTCCCCTTCCTCTTCCTGCTTTGTCTTCATGGGTGATCTTGAAGACTTGTTCTTCTTCACCTTGACTCTTCATTCTTTGCTCATGCACAAGAAGGTTGCTTTGAAGTTCATCAATGGTCATCGTAGTCATGTTGTTAGACTCTTCAATCGAACATACTACATAATTGAATTTGGAAATCATTGATTGAAGAATCTTTTCTGTAATCATTGTTTCACTCATATTTTCTCCATGAGCCTTCATTTTGTTGGCTATGGATAAAACACGAGCAAAATAAGTATTCACTAATTCTCCTTCCTTCATGCGAAGAACTTCAAAATCACATCGTAATGACTGTAGTTGTGCCCTTTTAACCCGTGTTGAACCCTGAAACTTTTTCTTCATAGAGTCCCAGATTGTCTTTGAGGAACTTCTATCAAGAATAGTCTCAAGCACATCTCGTTCGATTGCTTGATAAAGAAGATTCTTTGCCTTCAAGTCCTTTAGCTTGTTTTCTTCATGCTCCTTCCTTTGAGCATCGGTGAGTTGAGTGCTTTCTGTCACCACTGATGAGAAAGACCGTGCTTCCCCCGCAACATGCACCATGATGCCACGATCTACAATGTTCCAATATTCTTTGGAACGAAGCAGATTCTCCATCAGTTCAGCCCAATGATCATAGTGCCCTATAAATTTAGGCACATAACTGGTGCTGCTTCCTTCTGCCATTGCAAAAAAAAAAAAAAAAACTCTCAAACTCTCATTCACTCTTGTAATCACAGTTAGGCCCCGTTAAGAGCTCTGATACCAATTATAGATGTATTCAAAGACCTATAATTCTACAAGATTGTATAGATCATGAATCATATTTATTAAACAAAAGTTTGTTGGCTTAAATAGCCATTACAGCTGGAAAAACAATGAAAAGAAACAAACCACGTCTTCACATCCTGAAAACTGTGGTAACTGAACAAATGACTTAGTCATAGCTCCTGAAAGCCAGGAGTGTATTCAAATTAAATACTACTTGCATTATTAGGACTCTAACAAAGAGAGGAGAAGGATGGCGCTGAGAGGAAGGCCTGTGTGCAGGGAGGCTGGGAAGTTGTGGTTCTGCGAGGGGGAATTTGGTGATGGTTGTAAGGTTGTTGGATGGAGGAGCTGGGTCTACTCAGGTTAGATGAAGGAAAAGGGAGCAGCGACTGGAGGCTGGGGGAAAGAAAAATGTGTGGTGGCCGTCTTGTAAGTAGTGGCCAGGGAGGAAGGTTAGTGGCGGCTGAGAAGAGGGAGAACGGCCAGTGAATGGGTGCTGCGGTGAGGGTTTTCTTTTCCAAGGGAGGGAGAGGCGGCTTGGAGAAGATGAGGGGGGGGCCGCTCGTTAGGGTTTTTTTTGTGTTTTTTTTAACGTGCAAAATTGTCCCCCTCCTCTTGACCAGTATTTATAGGTAAAATATTGTTAGGTTTCCAAACTTGGTCTCTCAACTTCTTCTTTTTTGTAAATTTGTTTTTTTCTTATTTTTTTGGATTTTTCTTATCAACATCGACTCAAGTGAGGAAAATCGGTGATTTTAAAAATAACGCGTTAAAAGTTGAACACGTTCCAAAGATCTTTGAAAATTTAAATTCTTTTGAGACGATGTTGAAAATGCTAACAACGATGCAAATATATTAAAAAACAAATATTTTTTTTTTTTTGCTATTTTTGGATTTTTTGAAAATTTTATCAAAAAGGTGGGTCAAAAATTGGGTAACAATAAGAAAGATGCAAATTTTTTTAATGAAAACATACTTGGAAAATTTTTAGGATTTGGCCGTAGGCATGAAAATCAATTTTTTAAAAGGGAAAATTAATTTAAAAGTTTTTGAGTTTTTTTTTTAAATGTTTTGAATATTTTTTTGAAATATTTCGGAGAAAACCAGGTATTATAATACCAGATTTGTATTTTAAAGTGTAAATATACAACCCGATATTATGCAAAATTGATAGAAAAATATTTGAGAAAATCACAATTTTTTCAAAGGATTTTTGAAATTTTTTTAGATTTTTTTTAAAATAATAATATAAGATAATATATATTATATTATATTATATTATATATGTGGGTTGGGCTGGGCCGGCCAAGCTAACTAGGCTGAGCCCAGGAAATTTGGGTTGGGCCGATCTCAACCCAACATACCCTTTTCTTTTCTTTTTGGGGCAGGGCCGGACCTAAATGGTCCGGCCCCAGCCCGCATGGTTGCTGGCCCGACCCACCAACCATGCAAATTAATAAGGCTGCATGCAGAACGAGAATTCGTTCTGCATGCAGCAACTTAGTTGCAGCTATGGCGGGGTGGTGCTATCTGACGCTGGAGTGCCTAAATGGAGGCCTGGTTGGTCGAGACGGGGAGAGGCCGACGTGAGGACGGTGGCTGAGGCTGTGATAGAGATGGTGGCCGGTGGCAAAGGAAGCAAAAAAAGAAGAAAACGAAAGGGGCTGCAGAGAGGAGAGAGAAACCGACGGTGGCTCTTGGTGGTCGGTTGGTGGTTGTGTTGGCTTCCTGTGGTGGATATGGTGGTGGAGAAGCTGGTGGTGGCTGTAACGACGGAGAGAAGAGAGAGAGTGAAACAGACGGCAGCAAAGGAAATATTCTGGGGAGGAGGGCTGGTTTTCAGCCGACTTTGGACGCAATTTTCTCCTCCCTCAAGCCATGAAATCCACCTCTATTTATAGGCGGTGGAAGAGGGAAATCTTGTCTTTACAGGGAAAAAATTTTCAACCCTTGATGTGATTGGAAGAATCCAAACCATTGATTCAAAGTGTATACCTTGAACTGTCAAATCTAACAGTCCAAGGCTGCCCGAGTTGGCTACTTTAGGCTAGTCACCGGAGCAGTTTTGATGTTAATAGGCCTGAACGGACCTTACTTGGGGATAGAGGGATTTCAGGTGACCATTTTGGTGCATGTGTTGTCAATTTTGGGGGACATACGAGGTATTAAATGCACCTGCAAAACTGCTACCCGGGCAGCGTTCACGGGGAAGATGATGAACAGTACCAGGCGACGTCTCTCTCTCTTCTTTTTTTTTTCCTTTTTAACCCAAAACGGCGCCGTTTTGGGTTAATAAAGGAGTTTTGACTAATTTTAAATTTAGTCCTCCTTCTTTCAATTTGTTTCAGTTGAACCCCTAATTGACCCTAAACTTTTGATTTAATGCAATTTGGTCCCTGCATAACTTCAACTTCAGCCCCGGATTTATGCGCCTTTTGCAATATGGTCCTTGGTCTTGGATTTATGCAATTTAACCCCTAATTGACCATTGAACTTTCAATTTCTTCAATTTCACCCCCGGTTTTTGTCAATTAAGCCCCTATAGTTTGACGCCTTTTGCAGATTGGTCCTGGGCTTCTAATTTTGTCAATTTAACCCCTAATGACCCCAAAACCTCAATTTTCTTGCAATTTGGCCCCTAATTTCAATCAATTAACTTGGTAAAAATTAAATTTGGTCTCTTAAAATTCTAATTTTCTCAATTAAGCTCAAATTAGGCTGTCAAACTTAATTTTTCACCAATTAAGCCCCAATTAAAATTAATTTGACCCATTTAAAGTAAAATTAAGTCCTTGCACTTAATTAAATCCTTCAGTTGGACTCAAATTAATTCTCAAACATAATTAAAATTCAATTTGGCCCATGATTAAACCAAATTGGCCTATTAAAAATTTAATTATGTCCTTGGACTTAATTTTTATGCAAATTCGTCCAATAATCATTTAATTTGACCTTAAATTTGCATTCTTTTCCTCCATTTTTGGGCATAATAGGGTACAATTAAGCCTTGAATTTTCTCCAAAATTGCAGCTTGATTCCCCGGTTTTCTTTCTCCACATTGCCAGCCTTTATTTTTTTTTTTGAAAAAGAAATGTGATTTTTGGGGAATAACCCAGAATTGGGTTATGACAACTATCTCATACTTCGCCAACTGTGTACCTATAGAATGCTCAACAGAATTGTTGATCTAAGTAATGATCTTTGCATTGTTTGCTTCCCATGCATCTATCGAAGCATTATCTTCTTCTTCTTCAGTATTCTTAGGTATTATATAAGTTCCACTAACATACCCCCACATCTTCTTACCCTTAAGGAAATTTCTCATTACATAACTCCAATACGAATAATTCTTCCCATCCAACCTCACACTCACAGACTAAAGTGAATCATCTCTTTCAGTAGCTATAATCAACAGTCACAGAGAACCAGAATGCAAAAGTAGCGGAAAACAAAATACCAAATTGGAGAAACTGAACAGAGATTGCAGAAACTAAACAAATATCTTCTCAAAATTATACGATTACTCCAAAACACAAAACAAATTTGTAGAAACTAAACACAAATATCAAATTGCAGCAGCTGAAGGGAAGATGAAATACCAAAATAATTGCAGAAACTGACGAAATACCAAATTTTGCAGAAACGGAAGACAAAATATCACTCCAAAAAAAATTTGAGTGCGAAAGCTGTGTTCGGGATTAAGCCTCGTTCCATAAAACCAGCTCTGATACCATGTTAAAATAATTAAGATCAAACACAAAAAGGAGGCTAGAATTCTGAATGATCTATATATTATGAGTGCTTAGTGTTAACCTAAATACAAATAAATTATATATAGGTTAAACTAAAAGTACTATTCTACCCTTAATAAATAAGACTACATAAATATTATTTAACAAACCTCACTTAGAGGGTGTTTAAAAGTGTAGTTGCGGTTACTTTTTAAAGTGATTTTTGTCAAAAAAATATATCAAAATAATATTTTTTTATTTTAAAAAAATTATTTTTGATATCAGTATATCAAAACAATTTTAAAATATAAAAAAAATTAAATTTAAACCTAAAATTAAAATTAAAATTTTATAGAACACAGTTTTCACCATGTTCCCCATAATGCCATAGTTGATTTTTACTCAACAAGACAACAGCTGGAACCGGCCCCACTTATTAATGTTGAATTGGAGTCCAGCCGTAAGAGTCTAAATTGACGAAGACTTTGTGTAGAATAAGAAGAGATGGTGAATTGCAGGAACAAAACAGTCAAGAAAATTCTGATCTGAAACACTCAAGTCCACTCAGAGTTTTTTCTATATAGGTTTTGTAGCAAATCTAAGTATGTAAGCTGTAATTTAGAGAAGCTATGTATGTTGAAATAATTCAGATTCGATTCCTTCCAAATATTTTTGTGATTGTCTGACAACATTTTGTGTGATATTTTCATTTCCTTTTTACATTTGTGTTGGAATCTGGTTACGCATCCGTATTAATAAATGATTTGGTAATTTTGACAGGAGAGATCACTCAATGAGTCACAGGACGGAGATTGCTGGAACATCAACTGATCAGCTGATGAACAAGGGAGATCATGGTTCGGTTAACACTAACAAGTTAGCAACGTCCATGCAAGAAGAGTTCAATAAATTGCGTCCTTTCTCCGATGAGTGTTCAATCTACAGGGTTCCTAAAAGACTACTCAAGTTAAATAGACGAGCTTATACACCTCAAGTAGTCTCCATCGGCCCACTTCACCATGGAA